>Ga0315298_1000231_pt1 | contig 113374 bp, 81 predicted proteins | sample WHS_1_MG_FD_203077 | JGI IMG/M metagenome (GOLD analysis project Ga0315298, IMG submission 203077) | Extremophilic microbial mat communities from Washburn Hot Springs, YNP, Wyoming, USA - WHS_1_MG | ecosystem: Environmental > Aquatic > Thermal springs > Hot (42-90C) | place: USA: Wyoming...
AAGAAGAAAATCCTGATCCAGATCGTAATCTTTGAATCGTCGGCTCATCTACGGCACTCCTGGTTCGAGACACCGTGCATTTTACTTATAGCTCATCCAAAATGGAATTCTTGGACAGACTCCTAGGCAGGGAGGAGCCCGAAGTGGCCGTCAAGTTCACCCTCGACGAACTCATCGTCTGCCGGGCGGCCCGGGAGATCCGGGACCGGGAGATCGTCGTCATCGGCCAGGGGCTGCCCATGGCCGCGGGCATCCTGGCTCGGAAGACCCATGCTCCGAACGCGCTGATCGTGACCGAGGCCGGTATCGTGGGCATGGATCCGTTCAAGATCCCCTTGCACATCGCGGACACAAGCTGTTGCCAGGGATACGCCTACGGCTGCGACATGTTCGACGTCTTCACCTCGATCCTCAATCTAGGATACGTGGATGTGGCGTTCCTGGGGGTCGGACAGGTGGACCGACACGGAAACGTCAACAGCAGTTACGTTACGGCCGCCGACGGATCCAGGAGGAGGCTGACCGGAGCCGGAGGCGCTCCGGAATTCGGCGGGTACGCGAAGCGGACCGTGCTGACCATGCGGGGCGGCGAATTTAAGGAAACCCTCGATTACCTGACCACGCCCGGCTATCTGGACGGGGGCGATTCGCGCTACAGGGCTGGCATGCCCGCTGGATCCGGGCCCACAGTTCTCATCACGGGCAAAGCCGTGTTCCGGTTCGATCCGGTCACCAAGGAGATGGTCCTGGCAAGCCTGCACCCCGGCAGGAGCTTCGAAGAGGTCGCTTCCGAGATCCCCTGGGAGATCCGGGTCGCCCGGCCTCTCGAGACGACAGCGCCCCCCACTCAGAAAGAGATCGACATCATTCGACGTCTGGCGCCGGACATCTCGATGGGAAGAAGTCTTTACGCGGAAGTCCTGGCCGCGCGCGTTCTCAGCATTCTGGCCAAGTCCGAGCGCAAGACCTGAGGCCGCACATTTTGTTGAAGGCGCGATCTCGGAGCCGTTCCATTCTTGATTTCGCCCCGAGAACGAATTTGAATTCTTCAAGAACCGCGGCCAGTCTGCCTTGAATCCCCAAGTAGGCCTCTGCCGCAATCCGTAAAATGAAGGACTGACCCCTGCGCCTGTTCCTCACGGAGGCCCAATGGTATAGTCGGACAGGACCGAAAGGAAGAAGTCCCAGTGTGAAACTCCCTGTTCCGACCAGACCTCGAGCGCCTTTATAAAGATCGGGCCCACGTCCCTTCCGAGCACCAAGAGCCCCTTTTCATACTCAGGGTAACCGGGCTCCTGCCACTGGCTCTCATAGGAAACGATGGCGCTGTCCAGGAAGTCTCCGATCGGAAGCGAGACGTTGGCCATGCCTTGGAACGTATGGGACAAGGAGCTTGTAGCCGTGCCGTAGAAGGTATGCTGAGGTTCGAAGAACAGGTCGACGATGGAGCTACCAGAGCAGATGCCCCCAGGCTCCATGGAACTGTAGACCACGTACTGGGGGACACGGTAAACTCCGGACCAGCCCGACTCTTCTTCGGAGAAAAGCAGCAAACCGAGAGAAGACCAGCCCAACCATTCGATCTCCCCTCCCGGGTACTGTACGGCAGAGGCGACGACGCCCCCGCCCATGTCCCGAGTGTCCACAACCGAGACCCGAGAAGTGTACACATGCCAACCCGAGGCGTTGCACAGATAGGTTTTGTAGGTCCAGGAGGAGCCGAGGTTGAGGGGGAAATACCGTGTGAGATCGGTGGGTTCTTGCCCGCGGTCATAAGGTAGGACGTTCTTCAGTACGATTTGGCCTGGAACCGAGGCCACCAGACCGCCCCATCTTGGGACCGGCCCCGCATTCTCTCCGGCCCAGCCATGGATCGGCGCGAGGAGGAAGATAGAGAATACCGCGGCCACAGCGACGAAAAACCCCAAGCTCGGACGTGTCTTGTTTCGATCCATGGCGAAGCGCTCCTTTTTGGGGAATTTGGCAAAAAGCGGAGTGGGTTCAATATGGACCTTTGACGAAATCATATCATAAAAAATAGTTTTTTTCAAAAACACAAATCTACGTTCTTCCGTAGGGGCACAGCCGGTCGAGGCCGAGCAGGGCCGCGGCGCCGGAAATCGTGTTGCCGTAGACGATCAGGGGCTTGTTCTCCCGGGTGAAGGTCTCGAGGATCCGGTCCAGGGTGCCGTTCACGATCGAAGAGCCCGTGGCGAGCCCCACGTCGCAGGCCGCAGCAAGCCGGTCCAGATCCCGCTCGCCGTCCCAGACCGTGACGCCGGAGCGGACCTGTCCAATGTTGTCCGGATTGAGATCCACACAAAGGACCCGGCCGGCCCCGAAGCGCGCGGCCAGGGCCCGAAGGATCGCGGGCTGCAGGCCCACCAGCCCGACCCGGATCTGGCCGAATCGCTCCTCGAGGATCCGCGCCAACTCGGGCCCGCAGCGGTTGGGGTCCTCATCCCTGCAATGCACGGTGCCGGTCGCCTCTCCCAGGCTGAGAAGTACGGCGTTCAGGCCGGCCGTGAAGACCGCCCGGGCGGGAATTTTCGACAAATCGAGCGCCAGCAGTTCCTCGAGCTTCCCCTGCCAGGGGGCAGGCCGGTCCGTGAAGGCCTGGCCCCGGAAGCCCCGGAATTCGGCCTCGATCACGCGCTCCTTGCCCCTGCGGATCGGAAAAGAATCGTCGGCGATGGAGCCGATGGCTTCGTCAGGGGAGAGCGGCCGAACCGTGACTGGAAGCGTCCTGTCCACGCCGTGTTCCTTGATCCTTCGAATGAGAAGTTCCCGCGCTTTTTCGAGGAGACCCATTTCTGGTTTCCTCCCTTGCCTCGTTTGCTCCGGGCCTGCTCCGCGCAGGCTGGCTCCACCTCTTTCACGGAAGTCTTCGGTTCAAGGGATCTCGGGATTCTCCAAGAGTTTTCCGTCGAGAAAAACCCGCCCGTTCTCGTCGAGGCTGTAACGGCCCCGGGCCATCCACTCCAGGGTCTTGGGCAAGATCACCCAGTCGCCCGCCTCTTTCAAGCGGTTCTGGTGCTCGGCGGCAACGCGTTTGAGGATTTGGCGATTTTGGGGCAAGGCCAGTTCCCGGGCGGTCATGCCCTCGGGCAGGAGGACGGGAAGCCCCCTGGAGACCATGAGGATCTCGCCATAGTCCACCTCGTGCCGCACGATGTGCGTGCTCGATCGGAGAACGGTCTCCCCGGACAGAATCGCATCCCGCACCGCATGGTCCCCCGTGTATTTTCTGCGGCCCTTGTCCAGGATCCTGAGGTCGGCAGGATGAACGTTCACGATCCTACCTGCAAAGGCATCCAGAAGAGGGGCGGTGACCACGCTCATGTAACCGGCCAGCACAACGGCGTCGACGCGATATGGTGCCAGGGCGTCCAAGACTCTGCGGTCGAAGTCCGGACGGAGCGAGAGGTCCTTCTTGTCTGGCCGGCCCCGCTGCCTGTAGAAAGCGAGGATGTCCAAGGTCAAGACCGGGATTCCATGGGCTGCGCCGATGGCCTGGGCGTTGCTCGTCGGCGTGTCCGTGAAAAGAACGACGACCCGAAAGGGGGATCCCTCCGGCGATCGCTCAAGCTCGGATTGCCTTTCCAGGATCTTGACGAGGTTCGTCCCGGAGCCGGAAAGAAACCCCGCGACCCTCATGGGTCTGTCGGGCCTCGGCGTGAACAGGGGGATCAGCATGAGGTCGACTCCTATCTTCGTACATACGCCAAGACCGCAAGAAAGGCAAAAGCCCTGATGTCAGGCCAGCCGGCCCGATTGGCGACGGCTATCCCGGGCCCGCACGAAAGCGGGGTGCCGGGCTGGGAGGAGGATAAGAGGAGCTTGGAGCGGTCAGGCAACCAGGGAAGCATCCGGGTCCTGGCCCCCCGTTATAGAGGGACGCGCTCCGTCGCGTCCGTCTAATGGCCATGTCCATGCCGGGGGAGGACGCGCTTTGTGGCGTCCAGGCTGTGGGCTCATTTCTGAGTCGGCGATCTCGTCCACAAGGTTGCGGGTCCTGGGCACATGGTCTACGGCCATGACGGAGCATGGCCCTCCATCATGTAAGAGGCGGCCACGAGGGACCGTGGCCCTCCATTGGTTTTCCCCCGTGGAGGGACGCGCTCCGTCGCGTCCGTCTTGGGCTCGACTTGCCGCTCCAGTTCCGGCTCATTTGGGCGATTCAGAATTTCCACGGGAGGATGTATTACAACCGCAAGACCCTCGGCACCCGGGCACGTTCGATGTCCGGCTCTTCGCGGGCTGCGGCCGAAAACTGACCGTCTCCAGGACGGGCGGAGCCTCAAATCCACTTGAGGCCGCAGGCGAAAATCAGAATCGCGGCGAAATCCACTCCATAAATCACGGCCAGCACGGCAAGCTTGCTCTTGATCTTTTCCAGGTCGTGCACCCAAAAGGAGACGACCATGAACGGCAGATAGCCGAAAAGGAACAGCAGAAGCACGTTCGGGAACCGCCACCAAGAATATTCCCAGATCAGGGCGTCGGCCCGGTTGAGCAAAACCTCGATGAACACGCACAGGGCGGAATTGAGGAGTGCGAAGAACCACCGGTTCGGCAGGCCCGCAATTTTCAGGGACTTATCCTTGGGCAGCATTTTGAGAAGGGCGACTCCAAGGATGGCGAACATGATGCTGATCTCGATGGTGAGGCCCACGAAGATAAGGTAGCTCGTGCCCCCGGGAGTCGTCCAAACCGCTGACCGGCCGGTGAAATGAAGGACCAGCCCGTTCCAGATCTCATTGAAGAGGTCCATCCCGTAGAAGGCAAGGCCCCCCAGTACGACGTTCCAGTTCCTTCTCTCGATCTCTACCGCGTAGACATAGACGGCGAGCACAAAAAGCGTGATGACCGGCCACTCGAAGTGCCCGCCCTGCCGAAGAATTTCCAGTGCCTTCTGGGAAGGCTCGGTCAACATGGTGTTTCCCTCCCGCTTTCATAGGGTGTGTGACGGCGATGACGCCGCCGGGCCCTGCCCTTCCTGGGCCTTCAACCCTGCTCATACAACGAAATCGCCGGGAACATCAAACCGAGAGTCGGATGGGCCTGCATCCTGGGAAGGCGGCACCGGGCAAAAAAATCCCTGGCACTCGGGGGGGCTGAATGCCAGGGACGGAGTCTCACACCGCCTTGCGACGGTGATATTGATTGCTCCTACCCCTTAGAGCGAAAGCAGCGGAGGAAAGTTTCAAGGCAAAAGGGAAAAAAAGACTTTCCGCAGTGTTCCTTGGTCCAGGGCGCGGCGCAGGGCCTCGACCCGCTTCCGCAAAACATCCTCGGAACCGGCCGAAATCTGGAGCCGTAACTCGCTGGTTTCAAAGGTCGGATCGTGAGCCGCCTGAATTCCAACTGTTTCGAGGCCCGTCTCCTTCCAAGCTGTCTCGAACCGGCTCCTTGCCGCCTCTAGGGTCGGGTACCTTCTGCGGCGCAAAACTGCGAGAAAAACCTGGGCATTCTTGCGGGGAGGCCGCCGGCCGTCCAGGGCTGCGGCTGCCCGAAGGGATTCCAGCAGGCGAGCAGGGTCTTCGGATTCCCTCAGGCTGACCTCTCGAATCCACTGCGCGGCCTGGCGGCTCTCCTGGAGGTTGAGCGCGCAGCCGGCCATGAGGTCGCAAAAAAGGTCGCGGCAATCGGCAGGGAACTCCCGCAGCAGCAAGGCCTGGCCGTAGCTCAATTGGCCGGATGCGATCTTCAGGCGTGTCGGCTCGGGCAAGGAAAGCAGGAATCGCCGGCCTTCCAGGGCCGAAGCATCCTGAGGGAAACGGAGGTCCCCCTCGAGCACGTCCCCGAGCCGCGGAAGGATCGAGGAGAATTCGTCCTGGAGGCGCACGAAGACCATGGCTTTTTCGATCTCGTTGAAACCGCGGTGAAAACGGTTTTCCAGGAGGCTTCTGCGCAGGCAGGCCTCGTCCGCCAGTTCCTCCTTGGAACCGATCAAGGCTTCGATGCTCTCAAGGCCGAGGCTGCGCACGGCTTGGATCCGGCGCCAGCCGCACACGATCTGATAAAGTCCGCCCCCGGCCTCGCGCAGAACCGGAGGGACGAGAAGGCCTGCCTTGCGGACCGACCCGAGAAGGTCCGCGAGGTCAGGCCGGAAGGTGAACACGAACCGTTGCGCGGCCGGGCCGTCTTGGAGCACTTTGTCCAGGCCGATTTTTTGATATCGCAAGGCTTCATCCTTTGGCACCGACCTCAGGCCCTTTTGCGGACCCGGGTGGCGAAGTCCTTCCTCTGCCTGGCAGCCTGGATGTGCTCGGGCCGCATCCTGTCGAGCATGCCCCAGCCCCACCAGAACATGGGGTACTGCCGGATTCCCTTTTCCAGTTCGTCCACAACGAGTTGGAGGTCCTTGTCCACGTCGCCGGTGAAGTGGAGAGCCTCGGTGATGAACACCGTCTGGCGCCTCCAGTCCCTGGGATCCCGGACCGCGTACATCACGTGGATGGGCACCTTGGTCTTGTACTGGAGGAAGACCACGCTCGAGGGGAAGAGCCCCCGCTGTCCGAAGAACGTGATTTCCCTCAGATCCTGCTTTTCGGGAAGGGGAATATCCAGAAGGAGATAGAAGATTTCGTTGCAGGCAAGCCTTCGTTCGATTTCCCCTTTGGGGTGGCGGCCTGCGAAAATATAGCGGGCGTAGGTTTTCAGTCCGGTCATCCCCATGAGATAGGCGTGGTGAATTTTGATGAAAAAATTGACTTTCCTCATGTCCCAGGGGCATACCGCATAGGGGGCGACTTCGTACCCGCGGGAGTAGAAAAAGCCGCCGGGGTAGAAGTAATTGTTGAAATGCATGGTGCAGAGGATCACGCCCCGGCCTTGGGAAAGGGATGCGTCCAGATGCTCGAGACCCTCGAACGTGACGAACCGCTTTGTCCAGGCCTTTTCGCGATACCGCGTCCACAGGTAGGTGTCGTAGAAGAACGTGGCCTGCACCTGGAAGAGGCCTCTTGCGATTTCTTGCCTCTCCTTTTCGGACCGCTCGGGAAAGCACTGGGCGAGATCCCGGAGCATTTTGGCTCTAAACCCTTTCATGAGTCGGTAATGGAGGTTGCCCCGCCAGCGCGTGACAGGGAACGCCCAGCCGTAAGGCAGCAGGCAAAGAAGGGGATAGAACAAGAGCACGTCGAAAGCGAAAAAAAGGGACAGCAGAATCTGTTGTACCCACGCTTTTATCTTGCGGATCAAGCGGCACCTCCTCTGCGGCTGGGTTCAGGTCGCTCCAAGACCTCCCTATGGACAGGTTCGCTTTCCATCGCGATGCGGACCGGGATCCCGGGGTCGTGCCTGCGGATTTCGGCCAGGATCGACCGGTAGAGGTTGATGCGCAGTGGCCTGAAATATCTGTACTTTCCGTCCCGACACTGGACAAACTCTTCCAAGAGAAGGGAGCTTTCGGGGAAACGCTGCCGGATGCGGGAGGCCAGGCCGGGAAGGTATCGAAACCCCCCAAGCACGAAGGATTCGATGCCTTTCGGGTCGAGATTTTCGAAGACGGCTGCTACGAGATCGGCATATCCCTTTTCCCATCCGGGATAACGCAGGGCCGGGTCGAGCCGGATTCCGACGCGGTAGCCTTTGTCCTGGCAAGCCCGTGCCGAGCAGAGCCTGTCGAGCGGACTGGGAGTTCGGATTTCGTAAAGCCTCCAGGCCTCCTCTGGCGTAAGGGTCCACGAGCACACCACGTTCGGAGGCGGCTGGGCCGGCAAGAGAGACTCAATTCCGGCGCATTTGGTCCTGAGTTCCAATGTGGCACCCGGGCGGCGGCGGAACACTTCCACGGCCTGCCTGGCGAACCCGGACAAGGGTTCCAGGGCCAGCGCATCCGAAAGCTCGCCCCCGTGGTAGGTGGCGGGGCCGAGCCTCTCCTGATCGCGCAGGTGGTCGTCGAGTTCCTGGAGCAGGTCCTGGAGGTTCGCAAAGATCACCGGGGCCCCGTGAGCAAAGTAGGCTTGTAGAAAGCAATACTGGCAGTCGAAGGGGCACCCGTTCGCGTGGGCGATGAAAAAGTGCCGGTCTCCCTCGCAGCTTTGGGGCCAGAAGGGTCTCACGAAGGCCCCGGGGTTGCGGGCGAGCACAAGGACCTGTTGTTTGACGAGGGAGTTGTATCCCCGGAGCGGCACGGCCTCGGCGTCGAGCCTGCGGTGGTCTTGTATCTCGTGAACCGAGGCCTCGGGGAACAAGGCCAGGAGGCGCCGGGTGAGCGGTTCGTCCACCGCAGCCGATTCCACGTAGAGGAAAGCGGGTCGGGGGAAAGAGGGGAGAACCTTCCCGGTCTTTTCCTTTTCGGGCGCCTTCAGGGCGGAATCGCTGCACGGGATCTCGATCATTGATCGGCGAACGCTTTTGGTGTCACAATCAACCTGCAGGATCCTTGGCGCCTGGGGCGCAAAGGGTCCGCCCATGCTATACAAAGTCTATCCTACCCCATTTGAACGGGAAAGGAGAAGGGCCGTGCCGCCGCCGGCGCGCGCGGAAACGGCAAGGAGCATCGGGGTCCGACGGCGTTTTCGGCAAAGGGAGCAGCGAAAGGGTTCTTCAAATGGCGGATCGCAAGTCTCGCAAGAAGACCGAGGTGGCCGGGAAGGTTGGGATCGGCGAATGGATTCGGCGTCTGGAAGAGGCCCACCCCGATGCGGCCATCGCCTTGAAGTACTCGAATCCCCTGGAGCTTCTCGTAGCGCTGATTCTGGCGGCGCAATGCACGGACGAAAGGGTGAACGAGGTCACGCGGTCTCTTTTCCGGGCCTACAGGAGCGCCAGGGATTACGCACAAGTCCCCCAGGAGAAGCTCGAAGCCGAGATCCGGCCTACGGGATTCTTTCGGAACAAGGCCAAGGCGATCCGCGAGTGCTGCAAGGAGCTGGTTGAGCGGTTCGGCGGCGAGGTGCCTTCGCGCTTGGAGGATTTGCTCACCCTGCCGGGCGTGGGCCGCAAGACCGCCAATATCATCCTGGGGAACGCATTCGGCCAAGCGGCCATCGGCGTGGACACGCACGTCAAGCGTCTTTCCAACCGGATGGGGTTTTCCCGGCAGAGTGACCCGGACCGCATCGAAGAGGATCTTTGCGCGATCGTGCCCCGGGAGAAATGGGTTCGGTTCTGCCACCTTCTCCAGTTTCACGGCCGCAGGATCTGCACGGCCCGCAGCCCGAAATGCTCGGTCTGTCCTGTGGAGGACCTGTGCCCCAAGATCGGGGTATAAACCTCGCCACGGGGGGGGGTGGGGTGGACCGGGCGCGGGAGAAGAGAGCCTGCGGCCTGTCAGAAAACGTCCTCGAATCCTGGAAACGCGTACACGACAGGCGTGCAGGTTCCCCGCACGAGCACCCTGCGGACACAAGGGAACCGGCGCCCTGCTTTGATGCCGTTCTCCTTGAGGTAACGGTGCGTGGGATCTTGCCCGTCTCCGATCTTGAGAGCCACGCCGCTGGCCTCGGGCTCGGACGGTGATTCGGGGAGGAAGGTGAAAAGAGTCCGGAACCCCTCGCCGTAAGAGTTGGCCCCTGAGGGTTCGACTTTATCGATCCGGCAGGTACCGGGGACGTCTCGATACTCGCAAGGCCCGCCGATCCTGCGGGGCGAATCTCCTGCTTCTTGTGCGGCGCATCCGGCCGACAGAGAAAGCCAGCACAGCAGCGCCAGCAGAGAAGCGAAGACGAAATGCCCTCGGTGGCTCGGGCGGACCCGCGCACTTCGCCAGATCTGGAAGAAAGATCCAGGGTTTTCTGGGTGCCCCATTTTCGTCGCATCCGGCTGAATGAGTCCCGGCCGCTCGGCCGGTTTCCTGAGGGCTTTTCCGCTCCCTTGCCGTTCAAGGGGCCGGAGCGCGCCGCACGAGCGCTGGCAATCGGCTCAGCTTTCGGTTACTTTTATTGTACCAAGCTCTTTCGGCCGGTGAAAAGGCCGGACGTCCGCCAGGGGAAGGAGGAAAGCAATGCTGAATTGCCGAAACCAGGAAGATGTTCTCAAAATCGTCAACGAGAAGAAAGTGTCCTTTGTTCAATTCTGGTTCACCGACGTTCTCGGTCAGCTCAAGAGCTTTTCGATAACGCCAGAGGAGCTGGAACTCGCCTTCACCGAAGGCATGGGCTTCGACGGCTCCTCGATTGAGGGATTCGCCCGCATCGAAGAGAGCGACATGGTGGCGGTGCCTGACCCGACGACCTTTCAACTTCTGCCTTGGCGGCCTCAAGAGGCTCCGGTGGGACGGATGTTTTGCGACATCCTGAACCCGGACAAGACCCCTTATGAAGGGGATCCGCGATACGTGCTGAAAAGAATGATCAAGAAGATCGCCGAAAAAGGGTACACGTACTATGTGGGCCCTGAACTCGAGTACTTCTATTTCCAATCGGACCGAAACCCCGAGATTCTGGATCAGGGCGGCTACTTCGACGTCACGCCCCTTGACCGGGGAAACGATTTGAGGAGGCAGACGATCTTCGCGCTCCAGGGGCTGGGCATTCAGGTGGAATACAGCCACCACGAGGTGGCTCCGAGCCAACACGAGATTGACTTAAGGTACGACGAGGCGCTCCGCATGGCGGACAAGACCCAGACCTATCGGATCACCGTAAAAGAGGTGGCCCGCCAGAACGGCGTCTACGCGACCTTCATGCCCAAGCCTCTTTTCGGCCAGAACGGCAGCGGCATGCACACCCATCAGTCCCTGTTTCAGGGGGACCGGAACCTCTTTTTCGACGGCTCTGATCCATACCATCTCTCCCGGGTCGCCAAGAACTTCATCGCCGGCATCCTCCGGCATGCCCGGGAGATCATCGCGGTAACCAACCAATGGGTGAACTCGTACAAGAGGCTCGTGCCGGGCTACGAGGCACCGGTGTATATTTCATGGGCCCGCCGGAACCGCTCCACCATGATCCGGGTGCCCATGTACAAACCGGGAAAGGAGAAGGCGACTCGGATCGAGTTCCGCGCCCCGGACCCGGCGTGCAACCCTTATCTGGCCTTTGCCGTGATGCTGGCTGCAGGCCTGGAGGGGATGGAAAAGGGTTACCCCCTTCCTGACCCTGTGGAAGAGGACATTTTCCACATGTCCGCCGAGGAGCGAGAATCCAGGGGCATTCAATCCCTGCCCGGCAGCCTCTACGAGGCGGTGCTCGAATGCGAGAAGAGCGATCTCGTTCGGAGAACCCTGGGCGATCATATTTTCACGAAGTTCATCGAGAACAAGAAGATCGAATGGGACACGTACCGGATCCAGGTGAATGTGTACGAGATCGACCGGTACCTGCCCATGCTTTGAAAATCCGATCGAAGCGCGCTACAATAGTGTAAAGATGCAGGTTCGGTTATGGGACTCGGATGCCGTGGAGCCTCTGCAGAACATGGACTTTGAGCCCGACGTCGTTTTGTTGTATTGTGGGAACTGCGTGGAGGTGGACGGCAATCTGGCCGATTCGCACCGCCGGCTCGACGGATGCCGGGCCCGATTCGTGATGCTCCCCTGCTCGAGCAAGTTGGAAGTACGGGATGTGATGAAGCTTCTGGAGCAGGGGGCGGACGCGGTCCAGGTCGTGGGCTGCGCGGATGCCCACTGCCGCTTGGTCGTGGGGAACCGGAGGGCCGAAAAGCGGGTCCAGTACGTGCGCGATCTCCTTGCCGAGATCCAGTTGGGGCCCGAGCGGGCGGCCATGGTCAGGGGGGAACGGTTCACGGAATCCGATCTTCTGGCTCTTGCCTCTGACCGGGCGGCTCGGGTTCGAGAATTGGGCCCGAACCCCATGAAGGCAACGAGAACGGACAAACAGGAAACAGGAAACGAATCCACCGGCGCCGCCCGTCAGTGCTGACGGGTTGCGTCTTCTCTCAACGGGGAGAGCCCAGATGGCCATGTATGGGCCGCATGGGACGCGGAAACATGCCGAAAAAGTACCATGTGGAGGTCCGGTCTGCGCCTCCGCGATTCTCCCCGATCCCCAAACACAGCTCTCTCGAAATCTCCAGATGCCTCGGATGCGTCCGCTGCGTTAAGAGCACTTCCTGCGTTTACGGAGTCTACCGAGCGCGAGGGTTTGACCCGGTCCAGGTGCAGGACACGGGCGACAACCTTTGCGTGGGATGTCTCCGGTGCGTCCAGGAATGCAAGAACGCCATCCTGTCGCGGGTTCCCAATCCGCGGTTCGAGCGCATGGGGGACAGTCACTGGACCCCCGACATCCTCTCGCGAATCTGGAAGCAGGCGGAAACAGGAAAAATCCCGGTCTCCGGTGCTGGGTATCGAGGCCCGTTTTGCGGGCCCGGTTTCGATCGGATGTGGACGGACATGTCCGAAATCGTCCGGCCGACCCGGGACGGCATCCACGGCAGGGAATATATCAGCACGGCGATCGACCTCGGCAGGAAGCCCGACCGGCTCTGTTTCGACGCGGCCGGCAGCCTGGTGACCGCGGCGCCCCCCATGGTCGAGATTTCCCTGCCGGCGGTGCTGGACGTCCCTCCGGTCGGCTTTTTGGGTCCGGGAGCCCGACTCGCCATGGCCCGGGCAGCCGAAAGGCTGGAGACGGTCGCGGTCGCGACCCTCGAAGAAGCGCAGGGCCTGCTGGCTTCGCGTGTCCAACGGCTGATCGTGCGGATCGATCCGGACCGGACCCTCGAGGGGGCCCTGGAAGGCTTGCGCCTGGTGGAACTCGCCGACTCGCCGGTCATCGAGGACCGACTCCGGAAGGTTCTTGCGGCGTATCCGGACCTCGTCGTTTCCGTCCGTGTCCCTCTGGACGAGCGCGCACCGGAGCGGGCAAAGGCCCTGGTGCGGGCTGGCGCGGGGATCTTGCATCTCCAGGCCCGGCGCGATGGCTGCGGTTTGGGTCGCTGGAAGGACAGGTTCCTGTTGGACCTCGTGCGGGCGGTCCATCTCAAGCTCGTGGAGGAGTCGACGCGGGATCAGGTAAGTCTTCTCGTGTCCGGCGGGATCGCCATGGCCGAGCACATGGCGAAGACCATCATCTGCGGCGCGGACGGCGTGGGCGTGGACCTGGCTTTGGCAGCCGCTCTTGAGTGCAGGCTCTGCTCGGATTGCCAGGACCAGAGCGAGTGTCCGGTTCGGCTGGATCAAGTGGAGGAGGAATGGGGGGCCCAGCGGATCGTGAACCTGCTGGGGGCGTGGCACGCCCAGCTCATCGAGGTCATGGGCGCCATGGGGCTTCGGGAAGTCAGAAGGCTTCGGGGCGAGGTGGGCCGGGCCATGTTCTTCGAGGATCTCGAAAGGGAATGCTTCGGGCCGATCTTTGGCCGCCGTCGCGATTTCACGATTCGTATTCCGGACTGGCGGCGCAGTGGCGATGGGACAGAGGGCCCGGCTGAGGACGCTTTCCCTTGGTCCGGCAAAGATCTTGAGACGCCTTTCACGGCCCAGACCGAACGCGCGCCGAGCCGGTTCAGGAACCGGCTGGCGAAGTACGCGGTCCGGATCGAAAAGGGCTGCTCCCAGTGCGGCGCCTGCGTCCAGGCCTGCCGCTATGGGGTGCTTTCCCTTCAGGGCGGCCGGGTCCGTGTGGACCGCAACGCGATCTGCCGGGGTCCGGAGGTCTGCCGGCGCACAGGATCCTTTTGCGTGGACCGCTGCCCGGAGCAGGCGATTGAGGTCAGCCGAAATCCTCTATGGGAAACCTTCGGAGACTACCGTTGGACCCCGGATCTCATCGCGAGCACTTGGCTCCAGGCCGAGACCGGTCTTCCTCCGGTGGACTCGGGATTGGAGTATCGGACCGGAGCGTCCGGCGGCGGGTTCGATCGCATGGATTTTGCCTTCCCGGAAAAGCCGCCGGACCCTGCTCTGCGGCCCTCGCAGATCGATCTGAGAATCCCCTTGAACCGGAGAGGGGACGGGCGGCCCCAGGTCACGATCGGCTTCCCGGTCTACGGCGGCGGCATGAGCTTCGGGTCCATCAGCCTCGCCACCATGCTCGCCAGGGCCAAGGCGTATTCTTTAGCGGATTCTTTCACCTGCATCGGGGAGGGTGGCTATCCGGACGGGCTTACCCGGTACGACGATCACGTCATCACCCAGGTGGCGACAGGCCTTTTCGGCGTCCGGGAGGAGACGATCCAGCGGGTGCGGATCGTGGAGTTCAAGTATGCCCAGGGCGCCAAGCCCGGTCTCGGAGGCCACCTGCTGGGAGACAAGGTGACGCCGGCCGTGGCCAGAAAACGGGAGGCCGTGGCAGGCACGGCGCTCTTTTCGCCCTTCCCGTTTCATTCGGTCTATTCGGTCGAAGACCACAAGAAGCACGTCGACTGGATCAAGGCGATCAACCCCAGGGCGCTGGTTTCGGTCAAGGTCTCCACGCCGAGCGACGTCGACATGGTCGCGATCGGGAGCTATTACGCCGGCGCCCACATTCTTCACCTGGACGGCACCTACGGCGGCACGGGCGCGGCCCCGGACATCGCGAAGAAAAACATCGCCATGCCCATCGAATACGCGATACCCAAGGTCCACCGGTTCCTGGTGGAGGAAGGTGTGCGGGACCAGATGACCCTGATCGCCTCCGGTGGGCTGAGAACCGCTTGGGACGTGGCCAAAGCCATCGCCCTGGGCGCGGACGGCGTGGTGGTGGGTACAGCCGAACTCGTCGCTTTGGAATGCATCCGCTGCGGCAACTGCGAAAGCGGCCGCGGGTGCCCCAGGGGGATCGCGACCACAGACCCTGGCCTTTCGGCGCTCTATGAGCCGGACTGGGCAGCTCTGCGAATCCTGAACCTGTTCCATTCCTGGTATCTGCAGCTCTGCTGGATCTTGTGGCGCTTCGGCATGAGAAGCATCCGGGAGCTTGTGGGGCGAAGCGATCTGCTCGTCCACCGCGATTACGAAAGGATCTCGCAGGCCGAGGCACACGGTGTCGTCGAGGAAGAGGAACACGTCCGGGCCGCGTGACTTCGGCAGGGGGCGTCAGTCGTTTTCTGGTGCGGTGCGCGCCGGCATCGGAAAGGACGACAATGAATCGCACGGAGGGCGGGTGAAAAGATGGGGAATCGGATGGACTGGATAGAAAGCGTGATTGGTTCCCGGAGAAAGCTTTTCGGGGGAGTGCCGCCGGAGGCGGGTCCCAAGGCTGCCGAGGAGGGTGGGTGCGGTGTCGTGGGCTTTGCGGCCACAGTTCCGGTTCGGGGCAGGCATATTTTCGAGCCCTCCATCCAGATGCACAACCGGGGCAATGGCAAGGGGGGCGGGATCGCGGCCGCTGGCCTGGAGCCGGCCGACTTTGGGGTGGACGCCTCGACGCTGCGGGACGATTACATTCTGCAGATCGCTCTCCTGGATCCGTCCGTGCGAGGGGAACTGGAGCGCAAGGATCTGGAACCAGTCTTCCGGATCGACCAAGGATGCGTGATCGAGCCCGCGGCGGACTGGAGGGACTTGGGGCTCGAGGTCGCGCCTCCCACGATCGCCCGCTACTTCGTTCGGGTGAGGCGGGAAGTGCTGGAAGCCTCTGCCCAGGAAAACGGCTTCAGCCGGGCAGAAGAAAGGGCCGTCGAAGACGAGTTCATTTTTCAGAACAGCGTGAGGCTCAACAGGCGCTACTACGCCTCTTTAGGGGAAAAACGGGCTTTCGTGCTCTCCCACGCGCGAAATCTGGTGATCTTCAAAATCGTCGGGTACGCCGAACAGGTGGTCCAGTATTACGGACTCGAAAATCTTCGGGCTAGGGTCTGGATCGCCCATCAGCGCTATCCCACCAAAGGGAAGGTCTGGCATCCGGGCGGGGCGCATCCTTTCATCGGCCTTGCGGACGCCCTGGTGCACAACGGCGATTTTGCCAACTATATGGGCGTCTGCACCTACCTGCGGCAACATGGGCTGGCTCCCCAGTTCCTGACCGACACCGAGGTCGCCGTGCTTCTGTTCGACCTCTGGTCCCGCGTGTACGGCTATCCGCTCGAATACGTGATCGAGGCCCTGGCGCCCACGACCGAGCTGGACTTCGACCGGCTCCCCGAAGAAAAAAAGCCCATTTACAAGCTCCTTCAGGCCCGGCACATGCACGGCTCGCCTGACGGCCCCTGGTTTTTCATCATCGCCCGGAGCGAGCCGGACGAGGACCGGTTCCGGCTGCTCGGGATCACGGACACCTCCATGCTGAGGCCCCAGGTGTTCGCCCTGCAGGAGGGGGACGTTTCGATCGGTCTCGTGGCGTCGGAGAAACAGGCGATTGACGCGACTCTGCGCTCCCTTTCCGAGGAAGACCGAAGGGTTCGTCCTGTCGCGGACCGTTACTGGAACGCCCGCGGCGGCAGCCACACGGACGGAGGAGCGTTCCTTTTCACGGTCCAGGGGACCAACGGGTCGTGCTCGTTGGCCTGTACGGACAAATTCGGCCGCAGGATTCAAAGCCCTCCCGGGGAGTGGAGAATTCCGGAGCCTGTTTCCGAGGCGGCGGCTTTGTGCGCCGAGGCCGAGGGGATCCTGGCGCGGCTCAGAGGGGCTTCGGACAGAACGGCCGCTTGCCGGGAAGCGTTTCCAGGGCTCGTCCAATCTCTGGTTCGGTCGGGCTTGGGGGAGGCGGCGCGGCTGCTCGGCCATATCGAAAAAGGAGCGCTCCAGAACGACGAAGATTTTGAAAACGCTCTGGAGCTTCTCACCCTGCTCCTCGACAGGCGCTACGACTGCCGGGGCAAGCGGCCGAGCGCGGTGCGCGAGCTCGTCTCAGGTGCGATCGACCGGATTCTGGACTCCGTGCCCTGTATCGAGGGGCCTGGAGGTGGCAGGGCACGGAGAATCGATTGGCGAACCAGGGAGGCTCTGCGAGCTCCTCGCCCTGGAGAGACCACCCTGGTCATCTGCGCCAAGGATTTTCCTCCGGAGGGGCCGGAGTGCGACGCCCGGTTGGCTGTCCGGGCCTGGGAGAAAGGGTGGCGGCGGTTCGTGGTTTATGGGCTCAAGGGCCAGCGGTTTCTGGGATGCGGGTTCGGCCCGGGAAGTGACGGCGTCCGGTTCGACGTGTACGGCAGTTCGGGGGACTACCTGGGCTCGGGCATTGACGGCATGGAAATCCACGTGCATGGTAATGGTCAGGATCAGCTCGGCCAGATTTTGAAGAGGGGCCGGCTGGTCGTCCATGGCGATGTGGGCCAGACGTTTCTTTACGGCGCCAAGGGCGGCGAGGTCTTTGTGCTCGGCAACGCCGCCGGCAGACCCCTCATCAACGCGGTGGGCAAGCCCCGGGTCGTCATCAACGGGACCTGCCTGGATTTTTTGGCCGAATCGTTCATGGCAGGAGATCCGCTGAACGGAGGAGGCTTCGTGATCCTCAACGGAATGGCCTACGACGACGAAGGGAGGCTTGTGGAGCAGGAGACGCCGTACCCGGGTTCCAATCTGTTTTCCCTGGCTTCGGGCGGGGCGATCTACGTGCGGGATCCCCATCGCCGGATCGTTCCTGAGCAACTGAACGGCGGAAGGATCGTTCCCCTGAGCGGCCGGGATTGGAGGGTGATCCTGCCCTACCTCGAAGAAAACGAGAGGCTTTTTGGAATCTCCTTGAAAAACGACCTGCTGCGGGTGCAAGGCGAGTCGAGGCCGCCCGAGAGGGTGTACCGGAAGGTTCAGCCCGCAGCCGTCGCCTATGACAGCGGCCTGGACGAATAGGCGGCTTGGCGGATTGGGCGAAGAGCCGCCTTGGGCAAGGCAAGGCCCGGCTTGGGCCGTGTCGGGCCCGGAGCCGGCGAGTTTTCGCGGGGGATGCTTCGGTGGCGGGTATCAGTTCAGGAATCGCCTACCTGGATCGTCTGTTGGGCGGATTTCAGCCCGGAGACAACGTGGTCTGGGTCGCGGACGCCGGCACATCCCTTATCGCCTTCATCGGGGCTTTTCTGAATGTCGCCCGGAGCGAGGCGGACGGCACGATCGTATACGTAAATTCCAACTACGCGCCCCAGACCATCTACCGCAGGTTCGCCGAGGGCCTGCCCAAGGGCGGGTTCGTCCACGTGGACGCCTTCACCTTCGGCAAGGGAAAGGGCGACGAAATCTTCCGCGAGCACTACAGCCAGGCAACGGCCGTTCGTCCGGGCTACGAAAGTGTCTGCATCCAGACGCCTTCGGACCGGGAGGCCTTCGACCGCACGCTGGCCTCGCTCGAAGAGAAATACGGCGAAAATGCCCGGTACGTGTTCGACAGCCTGACCGGACTGAGCGAGCTTTGGGGATGCGAGCGGGCTGTCCAGGAGTTTTTCACCCACCACTGTCCCAAGCTGTACGAGCTCCAGGCGGTCGCCTGCTGGATCCTCGAACGGGAAGCCCACACGCGCTCGTTCCTGGCGAACCTGAGCCATATCACCCAGGTGGTCATCCAGCTCCGGAATCTGGAAGAAGGCCTCTGCGAAATGAAGCTCCTCAAGGCTGAGGACCGTCCCTCCCGGATCCTCAGGGAGTCTGTTCGATACCGGGTTGCCGACGACCAGGTCAAGTTCCTGGAAAAGACACCGGAGAGAGACCTCCGCATCGGCGAGCGGATCAAGGAGCTTCGCAGCCGGCGTGGCCTCTCCCAGGCCGAGCTTGCCCGCATGCTTGACATCACGCCGAGCGCCCTGTGCCAGATCGAGGGGAATCAGGTGTATCCCTCCCTGCCCCTTCTTGTGGAAATCGCCCAGGCCCTAGGCCAGGGCCTGGACGGGTTGTTGCCCGTCGGGACGGTCGAAGGAGTTCCCAAGAGGGGCCTGGTCGTCCAGAAACGCAAGGGCGGCGTGGCGCCGGTTGCGCGGCGGCCAAAAGCCGTCGCGCGGGCCGCGGTGGAGGCCGAACCTCTTTTGCCCGAAAGCGGCCGCCAAAACCGCAGGATCACTCCGTACTGGCTGCGCCTGGCGCCCGGGGCCGAGGACACGAGGTCCTTCTTCGATCACAAGGGACACGAATTCGGTTGGGTTCTGACCGGCGTGCTCAAGATCGTGGTGGACGAGGGCGAGGTCTTGCTCCGCAAAGGCGACAGCATCTACCTCGAGGACCAGACCATCCGGCGCTGGAAGAACGAGGGGGCTGGCCGGTGCGAGCTGCTCTGGGTCCTGGCGTAAGGAAAAAGGAGAACGGGAGGTCATGGCCGCTCGCGAAAATCGCACGGATTACGAAGAGCAGATCCGGGCGCTCACGGAGATCAGCAAGGCGATCACTTCGGACCTGTACTTGGACGACATCCTGAAGCTCGTGGTGACCGTGACGGCCGAGGTGATGGGCTCCAAGATCTGTTCTCTGTGGATCTTGGACGAACAGCAAAAGGTTCTCAAGCTCAGGGCCACTCAGACCATCAGCAAGGAATACCTCAAGGAAAGGTCGCTGAGACTTGGAGAGGGCGTAGTGGGGCACGTGGCCCGAACCAGGCAACCCATGGTCATCCGGGACGTTCTTGCCGAGCCCAAGTACAAGGAAAAGGATCTGGCCCGCAAGGAAGGACTGACTTCCATGCTCAGCGTGCCTTTGGTCGTCAAGGACAAAGTCATCGGCGTCATCAACGCCTACAGTCAGACTCCCCACGACTATAGCCCGACCGAAGTGAATCTGCTCATCGCAGTGGCCAACCAGGCCGCCGTGGCCATCGAGAACACCGAGCTCATGGTCAAGACCCGCGTGATCCAGGAAGAGCTCGAGGCGAGGAAGCTGGTCGAAAGGGCCAAGGAGGTCCTCATGGCCCGCAAAGGGCTTACGGCGGCCGAAGCGTTCCGGCGGATCCAGAAGCAGAGCATGAACACCCGCCGGTCCATGCGCGAAATTGCCGAGGCCATCCTGCTCGCGGAAGAGATCTGACCGGCTGACCGCCCTTGGCGAAGCCCCGCCCCTGGTGCCTGACCTGCCTCACGAAGAGCTGCCTGATGAAGGACTTGACAATTCAATCTGCTTAGTGTTAAGTATTGCAAAATTCGGAAGCACAAAGGCGTGCTCCGAGCCAGCGCCGGCCGGAGGGAGTTACCTTCGCCGGGGCGCAGAAGCTGGATGACAAGGGTGTCGAGCCAAGAGCCGGCACCCTTTTTTTTGTGCGCGTTCCATTCAGGACCCCTTGAATCTCTATTGATAAGTTGGCTCAGGCTGAAAAGACTTTGGAACAAGGTGCCTCGCACCAGGGCTCGCCCGCTGTGGGGCGGGACTTCGGGCGGGGGAAACAAGACAAGACAGGAGGAAAACGATGAACCTGCAGCAGCCCAACTCGAATGAAGCCACCCAGACCGCAAATCGGTCGCGCAGCGTAGCGCCCGTATCCGGCATCTGCACCCGCTGCATCGACGGTTGCCGCGGCAACTGCGAAATTTTCAAGGCCACGTTCAGAGGCCGCGAACTTCTTTATCCGGGCCCGTTCGGCACCATCACCGCGGGCGCGGACAAGAACTACCCGGTGGACTACTCCCACCTGAACATTCAGGGCTATGCGTCCGGCGCCAAAGGCCTGCCAGCCGGGGTCGGAGCAGACCCGGACCACGCGATCTTCCCGGTTGTGGACACCGAAACCGAATACGGTGTGAACTCCAAGATCCGGATGCGCGTGCCGATGTTCACGGGCGCCCTGGGCTCGACAGAGATCGCGCGCCGGAACTGGGACCACTTCGCGGTCGGCGCCGCCATCACGGGAATCACGATCATCTGCGGCGAAAACGTCTGCGGCATCGATCCGGCTCTCGAGCTCAAGAACGGCAAGGTGGCGAACGCCCCGGACCTCAAGCACCGCGTCGAGGTGTACCGCCGCTACCGGGAAGGCAATTACGGAGATCTCCACGTCCAGATGAACGTGGAAGACACGATGTTCGGCGTGGCGGAGTACGCGGTGGAAAAGCTCGGCGTGGAGAGCATCGAGCTCAAGTGGGGCCAGGGGGCCAAGTGCATCGGCGGCGAGATCAAGGTGAACAGCCTCGAACGGGCGATCGAGCTCAAGAAACGAGGCTACATCGTCACACCTGATCCCACGATTCCTGCGGTGCAACAAGCCTTCAAGGAGGGCTCCATTCGCGAGTTCGAGCGCCACTCCCGGCTCGGGTTCGTCACCGAGGAGGGGTTCTTCAAGGAGGTGGAAAGGCTCCGGAAGCTCGGGGCGAAGAGGATCTCCCTCAAGACCGGCGCTTACGGCATGGTGGAACTCGCCAAGGCGATCAAGTGGTCCTCCCGGGCGAAGATCGACCTGCTCACGATCGACGGCGCGCCGGGCGGCACCGGCATGAGCCCCTGGAGGATGATGGTGGAGTGGGGCGTGCCCACGTTCTATCTGCAGTGCATGACCCAGCAGTTCTGCGACAAGCTCGCTGCCAGGGGCGAGTTCGTGCCGGACATCGCCATCGCGGGCGGCTTCTCCACCGAGGACCACATTTTCAAGGTGCTGGCCATGGGGGCTCCTTACACCAAGGCGGTCTGCATGGGCCGGGCTCTCATGATCCCGGGCATGGTGGGCAAGAACATCGGCGTATGGCTGAAGGAAGGGGATCTGCCTAAGACGGTATCGACCTACGGAAGCACCGTGGAAGAGATTTTCGTCTGCTACGAGACCTTGCGGGACAAGTACGGGAAGGAAGTCGAGAACTTCCCCCTTGGCGCGATCGGGATTTACACCTTTGCCGACAAAATCCGTACCGGGCTCCAGCAGATCATGGCCGGAAGCCGCAACTTCCGCCTCTCGACGATCTCCCGGAGCGACCTCATGGCCCTGACCGAGGAAGCCGCGAAGATTTCGGGCATTCCTTACGTCATGGACGCTTTCCGGAGCGAGGCCGAGGCGATCATCAACTCCTAAAGTCTAAAGATGTGAGCAGGCGAGGCGGCGTTCTTTCGGACGCCGCCTTTTTTGTGCGCCGGGCACGGCCCGCAGCGCGGGCACTGGCCCCAAGGCCGACCGAAGCCGGGGCCGACCGAGGCTCCGTGGGACGCAGCCTTCCTCCAAGAGCTCTTTGACACCCGGCGGGCGCATCCAGCCGCGTGAGAAGAAATTATCGGAGCAGGTTCTTACTTGCTTGCGGTTGCGGATTTCGGGATGGCAAGAAGCTGGGTCACGGCATCTCGAGCAGTCTTTCGCCGCGCCAGATCCGGACAATTCTAACCCGGCTCCGGTCGAGGCGATACACGATGCGGAAGGGGGCATGGATTATCTCCCGCAGATCCGCAATCCCAAATTCCGGCACCACGCGGCCGCTTTCGGGAAAATCGGCCAGCCTTTCCACCTCGGCCATGATCTCCTTGAGCAGGCTCTCTCCCACTGCGGGAACCTGCTGATCCGCATACCAAGAGCGGATTCCCTCCAGGTCACTGACCGCCGAGCCCGCGAAAGTGATCTTGCGTTTCCGCGGCATGCCTAGTCGCTCAGTCCCAGGCGTTTCTTGACCGCCGCCAGATCCAATTCCCTCCCCTCTTCCAGGTCGATCAGACCCTGAACCACCCCGCGCAAAAAGGACTGCTCTTCCGATCTTGCCTCATAGTCTTTGAGGGACTGAACAACGGCAACCCCCCTGCCCCGGCTGGTCAAGAGCACGGGCCGGTTGGTCTTGCCCACCTGGCTGACAATCCTGCCGGGGTTGACTTTGAGGTCGCTGATCGGAACGACATCTTCTGAGTACTTCACATTTGACATCTTGGAACCTCCGAAAAGTGCTTTTAACGGTGTATACAATAGCACCTGTCAAGGGATCTGTCAAAAGACCTTATGCCGTAGCTCTTCAGGCACACCTCGGCCGCGCGCCGGCAGTCCTCGTCCCGCGCCGTGTCGGCCCGGACGGAGAAGGACGTGCCGCCGTTGACGGCTATTATCTCTCTGGTTATCTCTGTCGAATGAGACGGTGGGCGGATAGGAACTTTCTTCACGGCAGGAAGAGGATAGCACTGAGCGGAATTGCATGGCGAAGGGAAAAACACCCAAGAGGTTGGGTCAGGTTTCGGACCGGAACGGGCGAGAGCGATCCGGATGCCTGGAGAGAGGAAGCCTACGCGCGGCTTGCGGGAGGATCCCCGTCGTATGGAGCGGAAAACGACCGAGCTCGGACGGAGCGAAGCGCGCAGAGTCGCCGCGGACAAGGTTCGGGCAGCCTCATAGATCCCATTGCGCAGGCGGGAGCTGGCTGAACTCGTCCTCGTAGGCCGGGGGCAATTGGCAGGAGGAGGGATCGGGTCTGCCCCCCGGGAAGCGGGTGGCGGGGAATACGCCCTGGGCACGGGCCGGGCGTTGGCCAGCCACAGGCCCAGGTGCTCGAGAATCCTTCGGATCACATCCGGGTCGGTGATGTTGGACTCGTAGCGGACCTGGGCCTCGTGGGGCAGGTATTCCATGCGCTCCTGGGAGAAGGAGGAGCGGATCAGGTAGGCGGCCAGCCTCTCCAGGGACCTCTTCTGCCGGGGAAGAATCCGCGACCCGCAGTAGACGTTGAAGCCGGAATGGCGCCACCGGTCCATGATTTCGATGATCTCGGGGGTGATCTTTCCCCTGGCCAGGAGCATCCTCAAGACCTTGTGGCGAAACAGCCTCTCGAGCGCCTTCATGGGGAACCGGGAGGCGACCCGGAACAGGCCCTTGCTGCCTGCCTGTGCGTGCCCGCACGCAGACAGGCAGAAAGCGCCGTCGGTGGCCAGGATGTGAAGATCGGGGTGGAACCGTTCCGGAAAGTCGCCGAAGGATTGTGTGGCCACGATGGCTCCGGGTTCCGGGTCCGCCTCGGGCACGGCGGCCCGGATGACGGTCCTGATGGCCTGCCAACCGCAGCGGCCCAGGTCGGCCAGGAGTCTTCGGTCCCGGAGGAAGAAGTGGCGGAGGATCTTCGGGATCGAGAGCACAAAGTGCCGGTGCGGCACGGGCGGCAGCACGTGGCTCGGTACCCACTCCCCGAAGGCCACGGCGCGTTTCGGATGACAGCAGGGGCACAGGCAGCGCCTCTTGCAGGAGTAGGACAGGAGCCTTTCCGAGCGGCACGTTTCGCAACGAATCCGGGCAAAACCCTCATGGAGGTCCCCACAGGCCAGGTACCGGACCATGACCTCTTTCAGGTACGGCCGCCAGAAGGCGCAGCGCTTCTCGAAGCGCTCGGGCCAGAGCATTTCCAGGCTCTCATAGTGGTCCTGCACGCACTGGTAGAAGGGCGACAGGTGCGGCTTTCGGGGCCGGTAGACCGGGCAGGGGTCGGCCATGGGTCCGTGAGCAAGGAGAATGTCCTGGAACACCTGGGCCTGTGGTTGGCCAACGCCGGGCCCACGCCCAGGGCACATTGGCCCCCGGGGCTCCGACCGTTACATGAGGATTCCTACTCAATTTCTGCAAGCCCGACCTGGTTTTTCTCTCTCTTCGATCTGACCCTCTGCCGAGCCGCCCACCCGGGCGCAACTCTCCCCTCGGTGCTCTCCAGGATCACCCAACATCTTGTGGGTTTTTCTCCTTGACCCACAATTCCGCTGCCTGCTATTTCTTTCATCTGAAAGCATGTTCCTATCTTTGGAAATGCACGAACGGCTGTTCGAGCAGGAGCGCGAGCTGGAGCGGGAGGTTGAATTGCCCTGACCGCGTCCAATCACAGGAGAAATGAATGGAGATTTCTTCAGCCCAAATAAAACAGCGCCTCCTGTCAAGAGGGATTGACCTGGTAGGGGTGGCAGAGGCAAAGGAGCTCATCCTCGCCTCGCCGCCCCGGCCGGCCACTGCTCTCATGCCCGCGGCCAAGAGCGTGATCGTGATGGCGGTGGCCCACAGCCTGGGTGCGGTCTATTCACCCGACATCATGCTCTGGATCCGCAACAAGATGCAGACCTCGCGGCTTTTAGACCAGGTCGCCGAGGAACTTGGCCGCGAGCTTGAGCGCCGGGGGTTCCTCCCCCTCCCCGTCTCCGCGGACAAGCCGGTAGAGATTTTCAAGCTCGATCCTGAAACCGGAAAGAAATTTCGACAGACCCGCGTGCTCGGGCACCCGGAAGGTGGTCCAGGAGAAAGCGAAAATCCAGGAGCATGCCGACCGAGACGAAAAAGAAGCTCGAGAATACGTCTCGAAAGGGCAGAATGCTCCCCAGGGCTTGATAACTGTATTCGGACAGGATGAGTCCGGCCAGAAACGCGCCCAGGGCCACAGAGAGACCCACACTGGATGTCAACCACGCGATCGCGAAACACAACACCACCACGCTGAGCAGGAAGAGCTCCCGGGAGCGGGTCCTTGCAATCTGGTAGAGAAGCCTCGGCGGGATCTACCGGGCCATTCCGCACAGGCACTTTGTCTTCTCCATCCCCAAGATCCTCATGCGCTTCTTCCTCCATGATCGCAGGCTTCTGGTGGAGCTGAGCCGCTGCGCCTGGGAGACTCTGAAGACCTTCCTGCAAGCCGCGGTGCCGGAACCAGGGGCGGTTCCCGCTGCGGTTGTTTCCACACAAACTTTTGGAGATTATCCGGACCGCTTTCACCCCCATCTGCATGTATTGGCCCCCGACGGCGCTTTCTACGGCGAGGGCCTGTTCCGGGTTGCTCCGCAATTCCAACTCAAGGACCTGGAGAAGCTCTTCCGCTTCAAGGTGCTCGACATGCTCCTGCGGAAGAAGAAGATCACCCGGGAGTTCATCCGCATGCTCGACGGCTGCAGACACTCCGGCTTCAACGTCTTTGCCGGCCGGCGCATCCAGCCGCGTCAGAAAAAATCCCTCGAAAACCTGGCCGCTTACCTCATTCGGGCCACCTTCTCGCAAAAGCGAATGAACTCCTTCCCCCAACCATGGGCATTGCCCACAGGAGGGACCGTATAAATCATGGTCCGCTCCTTTCTTCTGATTCCGTCTTTTCCGCCAACACCAGATATTGGAAGGTGAACAACCGTTCCGCTTCTTCCCGACTGACCTGCCGCAGCACCAAGTTGGCGATGGAAAGGTCCAAGGGGAACTCTTTATCCGCCAAATCGGTCTGGAGCTGTTTCTTGCAGAGGAGGATGCGAAATCCGGTTCCGGTCAAAAGCTTTTCTATCTCCTTCCAGGTAAAAAAACGGATATGGGTGGCGTCTAACAGCCCGTATTTTTGATATGTCCAGTGGCCCATGACCAATTGGGCGATCAGATAAATGTTTTGGGTGTTGGGAATGCTGAGGAGCGCCTTCCCCTTCGCCTTCAAGAAACCCCTTAAGACATAAAGGACCTGCCATGGATCGTATAGGTGTTCCAAGACATCGGCGGCGATGAGGAGGTCGAAGGATTCCGGCTCCAAGGGGAGGCAAAGGCGGTTTATCGCTCCCAAATCGACTTTTAGGACCCGGTCCAGGCGGGTTTGGGCAATCTCTACCGCCCGATCGTCTATTTCCAGGCCGACGTAATATAGGCCCGGCAACCTGTTTTTTAAGGCGGAGCCGGTGGCGCCGGTTCCGCAGCCGATCTCCAAAATGCGGCGACAGTCTTCCGGCACAAGACTGATAATGTCCGCCCTGGGCTTGTCGTCGTATTTTTCTTCATGGGTAAAGGTCAGCGGCGAATAATAGGTCATTCCCATAATTCAATCGCTCCAGGAGATAGGCCGCCCGGGCCTGCGTGGTATGAAAGCGGGTCAAATGTTCCCGATTTTCCCGGATCAGGGCTTCTTTGTTCGTCTTCCGCTCCGGCACGGCCTCCACGATCCTCCTTAAATCCTCCAGCGAACGAAAGCGGAAAAGATGAACCCTTGCCCTTGAACCTGCACGGAATTCTTGTTGGATAGGATCTGTCCTTTGTCGTCATAGGGACGACGATGACCGTGCGGACGTGATGGTTCGTCTCGTCCGGAGACACGACCAAGCAGGGCCTCATCTTCTTGATATCATGGCCCACGGTCGGGTCCAGGTTGACGAGATAGACCTCGAAGCGGCTGATCACCGTTCCCACTGAGCCTCTTCCCACGTTGTCGGAATGTGTTCGTCCCCTTGCGCGAGGAGATCGTCGCCTAAGCGGGCCAACATCTGGAAAGCGGCAGCCCATCCCGCGCGCGCTCGACCTGCAGCACTTAGGACCAGGCGGCTCCCTTCGACCAGGATCTCTGCACCCCGGCCGAGGCCCGTCTGCTCGAGGAGCGGTTTCGGGATGCGGATTCCCTGAGAGTTTCCGATTCTGACGATTCTTGCTTTCATGGGGCTTTGTGCCTCCCAGCGCGATTCCATTGTAGACACGGGAAGGAAGCACCGTCCAGATTCTTCGGGAGAGGGCTTGGATCTCCCGACGGAGCCCTCTGTGACCCTCCCGCTCCGGCTGAAGCGGCGCGGCCGCCTAGCGGAACGTGGGCCCCAGCCCGGGCCCAGGTGTCCCTTTTTTGACTGCCACCCGTATTGCCGAAAGGACTTCCGCCTGCTTGAGCACGAGGCAGCACCGGCGGGAGAAGGGGAGAAACGCACGGCCCTGTCCTGCGGAGCGGTCCGACCGGGTCGGCTCGCACGGATCCTGACTAGCAGAGAAGGTGGCCCATTTCCGTTTGTTTTGGTTACGCCTTCGCCAGGCTGGCGCTGGTTTTCCTCGGGCGACGCCGCAGGCCGTGGGCTGACAGGCCGAGCAAAAGGTGCGCCGCGAAGGAAACGAGGAAAGCCGGGATGGAAGCTCCGATCTGCGGAGCCCACTTTGCCACCGCGTGATAAGAGGCGATCCCGGCGATCCATGCGGCCAGGGCGAGCCAGTCGAAAGAACGCCCGAGCCGGGGAGCCGACTCTTCAGCCGGAAGCCCGACCTGCTCATAACGGGCGGCCACTTCCGGACGCGTGCGGCGCAGGACGAAATAGTCGGCCCCGAGCACTCCGAACAGAGGCACGAAAACAGACCCGATGAGAAGGAGGAAGTTGAAGTACTGGCTCATCGTGGCGCAGGCGGCCAGCCCGGCACCCAGCACGCCGATGCCTAGGATCAGCCAGCGTTGGTTCAAGCCAGGGAAAATGTTTTGGATGGACACGGCTGCTGAGTAGATGTCGGCAAAGGCGTTGTCGGTCTCGTCCACTAGGATCACCACGAGGGCCACAATGCCTCCGGTCATGCCCATGATCGCCGCGGCCAGGTTGTCCGGCGTGGGTTCGCCCACCTTCAGACACACGACAAAGAGCGCGCCCAGGCCGTAGAACCAGACATTGGCCAGCAGATAGCCCAGAAAAGTGCCCAGGAAGGAGGATTGGGGGTGGCGGGCGAAACGGCTGTAGTCCGCAACGAGGGGCAGCCAGGAGATCGGCATGGCGACGACGAGATCCACGGCCAACCAGAAAGGCAGGCCGCCTGTGCCGGGTTCGGCCAGAACCCTGCCGATGCCGCCGCTGCGGACCACGACGACGGTCATCCAGGCGGAGACCAAATACACGACCCAGATGCCGAATTTCTCCAGCCACTGGCGGACCATGACCAGCGGGCCCGCAAGGGCGAGCGCCAGGCACCAGACCGTGGCGACGACGAGCCACAGCCCGTAATGGCGGTCCCCCAGAAGGGCTTCGCTGATCCGGCTGGCGGCCAAGGCGATGACCCAAAGCTCGAACGCCGTCCATCCCAAGAGCTGCGCCACGTTGAACAGGGTCGGAACATACGATCCTCTTGTGCCCAGCAGGGGTCGCAACAGAACCATGGTCGGCACGCGCAGGTCGGATCCGGCAAGGGCGGTGAGGGCCAAAAGGAGGCTGCCGATCACGCTGCCGAGCAGGATGGCCCCGAGCGCGGTTTTCAGCCCCAGGCCGGGAACGAGAAAGGCCCCGGCCTCCAGCACCAAGAGCCCGACTCCCAGGCTCGACCAGAGGACGAACAGGTCGAATCCCCGGAGCTGGCGGAGCCTGTCCGGCACCGGGTCAACGCCCCAAGCGGGTGGAGACGGAAGACCAAGACGGCTGAGAAGCGAAGTCAATCGCTGCGCCATCATGGGATCCTTCCTGCGGGTTTTTCACAGACCAAAAAAGGAGGGCCACTCCGCCGGAGTGGCCCTCTGACCTTACGAAACTCGCTCCCTACGCCGGCATTATCCGGGTCAGGTTCAGCGGGTCGAGGATTCCTATCCTCCTCTCAGCCGGTCCACACCAGCTCCCCGTGTCCAAGAACAATATGAACGAAACGTTTTCGCCTGTCAAAGAAAAAGGGTCACCCCTGGCCCGAGAACTTCTCGACCAAAACGAACTTGGTGACCTTGCCCGTGGGCGTCCTGGGCAGGGGCCCCTCCCACCAGATGACCTTCTTGGGGGTCTTGAACCCGGCGAGCCGCTCCTTGCAGTAGGCAATGAGGTCGGCCTCGGACACCGCGGCCCCCTCCCGTTTCACAACGACGGCCGTGACCGCCTCGCCCCAGAGCGGGTCCGGCAGTCCAATCACGGCGCAGTCCGCGACAGCCGGATGGCTGAGCAGGGTGTTCTCCACCTCCACGGAGAACACGTTCTGGCCGCCTGAAATGATCATGTCTTTGAGACGGCCTGCCAGATAGAGAAACCCCTCCTCGTCGAAGCGGCCCAGGTCTCCGGTGTGCACCCACCCGTCCCGGAACACCTCACGGGTCCGCTCTTCGTTCTTGAAATAGCCCGCCGTGGCGCTCGGCACCCTGCCGATGATCTCCCCGACCTCGCCGGTCGGCACGTCCCGGCCTTGGGCATCCACGATCCGGACCTCGGCGGAAAAGATCACCTGGCCGACCGAATCGGGCTTGCGGTTCTTGGCCTCGGGACCGAGCTGGGTAAGGATCCCGGTCTCCTGGAGGCCGTAATACTCGTAGATGTTCGGGCAGATCCGCCGCCGGATCTCCTGCTGGAGACTGGGCGCGAGCGGCGCGGCAGAGAAGACGAGTCCCCTCAGAGAGGAAAGGTCGTACCGGTCCAGGTCCGGCTGGGCCAGCACGAAGCTCGCCATGGTCGGCACCCAGTTCGAGAGGGTGACCTTCTCGGACTGAATGAGTTCCAGCATCTGCTTGGCCTGGAACTGGTGGATCACGTTCCGCGCGCCAGTGAAAATGCCGATCGCGCACCAGGCGAAGCCCACGCGACCGAAAATGGGAAAGACCGTCAGTATGACGTCGTTGCGGGTGACGTCGTGGAGGAAGGCCATGGTCGTGGCCGTGGCGTTGTTGTAGTGGGTAAGAAAATACGCCTTGGGCAGGCCCGTGGTGCCTGAGGTAAGGTTGAGATATTGGTAGTCCTCTTCCGAAATCTGCACCCGAGGCTCATCGGGCGCGGATTCGGACAGGAGCGTCTCATAGTTCCAGAAAGGTCCTTGGGGCAAAATCGGGTCCATGCCCACAAAGAACTCCACGGCCGGAAGCCTGCTTCGGACTTGCTCGGCGATCTTGCCGAACCAGGGATCGAACAGGAGGGCCTTGGCGCCGCAGTGGTTCATAAGTTCCATGAGCTCGGGCACCGCCAGCCGGTAATTCAGGGGAAGGCCGATCACGCCGATCTTAGCCAAAGCGAAATAGATCTCGACGATCTCGGCTCGGTTCGTGCACAGGAAGGCAGCGACATCTCCCTTGCGAAGACCGAGGCCCATGAGCCCGTTGGCCAGCCGATTGACCCGCTCGTTGACCTGCTCGAAGGTGAACCTGCGGCCGGTGGACGAACAGAAGATCGCTTCTCTTCCGCGGTAGCGAACCGCGGCGACCCTGAGGAAGTTGCCTACCGTGAGAGTCCCTGAAGCCTTTTCCGCCATTTCGCGCCCCCGATGAATGGACAAACAGTGGATCCGGTGCGGCGGGCATTTTCCGCCGCGACTCGGACGCCTGTCAAGGAACGAGGGCGCAGGTGGGGTCAGTCCTTCATTTTACGGATAGGGCCCGGGTGCGGGGCCTTATCGGCCTTCAGGCGCAGGCGGCGCGCTCGCAGCCGAAGCCCTTGCCGAGATCGCACTGCACGCAGTGGTCGGGCATTTTCAGGGTCATGGAGAGCTGGGAGGCGCACTTGGCGCAGAGGGTCTCCTCGCCCCGCTTCATGGGGCCGGCGCAAGGCGTGATCGTCATGGGGCACAGGTCCACGCAGGTCCCGCACTTCTTGCAGAAATCCGGCCGGACTCCAAACGGGAAGTCCACGTGGCGCTTTTTGCCCCTTCCCACGAATCCGATCGCCCGGGCCTGCCAAATCTCCTCGCAGACCCGCACGCACCGGCCGCAGAGCACGCATTTTTCGTTGCGGAAGGGGTATCTCACCTCCTGCACGCCGCACCGCGCGGCCAGATCCTGGATGGCTCTGGAATTGGGCGCCTCGGCCACGAGAAGCTCCGCGATGTTCTTTCGGTATCGGCGCACCCGGTCGGTGTCGCTGCGCACGACCATGTCCTGCTGAACCTCCAGGGTGCAGGAAGTCGTGATCTTGGATCTCCCGTTGCGCACGATCTCGACGATGCACAGACGGCATCCTCCGAAGTCCGTCAGGCCCGGCACATGGCACAGATGGGGGATGCAGATGCCGTGGCTGAGGGCCGCATCCAGAACGGACGTTCCTTTGGGGGCCGTGATCCTCGATCCGTTGATTCTCAGGCTGACATATTGCTGCATGGGCTGTCTCCTCTTTCTTACTGGACCACGACCGAATCGAACTTGCACTCGCTCCGGCAGATTCCGCATTTCTGGCAGCTCGCCGGGTCGATGACGTGGGGCGCTTTTTTCTCACCCCGGATGGCGCCGTGCGGGCATGCCTTGAGGCACACCCCGCACCCGGTGCACTTTTCGGGGTCGATGGAGTAGGAGATGAGAGCCCGGCACACGCCCGCCGGGCACTTGTGCGCCCGGATGTGGGCTTCGTATTCGTCCCGGAAGTATTTCAGGGTCGATAGAACCGGGTTGGGCGCCGTCTTGCCGAGACCGCACAGGGAAGTGGCGGCAACAGTTTCGCCCAGTTCTTCCAAAAGGGGAATCTGATCGATCCTGCCCCTGCCTTCCGAGATGTCGGTGACGATCTCGAGCATGCGGTCCACGCCCAGGCGGCAGGGCACGCACTTGCCGCAAGATTCGTCCTGCAGAAAGCGCAAGAAATACTTCGCCACGTCCACCATGCAGGTCCGCTGGTCCATGACGACCATGCCGCCCGAGCCCACCATGGAGCCCGCCTCGGCGAGCGTCTCGAAATCCACAGGGAGGTCGAACTTATCAACCGGGAGACAGCCTCCCGAGGGGCCGCCCGTTTGAACGGCCTTGAGACCGACGCCGTTTCGCACGCCGCCCCCGATCTCCTCGATAATCGTCCTCAGGGATGTACCCATCGGTACTTCGACAAGGCCCGTGTTTTTCACGCATCCTGTCAGGGCGAATATCTTGGTCCCCTTGCTTCCGGCCGTGCCCCGGGAAGCGAACCACGCCGCCCCATTTCGGATGATATGAGGCACGTTGGCCCAGGTCTCCACGTTGTTGAGGTTTGAAGGCCGGTTCCAAAGACCTTGCTCGGCCGTGTGAACATCCTTGGGCCTGGGCTCGCCCACCCTCCCCTCCAGAGAGGCCATGAGGGCCGTCGACTCGCCGCACACAAAGGCTCCGCCGCCTCGAGCGACTTCCACGTCGAAAGAAAACCCGCTTCCCAGGATGTTCTCACCAAGAAGTCCCCACTGCCGCGCCTGCTCGATCGCGATCCGGGAGTGCTTGACCGCAAGCGGGTACTCCTTGCGCACGTAAATGTATCCCTGCTGTGCGCCGATGGCATAGGCTCCGATGAGCATGCCTTCGAGGATCAAGTGGGGATTTCCTTCCAGCAGGCAGCGGTCCATGTACGCTCCGGGGTCGCCTTCGTCGGCGTTGCAGATGACGTACTTGGTCGCCCCCGGCGCCCTCCGGCATTCTTGCCACTTTCTGCCAGTCGGGAACCCTCCGCCGCCTCGTCCCCTGAGGCCGGACTCGTGGACTTCTCGAATGACCTCATCCGGGGCCATGCCCTCCAGCACCTTGACGAGGGCCGAGTAGCCGCCGATGGCGATGTAATCTTCGATCGAACAGGGGTCGACCTCCCGGTTTTGGGCAAGCAGAATCCGATCCTGGGCGCGATAGAAGGGGATCTCCCGCTCGGTCCGGATTTTCATGTTCCGGACGGGATCCGTATAGAGGAGCCGTTCGACCACCTCTCCCCGAAGGACTGTCGCGTCGAGAATCTCGGGCACATCCTCGGCCGTGACATGGCAGTAGAGAATGTTGGATGGTTCTAGAACCAGCACCGGGCCCTGCTCGCAAAATCCGTGGCAGCCTGTAACCCGTAAAAGTACAGAGCCGGCTAGCTGCCGGGCTTCGATCCCGTCCCGAATGGCCTCGGCAACGGCCAAAGACCTAGACGCCTGGCATCCGGTACCGCCGCAGAGGATCAGGGTGGTCCTATAGGATCGCCGTCTTTCCAGAAGGCGTGCGCGCTCTTCTTCGAGATCCTTGCTGTTGGCCAGTCTAGGCATTGGCCACCTCCTGTTGTTCGGTCTTCTGGATCGAGCGGATGAGCCTGCGAAGCTTGCTCGGCGTCATGTGGGGCAGAACCTGTCCGTCCAGAACCGCGACCGCGCCGATCGCGCAGGCGCCCAAACAATTGACGCACTCCAGGGTGAAAAGACCGTCCCGGGTCGTCTCGCCGGGCTCTGCGCCAAGCTGGGATGCGGCCTCTGAAATCAACAACGGCGCCCCGCGCACATGACAGGCTGTTCCGGTACACAGGGTGAGGAGGTGTCTGCCCCGAGGCACCAAGGAGAAGGCCTTATAAAAGTTGGCAACCCGGAAAACCTCGATCAAAGGGACCCCGAGCTTCTCGGAGACGATTTTCATCACGTTTTCAGAGAGATACCCGTGTGCCTCCTGGATGTCCTGAAGGACTTCAACGAGCTGGCTGGGTTTTCCTTCTCTTCCCTCGAGAATCCGCCCGAGACCGTCAGTAGCCATCGGATCCTCCATTAGTCTTGCTGTACATGTAGGGCTCTTGTATTTAGTTAAACTAAATCTCCGGCAAAAGAATTCCCCTCTTTACAAAACCGAGGACTCTAGGGCGATGGTTAAGTATAACTAAAATGGAGAATAAAAAGTCAAGAGGAGCTGAACGACAGAACGCTCAGCCCTTTCATCTACAAGGCACAGGGGCCGACTGTTCGGACCCAGAGGCTAGGACCGCTGACAGGCTAAAAGGAACTGGAATCTTCCCTTAACGGGCTTCGTCCTGGAAGGTCTAGGGTTCGGGAAAAGGTGTCTTCGGGCGACTTGTTCTAAATATCCATGGCGACTTTGTAAGCCTCGTAGATCGCATGGATCAGGCGGCGCGAGGCCACGCAGTCGCCGATTTTGTACAGCTCCTTTACCTTGCCCTTGAGGTCTTTGTAGAGGCGGTCGTTTGCTTTGCGCCAGTATGCTGTGACCAGGGTGTCGGCCTCGAGTTCCTGTTCCTCTTCGGTGAGGATGTTCTTGAGGACGACTTTGCCGGGCCGTGCCTTCTTGAGCTCGAAGCCGCTTACGAGCTTCACCTTTCGCAGAGCTAGGTTGAGCATCTGGATGCCCATGGTGGGGAGGTCCATGTCGTAGGGAGCGTTTCGAAGCAGCCGCATGGGCATGGGCATGATGACCGTAACCTCTTTCCCCTGGTCTGCCAGAACCTCGGCGGTGATGAGTCCCTTCATGTAGGTTTGGCAGTCTGCGATCACGACCCTCTGGCCGGTCGTGGCTTTTCCCTCGAGAACATCCTCGGCCGTAACCACGGGGGTCCCGGGCTCGATCTGGATGGCCGCATCGGGCCCGACCACGTCTGGGGCTGGGTTGTCAACCGTGGTGCCGCCGGTCGCCACGATGACCACGTCCGGTTTGATCTTCTCCACCAGGGCCGGGGTCAGCTCGGTGTTCAAGTGTACCTCCACGCCCAGCCTGGCGAGTTCGTGCTTGAGAAACCGCACGACTTGGCCCAGCTCCTGGCGGCTAGCCGTCTTGGCCGGAATGAGAATGGCGCCGCCCAGTTCAGCCGCCTTTTCGTACAGCGCCACATCGTGGCCCCGCTCCTTGGCCACGACTGCGGCCTTCATGCCCGCGCACCCGCCGCCGGCCACTAGCACCTTCTTGCGCTTCACCGCTGGCCGAATTTCGAAAACGCCCTCCCGGCCTGCTTCGGGGTTCTGCATGCAGGTGATCGGCAGCCCGTGCTCGGTCCGCTCCCAACATCCCTCGTTGCAGGCCACGCAAAGCCGGATGTCGTCCAGGCGGCCTTCCCGCGCTTTCTTGGGCAGGTCCGGGTCGCAGATCGTGGCCCGCGTCATGACCACCATGTCGGCTTCGTTGTTCTTGATAATATCGTTGGCCGTGACCGGGTCGTTGATCCGGATGGCCGCGAACACCGGTATGTCCACGAGCTGCTTGATCTCGGCCGCATAAAAAACGAACGGCCTCGGCGGGATCATCATGGGAGGAATCCCCACTGCCGCAGACTTGTATGTCGACACGGTAATGTTCAGGTAGTCGATCTTGCCGGTCTTGGCCCAAAGGGGCATGACCTGTTTCATGTCTTCCAGGGTCAGGCCAACCGGAATGAGTTCGTCCGCCGAGGCACGGATCCCCACCACGAAGTCTTCGCCTACCGCTGCCCGGACCGCCTCGATTACCTCCATGCCGAAACGCATGCGATTCTCCAGGCTTCCGCCGTATCCGTCCTTGCGGATGTTCGAGTAGGGCGAGAGGAACTGCTGGGGAAGATATCCGTGGCCGAAGTGCAGCTCTACGCCGTCGAAGCCGCCTTCCTGAAGCTTCAGGGCCAGGGCCACGTACTGGCGGATGGCCTCCTGGATGTCCTCCTCGTCCATGACCGCCGGCACCTCGCCGATGGCGGCCGACGGCACGTCCGAACAGGACTGAGAATGGACCCAGCTCGCAAAGGACGTGTTCTGGTGCCCGTTGTGCCAAGCCTGGGCGAAGAGCTTGGCCCCGTGGGCGTGCACCGCTTCGCTGATCTTCCGGTACCAGGGCACGACTTCGTCCCGCCAGCCCTGGATGACGGTGGGCAGGGGGTTGCAATGGGGGGTGATGGCCTGGGCCTCCATGACGATGAGGCCAATCCCTCCCCGGGCCCGCCTCTCGAAATACCGGACATGCTGGTCGGTGGGCAGGCCGTCGCGGGCAAAGCTCGTCACATGGCCGGACGATAGGATGCGGTTGCGGATCTGGCACTTGCGGATCGTGATGGGTGAGAAAAGATGGGCGAGCTCGGTCATGATAACCTCCTGGGTGCGGCGGTGGGAGGCACGGCCTCCGCACGCTCCGCCAAACGAATTGCTGTCATGGCCGCGGCCGGACGGCCTTTAAGCCGACCTGAGCGAGCATCCCGGGGGAGACCTCCCTCGGCGCAGCCTTCTTGTACAGATACTCGATGCACGGCGAGCCGGGGTCCTTTTGGGAGTGGCCGTCGATGACGAAGATAAACGGGTTTCCTTCGAACTGATCCCTGTTGCTCGATGCGCAGTGGGTGCAATAGATGGGAAAGTCCTTCCGGTTGAAGTTGATGTTGGCTGGCTCCTTCATCAGGCAGGGTATGCCTTCCCCGTAACGGAACTGTCCTTTGTGCATTTCGGCGCGGTACATTCTGCCGCCGCTCCCGCAAGGATCGAGGATAAAGGCGAATCGGTTCTCCTCTTCCTGTACCCGAAACGTGGCCTGATGGTAGTGCCAGACCCGGACGAACAGGCGTAGCAGCGATACGTCGTCCAGCATGTCGTAGATCGGGTAGAACATCTTGAAGGCTGAGTCGTAAGTCTCCTTCAAGAAGCCATCCAGATACTGGGCCCCCTTTTCCCGGTAGACCAGCGACTGCGTGCAGACGGCGTATTCGACCATAAGATCGTGGTATGGCCTCCACTCGCGGTGCTGGTCCCGGATGAGATCTGCGATGTTTAGATCCCCCATCAGGATCTTTTCAAGCGCTTGCCGGCAATTGGACTGGACGAGCCGGTAGAGCTCGGCTGGCTCGAACAGCTTTTGTCCCCTCGTCGCACCCTTGAGGAAACGCATCTCACAGGCGCCAGGAAGATCGCTTCGGATCTGCGTGGTCCAGATCGGAGCGCCGCAAGCCTGGTTGAACGCCTCTTGGAGGGCCTTGCACCCCCGGCAGTAGATCGGGGTGCCGTCCGAACAAGGAGCGTAGAATTCGGGCAGGGCCTGAGGCCACCCCTCCAAGACCAGCCGTCCGCCCGATCCGCACGGCGACAGGGCGAAGACAACATCCTCCGCAGTCTCGGCGACGGGCACGAGGTTTCCACCGTATTGGCAGCGCCAGATCTGGACGATCTCGCAGATAAACGTCTTTTCGCTGCCGCGGAGGAACTCGTCCACATAGGGCTCCATCAGATAAGAGGCCATCTCGCTCAGCATGCGGGCGAGGACGGCTTCGCCCATGTCGATACGGATTTTGCTCCACATCCTGGGGAGCCAGTGGAGGCCGAGGCCGCAAAGTTCCTTGTGGCCGGCGTCCATCTCGTTCAAAAGGTAGTGGAGACGTTCGATCTGACCCTTCTCAAGGGCCTCGAGGGCCTTCTCCGATAGAGGCCTCGCCTCCTCGAGCAACTCTTCATCCGTGAAGATACGCATTTGACCGCCTCCAAACCGGCTCGCCCCGAGAAACCCGTTGGCCTCGTCCGAACGGGACCACTTGGGAGAGCCCAGGCTGAGCCCAACTCAGTTCGAAAAGGGGGCGATGGGAGCCCCCCGGAATCTGGGTCCGCCATCGTTTTCTCTGTTACGGGAGCATTTTCTCCGTCTTGTCCTTGAGCTTCTGTTTGATCGCATCCACCTTGGGGCGGACCTCCATGACGGCTTCGAGGAGGACCATTTTGTTCTTTTCCAAGAACTCTGTGTACTCAGGGTCGGGTCCCACCTTCGCATACTCGGTCGGCCTCTCCCACCAAGGGCCGTATCCCTTCACGGGCGGCTTGATGTCTCCGGCAAACATGATCCAGTGCACAGGCACGTTGCTCCGAAGGATTTCGGCCTGCTTCTCGGGTGTGAGCACCTGCCCCATTGTCGGACGGTTGTAGTACCAGAATTCCGTTACGGGGCCCAGAGGAAGAGCCAATATGCCTGTGACATCGTCCATGTACCCCAGGGCGTACGCCACGAGCCCGAAGGTGGCCTCGATCCGGTTCTCAATGTTGAGCTCCCAGGCCGCAGCGCAGGCGTAGTCGCAAGCGATCCCCCAGTCCAGGGATTTCCAGGCGCAGGAGGGACCGGCGAGCATCCTGCCGAGCCCTCCTTGTTCCCGAAAGTGCTTCATCATCTCGCCGCAGGTAGCAAACCCGCAGGCACCGCAATCCCAGCCGAGGTCGGCCTTTGCGAGATTGGCTCCCAGCAACAGCATGACCGGAGACTGGCCTTTGTCGACAGCGACCCGGTAGGCCAGATAGTCCATGTACAAGGGAAAAAAGATATTTTGCGTTGCTTCGTGTCCTCCGACCTTGTTCGCGAGGACTTCGATAAGGTCAAGCATAGGCATGAAGTCCTCGCCCGAAAGTAGGAGGGCCTTCTGATCGAGCCGGCTCGTGACCAAGGGCGCCTTATAGTATGCGTTCAAAACCAGCCCAGCAGCGTGCCACAATTGCTCATGCGCAAATGCGCGTCCGTCGACGATCGCCATGATTTCCACCTCTTTCTAATCTTCTTTACTTTGCTTTTTTTCGGCCTTCTTCAAAGGATGGAGCCTGTAGTCAAGGCCCATCTGCCTGGGGATGATGAAGTTCTGGTGCGCCGATTCAACCACTCGACGCATGTTTACCACGTGATGATAGTAAGGCACGTCCACGTACGGGTTCTTGGAAGTGGCGGAAAGCAGGATCCCCACGACAAAGGCCGAATTTCTGCAGTAGCCAAGCCGATTGGCTGCAACCCCGACGGTCATGAAGGGCCGGGCGTCGACAAATAGGGTCCGGGCCGTCCACAAGGCTGACCCGATGGCGTAGCCCAGATTGTGCAGGAACATCTGGCAGAGTGGACCGTCGAGTGTGGTCTTTGCCAGACTTTTGTCGGAGTGGTCGATCTGCCCGGCAACGGCTCTGCGCCTGGAGTACACGAACCCGCACCCGGCCGGGCCTCCGCACATGCCGCAGTTGCCGTCGAACGGCATGTTCCTGGCTCGGAAGCTCCCAAGGGCTAGGACGCAGTCGGACTCCCTCACCATTTGGGCCTCTGTCCTGAACATTTCGTCGATCCGCTTGCTCTCGGGCAGGTAGGAAAGCTCGTCCATCTTGTCCGCGATTTGAGAGAGCTCTTTCTCGCCCCAAATCAGCTCGGCCTCCAAGTGGTCCACGCCACCGGTGACCGGTGCCGTGTGAGCGGCAGTCATCATGAGCTTGCCGACTGAGACCACGTGGTCCTTCCGGTTCTTGTCCGAGTCCGAATACCAGGGGAATTCCTTGCTGTGAACAGTGGGCATCGGGCACCTCCTTGTTGAACCATGAATACGAGCTGGGACCCTTCAGGAGATTAAGGCTAACCTGCCTTCTTCTGGAGAGTCAAAGAAAAAATTCGAGGGCAAGAAACGCACAGGAAGGGGTGGCCAGAGCAGGCAAGACGCAGGGATCTGCTGCGGGCTTTCGGGGCAGATCAAAAGCGGCGAGTCTATTCCATGCGCGATGGGACTTTGACAGAAGGAATGCTCCGGGCCTCTCCTGTGAGAAGGATTTCAGCAGGGAGGCCCGTCGTATCTGTCGCCAAGGCGGATTTTCTACCTTCCCTCATACCGGGGCTTGCGCTTTTCCTTGAAAGCCCGGGGGCCTTCCTGGGCGTCCCGGGTCATGAATACGGGCGCTCCGATTTCCAGCTCTTTGGCGAGCCCTTCTTTAAGGGTAAGTCCAATGCACTGAAGCACCGCTTTCTTGAGGGCCACGACCGCAAGGGGACCGTTGTCCGCGATGATGCGGGCAAACCGCTCGGCCTCCTCCATGACCTTTTCTCTGGGCACGACCCGGTTGACGAACCCGAGCCGATAGGCTTCCTCAGCGTCCATGAGCTCGCCCGTGAGTAGGATCTCCATGGTTCGGGCGTAGGGAAGCTGGCGGGGCAGCTTCACGGTGGAGCCGGTCATGGGGAAAATGGCCCACTTGACCTCCTGAAGGCCGAACTTCGCTCCCTCGGCCGCGATGCGGATGTCCGTGGAGTACAAGAGTTCCATGCCTCCTGCGATGGCGTGGCCGTTGATGGCGGCAATGACAGGCTTGTAGAGTTCGAAGTCGCGAAGCAGGGCCTTGCTCGCCATCGTGGCATCTTTCGCCACGGTCTTTTCCGCGTCGGTTTCCGGTTTCTTGGCCCCCGTGAAAAGAGGAATGAGCTTTCCCAGGTCGGCTCCGGCGCAGAAGGCCTTGTCGCCGGCACCGGTGATGATGGCGCACCTCACGGAGCCATCGTCCCGGTAGTCTTCCCATGCCGCGATCAGCTCGAGGATGGTCTCGGGATCGAGGGAATTGCGGGCCTCGGGCCGGTTGAGGGTCAGGTAGGCGATTCCGTCTCTCTTCTCGTAGATCAGGGCCATTGTCCGTTTCCTCCCCTTGGGTTTTTCTCGCAGGAGCCATATTGAGCCCCGTTGCTCAGGATGGGGGCCCGCCCGTCGGTCGCAAGGTTTGCCAGGAATTTCGAGTCGCTGGAACGAGGAGAATACGGCCAACCCGAGCCTGTGTCAAAGGTCGGAAGCTGGACCGCTCCTCCTGCCTTAGGGGACAGCAGAGCCATCCTTCCGGCCTACCCCTTGACAATGGAGCCTTCTTGGAGGATATTTGCATATATGTTCAAATACGCACAAGGTGAACCTCATGAAGGCAAGAACGCAGCGGGCTGACGAAGACCGTTGCCGGGTTCGGGTCGTGCACTTGGACCGGATCCGCAGGGCCCGCCGGGATGCGATCCCCGAGCCCGAGCTGGAGCGGATGGCCCTCACGTTCAAACTGTTGGGCGACGCCACCCGTCTGAGGATCATGGCCGCTCTTGCCGGCGGGGAGATGTGTGTCTGCGATCTGGCCGCCTACCTGGGCTTGAGCGAGTCCGCCGTGTCCCATCAGCTTCGGCGCATGCGCGAGCTGAGCATCGTGAAGCCCCGCCGGGAAGGTCAGGTGCTTTACTACAGCCTGCACGACCGCCATGTGGCGGACCTGCTCGCCCGCACGCTCGACCATGTGAGGGAATGACCTGGGCCTCGGGACGCGCCCCAGATCCCGACGAGAAAGGACACATCATGGGTTTTTTCGAAAAGGCGTTCCTCGAGGCCTGGAACCTCCTGGTGGAGTCTTCGGTGTACATCCTGTTTGGCCTTCTGGTGAGCGGGATCCTGCGCGTGTTCTTGAGCCCCCATTCCGTGGCTGCCCACCTGGGCCAGGGCCGCTTTCGGTCTGTGTTCAAGGCGGCTCTGATCGGAATCCCCCTTCCCCTGTGCTCGTGTGGAGTGCTGCCGGCCGCCGCCACCTTGCGCAAGCAGGGCGCGAACAAAGGGGCCACCGCGGCCTTCCTCATTTCGACGCCGGAGTCTGGCGTCGACTCCATCGCGATTACTTGGGCGCTTCTGGATCCGATCATGACCGTGGCCAGGCCCGTGGCGGCCTTTGCCACGGCCGCCGCCGCCGGGATCACGGAAAACCTCTTGGGCTCGGGCCAGAGTGGGGGCAGGGCCAAACCTGACCTTTCCTGCCCGGTGGACGGATGCTGCCTCGGCGAATCCTGCCCGCCCGAAGAGCACGCCCGCCATCACAGCCTGACCGAGAAGCTCGCGGCGGGCCTGCGGTTCGCCCTGACGGCGGTCTGGGGGGACATCGCCGCATGGTTTTTCCTGGGCCTGATTCTTGCCGGCGCGATCACGGCGCTCGTGCCGGAGGATGCTGCGGAGACTTTTCTCGGAGGCGGCCTGGGATCCATGCTCCTCATGCTCGCCGTGGGCATTCCTCTTTACATCTGCGCGACGGCGTCGACTCCGATCGCCGCGGCTTTGATCCTGAAGGGCGTAAGCCCGGGCGCGGCCCTTGTGTTCCTCTTGGCTGGCCCGGCCACGAACGTTACGTCTCTCACGGTGCTCCTTCGGATCCTCGGCAAGCGAGCCACGGCGATCTATCTTGCCATGATCGGCCTTTGTGCCGTACTCTTCGGCCTGGCAGTGGACCGCGTGTACGGATTCCTCGGGCTTTCGGCCCGGGCCATGGTTGGGCAGGCCAGCGAATGGGTGCCGGCCTGGGCCCAGTGGGTGGGTGCGGCGATGCTTCTGGTGTTGTCCGTTCAGCCGGTTTCTCGGAGTCTCCGGTCTATGTTGCCCTCAAAGGCGTTCGGCTCGAAATCCTAGGACCCCAAGGCGACTTTTGGAGGAGAGGCCATGAAACTGACCGGCGTAAAATCCTTCTCGGTGAAGACCGCGCCTCCCAACCTCGGCGGCCTCGTCTGGCTTTTCGTCAAGCTCGAAACCGACGAGGGCATCTCGGGCTGGGGAGAGACAGCGGTTCTTTTCACGCTCTACGGGCTGGAGCCCGGTTATGAGAAACTGGTGCACAACATTTTCAACACGTACCTCAAGGGCAAAAACCCCATCGACCGGGAGCCCTTGAACAAGCTCCTCTATTCGAGCGTGACGGCCCAGCATCCCGATTACGTGATGATGGGCATTGTGAGCGCCTTTGACATCGCCATGTGGGACATCTGCGGGAAATTCTTCAACACGCCGGTCTACAACCTTCTGGGAGGGAAATGCAGGGACAGGGTGAGGACTTACACGTACCTGTACAACCTTGACGCCAAGGGCACCCTTTTGGATGCCACCTCGGACTGGACGCAGAACCCGGACCGGCTGGCGGAAATCGCGGCCCAGCGGGTCGAGGAAGGGTTCACGGGCGTCAAGTTCGATCCCATCCGCCAGGCCCTTCCCGGCACCCTGCCGCCCGCGCCTTGGGAACTCACGATGGCCGAGTACGATTTTGCCGAGGAGGCGATCCGGCGGATCCGGGAAGCGGTCGGCAGCCGCGCGGACATCTGCATCGGCACCCACGGCCAGATGACGCCTGCCGTCTCGCGCCGCCTGGCCAAGCGCGTGGAGAAATACGATCCCCTATGGCTGGAGGAGCCCTGCCCGCCCGAGAATTTCGAGGAAATGGCGCGGATCGCCCGCAGCACATCCATCCCGATCGCCACCGGCGAGCGCCTGGTCACGATCCACGACTTCCAGAAGCTTTTCGAAGCGGGTGCGTGCGCCATTGCCCAGCCTGATGTGGGAAGCTGCGGCGGCATCACGGCGTGCAAGCAGATTGCGACCCTGGCAGAAGCGCACTACGTGCTCATGGCCCCTCATGTTTGGGGCGGTCCGGTCATCACGGCGGCCGCCCTCCAGATCGACGCCAACATCCCGAACTTCCTCATTCAGGAGAGCATCTACAAGTCCCGTCATTTCTTCGACGAGATCGTCAAGGAGCCTTTTCAGTGGGAGGACGGGTATCTCGTGGTTCCGGACAGGCCCGGCATCGGGATCGAACTTGACGAGGAAAAGCTGGAAAAACACAAGGGCTCGATCGCGGACCTGGTGGCTCTCCTACCCTGAATACCGGCCCCAGGCCTCCACGGCCTCGGTCAGGGCCCTGACGTTCTCCACGCGGGCGTTGGCCGGGATGGAGCAGCCTGAGGAGAGGATGAATCCGCCCTCCCGGCCTACCTTGAGGATGAGGTCCCTGCAGTATTGCAGGACCTCGTCCCGTGTGCCGAAGGCGAGGAGGGAGGCGGGCACGTCGCCTTTGATGGCCATGGTTCCGCCCAGGATTTCCCGGGCCTTGCCCATGTCCGTGAACCCGTCGAACTCGGCGGCGCAGGACGCGCGGGGGAATCTCCGGAAATAGGGCAGGAACCTTGTCCAGTCCGTGTCGAAGTGGAACCAAGGCACGATCCGGGCCTGCGTAAGGCCGTCCACGTAGAATTCAAGGTCCGGCAGGACGAGTTCTTCGAAGATCTGGGGCGGGATGAAGGCCGGGGAAGAACGGCTCATCCCGATGAAAACTCGGCGGACTCCGTTCCGCTCGACCGCCTCCACGGCCAGGGGCAGCATGCCCTCCCGAAAAGCCCGGGCGGCTTCCTTCATCTTGCCGAGCCTGCGCCTGAGGTCCAGGGCCGTCTCGGTGATTCCCCGGCCCAGGCAGAAATACTCGAAGGCCGGGCCAGGCAGAACAAAACCCACAGCCGGCACAATGCCTGCCTCAGCCACGCTCCGGAGATGCTCGTCGATTTCCCGGGAGGCTTCCGAGAGATCCCGCAGTGCTGATTCGAGGGTTGTTTCCGGATAGATTCTCTCCATCACGGCTTGCAGAAACGGGAAAAGTCCTTCGGCCGCGAGCAGGTCGTAATCCTCGGCCAGAAGAAAGCCTTTTTCCTCGAACTGGTGAACGCTCCTCTCAGGCAGGTCCACGCCAGGCAAGAGAAGCCTCTGGGGCACGCCGAGGCGCAGGAGGGTGGGGTTGACCGTGTCGGCGATGTAGGTCATGTCCCACTGAAAGTCCTTGGCGGTTCGCAACACGGCCTGGATGCGGGCCTCGGGGTCCTGCATGAGTCTCGCGTTCGTCAGGCCCGTGTAAGTGGCCGCCCAGTGATCCAGGAGGGGCGACAAAGGAACGCGGTCCGGCTTTCCCAGAGCCAGAACGGCCTCGATGCGTTCGAATGCGTTCATCGTGTCTCCTTTTCTCGGCCCGCGCCCCAAGGCCCTTCGAATCCGCGGCAGGCCGGTCACCAAGGCTCGAAGAACGGACGCGTCAGCCGGGCCACGTCCTCGGGCAGCGTGTCGATCACCCACAAGTCGTACATTCTTTCGAAAAAGCCGGTGTCGTTTGTGTAGACTCCGCTCGGAAACGGCCTTGAGATGAGTTTGGCGTGAAACGGAAAGGCTGGATCCTCTTCGCCCATGGGCGTCGAGTATGTCACGAGGTTGAAGCTTCCTACCCCCATGGCGTGGTACGCTTTGAGAAGACGGACGAGAACACGGCAGAAGGCCTTCACGCGCGGCAAGGCCAGGTCGGCCAGCGAACCGGAGTCTTCCAGAATCACGAGAATCTCTCGAAACCCACGGGGCGCGAAGCTTGCCAGCACGGCCGCCCCGTCTCCCCTCCAGACCGAGCGTTCTCCAAGGGAGAACTCATGGGCGACCAGACTCTGCCAGAAAGGCTCGCCCTTGGACTCGTTCCAGCGCCGGCTGAGGACGGCGAGGGTTTCCACCATGGGCGCCGGCCTGCTTTCGAGAAGGATTTGGACGTGGGGATGGACGATGCTGCCCGCCGATGGGGGCAGGAAGTTCCAGACGTAGACCGGGTAGCGGCACTCCGGGCGCGCGGCGTGGACGGCATGGAAAAATTCCTGGGAGAGCTGTACGCTTTCCACGAGGGGTCCGTCGTCGTACCGGTCCATGGGGATGAAATGCTCATGGGAGAGAATGGCCACGCAGTGGTTTTCCCCGTACGGGTTCTTGTTCGGGAAGAGCATGACTTCTCCTCTTCGGAGCCGCTTTTGCCGGATGAAGACCTCTTCGAAGACCGGCGTCTCTCGGTCCTGGTTCTCCGGGCAGAAAGGGCACCCGGGCCGCGTCTTGCGGACCAGGGCATCGAGTTCTCCCCAGGGGTCGGCCGAACCGGTCTGCTTGGGCCTTCTCGCCCGGTCGGGGTTGATCCGGGTCCAGGTCCCGAGAAGGGGGTCCTGCCTGTGCTCGACTCTTCCCACAAGGTGTTTGACCAGCTCCATCTTGTCTTCTCCCAAGGGACCGCCACTATTTTCCGCGGCCCGGCGCGCCGAAACAAGCCTTGGGGCTGTTTTTCTTTTCCTCTGAGGAAAAATCGGGACGCCTGTGCCAGCGCCACAGAAGGAGCCCGGCCATGAAGAAGATCGAAGCCGTGATCAAGCCCTTCAAGCTCGACGAGGTCAAGGACGGCCTGGCGGAACTGGGCGTGCGGGGGATGACCGTAAGCGAAGTCAGGGGCTTCGGCAGGCAGAAGGGCCATACCGAGATCTACCGCGGGGCCGAGTACGAGGTTTCCTTTGTGCCCAAGCTCAAGATCGAGATCGTGATCCCGGACGAACTCGTGGAGCGGGCGGCGCAGGTCATCCTGACCAGGGCCCGGACCGGCGAGATTGGGGACGGCAAGATTTTCGTTCTGCCGGTGGAGGCGGCCTGGCGGATCCGCACGGGCGAAAGGGGGGAGGGGGCCCTTTGATGAAAATCGGCAACTCCTCGGCCGGTCTTCACGTGCGGCACAGGCAGAGCAGATGCGCCTCGTAGGCCTTGCGGACCCGTTCGAGCCGCATGGTGAGGTCCCTGAGCAGTCCAGCGCTGTCCGAGTCGGGCCCGTATAGAGTTCTCGCCAGGGTCTGAAGCTCGGCCGGGTCGTCGGGCAGGCAGTGCGTCTGGAGGTCCTCCTGGATCTGAAGAAGGTGCTCCAGGCGCCGAAGATAGAGATAATCCTCCCGGAGGTCTTCGCAAGTCTTTTCGTCGAGCACATTCTTTCGGCGGAGCGCTTCCAGGGCTTCGAGTGTCCCAGGCCGCATCAACTCAGGCTCGCGCGGGCCGTGCAGGAGCTGCAGACCCTGGACCAGGCTTTCCACGTCCCGGATGCCGCCTGCGCAAGTCTTCACGTTCAGCCCGGCCGCAATTCCTTCGGAAGAGCGCCGGATGGACGCTCGGCGAAGCGAGTCGATGGCTGCCGCCACTTCCCGGCCGTTTCGCTCCCTGAGCAGGACCGGGCGGATCTTTTCGACGAGCCTCCTGCCCAGGTCGAGATCGCCTGCCACGGGCCTCATCTTGATCGCGGCCTGGATTTCCCATAGGGAGGCTTTGTGCTCGTAATAGGCCGCGAGCCCTGAAAAGGTGGGCACGAGTTCTCCCGAGCTGCCGTAGGGTCGGAGCCGCAGGTCCACCCGGTACGCAAGGCCTTCCCCGGTGTGAGAGGAAAGGTCGAGGCAGGTCTGTTCCACGATCCGGCCGTAAAGGTCGGGAAGGAGATGCTCCTCGAGTCCGAGCATAGCCCTGGCTGGCTCTGGATCGGCCCGGAGGGGTAGGAGGTCCACATCCGAACTGTAGTTCAGTTCCCGGCCGCCGAGCTTGCCCAGGGCCAGGATGCACAGGCCTGCCTGCGGTTCGGCGGTTCCCTTCGGCACGGCGCGCTCTTCGATCGTTCGGATCCAGGCCTGCCTCAAGGCGGCCCGAAGGATTTCCTCGGCCACCAGAGAAAGTTCGGAGATGACCTCCTCGGTCGGGACGCCAAGCAAAAGGTCTCGGGCCCCGACCCGCAGCGTCTCCCGGCGCCGGATGCGCCGCAAATGATTGAGCCATTCCGGTCTGCCCGGACAGGCCTGGATGAACAGCCGGAGCTCTCGCTCCAGCTCGGCAGGTTGCCGGGGCCCCCTGAGGATTGCGGGGTCCAGGAGCCATTCAAGGTATCCGGGATGGCGGACGAGCGTGTCAGCTAGGAACTGGCTCGACCCGAAAAGTTGAAGGAGAACCTCGAGCCTCATGGGCTGCTGGAGGAGAAGATGGAAGTGGAACAGCGGGCTCGGTACCGCCCGGACGAATCTCTCCCAGTTGTTGAGGGCTCTGTCCGGATTCGGCGCGCGCGCGAGCGTCTCAAAGGCCAGAAGCGCAAGCCTCGCGAAGGCGAGCTTTTGCGCGCCGGCCCCTGCCAGGGCCTTGAAGTTCCGAAAGGCGCGTTCGGGGTTTGCGAACCCTTTCGAGGCCAGGATGCCGTATCCCTTTTCCGCCGCTCCCTCTCCGGCCAGGACGAGGTCGGCGACGGTTCCGGGCCGGGCGCCGGGCAGGGCTTCGCCGCCGAAATGTTTCTCGGCGAACGCCCGGACCGCGGCCGTGTGGGCTTCGAAGTCCAGGCTGAGCTGAACCGCGGGATTCAGGCCGCCTCGCGGGCGGTACCCCATCCGTCTGGCAAGATGAGAGGCCTCCGGGCAGTCCGGGGGCGGCAGCGTGAGGTCAAGAGCGGATCCTCTGAGCATTCTCAGGCTGTTGATCAGGCTGCGCAGGAACCCGTAAGCCTGGACGAGAGCCGCGGTCTCCTCGGGCGCCAGGACGCCGGCATCGGCCAGGGCCTCGAGCGCCTCGTGGATGCGCGGGGTCCGCAGGCCGGGATGGCGGCCGCCGTGCCGGGCCTGCAGGATCTGCACGTTGTACTCCAGGTCCACGAGCGCGCCAGGGCCGAATTTCGCGTTGTTTCCGCCGGGGCCAACCTTTTCTCGGTACTGCCTGGCCCGAAGCTCTCGGATCTCGTCGAGCCGGATGACGCAGGAAGACCCGTAAAGGATTTCGTCCCGGATCCTTTCGACTCTCCGGCCCAGCAGGGGGTCGCCTCCCACGGCCCTCAGCCTGGCCAGGGCCAGCCGTTCGTAGGAATGGGCCTGTCCGCCCGGGCCGTAGTATTCGCAGAAAGCCTGGAGGCTCGTGGCCAAGGGGCCTGATTCTCCATGAGGCCGCAGCCTCAGGTCTACCTGAAAGATCCCCTCCCGCTTGGTCCGGATCCATCGAAGGGTCTGTTGTGCCAGGCGTTCGTAGAACTCGGCGTTCGGGATGGGTTCCGGGCCGTCCGTTTCTCCGGGATCGCTGTAAAGGAACAGGACCTCGATGTCGGAGGCATAGCCCAAGGCCGCGCCGCCGAACTTCCCCAGGCCCAGGAGAACGAACGGGGCCTCGATGCCCGATGCCGTGCGGGGCTTCCCGTATCTCCGAACCAGGGTTTCCCAGGCATAGGCAGAGGCCTTGTTCACAATGAATTCGGCCAGGCCGGTGAGTTTTTCTGAAAGGGCGCGGAAGCCTCTGTCAGGATGGACCATGAAATCCAGGTCGATGAGGAAAAGCTCCCGGTCCTTGAACCGGTTGAAGCGGTCCTTTTTTTCCTCTTCTGTTCTCGCCCCGTCTAGGAAACGTTCCAAAACCTCTTCGTACTCTTGCGGCTCGTGGCAGAGCCGCCGGTCTCGGGCGGCGTCTCGAACAAGGGGTAGTACCTGCTCCCATTGAAGGCGGATGAAGTCTTCCCAGAGGAGATCGCTCGTGCCCAAGAGTCTGGCGAGGTCCTGGAGGGCCCTGGGGTCGGAGAGGATCTCCAGCCAAGCATCCGGGGACTCGGCGGACAGGATTTTGTCGGTGAGCTCCGCGTAGCGGCACAGAGCCGTATAGGGGTCTGGGGCGGTGGGCAGAAAGGAAGCGAACTGCTTGGTGAGAAGGGCGGAAAGGAGAATCCGGTCCAGGCGCTTTCGCTCCGAGATCCTGCCCCCGCGCAGGTCCGCCACATCAATCAGGTCCTGGACGCGGCCTTGCGAGGTTCGGATCTCGACATGCTCGATCGAGACGCCCTGGAGGAACAGGGCGCTGGAAAGGGAATAGAGGAAGGCTGGCGAGTCCCGGGAAGCGATCCTCAGGCGCGTAAGATCCTGGCGGCTTTCGTCGACCTCGATTTCCACGGGTTCGAGGGCCGGAGCGTTCCCGGCCGCCCGGAGCCTGGCGAGGCGTTCAACGACTTTCTCGTTGACCCATGCCGCGGCCTGCCGCCTGGATTCTTCCTTTCCTTTTCCCAGCAGGTCGAACCCGTGCGCCAGGTTCGCCCGGAATTCCTCGGCCCAGAGTTCAAAGGGGAGATCCGAGTCGACCGTGCCCGAAAAACAATCGACGATCTTTCGGGGCCCGCCTCGCCCGGCCGCGTACGTGAAGGCGTCGCCCGAGAGAATCTCGAACCCCGCAGCGGACAGAAGGCCGGTGAGCAGCGGGAAGAGGCCCGGCGCATCGAAGGCGAGGACCGTGCAGGTCGCGGCCTTTCCGGCGAGACGGTCCATGCGGATTTCCCATGGCCGGCTCGGGCAGAGGCGGGCGAGAGCCTGAAGGTGGAAGCAGATGTCGTCGGCGGCAAAAAGATCAAAATAGCGGTCGGGCAGGCGGCCCAGGTGCTCCTGTGCCGCCTCGATGTCCGCGTCGGGACACAAGCCGAGAAGGGCTTCAAGGCTGGGCTTCATCAGAGCCAAATCTGTTCAGACTTCTGGCATGCAGCTCCACGACTCCTGCCTGGCGCCCTGGACGCGGCAGCCCCGAGCACAGGATAAAGCCGGCCGCCGGGTTTGACAAACCCGAGCGGCCGGCCCGATCGAATCAAATGTCGTAGTACAGAGCGAACTCCCAGGGGTGCGGGCGAAGCTCCAGAGCCTGGACTTCATTCTTCATTTTGTAAGAGATCCAGGTTTCGATCACGTCTGGCGTGAACACGTCCCCCTTCAGAAGATAGGCGTGGTCAGCCTCGAGGTTCGCAAGGGCCTCCCTCAGGGAGCCCGGAGTTTTGGGAACCTGGGCCAGTTCCTCGGGCGGAAGGTCGTAGATGTCCTTGTCCAAAGGGTCCCCAGGGTGGATCTTGTTCTGAATCCCGTCGATGGCGGCCATGAGCATGGCCGAGAAGGCCAGGTACGGGTTGCAGCTCGGGTCTGGACAGCGGAACTCGAGCCTCTTGGCTTTGGCCGATACGGAGTACATGGGGATCCGAACGGCTGCGCTCCGGTTGCGCCTCGAGTAAGCCAGGTTGACCGGAGCCTCGAAGCCCGGCACAAGCCGCTTGTAGCTGTTCGTGGTCGGGCTGGTGAAAGCGAGCAGCGATGGGGCGTGCTTCAGGATGCCGCCGATGGCGTGCATGGCCAATTCGGAAAGACCCGCATACCCATCTCCGGCGAACAAGTTCTTTCCGTCCTTCCAAAGGGAGAAGTGGACGTGCATGCCGCTTCCGTTGTCGTTGAACAGGGGCTTGGGCATGAAGGTGACGGTCTTGCCGTGCCTGCGGGCCGTGTTCTTGATCACGTACTTGTACTTGAGCACGTTGTCGGCCATTTCCACCAGGGGCGCGAACCGCATGTCGATCTCCGCCTGGCCGGCCGTGGCGACCTCGTGATGCTGAGCCTCGATGGCTACCCCGATCTTCTCCAGGATGAGAACCATCTCGCTGCGGATGTCCTGCAGGCTGTCCGTCGGGGGCACCGGGAAGTAGCCCTCCTTGTAGCGCGGTTTGTACCCGAGGTTGGGTCCCTCTTCCCGGCCTGTGTTCCATCGGCCCTCGATGGAATCGATGTGATAGTATCCCTCGTGCTCGTTCTGGTCGAACCGGATGTCGTCGAAGATGAAGAATTCCGCTTCGGGGCCGAAGAAGGCCGTATCCGCAAGCCCCAAGCGCTTCACGTAGTTGTCGGCCTTGCGGGCGATGTTGCGGGGATCCCGGGTGTAATCCTCGCCGGTGACCGGATCGCAGATATTGCAGATCATCACAAGGGTCTTTGCGGCCAGAAACGGGTCGAGGAAGGCCGACTCCGGGACCGGCTTGACGAGCATGTCGGATTCGTTGATCGCCTGCCACCCCCGGATGCTGGATCCGTCGAACCCCAGGCCCTGGGCGAACGTGTCTTGTTCGATCTCCCGGGCCGGCACGCTGAAATGTTGCCAAAGGCCCGGGAAGTCCATGAACCGGAGATCCACGATCTCCACGCCTTCCTTGCGAATGAATTCGACTACGTCCTTTGGCGTTCTGAGTGGTCCGCCCATGTTTGTTTCCCTCCGTTTCTTGTTCGAATGGGTTTGTCTGGGACCCGTTGGCCCAAAGGTTCTGCCTGCCGGAGTTTGCTGCCGGTTTTGCAGCAAGCTCCTGAGGCCTTTGAGGGGTATGGAGAGATCAAATCGCGTGCCAAGAACCGGCCGGGCCGAATCCTTTTGACAAATCAGGGGATTGGCGGAAGCCTGGGCGGGCGAGGTGCGGACCTTGTCTACAAAAATGTAGGATAAATCTCTCTCATTCTACATAAATGTGGAATCTGGAGGTCCTTCCTTTGTTGCCCTCGGGACAGCGATCGCGGATTCAAGAGCGGAGCGGATCGCTTGGATCCTGCTTTCCCCTTGGACCTTTCCGCCTTCGATCTCCCGCACGTAGAAAACGTCCAGGGCCTGGTCAGCCTTGGTGGCGATCCGGGCGACGCGGATGTCCAGGCCGGCCCGGTAGAGAGCGTCTGTGAGCCGATACAGCAGGCCGGGCTCGTCCCGAGTCGTGACCTCTATGATCGTGAAGAAGTCCGAGGAGCTGTTGTCCAGGACGATCCGGTCGGCCCCGTCGGACAGCGGCCTGAACCGGGTCGGTCCGATTTGAGCCCATCTCCGGCCGAGTTCCTCTTCCAGACAAAGCGAGCCCTCCAGGACCGCCTGGAGATCCGACTCGACCCGGGCCAGCCGCTCCTGTTCGAACAGAGGGTCTGGAGGCGCTTTGACGTGAAAGAGATCCAGGGCGATCTGGTTGCGCCAGGTGTGGATCTGGGCGGAAAGGATGTTGAAGCCGTTGAGGGTCAAGACGCCTGCGGTTTTTGAAAAGAGCCCGGGCCGGTCTTTGGCGCAAAGGGTCAGGGTTCTCAAGTCTTCTGCAGGCCCGGTCCGGTAATCGAGGACAAAGAGCCGCTCCCCCAGCCTCCGGTAGAGATCCAAATGCCTCAAGATTTCTTCGGGCGGCGTCTGGAGAAGATATCGGGTGGACATCTGCTCGAACAGGGCCGACCGTTCCTCGTGGGACAGGTCCGCCGGTTGGGCCAGGAGGATGCGCCGCTTCCTTTCCACGATCTCGACAGCAGCCGTGGTCGCCAGCTCGCCCCGTTCCAGGACGTGCAGCACCTTGTGGAACAGTTCCCGCAAAAGAACCGAAGTCCACTCGTTCCAGGCCCGGGGCCCCGTGGCCCTGCAGTCCGCGACCGTCAGGAGATAGAGCATCCGGAGAGCCTCGACGCTGCGGATTTGGCGGGCGCATTGGACGATGACCTTTTCGTCTCCGAGATCCCTCTGCGTAGCGGTGTGTACGAGAAGCAGGTGCTCCCGAACCAGGAAGACGGCAAGGTCTGTCCGGTCTTTCGGCAGCCCCACCCGACGCAGGATGCCCCGGGCGATCCTGGCTCCGCGCTCTGCGTGGTTTCTGCCCGAGCCCTGTTTGCCCACGTCGTGGAGCAGGGCGGCCCAGTAGAGGGGTTCCGGGTCGGAGATGTCGGCAAGGATCGAGGAGCCGAGGGGATCCCAGGGCGCGGCTTCGAGGCCCTTGAGGTCTTTTATGTTCTGAAGGGTTTGGACGAGGTGGGTGTGCACCGGATAGTGATGGTATTCGTCGTACTGGATCCGGTGCACGATCCCCCTGAGCTCGGGCAGGACCTCGGCAAGGAGGCCGGTGTGGAACATCTCTCCCAGCACCAAGGTGACGTCCGCCGCGCCTGAAACAATCCGGCGCAAGGCGGCGCCCGTCCCGTGGGAACGGCGCAGGCCGTCATCCACGAGACATAGTGACCCCCGGACGATCCGCCTGGCCTCAAGAGACAGGGGGATGCCGAGCCGCCCGCTCTGCTCAAAGATTTTGAAAAGCAGGGATGGGTCCGAGGCGATGAGCTCCGGATCCTCAAACTCTAGGCCGTGCCGGCCCGCGACGAGACCTCGGAAACGCGTTCTTGGCCGAAGGCCGGGCCAGCGGGACGAGGGCGCCGCGCGGTCCAGGAAGGCGAGATGGAGTCTTTTGATGAATTCGAGGTGCCCGTGCAGGACGGCCAGAAACCGTTCGACCCCGCGCTGCCCCTTGTGCCGGCGAAAGCCCATGGATTCCGCGATTCTGACCTGGTGCTCGAAGTAGAGCCTGTCGCACTTGCGGCCGGCCAGGGCGTGGAGGCGGTTGCGCACGGCCCAGAGAAACGCGACAGCCTCGGCGAGGCCGTGAAACTCGTCCGGCGAGAGAATTCCAAGGGTGTCGAGATCTTCGACTGATCGGACCCCGCCGCGGGCCCGCGCGACCCACAGGAGCACATGGTAGTCCCGGAGTCCCCCGAGCCCTTCTTTGAGGTCCGGCTCGAGCAGAAAGGAGGAGTCGCCGTAGCGCTCGTGGCGGGCGCGGCTTCTTTCGGCGTGCCAGGCCACGAAGCGGCCTGAGCGACGCCTGAGGATTTTCTCGAAGACCTCAGCCAGCAAGGCGGAGCAAACCGCGGGGATCCCGCACAGAAAGCGGGCGTCGGTCAAGGAGGTGAGAACCTCGAAGTCCCGGGCCGCCATCGACAGGCACTCCCGGGCCGACCGCACCGCGTGTCCCACCTCCAGGCCGAGATCCCACAAGGGATACAGAAGCTCCTGGACAAGCTCTTTGGCCTCAGCCGGCACCCGTCCTTCGAAAAGGACGAGCAGGTCCACGTCGGACCGGAGACAGAGTTCCTTGCGGCCGTATCCGCCGAGCGCGACTAGGGCGCAGGGGTTTCGGGCGAGGCGAAGGCGCGGGCCCACCCGGCTTTGGGCGAAGCTCTCGCGGAAATACTCGTCCAGGATCTCGGCGTTCTTGGCCGGAAAGGCGGATTCCCGACCGGCCAGGAACCTGGCCAGGAGCGTCTTTTGTTCTTCCTTGAGAATTTCAGCCGGCGCCTTCATCTCGACCTGTCTCCCGCGGACTTCACTCCGGAACTGGGAGATTCTTCAGCAACAGTCGTGCCACGCAAGTGGCTGGCTCTTTTGCCGGGGCGGGGAGGGGCATCAATCGAAGAAGTAAAAAACAATAATGTTGAACATTGGATAAAAAACTACAGATATGTTGTTTTATGAACCCTTGTTCTCGCCGCCTCGGGGGACGGTCAAGAGAGAAATTCCCTTGGTTTTCTCAAGGGGTTCCCCCGGCCGCCGCGGTCGGCGGGGCGCGGTGGCACGACTTTTGTTTTGACCCTGGAGAACCGCTGGACTGGAACGCCGAAGACTCGCTGGGAAAAAAGGAGCAAGACCATGAAGAAGATCGAAGCCATTATCAAGCCCTTCAAGCTCGATGAGGTCAAAGAGGGCCTGTCCGCTCTGGGGATCCGGGGGATGACCGTGAGCGAAGTCAAAGGGTTCGGCCGCCAGAAGGGCCACTCCGAAATCTACAGGGGAGCCGAATACACGGTGGATTTCGTACCAAAGGTCAAAATCGAGATCGTGGTGCCCGCCGAGATGGCGGCAAAGGTCGTGGAGGTCGTCCTGGCCCATGCCAGGACCGGGAGCATCGGAGACGGCAAAGTGTTCGTGCTGCCCCTGGAGGACGCATACAGGATCCGCACCGGGGAGCGGGGCAGGGACGCGATTTGAGCGGACAACAACTCCGGGAAGGGGACTGGATACTCGCCCCGCCAGAAGTCGAAAACGCCGAAGACAGCAGAGGTGAACCATGAAAACGGATCGTCCAATCAAGATCAAAACATATCGAATCCTGGGGATTCTTGCTTTCGTCGTCTTGGCCGGCGCCTGCGGTCCGGCCCTCGCCGGGGAGTCCCCAGAGCCAACCCTCAACACAGGGGACACGGCATGGATGATCGTGGCCACCGCTCTGGTCATGTTCATGACGCCGGTCGGACTCGCTCTGTTCTACGGCGGGATGTCGAGAGCCAAGAACATCCTGAATACCTTCGGCCTCAGCATGACCTCCTATGCTCTCGGAAGCCTTCTCTGGGTGCTTGTCGGGTATTCCCTGGCCTTCGGGCCGGACCTGGGCGGCCTCTTGGGCGGCCTCTCGCACCTGTTTCTCCGAGGGATCGGCGTGGGAACCTTGACCGGCACGATCCCCACCAACGTTTTTGTCGTCTTCCAGATGACCTTCGCTGCAATCACCGTGGCCCTGATCAGCGGCTCTGTGGTGGAGCGGATGAAATTCTCCGCTTGGCTTCTTTTCGCCGGCCTGTGGCTTCTCTTGGTGTACTCGCCGGTCTGTCACTGGGTGTGGGGTGGCGGGTGGATCGCCAAGCTCGGCGCGCTGGACTTCGCGGGCGGCACGGTCGTCCATATCAACGCAGGCGTCTCGGGGCTTGTGCTGGCCCTCATGCTTGGCAGGCGGGGCTCGTACGGAAAGGAGACGATTTTCCCGTCGAGCATCGTTCTGACCGCCACCGGCGCAGCCATGCTCCTGTTCGGCTGGTTCGGGTTCAATGCGGGCAGCGCCCTGGCTTCCAACGGCCTGGCGGGCGCCGCGTTTCTCGTCACGAACACGTCGGCTTGCGCCGGGGCGATCACCTGGATGGCCGCCGAGTGGCGGCTCTCGAGGAAACCCACCCTCCTGGGCCTGGCCTCGGGCCTTGTCGCCGGGCTGGTGGGCATCACGCCGGCGGCCGGCTTCGTTGACCTGGCGGGCGCCCTTGTGATCGGAGTCGGTTCCGGGCTGGTCGGCTACATGGGCGTGGCGTTCCTCAAGCCCAGGATGGGTTACGACGACTCGCTGGACGCCTTCGGCGTACACGGCCTCTGCGGGCTCTGGGGAGCCCTGGCCACGGGAATCTTCGCCAACCCGGCCGTGAACGAGGCCGGCAGAGGTCTCCTTTACGGAAACCCGAAGCAACTGCTCGTGCAGCTGGTCGGGGCCGTGGCGACGCTGGCGTATGCGGCTGCTGTCACGGTCCTGCTGGCCCTGGTCGCCAAAGCCCTGGCGGGCGGCCTGCGGGTCAGTCCGGAAGAAGAACTGGCCGGGCTTGACCGCTCAACCCATGGCGAGAGGGGATTCGTCCTGCAGTAAGGGGAAAAAACGCGGGCGGCTTTCCGGACAGCAGATGCAGCTCTGTCCGGAGGCCGCTCGGACGGGGCTCTTCACCTGCGGTACATCCGGTAATCCACTTTGTGCTGTTTGGCCTTGTAGGCGAATTTGCGCTCCGTCGTCTTGAGCATTTCGGCGGCCTTGCGCATGTTGCCCCGGCTGTTCTTCAGGGCGTCGATGATCATCTCCCGCTCGAGGTTCGCCACAGCCTCTTCCAAGGAGAGTTCCGGCACCGTGTCCGACTCCCTGCCGGTTTGCAGCGTGGGAGGAAGATGGTAGCCGTGGATGACGTTGCCCTCGCAGACCAGCACGGCCCGCTCGATGCAGTTTTCGAGCTCCCGCACGTTTCCGGGCCAGTGGTACTGCATGAGCATGTCGATGGCGGGCGTGGACAGGCGCCGGATGTCCTTGCCGTTCTCCCGGGCGTATTTCTCCAGGAAATGGTCCGCCAGCAACAGGATGTCGGTTTTCCGCTCCCGCAGCGGGGGCAGATAGATGGGAAACACGTTCAGCCGATAATAGAGATCCTCCCGGAAGGTGCCTTCCTCGACGGCCTTCTCGAGGTTCTTGTTCGTGGCGGCCACGATCCGCACGTCGACCCGGATGGTCTGGCTGCCGCCGACGCGCTCGAACTCCTTTTCCTGCAGCACCCTGAGGAGCTTGTACTGGACATCGAGCCCGATCGAGCCGATCTCGTCGAGAAAGATCGTGCCCTTGTCGGCCAGTTCGAACTTGCCTTTCTTCAGCTTGAGGGCGCCCGTGAAGGCGCCTTTCTCGTGGCCGAAAAGCTCGCTCTCGATCAGACTGGCGGGCAGGGCCGCGCAGTTGAGCTTGACGAAGGCATGGCGGGCCCTGGGGCTGTTGTAGTGGATGGCGTTCGCCACGAGTTCCTTGCCTGTCCCACTCTCGCCTCGAATGAGGACCGTGGCGTTGCTCTTGCATACTTGGGAGATCATCTGGAAGACCTCCCGCATCTTGTTGCTCGTGCCCACGATGTTCTGGATGCTGTGCCGGTCCGCCAGTTCGGCCTGGAGCCTCTCGTTCTCCCGGCGGAGCGCCTCCTGCTCTCGCTGGAGCGCCTCGAGGGCAATGACGCGCTGGGCCAGCATGGTCGCCACCACGGTGAGGCGCCGTTCGCTGGCCCTAAGGTCCGCGTTCGGGTCGTAGGGGAGGTCCACGCTCAGGGTGCCGACCACGGTCTGGCCCTTTTTGATGGGCACACAAATGAACGAGTATTCCTCGGCCTGCCTGCGCCGGACCGCGGTGCGGTTCAGAAACCTGGGCTCCTGGCTGATCCGGGGCACCACGATGCTCTTGCCCTGCTGGAGAACGGTTCCGATGATCCCCTCGCCCGGCTTGTAGCGGCCCCGCTCCATGGCCTCCCGGGGGAGGCCGTGGGCCGCTTCGATGCGGACCTCGTCCCGCGAAGGGCTCAGAATGGTGATGGTGGCCCGCTTCATGTCCAGGGACCGGGAAAGGATCTCCAAGACGAGATAGAGGGATTTCTTGAGATCCACCGTGGCGTTCAGGGCCGTGGCGATCTCGTAGAGATAGGCGATCTCTTCAACGTTCTTGGGCTTGTCTGGGACCATGGCTTTCCTACAATTTCGTCGTTTTTGGAATCTTCGCACAGTTTCAGAGGAATGGCAAACGAGAAGGAGAGGGACATGAAACGAACAAAGGTGCTGATCTTGCTGCACGCCGAATCCGAGGGCCCGGGGACCCTGGGAGCGTTTCTCGAGGCCCGGGCCGCCCAGGTCGAAACCCTGCGCCTTTTCGACGGGGACAGAATCCGGCTGGAACCTGAGGAACTCGCTGCAGCGGTTTCGATGGGAGGTCCCATGAACGTTTACGAAGAAGACCGGTATCCTTTTCTCCGGGAGGAAACCGATTTCCTGCGAAGGGCCGCCCATGGGGGCCTGCCTGTTCTGGGGATCTGCCTCGGCGCCCAAATGATCGCAAAGGCGTGCGGGGCGCCGGTTCGGAAGTCCCCCGAGAAGGAGGTCGGCTGGTTCGACGTGATCCTGACGAGACCGGGCCGGTCTGACCCCCTTTTTTCGGGTCTGCCGGAAACCTTTGGGGTTCTCCAATGGCACGAGGACATGTTCGAGGTTCCCCAGGGAGGCAGGCTTCTGGCCTCGGCGGCCCGGTGCCCACATCAGGCTTTCCGATACCGAAACGCCTACGGCCTCCAATTCCACGTAGAGGTGACCCGGGAGATGGTCAGCGGGTGGTTCGCCGACAGGGAGGACGGGCCGGGGATCCTGGAGGAGTTCGACCGGCGGGAGCGAGACCTCGCGGCCTTGGCCGGAAGGATCTACGCGAACTTCTGGTCCCTGGTGGCCTCCCGCTGATGCCGGTCCGGCAAGAGAGGCCTCAAGCTCGGGCGGTCTCCGGCGGGCCTGGCTGAACATTTTTCTTGACAAGTCATCGTTCAATGGAATAAAGATATTTTTTATAGTCGGCCAAATCGCTTCGGAAACGCTCGAGGCTGGTCTAGAGGGCTGCGGTCCTGCTGCCGGCCTGCGGGGGGGGAACATGAAGACAGGAGCCTTCGTGCGGATCGGACTGGCGCTTCTCGTTTTCTGCCTCTTGGGGATCCACTGCGCGGACCCGAATCTTCCCACGATCAACGTTGTCAGCCCCACGAAAACCGCCTTCGCACCAGAATCGCTCCCGACGAGCGTGGAGGTTGCGTTCCGCGTCCCTGTGCCAGGCTGCGGGGCCACGACCTTCCCGGTGGACCCGGACTCTTTCACGGCCACCCTCACGCGGCGCCTTGACGGCCGGAGTCTGGAGGAAACCGACATCACGGCCGCCTTCTCCCGGGCCCAGGATCCGGGAACCGGAGCCTATACGTACACGGCTGTCCTGGCGTTCGCGGATTACGGAGACTATGAAGTGTACGTCACGATCCAGAACGGCAGGGGAATGGGCTTCCAGTCTCTGTTGCTCAGGGTCGAGCAGCGGGTGGCGGCCTTCCAGGGCGGGGATTTTGCCATGCGGGTTTCGAGCCTGAGACAGGAGCCGCCCAACTGCCTGTTCCCGGACGTCGTGTTGGGCGTCATCATGGACATCATCCGCAACAGCGTCTTCCGGCTCGTTCTTCCCTCAGGGGCCGACATCGTGCAAGCTGGTTTTTATCCTCTCACGATTTCTCTTCCTTTCCCGCTCGGACAGATCGATGTGCTCCTCAGCGCGGATGAGGGAGCGAACGAGATTCTCATCGACGGACCGGCGAGTTACACGATCGATCTGACCGGCCTCGCTCCGCTGCCGGGGTTCGACTGCGTGATCACGGCCAGCGCGGACGGCGTGTTCAATGACCTGGATCCTTACGATCCGGACGGCTCTCTCACGATCGGAATTCTCCAGGTAGAACCCTCGCCGCAAGGGCAGGGATGCACCTTGCACACACCAAGCGGCACCTGTTCGCTTGTGGTGGGAATGGACGCAAATCCGGTCTTGGGGCCGTAAGGCTGCATGCTTGCGCCTTGACAGAGTCTGTTTGTTCTCTTAGTCTCGGTTGCCCGGCGATTTCCTGCCTCTTGTGCTTTCCTTTTGTCGCTTTGGGCACCGCGGCATGGAGACGACACCCTGGCATACTCTCGATACGGCCGAGGCGCTGCGCCTTCTGGGCACGGATCCTGAACGGGGTCTCGATGCCGAGGAAGCCAGACGCCGCCTGGAGAAGTTCGGCCCGAACGAGATCTCCCAGGAAAGGAAGGTCTCGCCCCTTTCTCTGCTCCTGGGCCAGTTCAAGAATGTGCTCATTCTCATCCTCCTGGCGGCGATCGGGCTTTCGATCCTGGCAGGAGAGGTGCTCGACGGGGCCATCATCGGCGCGATCGTCCTGTTCAGCGCCCTGCTGGGGTTCTTTCAAGAGTACCGGGCCGAGCGGGCGCTGGAATCCTTGAAAAAAATGCTCTCTCCGACGGTGCTGGCCCTGAGGGACGGCCAGACGGCCGAAATCCCCGCGAAGCACCTTGTCCCTGGAGACGTGGTCCTGCTGGAGGCCGGGGACAAGATCGCGGCCGACGGCCGTCTGATCGAGACCTCTTCCCTCAAGTGCGACGAAGCGGCGCTGACCGGAGAGTCGGTGCCGGTCAGTAAACGAACTGAGCCCGTGGCCGCTGGATCGAGTCTCGGAGACAGGCGAAACATGGTCTTTGCCGGCACGGTCGTGACGTACGGCCGGGGACGGGCCGTGGTGACGGCCACGGGGATGCGCACGGAATTCGGCAAAATCGCGCGCGAGGTTACGGAGGCCGAAGCGAAGAAGACGCCCTTGGAGATCCGAACCGAGGAGATCGGCAAGTGGCTGGGCATTCTGGCCTTGACGATCTGTTCCCTGGTGGCTGGCCTGAGCGTGCTGCGGGAAGCGCTGACGACCAGCCTTTCCCTGCCCTTTTTCATCACGACCATCATGTTTGCCGTTGCCCTTGCTGTGGCCGCGGTGCCTGAAGCCTTGGCGGCCATTGTGACCGGCGCCCTGGCCATCGGCATGCAGCAGATGGCCCGAAGAAACGCCCTGGTGAGGAGAATGCCCGCGGTCGAGACATTGGGCTGCACGACCGTGATCTGCTCGGACAAGACCGGCACCCTGACCCGTGGCGAGATGACGGTAAGGAGGGTTTTCGCTGGAGGGCACATGGTGGAGGTGACCGGGGTGGGCTATGAGCCCGAGGGGGAGTTCCGAACCGCCGGTATCAAGGGAAACAGCGGGGTGCCGGGGGCGGTTCGTCGACTTCTGGAGGTCGCTTGTCTTTGCAGCGACGCGGTCCTGGAAAAGCGCCAGGGAGGGTGGGCTGTCAGGGGCGATCCGACAGAGGGCGGGTTGATCGTCGCAGCGGTCAAGGCGGGTCTCGATCCGGAGGAACTGAGGCGGGCCAACCCCAGGGTCGCCGAAGTTCCCTTCAGCTCGGAACGAAAACGGATGTCGACCCTGCACAGGACCGCCGAGGGCGGGATTTGGGTTTGCGTGAAGGGAGCGCCCGAGGAGATCCTAAAGAGGTCGACCCGTGTGGTGGAAGACCGGGGACTGCGCCTGCTGGCCGATGCGGACCGGTCCCGGCTGCTCGAAATCAACCGGGAAATGGCCGGCGCGGCCTTGCGGGTCCTTGCCGTGGCTTTCAGGTGCCTTAAGGCTCAGCCCGAGGACCTAGCCGAAGGGGAGGCGGTCGAACAGGATCTTGTCTTCCTGGGGCTGGTGGGCATGATGGACCCGCCAAGGCCGGAGGCTATCCAGGCTGTGGCGACGTGCAGGGAAGTGGGCATTCGCACGGTCATGATCACCGGGGATCACGAGCTTACCGCTGTGGCGGTGGCCCGGGAACTGGGCATGTACAGCGAGGGGGACCTCGTTCTGGGAGGGGACGCCCTGCACAGGATGAGCGAGCAGGAGTTGGCTGAGATCGTGGACCGGGTGCGCGTTTACGCCCGGGTGTCGCCCCTGGACAAGCTTAAGATCGTGCGGGCGTGGAAATCCAAGGGAGAAATCGTGGCCATGACCGGAGATGGCGTCAACGACGCGCCGGCCCTGAAGCATGCGGACATTGGCATCGCCATGGGGCTCACTGGCACGGACGTGACCAAAGACGCCGCGGACATGGTCCTGAGCGACGACAATTTCGCTACCATCGTGGGAGCGGTCGAGCGCGGAAGATGGATCTATGACAACATTAAGAAGTATCTGACCTATTTGCTCCGGTGCAACGTGACGGAGGTCGCGGTGATCGGAGGCATCGTGCTTCTGCTGGGCCCCGAGCATCTTCCCCTGCTGCCGGCCGCGATCCTCTACATCAACCTGGCCACGGACGGCCTGCCGGCCTTGGCTCTCGGCGTGGCTCCCCCGGACCCGGACCTCATGCGGCGGCCGCCCCGGAATCCCAGGGAAGGGGTCTTTACCGGGGAGGTGAAACTTTTCATTCTCCTGGGGCTTCTGCTGGAGACGCCGGTATTTTTCTATCTCTTTTTCCATCGCATGCCGGATCTCGCTTGTGCCCGGACGCAGATCTTCTTCGTGTTCATTTTGGTCGAACTCGTCATCGCCCTGAACTTCCGCTCCATGCGCTTCAGCATCTTCAAGGCTCCGCCGCACCGATGGCTTCTGTTGGCCATCCTGTGGGAGATCCTTCTCGTCACGGGCCTGGTCCAGCTCCCTTCGGTCCGAGAGGCCTTCGGGATCGTCAAGCCGTCCTTTGCGGATTTGGCCTCGATCCTCGCCTTCTGCGCCGTCGTGTTCGTGGCCATGGAGGGCCTCAAGGCCGCGCTCAGGCGAAGGGAGAGGAAAATCGAGACAACCAGGGCGGCCTGACGGGCATCTCTTGCCTGAGAGATCTTTCTCTTGGACCGGTACTTCTTTCTGCGGAAGGACGGGATCACGGCTTTATCGGAGGAAGATCCCTTTTTTTCACCCTGGCAAGATCCCCGACAGTTTTCATGGGGCGGATCGGACGGGTCTGGCGGCCCTGGCATTCCCAAGTCCGGAAAACACAAACGTTTGGTACGGCACCCCTTTGTTTTGGATTCATGGCACGGCCCTTGCTCGGACAGGCATGCGGGGGAGAGGCGGAGGGCCCAGCCATGGAAGCCGAATTCACGATCCTCATTGCGGATCGCAGCCGGGCGAACCGGGAGTTCCTCCGAAGGGAGTTTCTGCGGGAGGGCTACGGGGTTCGCTTGGCCAGGGAGTGCGGCGAAGTTTGGACGATCTTGAAGGGCTTCGATCCTCCGGACCTGCTCATCTTGGATCTCGAGATCCCGGCCTGCGGTGGGTGGGGGCTTCTCAGCCGGCTCCGCCGAGAGGCGCCCGGGCTGCCCGTGATCGTCTTGCACACGCCTGAGACCGCTTACGCAAGGGAGCGGGCTCTGGAGTGCGCCGTGGCTCTCCTGGCCAAGGATTTGCGCCAGGTCGATCGCCTGAAGAAGCTCACGGCCGAGATCCTGCGCTGCTGGTATCCCTTCCGCTGCGGCTCGAGGGGGACCGCTCCGTCGGCCGAATCGAGCTGGCCTGAGCTTTCGGAGGCCGAAACAACCTTTGAGGAACGGCCCGTAGGCCGCGCCGATTCATTGACCCCATGCGAGCCTGCTGCGGCCTTCTGACGCCAGCGCGCAGGCGGGCTTCCTGAGGGCCGCGTTCTGTCGCGTCCGTGTTGGCGTCCGTGGTTCGGGATTGCGGCCACGAGGGACCGTGGCCCTCCATGGAACGCCCGATCCCCCCGCGGCCACGAGAGACCGTGGCCCTCCATGGGTTTTTCCCTGGAGGGGCGCGCTCTGTCGCATCCGTCTCTGGCGTCCTCCCTGGTCGTTGACCTGCCTGCAAGTACGCGACTAGAATTGATCCGTGCCCCGACAATGGGCCCGCCCGGTCGAGATCCGCCAGGGGAAGCAGGCCGTTTAACCGGCGTAAAAGGAGGTTGTTCATGAAATTCCTGAGAGTGAACATGACGAACCGGACCGTTCAGGTTCAGGATGTGCCCCCGGAATACGCCGGACTCGGCGGCAGGGGCCTCACCTCGATCCTCATCAACGCCGAGGTTCCACCCCGTTGCGATCCCCTGGGGCCGGAGAACAAACTCGTTTTCGCCATCGGCCTTCTGACCGGGACGAGCCTGGTCAACACGAGTCGGATCTCGGTCGGGGCCAAAAGCCCTCTGACCGGAACCATCAAGGAAAGCAATGCGGGCGGGACCGTGGGCTCTGCGCTCGGCCGGCTCGGGATTCAGGCGATTGTGGTCGAGGGAAAAGCCCCGGAAGGGGACCTCTACCTTCTTCGGATAGACGACAAGGGGAAAGCCGAACTCGTCCCCGCGGCTCTGTACAAGGGCATGCGCACGTACGCTCTCGTGGAAAAGCTGCTTTCGGTCTACGGCCAAAAGACGAGCGTCCTTTGCATCGGGCCTGCCGGAGAGCGCTGCCTGGCCATTGCCTCGATTCAGTCTTCGGACGTGGACGGCCGGCCCTGCCGAGCCGCGGGGCGGGGCGGCTTGGGCGCCGTTATGGGCTCCAAGGGACTCAAGGCGCTGGTGGTGGACCAGCGGGGCAAGAGTGCAGAGGCCATGGCCGATCCCGAGGCTTTCCGGGAGGCTGCCGCTGCGTTCGCCAAGGCCGTCAAGGCCGATCCCTTCAGCGGCCACATGCTTCCTTCCCTGGGCACGGCGGCTCTGGTGGGCCCTGTGAATTCCCTGGGCGCTTTTCCGAGTTACAACGCGACCCGCGGGACTCTCGAGGACTGGGCGAAGATCAGCGGTGAGACCATGGCCCAGGTGATCCAGTCCCGCGGAGGCAACACGACCCACATGGGATGCTCCCAGTGCGTGATCCATTGTTCGAACGTTTACGTGGACAAGGACGGTAAGTTCCTGACTTCGTCGCTCGAGTACGAGACGATCTGGTCCATGGGAGGGATGACCGGGATCACGGATCTGGACACGATCGCCAAGCTGGATTTCCTGTGTGACGATATCGGCCTCGACACCATGAGCACCGGCGTGGCCCTTGCGGTGGCCATGGACGCGGGCCGGGCCAAGTTCGGGGACGGCGAGGCCGCGATCAGAATGGTCGAGGAAATCGCGACCGGGACCGATTTTGGCAAGCTCCTTGGCAGCGGGCCCGCAGCCGTGGGCAAGAGCCTGGGTCACCACAGGGTTCCTGTGGTCAAGGGCCAGAGCATCGCCGCTTACGATCCCAGGGCCATGCAGGGCAACGGGGTCACATACGCCACCTCTCCCATGGGCGCGGATCATACGGCCGGAAACGTCGTGGGCGAATACCTGACCGGAAAGCTCGATCCTCTGTTTCCTGCAGGCCAGGTCGAGGCCTCCCGCAAGGCCCAGATTGCGGTCGCGGCCATGGATTGTACCGGCCTGTGTCTGTTCGCGAGCTTCGCTCTAGCCGCCCCCGGCGCCGGGGAGGCCTTCCTCAAGGCTCTCAACGCGAGGCTGGGAACCCGGCTGACCCTGGACGACATCCCGGCCATGGGGGTGCGAGTTCTCAAGGCCGAGCGGGAATTCAACCTGAAGGCCGGCTTCACGAACCAGGACGACCGGCTGCCCAGGTTTTTTTACGAAGAGCCTCTGCCGCCTCACAACAAGGTGTTCCTGGTCAGCGACGGCGAGCTGGACAAAACGCTGGAGTTTTGAGGGGGCCTCCTTGGATGAAGGTGAGGGTCCGGCTGTTCGGAACCTTGGGCCGCAGGGTGCCGGGGTGCATCCCTGGTGAACCCATGGAGATCGAGCTTCCGGCCGGTGCGGGGGTTCGAGATCTCCTGCTTTCTCTGGGCCTCTCCACGCCCCGGGACGGAATCGTCACGGTGGGTGGCAGGGTCCGCAAGGAAGACGCGGCCCTTGAGGACGGCGACACCGTGGAAGTGCTGCCGCCCCTCCGCGGAGGTTGAATCCGGCCGAGGAGCGTCCCCGGCACGGGCCTGGCTGAGACATCAGAGTTCGTAGCTCGCGTCCAGCCAGGCGTATAGGAGCTCTTGCAAGGTCGCCTGGCCCGAAACGGATCCGGACAGCCCGTAAACCGCGCCGCTGAAGGCCTGGGGCTGGGGCGGGTTCTTGGCGTACGCGACCGCTTCCCGCAGGTCCTCCACGAACTTCTCGGCCACCCCGGGCCGGGTCTGGGGCAAGGTCACGCACAGGTGCTCGCCGGCCGGAAGCTGCAGACCGTTAAGCCGCCATCCGCGCGAAGCCAAGAAGTCGTTGACGTGGTAGATGTCCACCACGTCCGACATCAAGGCGATGCAGAACGTCGGATTGCCCGCGATCCGGATTTCCGGGATTGTGGCGACTCCTTGCTTGATCGTGTCGGCCGCCTTCATGATGGCCCGGGCCGCTTCCAGGTAACCTTCCTCCCCCATGGCGACCATGGCGGCCCAAGTGGCTGCCGTCAGGCCGCCGGAGCGGCTCCCCGCGGCAGTGGGAGAGGCGTAAAGCCCGCCGGGCCAGTCTGTCTGGCAGAAATACTGGTACCGCCTGAGGCGCTTGTTTCGATACAGGAGCACCGAGGTTCCCTTGAGGGCGTAGCCATACTTGTGGGTGTCACAGGAGATGGATGTCACGCCGGGAAGGCGGAAGTCGAAAGGCGGGACGTCGTAGCCCAGCTTTTCGATCCACGGCAGGAGAAAGCCACCCAGGCAGCCGTCCACGTGGAACCCCAGATCGTGGCGCAGAGCGATTTCAGAAAGCTCTCCGATGGGATCGATCAACCCGTGGGGGTAATTTCCGGCCGAGGCGGCGATGGCGACGGTGTTTCCCGTGATGGATCTGCGGATCGCCTCCACGTCGGCCAGGAAATCCTTGCCCACGGGAACGCGGATCAGGCGGATGCCGAAGTAATGGGCTCCCTTGGAAAAGGCCGGGTGGATCGTGACCGGCGCGATCATTTCCGGAGCGGTGATTCCTTTCTCGGCCCGGCCTCTTTCCCTGTAGGCGAGCATGGCCATCAGGATGCTCTCGCTGCCGCCCGAGGTGACGACCCCGCAAACCTCGTCCTGGGGGTTGTGCTGTTTTACGCACTCGCCGTGGAGCATGTGGGCGGTCATGGAGACGATTTCGGCCTCGAACTTCGTTCCGCTGGGCCAAAGGTCCCGCTGGAGCAGGTTGACGTGCGAAAAAAGCCCGAAGACCCGGTTGAGGAATCCATAGTGCTCGCGGCCGCCGTGGTAGGTGGTGCCGGAGGACCGGCCGCTTTCCCACTTCTTGTCTTCCTCTTTGATGATGGTTTCGAGCTCCCGCAAAATCTCCTCGCGGCTTCTGCCCTTGGGCGGCAGAACCGCGTGGGTCTCGAGCCGGTTTCGGTAAGGATACATCGAGTCGAAGATCGAGCCGGACGACTTGGTCTCTTTTTTCGTGCTGGCCATGACGATCCTCCGTGGCGTCTTGGATGGAGGTCTCTTTGGGCTATGGGCGGTTTAGGACTTTGCAGATAGGCTTGCAGGCCTTGTAGGCGGCCCGGAACTGCCCGTAAAGCTTGTCGTAGACCTTGCGGTTCTTTTCGTCGGGCTCGTAGACCTTTCGGACCTTGACTTTGGCCGGCACGTCCTCCAGGCGGCAGTGACCCAGCCTGTCAAAGGCCAGGAAAGCCGCGCCGCGGACGTTGGCGTTCCTCGGGTCCTCGAGCTGGTGGACCGGGACGCCCAGAATGTCGGCGTGGATCTGCGCCCACGTGTCGGAAAGGGCGCCTGCGCCGGCCAGCCGCAGGAAGGGGAAGGGCCGCCCAATGAATTTCCGAACCGGCCCGAAGAGCCATCTCAGGTTGAAGACGATCCCCTCGAGCACGGCCCGGGTGAGGTGGACCCGGGTGGTCTTGTTGGAAAGGTTCAGAAAGGCGCCCCTCATGTAGGGGATCTGCTCCGGCACCAAGGCGCCGTTCAGCCAGGGCAGGAACAGAACCGATTCGCTGCCCGCCGGACATTCGGCCGCCACGCGATCGATCCGCTGGTACAGGTCCGGAGGCGCCGGGCCCGTTTCGAACCCATCCCTGCCGTAGATGATGTTGTTCAGCAAAAACTCCACGGCCTTGCCGGCGCCTCCCATTTCACAGAACATGAGATGCCTGCCAGGGATCGGGCTGGGCATGGTGGCGATCTGGTTGAACAGATCGGTCTTCTTCCGAGGCACGTGGCACGCCAGGAAACCGGAGGTTCCCAGGACCCAGACCGGGTCGAAATCCCTGACCGCTCCGGCTCCGATTGCCGCGGTGTGATCGTCGTTGGCCGGCGTGACGACTTGCGCGGCCGTGGTCAGGCCCAGCTCATTGGCGATCTCGGGCAGGAGCGGGCCCAGGATGCCGTCGTTCGGGAGCAATTCCGGGAGCTTTTCCGGGTCGATGCCCGAAAGTTTGATTAGGGTATCGCTGTACTGGCGGCAGTCGGTGGTCCGGTTGTCCGTAAGAAGCAGGGGAAATACGTTGCTTTGGGAGGAAGCGCACCGGCCGGTCATGCGCATGGCGAGGAAGTCCATGGGCTCCAGGAACTTGTAAGTCTTCCGGTACACCTCCGGGCGTTCGTGCTTGATGAAGAGGATGTGCGCGAGGGCGTCGCTTCCGCCCGGGGTGGGGGGCATGCCGACCAGGCGCACCCAGTGATAGAGCTTGGCCAGTCCGTAGCCTTCGAGCGACGGGAATCCTTTGGAGATGGCCCGGTTGTAAGGGGCGCCCCGGGTGTCCAGCCAGTGGACGGCGTTCATGAGCGGCTTTCCGGCCTCGTCGACCGGCACGATGACAGACCACTGGGTGGTGCAGCCCACGGCCACGATCCGCTCCGGGGGGAGGCCGGACTCGAGAACGACCTTTCGAGAGGCTCGGGCCACGGCCTGCCACCATTCCTCCGGGTCTTGCTCCGCGCCTCCGTTCGGAAGCAGGTACATGGAGGTTTTCTCAACGGCGCTCGCGACGACCTCCCCGGACTCGGAGACGATGCCGACCTTCGGCCCTCCGGAGCCGAGGTCAATGGCCAGCACGTAGGCAGGGCCGGTCCGGTCCTTTTGCGCATCGCGCTTTGTCATGGCCATAACCCCCTTTGGCGTCATGGGCTTGTTTCTCAGGGGACCCGGCTTCTCAGTCCGCGCCGGTATCCGCCGGATTCCACTTCGAATACGTACTTGTCTCCCCTGTGGAAGGCGTGGAGAACCTCCACAGGGATGTTGGCCGCATCGTAGATGACGCTTTCCAGAAAGATGCCGGGGGATCCCGGCGCCGTCCCGAGCAGGCCGGCGTCCCGGGGCGAGAGGGCCACGGCCCGGAAACTCTGGGTGGAATGGTTGAGGTCCACGTGGAATTTCCGGGTCAGGAGATCGTACAGGGAGCCGGTCAACCGCATGCGGAGGATGGCTCTATATTCAAAAGGGAGATAGCTCCGCTCCAGGACTAGGGGGACCCTGTTGCCGAGGCGCAGACGCTCCGTGAGCACGACTTTTCTTTCGGCTCCCAGCATGAGCTTTTCCGCCACCTCGTCGGGCGCTTTGACCAAGCCCTTGTGAATGAGGCGGGTCTCGGGCTCGATGCCCATGCTCTTCATGTCGGCGGTGAAGCTCGAAATGTGCTGGAGCGTGTATTTGACGGACGAGGGCGTTTCACCCTTCACGAAGGAGCCCACGCCGTTTTTCTTCTCCAGAAGGCCCCTGGAGACCAAATCGGCGATCGCCTGTCGCACGGTGTTGCGATTGACGGAAAACAGGACGGACAGGTGGACCTCGGAAGGGAGCTTGTCTCCTGGGCCGTATCGGCCCTTCTGGATCATTTCCTGGATCCAGTTGCTGATCTGCACGTACTTGGGAAGACCCGGCTTGAGCCGGAGAGTCCCTCGCATCGATGGGCCTCTTGTTGCGGCTCGGATGTCAGGTTTCGGGTGTCGGCCCTCCAAGGCCCGCCCCTTTCCCCACGAGAGGCGCCAGAGAACGGGGTCGTGCAGGCGTCCGGCCGTTTCACGCCTTTGCGGCAGCCCGGGATCTCTTGGCGCGGCCTTTGACAGCCTCCATGCGCTGGCCTACATACTCCTCGAGCCCGGCCGAGGCCTTGGAAAAAGCCTCTGCCGTTGCGACTGTCGCCGGGTGAGCGTTGAACTGGTCGATTTCCATGCCGTTCTCGTCCCACGACTGGAGGACATAAGGGATCTTGCTCAGCTTCCAGAGCACTTCTTCCGGCACATCGTCGAGATGGATCTCTTCCCGGAACGTGAGATCGGAGCAGCGCAGGAAAAGGGGCTCCAAGACATAGGGGGGCATGGTGTAAACGATTTCGCCGGCGATCTTCTCGATGTCCCAGAACCGGTGCCTGCCTGCCACCACAGGCCCGTCCCGCATGGAGCAGGCGAGCATCTTGCTCGGCAGCCCGTTTTCCTGAAGAAGGCGGAAGGCCTTACGGAAAACGTAGATCCCCAGCCAGTGCTTGTCGGTCCAGCTCAAGGAGATGCCCCGCCGCCGGGCCTGCTCGTCGAGGACCGGGTTTTCGGTGAGCCGCCCGATCATCATGGTGATTACGGCCCTCCACCGGCTCGTGTCGACCTTGTTCTTTTCGGCGATCGCCAGGCCCTCGCGTGCGGCCAGCGCCACGGCCCAGATCTGGGGAAGGGTGAAGCAGGTTGTTACGTTCGTCGGGATGGCCAGAGAGGTCAGGACCTTGACCACTTCCACGCCCTGGGTGCTGGCCGGCACCTTGATCATAAGGTTGGGCGCGATGGCCCGGATCTCCTTTGCAGTTTCGATCATCCGGTCTGTCTCGGTGAGCAGGCGCGGGTCGAGCTGGCCCGAGATGTATCCATACCGGCCGTCCGAAGCCTCCCAGATGGGCATCATCATCTCGGCTCCCCGGCGGATTACCTCCTTGTAGGTGAGCCAGAAGTACTCGTATCGGCTCAGGCCGGGGCGGCTCAGGATGAGATCGTCCACCCACGCGTCCCAGGCGGCTTGATCGCTCTTAACCGCAGCGAGGGACAGGGGCGGGTTGGTCGTACAGCCCCGGACCAGGCTCCTGGCCGGATCGTCGACCACGAAGATCCGGCCGAGCTGTTCCTCCAAGACCGCTCTTCTGGCTGGCGGGGCGGCCTCGACGGTTTTCTTCGCCCAGGAAGCAAACACCAAGGGGGAAGAATCCCACCAGACTTCCAGGTTGGGATGCACGCCGCAGAGACGGTCCAGCACGCTTTCTGTCACGATCGCGCCTCCTTTTTGGGTTCAGCCTTGTTCCGGCACAGCCACGGATCGCGCTAGCGTCCGAAGTAGTCCCGGGCGAAGGCCAGGAACCTTTCATTCTCTTCCACCGAGCCCGGCGTCACGCGGAAGTAACCGGTCTTGCCGTGGATCTCGCCGATCCTCTTGAGGAAAATCTTTCTTTTGAGAGCCGCCTCCAGGATCTCCGATGTGGTTTTGCCCGTCATCGAGGCATCGACGAGCATGTAGTTTCCGTGAGGTGGAAAGGGCTTCAGGCCGAGCTTAGCGAGCTCCTCGTAAAAGATGTTCATCCAGCGGTTGTTGTATTCCACCTTCTCTTGGAGTTCTTCCGGATGGTCCAGAATGGCCTCGGCCGCGGCCATGGCCATGAGGCTCACGTTCCAGGGCAGGAGCATCCGGTTGAAAGCGTCGATCATCTCTTCGGTCCCCAGCACGTAGCCGAACCTGAGACCGGCGAACCCGTAAGCCTTGGAAAAGGTGCTCTGCAGGAAGACGTGGGGATAGGTCCGGATGAGGTGCGCCTTGGATCCGACTTCTGGATGGTAGTCGAGGTACGCTTCGTCGATGCAAAGAGGAATGCCCAGGTCGCAGAACTTCTTGAGGTCCTCGTCCTCGATGAAAATCCCGGTCGGGTTGTTGGGATTTATGATCACGATGAGTTTGGTCCGGCTGGTGACGGCCTTGAGCATGCCTTCCACGTCGTACTGGAGGTCTTCCTTTCGCAAAGGCACCGAGACCACCCGGCCGCCGCAGAGTTCGGCCCGCGGCGGATACATCTCGAACGTGGGAGTGGACAGGATCACTTCGTCCCCGGGCTGAAGAAAGATGCGCATCATGCTGTCAATGATTTCCGAGGACCCGTTGCAAAGCCTCACGTTTTCGGGTCCAAGGCCGTATCGCTTTCCGATCCGCGTTCTAAGCGGGAGCATGCTGTCTGGGTACCGGTTCCCCTTCCGCACGGCTTCGGCAACCGCCTGCACGATCCGCTCCGAAGGAGGGATCGGATTCTCATTGAGCATGAGCCTCGCATGGTCGGGATTCGCCCAGGCCTTGTCCAAAATGCTCACGTCATACCTGCGCGCTGAAAGCAGCCAGGGAACGAACCACTCTTTGAGGGGCTTCATGCTTTTCTCCTTCTTTTCGTGCTTTCCAAGATCGTCCTGCCTGCGGATCGGCACCGGGGCTGTCCAAAGGGTCCGTGAGGAACGTGCTGATTAGCTGTCTATACAGCTTCGAACGTCCTCTTGTCAACGGGTGGCCCTTTCGAAAGGACGGAAGGGGTGGAGGATGTGCTGACCAGTCATTTTTTTGTCTATCTCAAACAGGTCACAATCTTCGATGAAATAGCTGCGAACCCTGCCGCGTCTTCTTCTGGGGACATTAGTCTTTTTAGAGTTTTTTCAAGTTCTAACTCAAACATTTCCCTTGACACGAATCTCCGGTTTGGCTAAGATCCGTTGACCAATAAAAACTGACTGGTCAGGATATTATTGCAATGAGTCCAGGATCATCTTGATTCTATGCATCCGAGGAGGTCGCGATGGATCGAAACGTCCGGACCGCATCGAGCGGTCCTATGGAAATTGCGGTTGTGGGCCTGGGTTGCGTCTTTCCCGACGCGGTCGGGGTCGACGCCTTCTGGAAAAACGTGCTGAGCGGCCGGGATTCGGTCTCAGAGGTTCCCAGGGACCGGTGGGATCCCGAGGTTTTTTTTGATCCTGATCCTGGGGCCCCTGACAAGACCTACTGCAAGATCGGTGCGTTTGTCCGAGATTGGGCCTTCGATCCCTTGCGGTACCAGATCCCGCCCAGGACCGCCCTGCAGATGGACCGGACCCAACAGATGGCCATCGTGGCGGCCGATGAGGCGATCCGGGACGCCGGTTTGGAGCGCCGGGCTCTCTCGGAAGGGCGCACAGCCGTGATCCTTGGCAACACCATGGGAGGCGAGAGCACGGATAGGGCGGTGCTGCGGGTGTACGCCCGCTGGCTGGCCCGCGAGATCGAGCGGCTCGGGACCGGCAAGGGAAACGGCGACGGCGGAACGGGAGGCTCGTTCGAACAGGGGATCCGAGCGCTCTTGGACCGGATCGGGCCCTCCCTGACCGAGGATTCCCTGCCCGGGGAGCTTCCGAACGTGATCGCCGGACGGGTCGCGGCGGTTTTCGATCTGAACGGCCAGAACTGCGTGGTCGACGCGGCATGCGCCTCGGCCATGGCCGCCGTGGCCGAGGCGGTGCGCCTCCTGCGCGCGGGCGAGGCGGACACGGTTCTTGCCGGCGGGGTGGACTGCAATATGTCGCCCGCCGTGTTCGTCAAGTTCTCCAAGCTGGGCGCCCTGTCTCCGGACGGCATCCGTCCCTTCGACCGGCGGGCAAACGGTTTCGTGATGGGCGAGGGGGCAGGAATCCTCATCCTGAAACGGCTCGAGGACGCGCTCCAGAACGGCGACCGGATTTATTGTGTCATCAAAGCCGTGGGCGCCTCTTCGGACGGAAGAGGCAAAGGGATCACGGCGCCCAACCCGATGGGACAGAAGCGGGCGATCGAGAGGGCCCTGGCGGCCGGCGGGATTTCGCCTTCCACCATCAGCCTCGTGGAAGCCCACGGAACCGGCACCCCTGTGGGCGACCGGACCGAGCTTCAGGTTCTGCAGGAGATCTGGAGGGCTGGCGGAGCCGGCGTCCGCGCCACGGCCGTTGGCTCGGTCAAGTCCCAGATCGGCCATCTCAAGAGCGCCGCCGGCGCAGCAAGTCTGATCAAGGTTGCCTTGGCCCTGTTTCACGGCGTGCTGCCCCCTACGATCCACTGCACCGAACCGTTGGACGGTCTTGACGGAAGCGACGGGGGCCCGTTTTACGTTCCTTCTTCGCCCACGCCGTGGCCAGATGGCGTCGGCCCCAGACGGGCAGCGACCTCGGCCTTCGGGTTCGGGGGCACGAACTTCCATCTTATCCTTGAACAAGGGCCGGCCCGGGCAGAGCGAGTCGAGACGAGCCCCCCGGAGATAGGTGCAAAGGCGATTACCTTGGGTCCGGGGCGGCAGGTAACATGCTTTCCTCTGGTCCTGGCTGCAGAAAACCGCGCTCGCCTGCGCGAAGATCTGGCGGCTTTGTGCCGCAAGCCCCTTTCGGCTGCAACGGTCGCACAGCTCTCGGCCCGGGAAGCCGAGACCTCTCTCAAGCCGGCTCGCGCGGCCCTGGTCGCCTGGCAGGGCGAGTCTCTGGAGGCCAGGGTTGGTCCGCTTCTTCCTTTGGTCGAAGATCCGCAAAAGGACAAAACACTTGCGTCGCGCGGGGTCCACATTGTCGAGGGACCTCCCCTAGGGCCGGAGCGGGTCGCGTTTTTGTTTCCAGGCCAGGGGTCTCAGTACCCCTTTATGCTCGCGGATCTTCTGGATCCGTTCCCGGTGGTCCGGAGGACCTTCGAGGAAGCTGACCGCGTTTTGGCCGGCCACCTGGACCTGCCCCTCAGTCACTACGTGTTCTCGTCTTCCGGACCCTCTGCTGAGGCGGAAGACCATCTCCGGAACACCCGGATCACCCAGCCCGCGGTCCTTACGGCAGACATTGCGCTGTTTCGGCTTCTCGAAAGCCTCGGGATTTCTCCGGCTCGCGTGGCCGGCCATTCGCTCGGCGAGTACGCGGCCTGCGTGGCCGCAGGGGTCCTTTCTTTTGCCGAGGCGCTGTACGCCGTATCCCTGCGGGGCAAGGCCATGTCCGAGATCGACGTGCCCGACCCGGGGAAAATGGCCAGCGCGACCGCCGACGAGGCGACCGTGGCCCGCCTTCTGGAGGGCATCCCTGGCTACCTGGAGATCGCGAACCGGAACGGCCCGAGGCAGTCTGTGGTGGCCGGTGAAACCCAGGCGGTTGACGCGTTCCGGAAGCGCTGCGAGGAGGCGGGGATTCCGTGCGTGGAGCTCAAGGTTTCTGCGGCCTTCCACAGCCGGATCGTTGCGCCGGCCCAAGAGCCCTTTGGGCGGGTCCTGAGAGAGTTGAACCTGCGAGCGCCGCGCATTCCGATTTACGCCAACGTGACCGGCGAACCTTATCCCTCGGGACAAGGCGCTGAGGAGGAGATTTATAGGCTTCTTCGGAAGCAGTTTGCCGCGCCGGTCCAATGGTCGAAGACCATGGAGCGGATGTTTGCGGACGGGGCGCGGATCTTTGTGGAATGCGGGCCCAAGCGGGTCCTGGCGAACCTGGCGCTCATGAACCTTGAGGGCAAGCCCGTTCAGGTTCTGGAAACCCATCATCCGAAAAAGCCCGGACTGGAGCAGCTCTGCCTCGCTGTGGCGCGCCTGAGAGCCAATGGCGTGAGCGCTGCCTGGCTGAACGAATCGGAACGGCCCGTGGAGTTGACGGGGCAGTCAGCGAAGACTCAAGCCTCACCGGCTGTCCCCCAATCAGAGTCGAAGGGCCTGGAGGGCGCTGGCGGGAACGGGAGACATGCTGTGGGCCCTCTGGGGCGGAAGTTAGAAGGCCCTTCGCTGTCGGCTCGCCCAAGCCCAGGCACGGCCGCTGTGGTTGTGAGCGGGTATGCCGTGGGCCTGCCGGCCCTGGAAAGGAGGATTTTCGATCCCCAGAACCTCGACGATCTCATGCAGGGCCGGGGTTTCATTTCAGCCCTTGCTCGGGAGGAAAAGGCGAAACTTCTCGAAAAGCGCGTGGAACGAGTTGAAAAAACCGAAGACGGAGGCGCGGCGTTTCGAGAAGTGTCCGGCCTGGATGAGGTCATTCAACTTGCAGGCAGACGGGGCTCCTTCGACCTTGTTGAGGAATACGGTATCGAGGAACGCCTGCTCGATGCCATGGACATCACGTCCAGACTGGCCGTGGCAGCGGCCCTGGAGACGCTTCGGGACGCCGGGATTCCCTTGGTGCGGACCTATGGCTACGGGGCCAGGAGCGCCGGCGGACGTCTTCCTACAGGGTGGGCCTTGCCCGAGGCGATGCGGGACGACACGGCTGTGGTGTTCGCATCCGCGTTCCCGGGAGTAGACTCGGTCGTGCGGGAGGTTTCTGCCTTTCTTCGGGCCAGACTCGGCGTTGAGGCGCGGTCGATCTGGATGGATTCCCTCTCCTCTGTTCTGTCTCACCTTCGTGACCCCGAGCTCCGGGATCTGCTGGGCCGCTGGTTCTCTGACGGTTTTTCCAGACTTCGGGCATGGGAGGCGGACGGTCCATACAGGTTTTCCCGCAATTTCCTTTTCAAGGCTCTGGCTTTGGGTCATGCCCATGTGGCTCAGGCCCTGGGCGCCCGGGGGCCGGCCCTGCACGTGAACGCGGCCTGCGCTTCCACGACCGAGGCTCTCGTCGTGGCCAGAGACTGGATCGAGTCCGGCAGGGCGCGCAGGGTTCTTGTCGTGGGCGCGGACGACGCGACGAACGATGCGCTCCTGGAATGGATCGGAACAGGGTTCCTGGCCATTGGCGCTGCGAGCACCAAGGAGCGGGTCGAGGAGGCGTCCCTGCCTTTCGACAACCGCAGGAACGGCACCATTCTCGGCATGGGCGCGGTCGGGCTTCTGGTCGAGGCCGAACACGAGGCTTTGCACCGGGGCGTGGTGCCTGTGGCGAGGCTCGCAGGGGCCGAGACGGGAAATAGCGCCTTTCACCTGTCGCGGCTCGACGTGGACCACATTGCAGGACTCATGGAAAGACTCGTCTCCCGATGGGAACGCGACACAGGCCGTGACCGGGACAGCCTGGCAGGGGATCTTCTGTTCATGTCCCACGAGACGTTCACGCCCAAGCGGGGCGGAAGCGCTCAGGCGGAGATCGAGGCGCTCAGGCGCGTTTTCGGCCCCCGCCATCGCGACATTCTCATCGCCAACGTCAAGGGCCAGACCGGCCATCCTCTCGGCGCGGGCCTTGAAGACGGCGTCGTGCTGGCCTGTCTTGAACGAGGCGAGGTGCCGCCGCTGGCGAATTTCCGCGAAGTGGATCCCGAACTTGGCGATCTCAACTACAGCCGGGGAGGCCGCCACGGCCTTCGATACGCTCTCAGGCTGGCCGCCGGCTTCGGATCCCAGATCGGTCTTACTCTGCTTGAGCACGCGGGCCGGAGGCCGAACGAAAGATTCCTTCCCCGGTACCGGGACTGGCTGCGAGAGACCGTAGGGTGCGACGAATCCGGGCTTGAGGTGGTCAGAAACGTGCTCAGGGTTCGCCAGGAGAATCGGGCTTCTCCTGTGGTCCAGGTCGATTTCGGACCGTGGGCGGATCGACCGGAGCAATCTTTGGCTGCGGACATGCCTGCTCAGGGCTCCCCGGCCGGTCTGGCAGGAGCGGCCGCAAACCATGAGCCCCAAGCTGCTTTGTCCGAGCCGGTGCCAGAGGAATTCTTCGCAAGTCCGCCACGGGCCTCAGGGGCCATGCGGGACGTGACCAAGGAGGTGCTCGCCCTGGTTGCGGAAAAGACCGGATACCCCGAGGACATGCTGGACCTCGACCTAGACCTGGAGGCGGACCTGGGGATTGACACCATCAAGCAAGCCGAGCTTTTCGCGGATCTGCGCAAGAAGTTCGCCCTTCCTTCTAGCGAGAGACTTAAAATCGCCGATTTTCCCACGCTCCGCCACATCATCCAGTGGGTGGAAGAGCGGAAAGCGCCTTCGGATCAGCAGCAAGAAGCTCGGACTTTGCCGAAGGCAAGCCTCTCGTCGGTCTCTGAGGCCGATGCCCCGCAGGTCGGAAGAGTTTCTTCGGGCCAGGTTGGGGATTCGGCCCCCGAGGCTCCGGAAACCTCCTCTGGCATGGAGCAGCAAAACGAGTGCGTGTCTTTCAGCGAGAGCACGACTCGCGAGGTGCTTGCCCTGGTTGCGGAAAAGACCGGATACCCCGAGGACATGCTGGACCTCGACCTGGACCTGGAGGCGGACCTGGGGATTGACACCATCAAGCAAGCCGAGCTTTTCGCGGATCTGCGCAAGAAGTTCGCCCTTCCATCTACCGAGAGACTCAAAATCGCCGATTTTCCCACGCTCCGCCACATCATCGGCTGGGTGGATTCCCAACGGAAGCCCTCGGGGACCGAGTCAGCCGCCCGGAATCAATGGACAGTCGTCACGGCGGACGGGCAGGCCCGATCCGGCGGCGGGGTTCGGGTTCTGGTGCCGGTCTTGACCGCTCTTTCGGACGGCTCGGAAGGCGCTGGGCGGCTGAGCCCGGGCCACGTACTTGTGGCCGGAGGTCCCGAGGATCTTGTCCGCCTTGTCTCCCAGAGGCTGCAAGCCGAAGGCGCGGACGTTCTCGTAATGGAGGCCGAAAGGTTTCATTCGGGCGATCTGCAAGGGATGGAAGTAGCCCTTGGCCGCTCCGGCGACTGGGATGTGCTCAACCTGCTCGGCCTGGAAAAAGACGGCGCAAAGGCCGTGGCCGGAACCTTCAACCTGTACCGGATGCTCGCCAGCCGAGGGGATCCCATGCCGCGCAGGCTCCTTGCGGCGATCGCCACAGGAGGGTCCTTCCTCTTGCGTGACGTTGCTCCGTCCGAAGAAGCTGCCGCGTCTTCTGGCGGCGTGTGCGGAGCCACCAAGGCCTTTCAGCAGGAGTTCCGCGAGGTGGCCTGCACGGTGCTCGACCTGGACCGCGGGTCTTCGATCCAGGAGAAAGCTCAATTCATTGTGGAAGAACTCTTTCGGCCCGGCTTGCTGGAGGTGGCACGGGACCGCCGGGGCGGCCGGTTTGGAATTACGCTCGAGCCGGCCGTCCTGCCCGAGGATGCCAAGCCGCAGATCGCCCCTGATTCAGTCGTGCTGGCCACGGGCGGAGCGCGGGGGATTACGGCTGCCTGTCTGAAGAGTCTTCTGGCTGGATGCTCTTTGCGGCTCGCCGTGGTCGGCAGGGCTCCAGAGCCGAACCCAGAAAGTTTGAACCGATCGGTTCTCGATGAGACCGGATGGGCGGCCGAGAGGCAAAGGCTCATCGAAGAAGCGCGCCGCACAGCCGCTCGCACCGGCATCGCCGAAATCGAGGCAGAGCTCAGTCGGCGCAGGAGAGAGGCAGAGATTGCTGCGAACCTTCGGGATTTTCGCGATGCCGGCGCCGCGGTCCGGTACTTCCAGGCGGATGTCCTGGATCCCGCGGCAATTGGCCGGGTCGTAGACGAGGTCAAAGCCCTCTGGGGCCGCGTCGACGTCGTGATCCACGGCGCAGGAAAGGACCAGAGCAAAGGCCTGGCGAAGAAGACCCTGGAAAGCATGCTGGAGATCTACGAGATCAAAGTCGGCGGACTCCGAAACCTCAAGGCCGCCCTCGGTCGGGCCGGCATGACTCCGTCCCTGTGGGTTCTTTTTTCAAGTGTGGCCGGCCGGTTCGGCAACGCGGGCCAGACCGAGTACAGCGCGGCCAATGAATCGCTCAACTTCGTGGCCCGGTTCCGTTCCCTCTTCGGAGGAGCGCCTGCGCCAAGGTTTGTGGCCCCGAACTGGGGGCCTTGGGCCGGGGTTGGCATGGCCGCCCGCGGCGGGACTCTTGAGGTTCTCAGGTCCAGGGGCGTGGAAGCGCTGCGTCCGGACGAGGCCTGCAAAGAGTTCAAGAAGATCTTGGCCGCAACGGACATTCGGGCCGACGTCGTCGTCTCCGGTGGCGACGGCGATCTTGCCGAGGTGGGGAAGGGAGAGGCCTTGCAGACCCCGTTGGAAATGGGGAGCGCAGGCGGGCAGACCTTTCTCGTGCCGTTGTTTGACGGCCTTCCCGGCCGGAGCTTGGTGTTCGAAGGGGGCCGCCGCTTCGTGTTCGCCCTCGAGCCGAACCCACGGAAGCTGGAGTTCCTTGACCATCACCGCATCGGGGGCACGGCCGTCCTGCCGGGCGTTCTGACTCTGGCCCTGTTCGCATACGGGGCGGCCCGTCTCGCGCCTGGCTCTACCCTGCGGGCTTTTGAACAGGTGGTTTTCGAGAGGCCTCTGAAGTTCCATCGCGATCGGCCGGTTCTTGTCGAGGTCGAAGTTTCGGCTTCGGGCGAAGACCAGGGCGAGGGGACAAAAGCGTTCGAGGCTTGCCTGAGGAGCCTTTTCACGTTCCCCGGGGCCCCTGGGTCGGCCCGCCACGTCCTTCACCACAAGGCGCGGCTCGTCGTGGGCGCGCCGGAGCCTCTGGCCGCAAGGGTCTCGCCTGGCACCAGGGCCTCTGATCGGACGCTGACCTGCGAGGAGATTTACAAGTGGTTTTTCCACGGGCCGCGCTTCCAGGTCCTTTCCCGGGCGAGCCTCCAGGACGACCGCGTGATGGAAGGGCTCCTCAACCCGTTGCGCCGAAAGATTTTCGATGGACTCAAAGAGATGCGGAATTTCCCATGGACTGGGGATGTCGAAGCCGCCTTTCAGACCGCTGGAGTCCGGGCGATGACCGTTTCGGGCAGGATGGGGCTGCCTGGCAGGGTGGATCGTATCCAGGTTTCCAGCACCTGCGGTCCGGGCGCCCGAGCGTACGCCGTATATCGCGGGTCGAACCCCGGCCCCGGAGAGACCGTGGAGGACCTCTTCGATGTAGAAGTGGTGGACGAAAGGGGTGGCTGCGTCCTCCGTTTGGAGGGCTTGGCCCTCGTCGGCGGGGAAGACCTGGCCATACGGAAGGGCTCGCCCTCGCCTGGCTCCGGTTTTCACGGGAGCGGCTCTGAGCCCGTGGTGGTGCAGGAAGTCGTATCGGTCGTCGAGCTGCAAAAGGCGCTGCGGCAGCGGGGAGAGGAGTTCCTCCAAGAGTGGCTTGCGCCCGAAGAGATCGAGACCTTTCGAAGCTGGCCCCATGAAACACGTGCTTGGACCTGGCTGGCGGGCCGGGTGGCGGCCAAGAAGGCTGTGCGGAGATTTGTCCTGACCGCGGAAAGGGAGGCTCCGGCTCCTCGGGCAATCCTTGTTTGGAACGATCCACTCGGGAGGCCCTTCTGCAACCGGGAGGATCTGCTCTTGTCGATTTCCCACAAGGAGGATACGGCTGTCGGTGCGGTGGCGGACGCGCGCGCGGCCGACGGCCTGGGCGTGGATCTGGAGCGGGTGGCGCCGCGGGATCCAGCCATGATCGAGCAGTTTTTCACGGCTGGCGAACAGGATCTTGCGCGGCGGCTGGACGGAGAAGCTGGTCAGGCGGGCTCTGGCGTGCATTTTTCCCATCTTTGGGCTGTCAAGGAGGCGGTCTTGAAGTCTCTCGGCTTGGGATTGCGCGTCGACACGCGGCAGGTCGAAGTAAAAAACCTCGGGCCGGACGGCACGGCCGAGGTGGCCCTCTGGGGGCTCGAAGGCAAAGGCGCCGTTCAGGTCTGCCCGAACGACCGGATCAGGGTTCGGGTGAGCCGGGAAAACGGCCACGTGATCGCTCGTTCCCTTTTTGACAGGTGTCGTTCCTGCCGGGCGCTTTCAGAGCCGGACCCGGTGTCAGAGGAGAGGCAAGATGGATGATTTCGATTATTCCGATCTTCGGTTTCATTTCGAGACGGGCATCCCTTGGAGCGAGATCCAGAAAGCCCGGGCAGAGACCGAAGACCGGTCCGCGGAATACGTAGCGACTCTGGACCATCTGGCCCGGTTCGTGCGGGAGAAGGTCGCGCCTCGGGCTTCCCTTGCGGACGAGCAGGGGTGCCGGTTCGACAGAACCGATGCAGGGCCGAACCGAGTGCGCCTTCCGCCGGCCATCGAGGAGAGTCTTCGGGATCTCAAGGAACTGGGGGCGTTCTGCGGCATGACCTTCCCCGAGCCCTGGGGAGGCCTCGGGCTTCCCTTGACGGTGTTTTTCGGAGTCGGAGAGCTCCTTTCCATGGGCGATTCCAGCCTGGGCCTTACGCCGATGCTCCAGGAAGGCGTGGGCCATGTGCTTCTGGAGTTTGCGGCCGAAAAGCTTGCGCGAGAACTTCTGCCCGACCTTCTCAGCGGAGAGCGACTGTGCGCCATGGCGCTCACCGAGCCCGATGCTGGCTCGGACCTCGGCAGGATCCAGACCAGGGCCAGGCCGGCCTTGGCCGCCTCGGACGGCCTCGCCACGCGGATTCGGGCGCTTCAAGGGCTGGGTGCGGTCTATGTGCTCTCGGGGCGGAAGATCTTCATCACGAACGGGTTCGGCGACTGCCTGGTCCTGGCCAGGACGGAAGAGGGCTTCAGCCTTTTCTGGGTCGCGGCCCGGGACAAGACGGTCACCCGCATCGAGAACAAGCTGGGGATCCGGGGTTCGGCCACTTGCGAGGTCGTGTTCGAGGATTCGCCGGGCCTTTTGGTCGGCGAGCCTGGCAGAGGACTCGTGCCCTGCATGTTGAAGCTCATGCTGTTCGCCCGGGTGGCCGTCGCCTGCCAGGCTCTGGGCATCGCCCAGCGTGCCCATTCCCTGGCCAAGCGGTATGCGACCGAGGTGCGCTTCCAGTTCGGCGTTCCCCTTGTGGAGCACGGGCCCGTCCGGAGACTTCTGTTCGAAAACGAAATCCAGCTTCAGGCTGCCCGGGCCTTGGTCTACTGGGCCGCAGCCTGCTTCGATCTTCAGGAGTCCGGCCGGTTGGCTTCCGGTCCTTTCCCGGCCTTATCGTCTCTGGCCGGGGCCGACGGTGCCGGAAGGCGGGCACGATGGGCACGCCTTACGGAGTTGCTTGTGCCCTTGGTGAAGTACGACGCGGCGGAGCTCGCGAACCGAGTCGTGTACGAATCCCTTCAGGTCTTCGGCGGGTACGGGTTCACAAAGGAATTCCCCTTGGAGAGGCTCTATCGGGACGCGCGGATCACGAGTCTGTATGAGGGCACGAGCCAGATCCAGGTCCGGGAAGTCGCAAACGGAGCTTACTGGATGGAGAAGCTCGCCCTCAACGACCAGCTCAAGACCGGAGGGGGCGCGCGATTCGTGGAGACGGACAGAAACCGCCCTTTCGTCGACCAGGTGGTGGAGGAGGAGATGCGGGCGATCCGTGCGGCCCCCAGGGGTGAGCCGCAGGCGCTCCGGGGACTTCTGGAGGGGATGGGCCGGTTGATCGATTTGTTTCGCGACGCCCGGCGGGAGCTGTTCCTGAGGGAGCGAGCGCAGAGCCGGCACGCTGCCAAGGCCGCCCTGTCGGTCCTGCAGGAAGAGTACGCCGAACTTCTGGCGCTTCTTCTCAAAGGAGTCGCCCTGGCACGGTCGTGCGCCCGGGACCCGAGAAGAGTCGCCGGGACGGAGGCGTTCTTGTCGTGGGCCCTTCCCCGGGCCGAATCGCTTGCCGCCGCACTGCGCGCGGGCGGAAAGGATCTATGGTCCGAAGATGCGTGCGCGGTCTTGGGGCTGTCGCTTTCGGAACGGAAACAGGCTGCGGTCGGAGAGGCTTGACGAGAGCAAGAATCCGAGACTAGCATTGCGGTTAATTTACCCGCAACGGACGGGTGTTTTGGGATCCTTTGGAGCGGGGGGAGCCATGGAGGAGATCACCGAGAAGCGGATGAAGGGCCGTTACCGGGACTTCGACGAAGACGCGCAGTCCGGGGAGATCTTCGAGCGCGCCTACCGGTTCGACTTACTCGAAGAAATCCGCAAGGCGGGCCTGTATCCTTACTACAAGAAGATCGAGCGCAACGACGGGCCGGTCGCGCGGATCGACGGCCGGGAGACGCTCATGTTCGGCTCGAACAACTACCTCGGTCTGACGACACACCCCGACGTGCGGCGGGCAGCGGCCGAGGCCGCCCTAGAGTACGGAACGAGCATGACGGGCTCCCGCCTGCTCAACGGCTCCACGCCTCTTCACGAGGCCTTGGAGGAGGAGCTGGCCGATTTCGTGGGCAAGCAGAGCGCCTTGGTCTTCGCCACGGGCTACCAGGCGAACGTCGGCGCTCTCAGCGGCATCGTGGGCAAGGGATGCATCGCCTTCGTGGACCGCTTCTCCCACGCGAGCATTCACGACGCCCTGCGGGTGGCCAGAGGAGAAGGCAGAGTCTTCCGCCACAACGACCCGGAGGATCTCGGCCGCGCTCTGGCCGAGGCGCCGGACAAGAGCGGCAGGATGATCGTGGTGGACGGCGTCTACAGCATGGAAGGCGACGTCGCGAAACTGCCGGAGATCGTGCGAGTCGCGGAGCGCCATCACGCCAGGATCTACGTGGACGACGCGCACGGTCTGGGCGTGCTGGGTCGGGGAGGCCGCGGGACGGTCGATTCTTTCGGCCTCACCGACCGAGTGGACCTCATCATGGGAACCTTCAGCAAATCGTTGGCTTCCATTGGAGGGTTCGTCGCAGGCGAAAAGGCCGTGGTGGATTATATCCGCCATTTCGGCCGGGCGATCCTTTTCAGCGCGAGTCTGGCTCCGCCCAACGCAGCCGCGGCCCGCAAGGCGCTCGAGATCCTTCGCAGAGAGCCCGAGCGGGCCCAAAGGGTGTGCGAAAACGGCAGGCGCCTGCGGGAGGGACTGGCCCGGTGCGGTTTCGACGTGGGGCAGTCCGAAACGCCCATCGTGCCGGTGGCCGTGGGTTCGGAGCTGAATACGCTCCTGCTCTGGCGGGAACTTCTTCTGACCGGCGTGTTCGTGAATCCGGTTCTGTACCCGGCTGTTCCGAGAGAAAAGGGGCTCCTGCGCACAAGCACGATGGCAACCCACACGGAAAAGCAGATCGACGAAGCCGTGGAAAAGATCGCGGAGGCGGGCAGAAAATTGGGCGTGATCGCCTGAGGGAATCCCCTGCGACGGGGCGCGCTCCGTCGCGTCCGGCTTTGGATCTGCCGTCCCCCCATCCTCCCCCTGCGGCCACGACGGCGCATGGCCCTCCATTGGAATTTTCCCTGGAGGGACGCGCTCCGTCGCGTCCGCCTTTGCAAGAATTCTCTTGACAGGAAGAGGAGGTGTCCTTACAATGCGGGCAAATTACCCGCAGCCGAAAAGGGGACCAAATGGAAGAACCTACGACCGTTCAGGCCTCCCACCCTCCGCAGCCCGAAAGGACCGACGGAGACCTTTCCCCGCAAGAGGCGGAGCGTCTTTTCGAGCAAGTCAACCAAATGCACCGGGCGGCTGTGCTCAATCTGGATCCCTCCGAGGCCTGCCTGTTTCTGCCTCACTGCTTGAGAAGCCGGGACTGCGCGGGCCGGCCCGGAGAGGAAGGGCTGGAATGCGCCCGGTGCGGCCGTTGCGTGATCGCCGGCCTCCTCGACGCAGCGGAGTCCCTGGGCCTCAGGGTCTTCTGCGTGCCTGGCGGCAGCCTCGTGGAGAAACTTGCCAGGCGGTACCGTCCCAGGGCCTTGCTCGGCGTGGCCTGTTCGAAGGAGATCTTGCTCGCTCTCCGGACGTTTGGCTCGAGCGGAGTTCACCTGCTTGTGTTTCCCCTCTCACGGGACGGCTGCTTCGAGACGGGCTTCGAGCCGCAAGGGCTTCTGTCGTTTCTGTCCGAGTGGCAAAGGAACCGAACCCGTTCGGCATGAGAGCCTCTCGGCACACGGATGTTTCCACAAAAAGGGGGATCTCCATGGAACAAGAACCACAGGAAGGCAGCGGCTCCGGTCGCGCTCCAGGCGCATGGCAGCATGCCGGTCTTTCGATGCCCTTCTTGCCTGAAACCTACGACGATCGCCTTCTTTCCCGTCTGTGCGGCGAGGCGGCGTACGCCTATGACACGGTCGGGCCCACCCGGACGATCGCCGAGCCGGTGAGAGACTTTCTTTCGAGGGGAGGTAAGGGACTCCGGAGCAGACTCTTCGAACTCATTTTGGAGACCTTCGGGAGGAAGGGAGAAGAGTTCCGGGATTTTACCTGGATTGTGGAATTGAGCCATAATGGAACCCTCATTATCGACGACATCGAGGACGGAAGCACCCATCGCAGAGGAAAGCCGTGCATTCACCACATCTACGGAACCGATGTGGCGATGAACGCGGGAAACGCTTTGTACTTCCTTTCTCTCTTTCCCCTTCTCCACGGCGACTCGGGCTTGACGGACGCCAAGCGAAGCCGGCTGTTCCAGCTCTACGTTCAGGGCATGATCCGGCTCCATTTCGGACAGAGCATGGACATTGCCTGGCACAAGGGCCTGCTGGATCTGGAGAAGATCACCGAAGAAAAGTATCTTCAGATGTGCAGTCTGAAAACCGGATCCCTTTACCGGATGAGCGCCGAGATGGCCGCCGTCCTCGCCGACGCTCCTGAGGCCTCGGTGGACGTCCTCGGCCGGTTCGGCTGTGCGATCGGAGTCGCCTACCAGATCCAGGACGATCTGCTGGACCTGCAAAGCGAGCGGTTCGCTCACGGAAAGGGGGGCCGGGGCAAGGACATCACCGAGGGAAAGGTGACCCTCATGGTGATTCACGCCTTGCGACATGGATCCCCGGAGGAAAAAATCCGCCTCAAGGAAATCCTGGCCTTGCACACCGAGGATCCGGACCTGATCGAGGAGGCCGTCTGCCTGCTGCGAAAGCTGGGCTCCCTTTCCTACGCGGCTTGGCGGGCGGGGGAGATCTTGGAAGAATCCTGTAACCGTCTCGCTGGGGCTTTGCCGGACGGGCCGGGCGCTGCCCGGTTGTTGGCCTTTGCAGACTCCCTTCTTCGGCGGGATTTGTGAAGAAGGCCCGGCAGGGGGCCGTCTCGCCCATCCTGGAGGCTCCGAGGTTCAGGAGGAAGGCTGTGGACGTGGGCGTGAGCGACATAGCGGTTTACATCCCTCCTTTGTATCTTTCCCACAGACGGCTCGCGGAGGCGAGGTCCGTTCCGGTGGAAAAATACCACGACGGTCTCGGCAATCGCCGGATGGCGGTTCTGCCCAACTGGGAAGACGCGGTGACCCTGGCGGCGAACGCGGCTGTCCAGCTCCTGGAGAAGACGGGCACCGACCCGAACGAAGTGCATCAGCTCGTGGTGAGCACCGAAAGCGGCGTGGACCATTCCAAGCCCGTGGCCAGCTTCGTTCAGGGCCTTCTGGGCATCGGACCCCGCTGCAGGGTGTATGAAATCAAGCACGCCTGCTATGGCGGCACGGCCGGCCTCGTTCACTCGGTGGACTGGATCGCCCGGCACAACGGGTCCCCGCACAAGGCCCTGGTCATCATGACCGACGTGGCCCGGTACGCCCTGCGGTCCCCGGGCGAGCCGACCCAAGGCGCGGGCGCCGTGGCGATGCTCGTCGAGCGCAACCCCAAGCTTTTCCGTCTCGACACTTCCCTGAATGGGGTTTTTTCGCGCAACGTGTTCGACTTCTGGCGGCCCACGGGGCACCGGGTGCCCATTGTGGACGGCAAGTACTCGATCGCCTGCTACCTGGAGGCCCTCGAGCAATCCGCTGAGCATTTTCGCTCGAACGCCCGGATTCCGAGGGGCAAGCTCCTCGATCGACTGGATTACATGGTCTATCACATGCCTTTCGCCCACATGGCCCGAAAGGCCCACCGAAAACTCGTGGACATGGAATACGGCGGACTCGACCCCGTAGAGCGGGAGGCGATCTTCGAAGAAACCTTCCGCCGGAAAGTCGCTCCATCGCTTCTCGGGGCCCGGGAGGTCGGCAACATTTATACGGGGTCGGTCTATCTGGGCCTCGTGAGCCTCCTGGCGACCGAGGGGCGGAAAGTCGAGGGGAAGCGGGTGGGCCTGTTCAGCTACGGCAGCGGCTGCGGGGCCGAATTCCTCCTGTGCCGCATGAAAAAAGGGATCGGCGGGATCCTGGATCGCCTGGGCCTGCTGGAGCAACTGGCCAGGCGGCGCGAGATCACCTTCGAGCAATACGTGCAGATCCACTCCAAGACATCCGAAGAGGTCCTGTATCACCCGGGAGAGGTGGAATCCTTCAAGGACGCTTACACCCGGTTCGTTTTCACGGGGTTCCGGGACCACAAACGCCAGTACGCCTGAGGGGAGAAGGGAGAAGGCTGGGAGCGCCCTGGCCGCGGAAAGTTTCCCCGCGCTTTCAGGGTTGACATGGGGCTCTTTTTTTTCGTAGATTGCGGGTAAATTAACCGCAGTTTGCCGCAGAGGAGGAGAATCGATGCGGTACCGCGATCCCTCCGATCAGTGCAGGAACTTGTACCGGTTCATTCGTCTGGTCTTGGGCGACGAGGTCTCGGACCGGGAGATCGCCCGCAGGTGGGGCATGGACGAGAAGAACCTGCGGGAGCTGAAAAGAGGCGTTCATGTGGTGCCCAAGCTCTCTCGGCTTGCAGACCTTGCGGACATGCTCGGCGTGCACCGGTACTACGTGCTGGAGGCGGCTTCGGGCGTTCCGGCGGAAAGGGTGTACGAGATCCTGACCCGGAACCTCCTGGAGGATCATCTTCGGGCAGTGGACAGCGCCTTCGGCGGACTGCCGCCGCTCGAAAAGGAGCGGGAGCGGGTTCTGACCGCGCTCCAGAGGGCTGTGCTCGAGGCCTACCGGACCCTGGAGCCCGAAGAGCTGTTCCTGAGGGTTTCGCGGGAGTTGAAGAAGTACGAGTTCGAGTCCCATGTCTTCTTTCTCGATCAGGAAAGCGGCTGCGCCACGATCCGCCATTCCTCCTTCCACCCGAGGCTGCTCCACATGGCCGAGGCCGTGACCGGTCTCTCCCTGGGCCAGTTCAGGTTCCCGGTGGAGCGGGTTCCCACCTTCCGGTCCGTCATCGAAGCCAGAAGGCCGGTCTACCTGCCCGACGCATCGGTTCTGCTGTACGAAATCCTGGCCGACCGGCAGCTCAGGCGGTTCGTGGACAGGATGAAGAGGCTTTTCCGGATCCTCGAAGTGGTGCTGGTGCCGGTGACGGCCCGGGGACAAGTGGCGGGCGTTCTGGCCACCGGCCGGTACGGGAAGCTGAGCGACGCCTACCTGCCCGAGATGCGCTCTTTTTCCGAACAGCTCTCCTGTTCGCTGGAAAACGCGCTCCTCTTCAAGCAGGTCAAGGACTCCGAGGAGCGGCTGCGGTCTCTTTTCGAGCACCTGCCCGAGGGCGTGTTCGAGTGCGACGGCAGCGGTCGGATCGTCCAGATCAATCCGGCCGGAGCGGACGTGCTTGGCCTGGCAGGACCTGAGGCTGCTGTCGGCCGACCGATCGACACCTTCCAGCTTCTCAGTCCGAACGCCAGGGTCGTTCGAAAGGAAGTGCGAAAGTCCAGGGACACGTTGGTCCAGAACGTCGTGGGCGTGGCCCTCAAGGCGGACGGAACGCCGTTCCTGGCTGACGTAACGTTCCGGACCCGCTTCGACAGAGCCGGGGCGGCGTCTTGCACCGAAGGGGTGTTTCGCGACATCAGCCAGCGGGCGGTCTGAGAGACGGCCGAAACGAGATCGAGGCAAACGAAAATGAGCACTGCGGTCACAACCGGAATCGTCGAATCCTGGCAGGGGACGACCTACGGGTACTCGGCCTCACGGGCCCAGGCCGCGCCGTTGCGGCAGGGCGCTCCAGAGGCGGCGGAAATCGACGAGGCGATCCGCCGCTCCCGTCAGTATCTGCTGGGTCTCCAGCACCGCGAAGGGGGGTACTGGGTGGGCGAAGTGGAGTCCAATTCCACGATCACCTCGGAGTACATTTATCTTATGCACTTCATGGGGACCGTCGACGAGCTCAGGCAGCGAAAGATGGTCCATTACCTCCAGGACACCCAGCTTCCGGACGGCGGCTGGAACATTTACTACGGCGCGCCCGGGGATCTTTCGACCACTTTGGAAGCGTATGCGGCGATGAAGCTCGCCGGCGAGAGCCCGGACAGCCGGCCCATGCGCCTCGCTCGGGAATTCGCGCTCGGCCACGGCGGGATCGAGAACGCCCGCGTCTTCACAAAAATCTTTTTCGCTCTCCTCGGAGCCTATCCCTGGCAGCGGTGTCCGGCCCTGCCTCCGGAGCTCATGCTGTTGCCGGTCGGGTTTCCCCTGAACATTTACGAAATGTCCTCCTGGGCTCGCGCCACGGTGGTGCCTCTTCTCATCCTCTGGCACTACAAGCCGGTCATCCGAGACGGGGCAGGTCTTGACTTGGAAGAGCTTCGGACTTGCCCGGAACAGGGCTCCGGGAGCGGGGCGGGACAGCCCGCGCCCGTCGACCGGTGGGGAAAGATGTTCCTTCTTTCGGACAGGATCCTCAAGCTTTATGAAAAAAAGCCCTTGGCCGCGCTGCGCCGCAAGGCCCTTCGGCTGGCCGAACAGTGGATCCTGGACCGGCAGGATCCCTCGGGGGACTGGGGCGGAATCATGCCAGCCATGATGAACAGCCTGATGGCCCTGAAATGCCTGGGCTATCCCCTTTCCCACCCGTCGGTCCGGAAGGGCCTGGAGGCGGTTCACCGGTTCGCCATCGAAGACGCCAGAACCTTGAGGCTCCAATCCTGCGTGTCGCCAGTCTGGGACACGGCCAACACCTGCCTGGCTCTTCTCGAAAGCGGCCTGGACGGGAACAACCCGGCCTTGGAGAAGGCCCGGGAATGGCTCTGGACCAAGCAGGCCCGCGTCAAGGGAGACTGGGCTGTCAAGAATCCAAAAGCCGAGCCGGGCGGTTGGTTCTTTGAATTCGAAAATCGCTACTACCCGGACGTGGACGATACCCTTGCGGTGCTCAAGGTTCTCAACCAGGGCTGCTCCCGGCCCGACCACGCTGAAGCCTGGCACCTAGGGTTCCAGTGGCTCCTGTCCATGCAGTCCAGGAACGGGGGCTGGGGCGCCTTCGACGTGGACAACGACCAGGAGATCTGGAACCGGATTCCCTTTGCGGACCACAAATCCATGCTCGATCCGCCCACGAGCGACCTCACCGGCAGAGTGCTCGAGTTTCTCGGGTCGGCGGGCTACCGGAACGATTTCCCGGCCGCCCAGAGGGGGATCGCCTTTCTCGAGTCCCAGCAAGAGCCGGACGGCTCCTGGTTCGGACGCTGGGGGGTGAACTACCTTTACGGGACTTGGTGCGCCTTGTGCGGCCTGAAGGCCATTGGGTACCCCATGGACGCCCCGAGGGTGCGTCGGGCAGTCCGGTGGCTCAAAGGCTGCCAGAACCCGGACGGCGGCTGGGGGGAATCTTGCCTTTCCTACGACGACCCGAGGTACAAGGGCAAGGGCAGCAGCACGGCCTCTCAGACTTCTTGGGCCCTCATGGCCCTCGTGGCTGCGGGCGAGGCCGCATCGGAGGCCGCGGGCCGAGGCGCCGCGTTCCTGGTGCGCACGCAGAACGATCGCGGTTCCTGGGACGAAGAGGAATTTACCGGCACCGGGTTCCCCCGGTTCTTCTACCTCCGCTACCACATGTACCGCGACTATTTCCCGTTGATGGCCCTCTCCCGGTACCGCAAGGCCCGATGGCAGGCCGGCGGCCAGGAAGGGGCCTGCCGGTGAGACAACCGAATCCCTTCCGTTGCCCGGCCCCTGGCTGGGCCGACCGAGGGCGCAGACCGGCCCCGGGGCCGCGTCTGGTTCAAAAGACGGAGTGACCATGAAGTTTCCTTTGAGGCTCAATCTCGCGATGGGCGCGTATCTTGCCCGCAAGGCCCGGCAGGGCGAACGCCGGTTCCCCCTCGTGCTCATGCTGGAACCTCTCCATGCCTGCAATCTCGCCTGCCGTGGCTGCGGCCGCATCAGGGAATACGCGGACACCCTGGACAGGAAGCTCGACCTCCAAACGTGCCTGCACGAAGCCCGAGCCTGCCAAGCTCCGGTCGTGAGCGTAAGCGGCGGCGAGCCGCTCCTTCATCCTGAAATCGACGGGATCGTGGGGGGTCTGTGCCGCATGGGCCGGCACGTCTACCTTTGCACAAACGGGATCAAACTGGCCGAATTCGTCGAACGGAACGAACCCCACGAGAATCTGTTCCTCAATGTGCATCTGGACGGGCTCGAAGAGCTCCACGACCGCCTGGCGGACAGACCCGGCGTATTCCGGGCCGCCACCGAGGGGATCCGCCGGGCAAAGGCAAAGGGATTCCGGGTCACGACAAACACGACCGTCTACAAGACGACTTCCGACCGAGAACTGGAAAACCTGTTCCGCCACTTGACGTCGCTCAAGGTGGACGGGTTTTTTGTGTCTCCCGGGTTCCACTACGGGGTACTCAACGGGGACGATTTCCTGGGCAAGGAGGAAATCCACCAGAAGTTCAGGGCCCTCGAGCCCTTGTTCAAGCGCTTCCGGTTTTTTTCCACGCCCCTTTACCTCGAATTCCTGTGCGGCCGCAGGCAGTACGCCTGCGCTCCCTGGGGCACGGTCACGAGAAACCCCATGGGCTGGAAGGCGCCTTGCTACCTCATCACAGACAGCCACTACCCGGATTTCGACTCCTTCATGGCCTCCGTGGATTGGGAGCGGTACCGGTCCGGCGAAGACCCGCGCTGCAGCCAGTGCATGATGCACTCCGGGTTCGAGCCTGCCGCGGTCTTCGAACTGGGCGGCAACTGGAGGGACCTGGCGAAGATCCTTCTCTGGAACCTGGCGTGATTCCGGTGGGTCGGCCCGCGATGGTGGTTCCCGTCAGGGAGGGTGCGATCTTTTGGAAACGGTTTCGCTTCTTGTTGGCACGGTTCTGTTGAGGCCGTATGTGTTCGCCTTTCTGGCCGTGTATCTGTTCCTGGCCTCTCGGCAGATAGGCTGGACGAGGACGATCGCCTGGACCATTGCGGGGTACGCCGTGGCGTTTGCGGCCGAGTACGGATCCGTCCACTGGGGCGTTCCGTTCGGGGACTACTATTACATTCCGGCAACCCAGGATCGGGAACTGTGGATCGCGGGTGTGCCCTTTATGGATTCTCTGTCTTTCACGTTTCTTTCCTACACGGGCTTCACATGCGCCTGGCAGATCGTGGCCGCCTGGAAGACAGGCCCTTTTCTTCGGCACGGCAGCCCGGCAGATCCTGCCCTGTACCAGGGGATCCGCAGGTCCCCGGCGGTTCTCGTTGTCGGCGCTCTCATCACAACTTTACTCGACGTGATCATCGATCCAGTCGCCCTCATGGGCGAGCGCTGGTTCCTGGGCAAGATTTACGGATACAGGCACGAAGGATTCTACTTCGGGGTTCCTCTAGCGAATTTCCTGGGGTGGTTTGCGGTCTCGGCTGCGATCATCGTTGTCCACCAGATCTTGGACAGATGGCTTCCCCAGGCCAAGGCGTCTTACGGGGCTCGGCCGATTCCATACCTCGCCCTGGGCGGATTCGCGCTTTTTTTCTTTGTTGCGGCCTTCAACCTGGCGGTCGCCCTATGGCTCGGCGCATGGGGCGTCTTTCTGGCGGGCGCCGTCCTGGCGGCAGGTTTCCTTTTTGCCGCCCTGCGAATCGTGATGGCTGGACGGCTCTTTCCCATGGCAGAGGCTTCCGGCCTCAACATCGATCGGGCCCGCTGACCGCGGCCCCGCTCGAAAACATTCCAAGAGAGGAAACCAGAACATGGCGATCGTGACAGCACCGGGGAGATTCTGCTATCTTGAGTGCGACGAACCGGCCTGCGGCCGGAAGATTTACCAGTACCACGAGAGAGTCGTCCAGGAACTTGCCCTGCTGAGCGGCTGGAAGAACCGCGGCGCCTCGTGGATCTGTCCCGCCTGCGCGGAAAAAAGCGGGCGTACCCGCGTCCGTCCGTCGTGGCAGGCCGCCCACCAAGAGGTCGCGGATTCCGGCCCGAGAGGCGAGCGCCGGCCTTCTTCCCGCAGTACCGTTCGGAGGCGCCAGGTTCAGGCGCCTCGGTGGCGTTGAGGTTCGAAAGAGGAGAGACGTCCTTGCGGAGCGGCATCCCGAACCCGGCTTTGTCGGCAAGAATTTGCTTTCAGGAAACCCGGCCCCAGTTTCTGCTTCTGCCCGTGGTTCTGGTTTTTCTCGCCTCGGCCATGGCCCTGCACGCAGGACCAATCGATTTTCTGGATTCGATTCTGGCTTGCGCCGGGCTTCTGCTGCTTCATGCGAGCGTCAATGTCCTCAACGACTACCACGATTTCCAGACGGGCATCGATTGCAGGACCCGCCGGACTCCTTTCAGCGGAGGCAGCGGCCTGCTGCCCGCCGGCCGCATGCGGGCTGGCCAGGCCCTGTTCGTCGGGCTTGTCTCATTTGGCCTGGCCGTGCCGATCGGGGTTTACTTCCTTGTGACCAAGGGGGTTTCCCTGCTGCCTCTTTTTTTGGTCGGCGCCTTCTTTGTAATGGGGTACACGCCTTTGCTCACACGCTTGGGCATGGGCGCCGGCGAGATCGCAGCCGGCCTCGGGCTCGGCACCCTGCCTGTGGCCGGCACGTATTTCATTCTCGCTGGCTCGCTCCCCGCTGAGGCGCTCTACGCCTCGGTGCCGTCCGGGTTCTTGGTGCTGAACCTGCTTCTGCTCAACGAGTTCCCGGATGTGGAGGCCGACAGATTCGGCGGCCGCAGGACGCTGCCCATCCTCCTGGGCATCCGGAAGGCGGCATGGATATACAGCGCCGTGGCGATGGCGGTCTATGCCTGGATCGCGGCCGGCGCCTGGCTCGGGCTCATGCCGGCCTGGACGCTGCTCGGATGCCTCACGTTTCCTGCGGCCGTGCGGGCGATCCGGGGAGCTTTTGCCTTTGCGGAACAGCCGGAAAGGCTCCTTCCTGCGCTCGGGGCGAACGTGTTTGTGGTCCTGGCAACTCAGGCGGGCATGGCCGCCGGATATCTCCTTGCGGCTGCCCGGTGAACGAACGGAAGCGACCTGGCGGCTCTCAACAGGCCTGCACGATCTTGGGATCCAGGCCCGAAAATTTCTCCATGTACTCCCTGCGCTCGCGCTTCAGGTCGCGGACGAGTCTCTCGCGGGTTTCTGGATCGTAGAGCTTGCGCGGGTCGAACCGATCCATGTCGAAAGGCTTCCCCTGCTCGTCGGTGACCCCGCCCACGAGCACCCGCGTTCCGAAGTCGGGGTCTTCGGCCCACAGGGCCGTACCCCGGAACACGGCCCGGGTGACAAACCCGATGCCGCTCTTCCAAGGCCTTTCCGCCTGCCGTACGACTTTGGACGGATTTGAGGGATCGCGCAGTTCGCCCACGCCGCCGGTGTTCATGAGAAAACAGCGGATTTTGCTTCCGTGGCGGCAGAGGAACTCGTAAAACAGGTTCCCCTCTTCCTCCGGCGGCCCCACGATGAAGGGATTCGTGCCCACGACCCGCCTGGACTTTCCGGCCATGGTGGGGTCGCCCGCCGCGGTTTCGATGGACTCTCCCAGCATAAAGGCCGCGGCTGCCTGCTCGGCCGTAAGCTCTTGCAGAATCGGAACCACCGTGTTCCGCCGGGTGTTGAAAAACAGCAGAAGGCCGTCGAGCTCGTCCAAGGGCGGCAGATCGATTTCAGGGTAACGACGGTTCTCGGGTAACGCGCTCAGGGGAAGGATCGCGCGGCCGTTGGCGCAGAGGTCTTCCTCGAGGTAATGCATGTTCCCCCAGTGGTCGAAATACATGTTCTCGGCCACAAACTCCGCGGACCGCGTGGCGGGCCTGAGCAGCAGGTCGTCCTCGTCCAAGTCGGTTTTGAGAAACATGGCCTGCTCGGTGCCCAAAATCCTGCCGTCGCGGATCCGCACGCCCACGAAGTCGTCCTGCACCACGAGGCTTTCCTCCCCCTCGCCGTTCAAGTAGTGGGTGTGGCCCACGTTGGTCGTTTTCCCGGTTCCGGAAAGCCCGAAGATCGCCACGCCGTACCGATACAGCTCCCCGTCGAAGGCGTTTCGGGCCCTGACGATCTTGGAGCCTGCGTGAATGCCCAGGATGCCCTTTTGCTTGGCCCTGAACATGGCCATGCGGAGGAATCCTTTCTTCACCTCGCCCATGTAGTCGGACCCCACGCCGACGGTCACATTGTGCTCCGGGAAGCAGTAGAACCTGCCGAAGTCGCCCGTGAGGATTTCCGGGACCATGAGCAGGTAGAAATCCTCGGCGCCCTCCACGGGGTCCCGTTCGAGAAGCATCTTTCCCCACATGTACGGCAGGTGGTGGTTGTATCGGTTCTTGGTGGTGACGAGGTAGTAGCAGTTGAACGTGAAGTCCGGATCCGCGCCGCTGCCCATCACCCGGTGCACGAGGTCCACGGGCAGATAGTGGACGTGTCCCCTGTAATTCTTGCCGCCGAAGGAGCCGCCGAACACCCGGGTCATGAACCAGTCGAGCTTCTCCAGGGTTTCCACCTGCTCGGCTTTCGGGTTGCGGTCCGCCACGGCCGGGCTGCCGATGATGACCGTGTATTTCGCCGAACGGTTCCGCACCCGGGTGTCCCAGTTGTAGCCTCCGAAAACATTTCGCTGCCCGGTGGAGATTGCGATCCTGCCGAGCTCGGGGCCGTAATAGTGGATGACGTTCGTCCGCACCTTGCGGGATTTTTCGATGAGCTTGATGATTTCCTGGCGCACTCTCGGACCGTCGAAAAGGGCCATGTGAAAAGTCTCCTGTGCTCCTTGAGAAATTGCGCGCTAGAGCGCAAACCGAATCTTGCGATGCGTTTGCCGGGGCTCCTCTACATGCCCCGGATCGCCTCGGCCGGACAAATGTCGGAGCAGTATCCGCACTCTGTACAGATGTCCGGATCGATTCGGTAGATTCCCTCTTCCAGAAGGATGGCCTGCATCGGGCATTCCTTCTGGCATAGCCCGCAGCGGGTGCATTGATCCAGGTAGATGACGTATGCCATGGGGACCCCTCAGTCTCCGAAGCCTTGCAGGAACGCCCGAACGTGGCGGCCAAGGACGCCGTGGTGGTAGCCGCCCTCGAGCAGAGCGTAGCGCCTGCCGCCGCAATGTTCCCGGGCGTATTCTTTCAGAAGCGCGCCGAGGGCTCGGTAGTCTTCTTCGCCGAGGAGGTTGCCCCAGTCGCTCCTGCCCCGGTCAAACCCGGCCGAGACCGCCAGGATGCCTTTCGGGCCCGCTCCGGCAAGGCTTCGCCTCGTCGTCTCGAGGAACTCCTGCGCTGTCGGGGCCTCGGGGTGAAGATAGAGGACTCGGCTGTCGCCTGAAAAGCAGTTCACGGTGCCGTCCCCAAAATGGAGATCGAAATCCAGGATGCAGGCGTCAGGGACAGCCCCGTCGGCAAAGATCGCGGCCAGGGACACGGCCACGTTGTTCAAGTAACAGAAGCCCCAGCAGTCCTCGGGGCTTGCGTGATGGCCCGGGGGCCGGATCAGACCAAACGCAGGCTCCCCGGAAAGGGCAATGCGCGCGGCCAGGATCGCGCCTCCGGCCGCGAGGGTTGCGGTGTCGTAAAGGATGCGGTCTTTTCTCACATACTGGACATGCGCTCTCGTGTGGACGAGCAGAAGATCCGCTTCCCGGGCCGGATCCGGCTCGACGAACTCCCAGGCGCCCTCGATCGCGTCGCGAATGGCTTCAATCCTGCCAGGAGCAGCGGCTGGGTCCTCGGCGTAAATCTGGCAATAGGAAGGGTGGTAGACGACTTTCACGCGGGCTCCCTCCTCTTACCACCGGAGTTCCCAAAGGCTTGCAGAAAAGAATCCCAAGTTCTGAGGAATATTGGTGAAGAGAATCCTCCGGTTCGTGCAATCGTAGGCGACCGCTGTGGGCTGGTCCAGAAGAGAATCAATGGTTCCCAAGGCCGACCGGTAAGCACCGGTGTCCGCCTCGTAGTCAAGGAACGCGTAAAGGTTGTTCAGGGGCTGGGTGACGAGAAGAGCGGAGGGATTCCCGTCCGTATCAAGAGGGGCCAGGGCCAGGCCGACCGGATTCGTGGCCACAAGAGGGTCTTCGATGAAAGGCAAGGCTCCGGCCGATCCGTCCAGGACCGAGGGCTGGGCCGCCGTCGCGTTCGTGATCCTGAAGATGCGGGGGGCTTGCAAGTCTTCGAGATTGCTTTGGGAGAAAAAGAGCCAATCCCGGGCCCGGTAGTACGCAAGGTCCCTGAGATTGGAAAAATTCCGCGCCACGGTAACTGTCGAGTAACCGGGCGTGGCGGCAAGAGACACCCGAATCCGGACCACGGACTGGCCGCCAGCTCGTCCGCCGTTGCGATTGAGCACGAACAGAGATGCTTGGTCTTGGTCTCCGAACGCTGCCAGGGCCGTGGGTTCCAAAAGCAGTGTCGAGCCGAGAGCGGCGTTCGTGACTTCGACCGGGCCTTGGCCCGCTCCGAAGAGCGTGCCAGCCAGGTCTGCGATATAGATGGAGTTGCGGGTCGCGCTGCTGTAGAAGAGAAGCTGGATTTCGTCTTCCTCGTCCACTCCGTCGTCCCAGGCGAACAGGGCGAGACCGGCCGGTGCCTGGACGGAGAGCATTTCAGAGGCTGCGCCCCCTTCCGGATAGAGAAAGATCTTTCCCTTGTCGCGGTCCGCCACGAGCACGTCCCCGGGTTCCGCCCGAAGGGAGCTATAGGTGAAGCTCATGCCCGGGGGAACGACGGCGATGGCCACCGGATTGGTCAGCGCTCCTTCCCGGTTCAACTGTGTTGCCTCGAACACGAAGGAGTCGATGAAACCGGAGAAGACGTTGGGGCAGAGCTCGCCCGATCCTCCTCCGCCGTTGCCGTCTCCGCTGCCGTCTCCGCCCTTCTCAAAAAGGGTGAAGTCGCCGCACGAGGCCCAAAGGGCTGCCAGAGTGCCGGCGAAAAGAACGAGCAAGCTTGTTCGGATAAGCTTATGCAAAGGATTGTGGCCCATAGGCGTGGCCTCATCGGTGTTGGAGGGTTTGCTTTGAGGCTCCCTAGAATTATAAAATTGTATAAATATAACATCAAGGAAATGAAGGTCTTTTGATGCGCTATGCCGTGATTTCGGATGTTCACTCCAACCTCGAGGCTTTCGAGGCGGTCTTGGGTGAAATCGACCGGAGAAAGGTGGACCGGATCTTCTGCCTGGGCGATCTCGTCGGGTACAACGCGGATCCGAACGATTGCGTGCGGATCCTCATGGAGCGGGGAATTCAGACTCTCATGGGCAACCACGATGCCGCGGCTTGCGGCCTGGAGGAGCCCTGGAATTTCAACTCCATCGCCCAGGCGGCCGTGATCTGGACCCGCAGGAACCTGGACGGCCCCTGCCGCGATTTTCTCAGGCACCAACCCGAACAGAGAAGCCTCCCAGGTGGGGTGAGGCTGGTTCACGGGTCCCTCCTGGATCGGGACCAATACTTGTTCGCCTATCCCGAAGTGTTGGACAACGCCATGCAGATGGAACGGGAGGAGCCCCCGTTGCGGCTCGTCTTTTTCGGCCATACCCATCACCAGATCGCTTTCCGCTGCAGGGGCCGATCCATCTCCGTGGTGCCTGGGCCCAGGTTCGAGATCGAGCCGGATGCCCGCTACCTCGTGAACCCGGGCAGCGTGGGCCAGCCGAGGGACCGCGACAGCCGGGCCTCGTTCCTGGTGTACGACGACGAGGCTCGAGCCGTGGAGTACGTGCGGGTTCCTTACGACATCGCCTCGTGCGCGGAGAAAGTCCTCGCTGCTGGACTTCCCTACGACCTTGCGGAACGACTCGGTCAAGGATGGTAGAATCTCTCGAAGCCCTTCCTTCGTGTTTCTCCCAGGCCGGCCCTGAAAAGACACGGCTCCAGATCCAGGGGACCCGGCCTTCGGCCAGGCCTCTGGTCACGGCCCTGCTGGCCACGCCTCTGTCGGGCCACGTGCTCGTGCTGGCCCCGGACCTGCGGGAGGCCCGCCGGTTTTTCGAGGAGGTCGAATTTTTTCTCCGCACCTTTCGCTTCGCTCCTCAACCGGCTGGCGAGGTTCCGGCCGCGGGCAGCAGGATTTTGCTCCTTCCGGGGGCGAACGACTGGACCGTGGGCCTTTCAGCCTCTGCGGCCGAAGGCGTTCGAGAGCGTGTGAAGGGCCTTCTCGCGCTGCTGGATCCCGACGGGCCGCGCATCATCGTGGCCCCTGTGGACGCCGTCTTGGAGAAAACGCCGCCCCGAAGCGTTCTTGCCGAAAACGCGCGTCTGCTGAAGCCAGGGGATCCCATGGAGCGGGACGAACTGGTCGCCTTTCTCTCTGGGATCGGCTACCGCAGGGTTCCGGTGGTGGAGTCGCAAGGGGAAATGGCCGTTCGAGGGGGCTTGATCGATTTCTATCCGCTGACTTCTGATTTGCCGTACCGCGTGGATTTCTTTGGGGATTCCATCGAAACGATCCGGACGTTTCAGCCCGAGACTCAGCGCACCCTGAGACGGGTGGATTCCGCTCGGGCGACACCCTCGAGCCTTTTCCTTGAGAGAGCCGTGCCGCGCGAGGATCTGCGTCGAAGGCTCAAGGCGCGGGCAGACTTGCTTGGCATGCCCGCCGGGGACCGGATGGCCGTTCTCGAACGGCTTGAGACCGGGATCGCCCTCCAGGAGACGCCGCTTCTTTTGCCGTTTTGCTATCCCGGCCTTGAGACGCTCCTGGATTATCTCGATCCGCGTTCGCTGGTGGTGGTTCTCGATCCCGAAGGGACTGAGAGGCGCTTCAAGGCCTTGAGGGAGGACCTGGAAAGCGGCCTCGGGCGTCTGGCCCGGTCGGGCCGGATCCCGCCCCGGCCCGAGGATCTCTACCTGGACCTCGAAACTCTCTGGAGCCGGCTGGGCGAGTTTTCTCTTGCCGCCTTTTCCGATCTGCCGGTTTTTCCGGGGGCTCCCGCTCCGGCGCCCATGGCCGGGCAAGGCTCGGGCGAGGCTGAGGCCAAACCTGTTCGGGTCGTTCGGATCCAGTGCAGCCGCCTCTCGGCCCAGGTGCCTGGTTCGCCCTCCGATGCCGCCAGAGGATCCGCGCCCAGGGGGCTCTCGGCTTTTTCCCAGCCGATCCGGCAGTGGGTGGCCGAGGGCCAGCGGGTCTTCCTCGTGTGCGGTACCGAGCCCGAGAAGCTCAGGATGAGCGTCTTGCTGGAAGACCACCGCCTCGAGTTCGTTCAACCCGGCGAGCGCGTTCCTTTTTGGGAAGCGCCTGCCGGCCTGTACCTTCTTACGGGCTATCTCTCCGAGGGCTTCCTGGTGCCGCACGCGGCGATGGTGTTCATCCACGAGGAAGACATCTTCGGCCGCAAGGTCCGGCGTCTCAGGATGCCCGAGCGCCCCTCGTTCCGCGGTGTGGACGTGCGAGAGCTTCGGCCGGGCGACTTCGTGGTGCACGTGGACTTCGGCATCGGCAAGTACATCGGCCTGGAGACCCTGCGCATTCGGGACTACGTCAACGACTATCTGCACTTGGAATACGCAAACGGCGATCGGCTCTACCTGCCCGTGGACCGGGCCAGCCGGATCCAGCGGTACGTGAGCACAGAGGACGTGCCCCCGCCCCTGGACCGCTTGGGTGGCGGCTCCTGGGCCCGAACCAAGCAGAAGGTCCGGGAAGCTGTTATGGCTATGGCCTCGGAGCTGGTTTCTCTTTACGCGGCCCGGGCTGTGAGAAAGGGGTTTGCCTTTTCCAAGCCGGATTCCTCGTATCAGGAATTCGAGGCGACTTTTCCTTACGAGGAGACGCCTGACCAGCTCAGGGCCATCGAGGAGGTCTCGGCCGACATGGAGCGGGACCGGCCCATGGACAGGCTCGTTTGCGGCGACGTGGGCTTCGGCAAGACCGAAGTGGCGATTCGGGCGGCCTGGCGGGCGGCCATGGACGGCAAGCAGGTGGCTGTGCTTGTGCCCACCACGGTGCTTGCCCAGCAGCACTACGCGAATTTCTCCCGCAGGTTCGAAGGCTATCCCCTGCGCGTGGAGATGTTGAGCCGGTTCCGGTCCGGCCGCCAGCAGAAAGCCATCCTGGAAGGCCTGGCCCGCGGGCAGGTGGACGTCGTGATCGGGACCCACCGGTTGCTGCAGAAGGACGTCGTCTTCCGGAACCTCGGCCTGGTCATCGTGGACGAGGAACACCGCTTCGGGGTCCGGCACAAGGAAGCGCTCAAGAAGATGCGCACCGAGGTGGACGTGCTGACCCTGACCGCGACTCCTATTCCCAGAACCCTCCACATGGCTCTGCTCGGGATCCGGGATCTCAGCGTGATCGAGACTCCGCCCCAGGACCGGCACGCCATCGAGACGTACATCGTGCCGTTCGATCCGGACATCGTGCGCGGAGCCATCGAGCGGGAACTGGCCAGGGGAGGGCAGGTGTTCTTTGTGCACAACCAGGTCTACGACATTGGGGCTGTGGCCGACAGGCTGCGCCAGATCGTGCCCGGGGCGCGGATCGCCATCGCCCACGGCCAGATGCCGGAGAAAGCTCTCGAGAAGGTCATGCTGGAGTTCGTTCAGGGCGACCACGACGTGCTCTTGTGCACGACTATCATCGAGAGCGGCCTGGACATCCCGAACGCGAACACCCTGATCGTCAACCGGGCGGACCGGTTCGGTCTGGCTCAGCTCTACCAGCTTCGGGGCAGGGTGGGGCGCTCGGAGCGGCAAGCTTACGCATACCTGATCGTGCCGGACGAAGAGACGCTCGCCGGAGACGCACGGGAGAGGCTCGAGGCCCTGTACGAGTTCACTCAGCTCGGCTCGGGGTTCCGCATCGCCCGCCACGACCTGGAAATCCGGGGCGCGGGCAATCTCCTCGGCGCCTCCCAGTCAGGACAGATCCGGGCCGTAGGGTACGATCTGTACGTGGAACTCATGGAAAAGGCGGTCCGGGAGCTCAAGGGAGAACAAGTTGTCGAGGAGGTGGACCCTGAAATCTACATGGATATGCCGGCCTACCTTCCAAAAGAGTATATCGACGATTCGACTCAGAGACTCTCTCTGTACCGAAGGCTGGCAGGGGCGACCGCAGACCAGGACGTCGACGAGCTCCGCGCCGAGATCGAGGACCGGTTCGGCCCGCTGCCCAAGCCGGCTCGGAACTTGATCGAAATCATCCGGATCAAGGTCAAGCTCCGGAGGCTCAGGATCCGGGAAGCCCGCTCGTCGGAGGAGGGGCTCTCGCTCGCCTTCGATCCCCACACGCCCGTGCCGGTGGCCCGCATTTTGGAATGGGCGGCCCGGGAGCCTGAGCGGCTGCGCCTTTACCCGGACAATCGAATCCTGGTACGATTCTCGACCGAGACCGATGAGGAGCGGCTCGCGGCGGTCGACCGGATCCTGAAGTGGCTCGATGCCGGTATTCCTGCCCAAGGGGGAGGCGCCAGCAAACCCAGTCGATAGAGCCCGAGCAGACTGAACGGACGGAGACGATAAGCCATGGAACGATGCCAGGAATCTATTCCCGCCGGTGCCGGCGGACCCGCTTCTGGGAGGCGCAACAATGCCAGCAGGTCGCTGCGGCTCTGGGGCGTTGTGTTCCTTGTGGTCCCTGCGGTTTTGGTCCTCGGCCGGGCCAGCCTTGCGGAAGTGCTCGACCGGGTCGTGGCCACGGTCGACGGCACTGTCATCACGCAAAGCGAACTGCAGGAGGCGGTCGAGGCCTTTCAACGGCAGGCAGGCGAAGCTGGCAGGTCCGCGGAAAACCCCTGGGACCGCAAGGCCCTGGAGCGAAGAATTCTCGAAGACCTCGTGGACCGGAAACTCATGGATCAATACGCCTCCAAGCAAGGGATTACGGCTACGGACGAGGAAATGGAGCAGGCCGTCAAAGACGTGCTGGCCAGGGCCAACATGACCCGAGAAGAGTTCCTTAAGGCCCTGCAGAAAGAGGGGGTCTCCTACGAGGAATACCGGAACCAGATCCGGGATCAGATCATCAAGGCCAAGATGATTCACCGCGAGGTCCGCGCCCAGATCGTGATCAAGGATGAAGAGATCGAAAGCTACTACTATGAGCATCCCGACGAGTTCCGGACCGAGGAAGGCTACATGATCCGCCATGTTTTCCTGGCCCTGCCTCAGAATCCCAGGCCCGAGGTCGTGGAGGCGGTCCTCAAGGAGGCGAGGAGGATACGAGAGGAAATTCTTGGGGGTCTGCCTTTTGAAGAAGCGGCGGCCAAGTACTCCCAGGACCCGTCGGCGGCCCGCGGCGGCTGGCTCGGCTTTTTCCGCAAGGGCGCGCTGAGCGAGGAGCTGGATTCGGCCATCGGGGCGCTCGAAGAAGGTCAAGTGAGCGAGCCGATCTTGACGCAGGCCGGCGTGCACATCGTGCGCCTCGAGGAGCGGACGACGGGAGGCGTGCGGTCCCTGGAGAGAGTCCGGGAGACGATCCGGGAGAAATTGTTCGAGGAAGCCGCCGAGAGGCAGTTCGAGAAATGGCGAAAGGATCTTCGCAAGAACGCTTACGTGGAAATCTTTCTGTGAGAGAGACCAAGGGGGCTGCCGGCATGGGATGACTTCCCGCTTGATCGAGATCCACGGAGCCCGCGAACACAATCTCAAAGGGATCCACGTCTCCATCCCGCGGGAAAAACTCGTCGTCGTCACAGGCCCGAGCGGTTCCGGCAAATCCTCCCTGGCGCGCGATACCCTTTACGCCGAAGGGCACCGCCGGTTCGTGGAGTGCCTGTCCGCCGAGGCGCGCCAGCAATTCCAGCAGCTTCGCAAGCCCGAGGTGGACCGCATCGAGGGCCTGCCGCCGTCCCTTTGCCTGGAGCAGCGGCCGGCAAGCCGCAACCCTCGTTCCACCGTGGGCACCGCGACCGAACTTTACGACTTGCTGCGCCTTCTCTACGCCAAGGCCGGGATGCCCCACTGTCCGAAGTGCGGCAGGCCGATCCATGCCCAGAGCCTGGAGCAAATGGCCGACCGGCTGCTGGAACTGCCCGAGGGAACCAGACTCGTGGTGCTGGCACCCCTGGAGCCTGTTGCGGCAGGCGGCCAGAGGAAACTTTTCGAGCGCCTGGAGCGGCGGGGGTTCGTCAGGGTCCGCGTGAACGGTGAAATGCGGGAACTGTCCGATCCCAGGGCGGGCGTGGAGGGCCGTTGCGAATCCCTCGAAGTCGTGGTGGACCGGCTTGTTCTCAAGCCGGGGCTTCGGGGCCGCCTGACCGACTCGATCGAAACCGCTGCGCAACTTTCGGACGGGATCGTCATGGCCTGGCTGCCCGGGGAGGATGGATCCGGCGGCGAAGAGTGGGTCTTCAGCGAGCGCCCGGTGTGCCCGCGCTGCCGGGTTCCGCTTCCCGAGATGCACCCGAGGCTCTTCTCCTTCAACAGCCCCCACGGCGCGTGCCCAGCCTGCGGTGGGCTGGGCAAACAGCGCAGGGTCGACCCGGATCTGGTGGTCCCGAATCCGCGCCTTTCCCTTTCCGAGGGGGCGATCCACCCCTGGCGGGCCCATAAGGGCGTCCACGTCCGCCAGGTGCTCGAAAGCCTGGCCCGGCATGCCGGGTTCGACCTGCTTGCGCCCTTCGGCGATCTTCCAGAGCATGCCAAAAGGCTCATTTTGTACGGCTCAGGAAAGGAGAAGGTCCGGTTTCGCCTTTCTTCAGCCTCGGGCCGACGGGACGAGACCAGGCCCTTCGAGGGGGTGATTCCGAACCTGGAACGCCGGTACCGCGAGACCTCCTCCGAGCGCGTCCGAGAGGAGATCCGTCCTTACCTGAGGGATCAGCCCTGCGCCGCCTGCGGCGGATTCAGGCTGAGGACCGAGGCCCTTCACGTGCGGCTCCGGGGCCGGCACATCGGCGAGCTTTGCACCTTAAGTCTCGGTGCTCTCAAGGCCTTTCTGGAAGAAGAGGCCGCGGAGCCCTTCGAGTGGAAAGTGGTCGAGCCGGTCCTTGCGGAAATCCGCTCTCGTCTGGAGTGCCTCTGTTCTCTCGGCCTCGATTATCTCGATCTCTCCCGGGAAGTTCATACTCTTTCGGGAGGCGAGTTTCAGAGGGTCCAGCTCGCCACGCACGTGGGAAGCGGCCTTGTGGGCGTGCTCTACATCCTGGACGAGCCCACCCTCGGACTCCACCCCAGGGACACGGGCCGCCTGCTCGAACTGCTGAGCCGCCTGCGGGACCAGGGCAACACGGTGCTTGTGGTAGAACACGACCCGCAGACCATCCTGGCCGCCGACCACGTGATCGACATGGGGCCCGGAGCCGGTGTTCTCGGCGGCGAAGTGATCTACGCGGGCGATCCCGAGGGGCTCAAGAACTGCCGGCAGTCGGTGACGGGCCAGTTCCTTTCCGGCGAGAGGGTCATCGAGGTTCCCGGGAAGCGGGGCAAGCGGATCGCGCGGGGAGCGCTCGTCATCAAGAAAGCCGGCCTCCATAACTTGAAGGACATCACGGTCCGGATTCCGGTCGGGCTGTTCACCTGTGTGACGGGTGTTTCTGGGTCGGGCAAGAGCTCTCTTGTGCTCGACACCTTGTACCCGGCCCTGCTGAAGACTGTCACAGGATCCAGGCCGGGCCCTGAACTGCGGCTCGCGGGGATCGAAGGGGTGGAGTTCTTCGACAAGGTGATCCAGGTGGACCAGACACCTCTGAGCCGCTCCCCCCGCTCGAGCCCGGCCACCTACACGGGCATTTTTACCTTGCTCAGGGATCTTTTCGCCCAACTGCCCGAGGCCAAGCGACGAGGGTACAAGCCGACCCGGTTCAGCTTTAACGTGAAAGGAGGCCGCTGCGAGGTCTGCCAGGGCGAGGGGTTGCGCCGGGTGGAGATGCACTTCCTGCCGGACGTGTTCGTGACCTGCGATCTGTGTGGAGGCCGCAGGTACAACCGCGAAACGCTGGAAGTCCGCTACCGGGGGCGGAACATCTCGGACGTGCTCGAGATGACTGTCGAGGAGGCGCGAAGTTTTTTTGAGCCCGTGCCGCCTTTGAGGCAGCGGCTCGAAATCTTGGCCGAGGTGGGGCTCGAATACATCCAGTTGGGCCAACCCGCCACCACGCTGTCCGGTGGGGAGGCCCAAAGAGTGAAGCTCGCCCGCGAACTGGGCCGGGCCGCCACCGGAAGGACCCTTTACCTCCTGGACGAGCCGACCACGGGTCTGCACTTCGTCGACATCGAAAAGCTTCTTCGGGTGCTGCACAAGCTCACGGCCGCCGGCAACACGGTTGTGGTCATCGAGCACAACCTGGAAGTGATCAAGTCGGCGGACCATGTGATCGATCTGGGCCCCGAGGGGGGCGAGGCCGGAGGCCGCGTCGTGGCCGAGGGAACCCCCGAGGAAGTGGCCCGCAACCCAGCTTCCCACACGGGGCGTTACCTTCGGGAACTCTTGGCCCTGCGGTCTTGACCGCAACCAGGCAACCAGGGGTCAGTCCTTCATTTTACGGATACGCGTTGGCCAAAGGCGGACGTGACGGAGCGCGTCCCTCCATGGGAAAACCCCGGGTGGGCCACGGTCCCTCGTGGCCGGGAGTGAGTCGCGCAATCCCCTGGAGGGCCACGGTCCCTCGTGGCCGCTTGAAATGGAGGGCCATGCTCTGTCATGGCCGCAAAAACACGGACGTGACGGAGCACGTCCCTCCAGGGGCGACCGCAGAAGGTCTTGGACATAATTCCAAAGGGAGGTGCCAAGTCCAGTTTGGGCGGCCGAGATCTCGGCGCTCCCGGAGTGACGGGCGAGTGGCCGCTGCGCGGGCCTTCTGCCTTGCATGGCATGCGCTCCAGGCTGTATATTCCGTGGTCGTATTGGTTTCCATCGCGGGGAATTCCCCATGCCCGGCGCCCGCCAAGACGAATCCCAAGATCTGGCCCTGTGCGAGCGTTTTCTCGATTTGGCTCGAGCAGGGGATCGAGGTTCGGAGTTTCGCGCCGCATTGGAGGGCATCTACCCTCTTGTGTTGAGAGCCGTCAGGAAGATTTTCAGTCAGTGGAAGGGCCTGCCCCCGGGTTTGATGGAGCCAAGGGATGTAGCCCACGAGGTGATCTTGCGCCTCCAGAACTGTCCGCCGAACCGCGAGCCGGGGCAAAACGCGAGGTTTACGGTGCTAAACTGGGTCCGCACGTGCACCCAGAACCATCTCAAAGACTTGAGCCGAAAGCCCTCTTTCAAAACCGTCCACGCCAGCCCGAGGCAAATGGAAGAAATCTTAGATGCCCGCTGGGAAATTCACTCTTCGGACGCCAGGGGTCCGCAGGAACCAGAGGAAAACATTTACCACCGTCAGCAACTTGCGGGATTAGAGAGTTTCTTGCGTTGCCATTACCCCTTGGGAGCCCGGCTCCTGGAGGCCCAGATCTGCCACCCGGGCGCAACCACTGCGGAATTGGCTCGCGCACTCGGCACGACCAAACAAAACGTTTACCAGATCAGGAGCCGCCTCAATGCTTGGATTGTCAAATGGCGCGCCGGGATCTCGTCTTAGGAGAAGGAGGGAGACTTTTGGAGTCGCTATCCTCCGGTCTGGACAAAAAGACGCTTTCGGAGCTTCGCGTGGCAGGGTTCGTGAACACGAGGGTTGCCCATCTGCACCTGTTTAAGCATGTCGTGCGCCTCTGTGACCTGCCACCCGAAGAACTCTATGCAAGCCGGGATCCTGAGAAATGGTCTGAGATCATCCCAAACCCACCCCTTGCCCCGGATTTGCGCGCCCGAAGGAGAAAGGCCAGGGAGAGTCTGGCCGCGATCGATTCCTGTGGCCTGAGAGTTGGTCGCCCCGAAGGCGACCTTCCGTGTCGTACTTGCTCGAGTGCGGATGCCCAGGGCGCAGTCGACGAGGCCTTTTCGGACCTCATGGCCTCCTACCTGGAGGCGGGCCGGCAGGCCTTTGAATGGGCGAAACGGAATGTCTCCGAGCGACTTCCTTTCCTGCTCGCCTTCCGCCAGAACGGGCAGCCGGGGGTGCGTCTCAAGTTCGTGGACAATCGCAAAATCACAGGTGCCGGCCTGCTGAGTAGACACGGCGGCGAAGTCCTGCTGCTTACCTGTTACCGCAAGGATCCTGGGCGGCCCCTTTCTCTGCTCAAGCTGAGTCTGTCTAGAGAGAGGGCCGGACACCGGAACGAGGGGACCCTGGTCCCGATCCAAGGATGCTGAGAGCGTTGCGAAAGGGGGATGGGCATGAGCCTTCCCTGGTGGAAACCCGACGAAGAGTTGCTTGCGGCCACGCTCGCCGAGATCGACGAACGTGCTGCCGAGGTCAGGCGGGCGCTGGCCTTTGTATCCTGCCTGCCTGACCAGCAGCCAGGCCGGGAGTCGGGGATCCCTCTGGACCACGACCGAGCAGCCGCAACCGACCACATGGGCGATCTTCTGGATGCAGTCGGGACCGCTGTGTTTCTCGGCGCAAGCGACACGGCCCGCGATCGCCTTGGCGACCTCCTCGATTCCCGGGCTGCGTGCGACCTCGCCGCTGCCGCCGTAAGCCGGCTCATCGAGGAGAGTCTGAGTCCAGCTTTGAGCGGGCTTATGAATGATATTTACGAGCTTGTTGCGGCCGAGGATGGAGACAGGGAGTGCCTGGAGGAACGCATTGTGGACGCCCTGGCCGAACGCGACCGGGTCGAGCTCGCGATGGAAGGGGCGCGCCTGCTTTGCGGCTGTGAGCCCGAGCTCGACGACGACTCATTGGCCGCCCTTGCCTCGTTCGACGATCTCCTCAGAGCCGAACTCTGGCGCACGCTCCCCCTCGGGGACCGCCGGGCCGCCCGCTGCGCTTGGGCCGCGCCCCGTTACAGGGAGCGTCTCTGGTGGTGGTTCCGTGGTTGTGACCTTCCCCACACGGCTTTGCAGGACATGCAGACTGTGGCGCGGGTGATCCATCTCTTTCCCGAGGCGAGGCAAGAACTAGAGCGGATGCTTGAGGCTGAACAAATTCTCGACAGTCTTTGCGCGGCTGGCAGAGACCGAGGCCGGGGCAAGGTGATTTCCCTGCGCGAATACCTCTTGCGCAAATTCCGCCCAAAGACTTCCTCCTCTGGCGAGACGCGGCAGATGTTCGTCTGTGTCTCTGGGCCACGCGGGCCCTATGACCTGGCGGCCTCGCATTACGAGGAAAAGCCACTATATCAAACAGCGGAACTTACCGTATCCACAGACGGCGAGAACCTGATCGTGGACATCGAGTCCCCGGAAAAGCCTTTGGCCGATCGGCCGCCGGTGCTCGAGGCCCCTGACCACGCCCCGCTTGCGGCCAGGCAGGCCCCGGAACCGAACCGGTTCGAATTCCCTCTCTCCAATCCGGTCTTTTCTGCCCCTGAAGCCTGGCTCGTGGTGAGCCTCACAACCTCGGAGCGAAGGATACGGCTGCCCTTCGATGAACGCGAGTGACGAACAGCGCCTGCTCGCCTTTGCCGAAGCTCTCGAGAAGTATGGTATCTACCGCACCGCCCTCAAGGTGCTCGCCCTTTCTCCGCATCTTTATGGCCAGCGGGCAAACAGCCTGAGGAGGCGCCTCAGCCGAAACGCGTCAGCCGGTCGCCTGCCGCCAGGGATCTATCTGCTGGCTGTCTCGCAATCGCTCTCTAGCGGATGCGTGGTGCCGCTTAGGGCCGAGCGGGGCGATTGCAAGGCTTCGGCCGAATCCTGCGGAGGGCCGGGAAGCAGAACCGCCCAGGCTTTCCATCTGGCCTCAGAGTTGGCCAGGAGAGCCGTTTGTCCGGCTGTCGGTCTGCCCGGCCTGTATATTGTTGTTCCAGAGAGCCTTCCCTTCGCTGGCGAATCTGTCGGCCTGGCCGCAACCCTTGCCTTTGTGGAAAGATGGTCCGGCACTCGGGCGCCGATCCCGGTGCTGGCCACCGGCGCATTGGACGCCGCTGGCAACATCTTAGCGGTTGAAGGGCTTTCGGACAAGATCGACGCCGCCCTGACGGAACTGGCGGACTCCCCTGGCCTCGTTCTCATTCCCGGGGCGCAGGCCTCAGAGGCCGCGAACGCGAACAGGCTGTCCGATCGGCTAAGGCCTGTCCGGACGCTTGAGGAAGCGGTACGGGCGATTTGGTCCGAATATCCCCTTGCCGTGGATCGATCGCTGATTTCGCTGGAAGCGACTCTCCAGGAAGCGCAAACCCTACAAGACCCTGCACGGGCTCTTCACTTGTTGCTGACCCACCCGCAGGAAGACCTTGCGCCGGCCGACCTGGCTCGACTCCTTTTCGCCATCGGCACCCAGTACCGCCATCTGGGTCAGTCTCATAAGGCGGCCGAACTCCGCGATAAAGCCCGCAAGCTCCTGGTCGGGAGCGAGGGGGCGGTCGGCCGGCAGGCTGTCGAGACGCTTGAGATGGAGGCATTCGCTACCGAGATGGATCTTTTTGCCCTCGAAGGTCTTGAGACGGAACTGAGAGCCAGGCTGCGACAGCCCTTTCTTTCAGACCATAACAAGGTGAGATGCCAGGGGATGCTCGCTCAGCTTCTCTCGACCGTGGGTCTTCACGACGAGGCTGTGCGGCTGAGACAGTCAAACCTCGCGATCCAGACAGCGAACGAGGCCATGAAGCACGAAATCCCGAGGACGCTGGCCTGCCTTGCCTACGAATCAGCCCGGGGCGGAATGGCTGATTTGTTCGAAAAGACGGTTTCGGATCTGTTCGATAAGACCGATCCGGGCGACGCGCTTCAGAGCCGTTACAACCTGTGCGCGGTCGCCAGGGGGCTTGTACTTCTTGGCCGCCACATGGATCTTCTGGATTGGGCCCGAGGCCGGGTCCGGCTTTGGGAGCAAGAACCGAACCCAAATCTGGTGCGGTTGGTTTCGGGCAAAACGAGCAAGATCGAGGCAACTCACCCGGAAGTCAGCCTTGTTCGCGCCCTCGTTCGGGCTCTGCGCAGGTCCGGTGAACTTGATCGGGCCCTGGCTCTTGCATCCAGCCTTCAGATCGGTATTCCGGCAAAAGACGATCTGGTTTATTGGCTTGCTGCCTTGATCCAAGTTGAGGGGGCGCTGGCTCTCAACGACTCCGGCCAAAAACGGGAGGCCCAAGCTGTCCTTGCTTCGGCGGTCGACAAGCTTAAAATCTCCCATGCCCTGGCTACCCAGTTTTACTCGTTGCTTCTTGCCGAGGTCGAGAATTCAACCTTGGGAGACGAGAGCGTGAAAAAGATTGAAATCGGACTCGACCGAGTATATTATTGATTTAACGGCCAGTTTCCCCAACTCTCCTTAGGCAGGCCACCGATGGAAAAGCAAATGAAGAGAAGTACTGAGCCATTCGCCGGACTTGAGATCTCCTTTGTTTTCAGTGGGATTCCTTGCCTTGTCCCCGCCAGGGGGGCTTGTACTGTAGGTGCGCCCCCCGCATTTTTCCGGGGATCCGCCGAAGCGGCCCTCCAAGGCCTGGAAAACAAAGCAAGTTTTGGGGATAGAGGTAGGACAGCAGCCCCGATTTGAGGGGATTGCGACAATCCCTCGAGGACGGGCGCCCGCCCGTCCTCTATTACGGTAGGACAGCAGCCCCGATTTGAGGGGATTGCGACCCCATAGGAGATCATATTGGTCCTCCGCCTTGCGGGGTAGGACAGCAGCCCCGATTTGAGGGGATTGCGACTTAACGTCTCACAACATTCTAGAATTACCTTCATCCCGGTAGGACAGCAGCCCCGATTTGAGGGGATTGCGACTTACCTTCATCCCTGTCCTCCTTTCCCTTCGCCGTATGCGGTAGGACAGCAGCCCCGATTTGAGGGGATTGCGACCGACAGCTGTCGTAGCGCGCGCTCAAGGGCTTCTTTCGGTAGGACAGCAGCCCCGATTTGAGGGGATTGCGACCCCAGGAGGGGGTCGTAAGGGTCCCCTTCCGCGGCGGTAGGACAGCAGCCCCGATTTGAGGGGATTGCGACCGGGGGGCAGCCCGTCCTCTATGACGATTCTTAATATTTCGGTAGGACAGCAGCCCCGATTTGAGGGGATTGCGACTCTATGACGATTCTTAATATTTCACTACATTCAATGGGTAGGACAGCAGCCCCGATTTGAGGGGATTGCGACCAATGCTGGGTATGCCTCCGGCGGTACCGGAACGTTAGGTAGGACAGCAGCCCCGATTTGAGGGGATTGCGACTGACGATTCTTAACATCTCACAACATTCAATGATAAGGTAGGACAGCAGCCCCGATTTGAGGGGATTGCGACATCAGTCGAAGTTTATTGTCGAACCCTTCTACTTCTGGTAGGACAGCAGCCCCGATTTGAGGGGATTGCGACCGTCCTCCCCGAGCCAGAACGAACCTTTCTCGGAGGTAGGACAGCAGCCCCGATTTGAGGGGATTGCGACCTCCCTATCTGAGCAGCCAGACTAAAACGAAAAATGGTAGGTAGGACAGCAGCCCCGATTTGAGGGGATTGCGACCCTAGGCCCAAGTTCCATTTAGTCATATATTCAAGGTAGGACAGCAGCCCCGATTTGAGGGGATTGCGACTGAATCGCGACGGTAAACCGAATTTTACCGTCGTAGCCGGGGTAGGACAGCAGCCCCGATTTGAGGGGATTGCGACTAAGGGTTCTCTGCGGGCGCGGACCGAAGCGTAGTATACCGGTAGGACAGCAGCCCCGATTTGAGGGGATTGCGACTCGCCGTATGCTGTCGCGTTCACTATGACCGCGACAGCATCGGTAGGACAGCAGCCCCGATTTGAGGGGATTGCGACCGGGCGCCCGTCCTCGATAACAATTCTTAACACTTCACGGTAGGACAGCAGCCCCGATTTGAGGGGATTGCGACCCAAAAGCCACCGGATCCGCGAGCACCACCTCGGGATCGGTAGGACAGCAGCCCCGATTTGAGGGGATTGCGACGTTCAAGTGCTTCTCT
>Ga0315298_1000233_pt1 | contig 112853 bp, 98 predicted proteins | sample WHS_1_MG_FD_203077 | JGI IMG/M metagenome (GOLD analysis project Ga0315298, IMG submission 203077) | Extremophilic microbial mat communities from Washburn Hot Springs, YNP, Wyoming, USA - WHS_1_MG | ecosystem: Environmental > Aquatic > Thermal springs > Hot (42-90C) | place: USA: Wyoming...
TGGCGGAGAGAGGGGGATTCGAACCCCCGAAGGGCTATTGACCCTTACACGCTTTCCAGGCGTGCGACTTAAACCGCTCATCCATCTCTCCGGTAACCCACGACTATAGCAGACGAGGTCTCCCGGCTTGGGGGCTTCAGGGTCAATGCGTTTTGCCGAGTTGGTCGAGGATGGCGGGATTTTCGAGCGTAGAGGTATCCTGGGTGACAGCCTCTCCCTTGGCCAGAGAACGCAAGAGGCGACGCATGATCTTGCCGGAGCGCGTCTTGGGCAGGTTGTCGCCGAAGCGAATGTCCTTCGGCTTGGCAATGGGGCCGATTTCCACGCCCACATGGTTGCGCAGTTCGGCCGCGATTTTCAGGGCTTCCTCGCCCTCAGGCCGGGGGCGTTTGAGCACGACGAACGCGCAGATGGCTTCGCCAGTGATGTCATCCGGGCGGCCGACCACGGCGGCTTCGGCCACCAGCGGGTGCGAAACCAGGGCGGATTCGATCTCCATCGTGCCCATGCGGTGGCCGGAGACGTTGAGCACGTCGTCGATGCGGCCGGTGATGGTGAAGTAGCCGTCATTGGCGTCGCGAATGGCGCCATCGCCTGCCAGGTAGTAGCCGCCCAGTTCTTCGGGGTAATAGCTTTTCTTGAAGCGTTCGGGATCGCCCCAGATGTTGCGGATCATGGCTGGCCAGGGCTTTTTGATGACCAGAATGCCACCGGTGCCCCAAGGCACATCGTGGCCGGTTTCGTCCACCACTTCGGCGGTAATGCCGGGCAGTGGCAGAGTGCAGGAGCCGGGCACCATGGGCGTCGCGCCAGGCAACGGGGTAATCATGTGGCCGCCGGTCTCGGTCTGCCACCAAGTGTCGACAATGGGGCAGCGACCGCCGCCGATGTGCTCGTAATACCACTCCCAGGCTGCCGGGTTGATGGGCTCGCCGACGGTACCGAGGATGCGCAGGCTGTCGAGCTTGTAGTTGCGCGGGTGCACGGCGGGGTTGGTCTCTGCAGCCTTGATGAGTGAGCGGATGGCCGTGGGCGCGGTGTAGAAAATGGTGACCTTGTGTTGCTCGATCATTTTCCAGAAGCGTCCGGCGTCTGGAAAGGTCGGCACACCCTCGAACATGATTTCGGTGGCGCCGCAAGCCAGCGGGCCGTAGGCGATGTAGCTGTGCCCGGTCACCCAGCCGATGTCGGCGGTACACCAAAACAGGTCGTCCGGGCGGATGTCGAAAGTCCAGAGCATGGTCAGTTTGGCCCAGAGTAGATAACCCGCGCTGGAATGCTGCACGCCCTTGGGTTTGCCGGTGGAGCCGGAGGTGTAGAGCAGAAACAGGGGATGTTCTGCCTCGACCCAAACCGGCGGGCAATCCGGGCTCTGGGCTGCGGACAGTTCGTGCATCCAGAGATCGCGGGGGGCGGTGAAGGCCACGTTGCCGCCGGTTCGCTGATAGACCACGACATGTCGGATGGTGTCGCAGCCGCCGAGGGCCAGGGCCTCGTCGACGATGGCTTTGAGCGGCAGCGATTTGCCGCCGCGTCGCTGTTCGTCGGCGGTGATCACCAGCACGGCGCCTGCATCTTCGATACGGTCGCGCAGCGACTGCGCCGAAAAGCCGCCGAACACGACCGAGTGCGTGGCCCCGATTCGGGCGCAGGCCTGCATGGCCACCACGCCTTCGACCGACATGGGCATATAAATCACCACGCGGTCGCCCTTGTTCACCCCGAGGGATTTGAGTGCGTTGGCAAAGCGGCCCACCTTGTCGAGCAATTCGGCGTAACTCACGCGGGTGACGGCGCCGTCATCGGTCTCGAACACGATCGCAGTCTTGTCACCCTTGCCGGCCTGCACGTGCACATCCAGGCAGTTGAAGGACACATTGAGCCGACCATCATCGAACCATTTGTAGAACGGGGCCTGGATGTCGTCGAGTGCGTGGGTGAAGGGATGCTGCCATTGCAGGTTTTCCCGCGCCATGCGCGCCCAGAAGCCGGTGTAATCGGCCTCGGCCTCGGCGCAGAGGGCGCGATAGGCGTCCATGCCGGAAATGCGGGCGGACTGCACGGCTTGCTGGGAGGGGTAATAAACCTTGCGTTCGTGCGGGTGTGTGGCGGTGTCGCTCATGACAGTCTCCTTCGTTTTGTGAAATCTCAGCGCAAAGGCGCAGGAAAAAACATTGCTATCTGAATTTTGCGCCCTTACGCAGCCCTGACGGCAGCCCTGACGCTGCACCTCGAGCATAGTGCGCGCTGGCGTGGGGATGAATTGGAGCGAGACGGTGCCCTTCTAGAATCGCGATTCAATCCCCGTCACCGGAACCGCCATGCCTCGTCCGCCCGACCTGCCGCACGTCCCCTTCATTCCCCGCCTGCTGTTCATGAGCCGCTGGTTGCAGTTGCCGCTTTATGTGGGGCTGATCCTGGCACTCGGGGTGTATGTCTTTCACTTCTGGGTGGAACTCACCGATCTGGTCGGCGCGGCATTCGGCAATCAGGCCTCGCTGGCACACCTGCTCGAAGCCATCGCCGTGCGCAATCCTCTGCCCGTGGAGGATGCGCAGGCTCTGGCGCATGGCGCCGCGCCCAAACTCACCGAGACGACCATCATGCTGGTGGTGCTCAGCCTGATCGACGTGGTGATGATCGCCAATCTGCTCATCATGGTCATCGTGGGCGGATACGAAACTTTCGTGTCGCGCATGTACCTCGAAGACCATCCCGATCAGCCGGAATGGCTGTCGCATGTCAACGCCTCGGTGCTCAAGGTCAAGCTGGCGATGGCCATCATCGGCATTTCGTCCATCCACCTGCTGCGCACCTTCATCAACGCCGACGCCTATAGCGTGAAAGCGTTGGTGGCGCAGACCACTATCCATGTCGTGTTCCTGCTTTCGGCCATGGCGATTGCCTACACCGACCGCATGATGACCCGCACCATGCTGCTGGGCCATGTCAAGGCGGACGAGGCTCATTAGGCCCGCCGCCTGTCAATCCCGGCACCACCTGTTTCATCCACAACAAACCGTTCACACCATGACCACCGTTATCCGCGCCGCCGATTTGCGCGACAGCATCGCCTCGGCGCTGCAGTTCATCAGTTACTACCACCCGGCCGACTACATCGGCCATCTGGCTAGAGCGTATGAGCGCGAGCAGTCGCCTGCGGCCAAGGACGCCATGGCGCAGATTCTGACCAATAGCCGCATGTGCGCCGAAGGGCATCGCCCGATCTGTCAGGACACGGGCATCGTCAATGTCTTTCTCGACATCGGCCTGAACGTGCGCCTTGAAGGCTTCGACGACGGCCTCGATGCAGTGATCAACGCCGGGGTACGGCAGGGTTATCTCGACCCCGACAACGTGCTGCGCGCCTCGATCGTGGACGATCCGATTTTCGCCCGCAAGAACACGCGCGATAACACTCCGGCCGTCATCAACATCAACCTCGTGCCCGGCAATACCGTGTCGGTGAAGGTCGCTGCCAAAGGCGGCGGCAGCGAGAACAAGAGCAAGTTCATCATGATGAACCCCAGCGACAACCTGGTCGATTGGGTGCTCGCCACCCTGCCGACCATGGGCGCCGGTTGGTGCCCGCCGGGCATGCTGGGCATCGGGGTTGGTGGCACGGCCGAGAAGGCCATGCTAATGGCCAAGGAAGCGTTGATGGACGATATCGACATGTCCGATCTGCTGGCACGCGGCCCGCAAAACAAGCTGGAAGAACTGCGCATCGAGTTGTTTGAAAAGGTCAACGCGCTGGGCATCGGTGCTCAAGGTCTTGGCGGCCTGTCCACCGTGCTGGACGTAAAGATCAAGACCTACCCGTGCCACGCGGCCAGCAAGCCGGTGGCCATGATCCCCAACTGCGCCGCCACCCGCCATGCCCACTTCGTGCTCGATGGCAGCGGCCCGGCCTTTCTCGATCCGCCCAGTCTCGACCTCTGGCCCCAAGTGCACTGGCAGCCCGATGCCGCACGCAGCCGCCGGGTCAATCTCGACACCCTGACCCGAGAAGAAGTGGCGAGCTGGAGGCCAGGCGACACCCTGTTGCTCTCGGGCGAACTGCTCACCGGGCGCGATGCCGCGCACAAGCGCATTGCCGACATGCTGGCGCGTGGCGAAACACTGCCCGTCGACTTCACCAACCGGGTGATCTACTACGTCGGCCCGGTCGATCCGGTGCGCGACGAAGTCATGGGCCCGGCCGGCCCGACCACCGCCACCCGCATGGACAAATTCACCGAGACCATGCTCGCGCAAACCGGGCTGATCGCCATGATCGGCAAGGGCGAACGCGGCCCGGTGGCGATCGAGGCGATCAAAAAGCACCGCAGCGCCTCGCTCATGGCCGTGGGCGGCGCAGCGTATCTGGTGGCCAAAGCCATCAAGGCGGCGCGCGTCGTGGCGTTTGAAGACCTGGGCATGGAGGCGATCTATGCCTTCACCGTGCAGGACATGCCCGTGACCGTGGCGGTGGACGCGCAGGGCATCTCGGTGCATCAGACCGGCCCGGCACAGTGGAAAACGCGCATCGCGCAAATGCCGCAAATTCCCATCACCGCCACCTAAATACCCCCCATGCCCGCTGACCACCCCGCCTGCGACCCCGCGCGCTGTCCGCTGTGCGGTCAGCCCAATGCGTGCATGCGGGCCGCGGGGGATGAATCGGCCACTTGCTGGTGCGTCAGCGTGCGCTTTGCGCCGCAAACCCTGGCACGCATTCCGCCCGCGTGCATCGGCCTGGCCTGTATCTGCCCGCAATGCGCGGATGCCGAGCCCGCTCAGCCAAACCGTCGCTCATGAGCCAAACCCCGAAGCTCGGCGTCTTCGATTCCGGCGTGGGCGGCCTCACCGTGCTGCGTGCGCTGCGGGCGCAGTTGCCGCAAGCCAGCCTGATCTATGTCGCCGACTCGGCCCACGCGCCCTACGGCGACCGGCCCGACGATTTTCTACAGCAACGCGCACGCCAGATCACCCGGTTTCTGATCGGGCAAGGCGCGCGCCTCATCGTCGTGGCCTGCAACACCGCCACCGCGGCAGCCATCGCCGCTTTGCGCGCGGAATTCGATCTGCCCTTCGTGGGCATCGAGCCCGGCATCAAGCCCGCACTGGCCCGCAGCGATGCGCGGCGCGTCGGTGTGCTGGCCACCCCGTCCACCCTGCGCAGCGCCAAGTTCCGCGCGTTGTTACACACCCATGCCGGCGCTGCCGAGCCCGTGCTGCAGCCCTGCCCCGGTCTGGCCGATGCGGTGGAGCGTGGCGATCTGCAGGCGCCGCAAGTGCAGCAGTTGATCCGTCAGTTCTGCGCGCCGCTGCGCACAACCGGCTGCGACACCGTGGTGCTGGGTTGCACGCATTACCCCCTGCTGGCCGAGCAGATTCAGGCCGAGCTCGGCCCCCAAGTGCACCTGCTCGACACCGCCGAGCCGGTGGCGCGGCAAGCCGCGCGCCTGTGGCAACAAACATGCGCACAAAGGCCCGAACTGCCGCAGCTCTACACCAATGGCGATCTCGCCGTGCTGCGTCGCATGGCGGATCTTTGCGGGCTGCAAGACGCCGCCATCCATCGCTGGAACGAAGTCGCCGCTTGATCTCACCGCCCTGCCCTGCAGAAAACCGCTGACGCGGGGACAATGGAACGAGATGTTTTATTCCACGCCAGCCGCTCGTTGCAGCTGCTTGTCAGATTCTTTCGTTCATTGCCTATGTCGTCTCAACTCTTCTCCCCGTTTTCACTCGGCGCCCTCAGCCTGCGCAACCGCATCGTGGTCAGTCCGATGTGCCAATACAGCGCCGTGGAGGGCAATGCCATGCCCTGGCACCGCGTGCATCTTGGCCAGCTGGCGCAAAGCGGCGCCGGCCTGCTGTTCATCGAGGCCACCGCGGTCGAGGCCATCGGCCGCATCACCCCCGGCTGTCTGGGACTGTATTCAGCCGACAACGTAGCGGCGCTGCGCGCCGTGCTCGACGAGGTGCGCAGCTTCAGCGACATGCCCATCGGCATTCAACTCGGGCACGCGGGGCGCAAGGCATCGAGCGCGCGGCCCTGGGACGGCGGTCAACTCCTACCGGCTTCGCAAGGCGGCTGGCCCACCGTGGCCCCTTCCGCCGTGCCACATGGCGCGCAGGAGGCTGCACCGCAAGCGCTGGACGCCAGCGGCCTGGAGCGCATCCGCAACGCCTTCGTCCAAGCCGCGCGACACGCCGCCAGCCTGGGCCTGCAAGCGGTGGAGCTGCACTGCGCGCACGGCTATCTGCTGCACCAGTTTTTGTCGCCGCTGTCCAATCAGCGCGACGACGGCTACGGCGGCAGCCTGGCCCAGCGCATGCGCTATCCGCTGGAAGTGTTCGATGCCGTGCGCGCCGCCTTGCCCGCGAGCATCCCGCTGGGCGTGCGGGTCTCGGCCACCGACTGGGTGGAGGGCGGCTGGGGTCTGGAGCAAACCCTTGCCTTCGCGCAAGCGCTCAAGGCGCGAGGTTGCGACTGGATCGATGTGTCTTCCGGCGGTTTGTCCCCCAAACAGCAAATTCCCATCGGCCCCGGCTACCAGGTGCCATTGGCCCAGGCGGTGCGAGAGGCGACCGGGCTGCCCACAATGGCCGTCGGCCTCATTACCGAAGCGCAGCAAGCCGAAGCCATCGTGGCTGAAGGCCGGGCCGATCTGGTCGCGCTGGCCCGCGCCCTGCTATGGAATCCGCATTGGCCCTGGCACGCCGCAGCCGCCTTGGGCGCGCAGGTCAAGGTACCGCCGCAATACTGGCGCAGCGAGCCGCGGGACGCCCGCGGCGTGTTTGCCAACGCCGCCATCGGCCAACGCTGAGCAGCGGCCTCGCCTTTGGCGCCCGCGACGGCAGCCCGTCTGCGTGAGATCAAATGAAACCGCGCCGACAGACACAGACCCCGGCGCGGATCAACCGTCCGCCCCAGCGAACGCAATCCGCGTAAACCCTGAATTTCTGCGACTTGCGGGCCGTTTGTGACCCCAGTCACTCACACATAGATAAACCTGCAAGTCTCAATTTGCAATTTGCGGTAGATCAAATCCCTACTGAGCTCCTCTCTCGATACTCCTGCCAGTAACAAAGTGTTGTCTTTTGCAACATTGCGGTGCAGATCGCACCGAGACTAGGAGTCGAAATGGATTGGGTCGGGCTTTATCCCACTTGGTATGAACCGGGTGTGGGCAGTGGCTGGGTCGTCGGCATCATGGCCACCATTCATGTGCTGGCTTCGCACACTTCGGTGGGCGCAGCCATTTTGTTCGCGTATCTGGCGGTGCTCGCCTACCGGCGCAATCAGCCGCAGTTGCTGGATTACATCCGCAAATACGGCATGTTCCTGCTGGTGTTCTCGTATGTCATCGGCTCGATCACCGGGCCGGGCATCTGGTTCACCACCACCGTGGCCAGTCCGCGCGGCATTTCGGCGCTGATCCACAGCTTTGTGTGGAAATGGGCCACCGAATGGGTGTTTTTCGTCATCGAGGTGGTCGGCGTCTATCTGGTGATCTACTTGGTCGGCCGGGTCGATCAGCGCACGCATATGCGCATCGCCGTGATCTTCGGCATGGCGTCTTACACCACCATGCTCATCATCCTGGGCATCCTGTCGTTCATGATGGTGCCGGGCAAGGAGGTCTGGTTCACTGAAGGGGGCTACCTCAACGGCTTCTACGGCAGCAACACCTTCGCCCAGCTCGCCATGCGCACCGCGTTCATGTTCACCATGACGGCGGTGGTCGGCGGCATCGTCGCGGCGCGCATCACCGATCCGGCGTTCAAGCGTGAGATTTCGCGCAAGCTGGCCTGGCTGGGCATCGTGTCGTCGATCACCGGCGCGGCGCTGTTCCAGTGGTATATCCGCACCCTGCCGGAAACCGCGCATCTGGTGATGGACAACCGCCTGCCGTCCTACTTCCAGCCGGCCATCATCACCGTGCTGCTGGGCATTCTGGCTTACTTCGTGATGACGCTGATTTCCTCGCGCACCCTCGTGGTGTGGGGGGCGTCGGCCGCCACGCTGAGCATTTTGCTGTTCGGTCTGTGGCCGGAGGAAGTGGCGCGCGAATCCATCCGCAAGCCCTGGGTGGCCGGGCAGTACATCTATTCCAACCAGGTCGTCGGCCGCGATGTGCCGGGCATGAACATCAAGAGCGAAATTCCGCTGCTGGAGACGCACGGCTTTCTCAAGACGCAGGTGTTCGTTCCCAACGAGCTGCGCGTGGTCACTCCGGACAACATGCTCAAAGTGGGCGAGTCACTGGCGCTGACGACCTGCTCCAACTGCCACTCGCTGAGCGATACCGGCATGCGACCGCTGCATCGCTACTTCGGCGGCGCGACCAACGTGACCGAGGTGGAAAACTACCTGCGCGGCGCGCTCTCCACCGGAGCCACGATGTATATGCCGATGATTCCGCTCAAGCCCGAAGAAGCCGAGGCGCTTGCGGTATTCATCGTCAACATGAAGCAGCCGCAGGCCGCCATCGCCCACATCCAGCACAAGGCGGCACTGGCGCAGGCCGACCAAGCCGCTGCGCTGCCCGCAACCCTGACCCAAGAGGTGCGCTGACATGAATTCTGAAATGCTCTATGCCCTGCGCGACGTCGCCGGGGTGCCGTCACACCCCATCGTCTTTCTGGTGCTGGGCGTGCTGACCTTTGCGCTGCACATCGCAGCGGTACAGGTCATGCTCGGCGGCACGGCGCTGGTGCTCGCCAACGCCTTCAGCCGCAACCCCATGCGCCGCCGCCTGGCTGCCGCCATGACCACCACCGCCAAGATCGCCGTCTCGGTGGCCGTGGTGCTCGGCGTGGCACCGCTGCTGTTCGTACAGGTGACCTATGACCCGTTCTGGTACACCAGCAATGTGCTGTCGGCCTGGTGGGTGGTGGGCTTTATCGTGCTGCTCATTGCCGGCTATATGGCGCTGTACTTTTTCTACAGTCGCAACCATCACCTCGACGACCCTCAGCACGACACGCGCTCGGGCTGGAGCCTAGTGGCCGCGCTGGCGCTGTTTCTGGTCGTGGGCTTCATCATGCATGTGCTCACCCAGCAAATGCTCAGCCCCGAGAAGTGGATGAGCTGGTACGCACCGGGCGGGGTGATTGAGCCGCGCGGCCGCACGCTGCACGACTACAACCTGTGGCGCTTCGGCTTTTTCATCGCCCTGGCCGCACCGGTGACGGGGGCTTGGTTGTTCGCCTATCGCCGCTACCTCAGCGCGGGGCAACTGGCCGAGGCGAACTACCTCCAGTGGGTCGGCGCCCTCGCCAGCAAGATGCTCAATATCGGCGGGGTGATCGCCCTGGTGCTTCTCGGCGGCTGGATGGCCACCCTGCCTGCCAACATCGCCGGGTTTGCCACCTCGCCCATCGTGCTGCTCAGCATGGCGTTGCTGCTGCTCACCGTGGCGCTGCCCACGGTGCTGGGCCAACGCACGCTGCACACCTCGCTCGGCTACGCCCCCTTCGCCCTCGGCGCAGTGGCGCTGATTGCCGTGGCCGCGCTGCGCGAAGTGCTGCGCTGGACGGTGCTCAAGGGCATACACGGCTATGACGTGTTCACCTACCCCGTGCACCTCGACTGGTACAGCAACGTGCTGTTCTTCTCTACCTTCGCCCTCATTGGCGGCAGCACTCTGGCTTACTTCCTCACCATTGCCTGGAAGGTGGGGCAGACGCCCATGGGCCAGATCTACACCCCATCGGCCGCCATCGACCGCATCGGCACGGTTTCAATGTGGCTGGTCGGCCTCTGGATCGTTCAGTTCTTCGTGGTCGGCTTCGTCGTCTGGGCGCAATAAGGATTTCGTATGCGACTTCATCACCTCACCCTCGTCCTAATCGGGCTCGTGTTCGCCATCGGCCTGCTCGGCGCGAGTGCTCCCGCTTTTGCCGCGCCTGCCGCACCCGCAGCGGTCGGCACACCAGCCGCCGCAACCCTGCCGCCCGGGCCCAAAGCACCGCCCAGCGGCGCCGCCATGGCCCAAACCTGCGCCGGTTGCCACGGCACGGACGGACGGCTACACGCCGCCGCCTTCATGCCCCTGGCTGGCATGCCCAAAGCGCAGTTGGCGCAGGCCATGCGCGATTTCCGCGATGGTAAGCGCCCCTCCACGCTGATGGGCCATGTGGCTCAGGGCTTCAGCAATGGCGAAATCGACGCCATGGCCAGCTACTTCGCCGCCGTCAAACCCGAATAAAAGGCACACCATGAACTCTCGTCGTCAATTTCTGCTCGCCAGTGCCACGGCATTGGGCGCTGTTGCCTTCCCCGCCATCGCCCGCGCCGGTCAGGCGTCTGCTCGCATCGTCATCGTCGGCGGTGGCGTGGGTGGCGCCACGGCGGCCAAATACCTCAAGCTGGCCGATCCCAGCCTGCGGGTCACGGTGATCGAAAAAAACCCGGTCTATATCCGCCCTTACGGATCGAGCGAAGTGCTCAACGCGCACGTCACGATGCAAGACCTGCGGGTGAGCTATGACGCGCTGCGGCACAAGCATGGCGTGGCCTTCGTGTTCGATGCCGCCAAAAGCCTCGACCCGGTGAACAAAACCGTCACCACGGCCAGCGGCAAGGTTTTGGGCTACGACAAACTCATCGTCTCGCCCGGCATCAAGCTGCGCTACGACAGCCTGCCCGGCTACAGCGAACAGTTGGCCGACAGCCAAGTGCCCAGCGGCTGGATTGCCGGGGCGCAGACCGCCCTGCTGGCCAAGCAGTTGCAGAGCATGCGCGACGGCGGCACCTTCGTGCTGGCCGCACCGCCCAACCCCTACCGCTGCCCGCCCGGCCCCTACGAGCGCGCCGCACTGATGACGGAGTGGTTCAGCAAACACAACCCGCGCGCCAAGGTCATCATCGCCGACCCGAAGGACAGCTTCGTCACCGACGAAACCGCCTTGCTCGGCTGGAACCGGCTCTATGGTTTCCAGCCGCCGGCCGAATACCGCACCAAGCTCGCGGCCAAACTCCAGCCCTCCACCCAACCCTGCGCGCTGGAGTGGATTCAGGCCAAGGCCGGCGGCACCCCGCAGCGTCTGGACGCCAAGACCATGACCCTGCACACCGCGGGCGGCGCCATCAAAGCCGACGTGATCAACATCATCCCGGCCATGGTCGCCGGGCAGATCGCCTTCGACTTCGGACTCACCAACGACAGCGGCTTTTGCCCGGTGCACCGCGCCACGTTTGAATCGACCTTGCACAAAGACGTGTACGTGATCGGCGATTCCAGCATCGCCGATGTCATGCCCAAGTCGGGCTTCTCGGCCAACACCCAGGCCAAATGGGTGGCCCGGGTCATTACCGACGGTCTGGCGGGACGAGACCCCGGCACGCCCGTCTGGGAGAACACCTGCTACGCCCTGGCCGGCAAAGACTACGGTCTGTTCGTCGCCGACGTATTCAAGATCAAGGACGACGGCAAGATCGGCCGCATCAACAAAGCGCGCTACCTGCCGCTCGATGCCACGCCCGCGCAAATCCGCCTGTCCGCCGTCTATCAGCAAGCCTGGATTCAGGCCTTCACTCAGGACATCTTCGCATGATCACCGCCGCATTCCCCGCTGCGTGGCGCACACTCACCCTGGCCGCCGCGCTTCTCGCCAGCTCCCTTGCGCAAGCCAGCGAACACGGCAAACCCGCGCCCAAGCCCTGGAGCCCCGTCACCCTGCACACCGCGTTGGGCGATCTGCCCAAAGGCAATGCCGCCGCGGGCAAGGCCGTGCACGATTCCATGATGTGCGCCTCCTGCCACGGCGCCGCTGGCAATGCCGCAACGATGAACTGGCCCAGCGTCGCCGGCCAGCGCTACGACTACACCGCCAAGATGCTGCTCGACTATCGCAGCGGCCTGCGCTCTGAGGACGAACGCGCGGGGCTGATGACCAGCATCGCCCGCCTGATGACCCCGCAACAGATCGCGGATGTCTCCGCCTACTACGCCAGCCTGCCCAAGCCCGTAGCGCCGCAGGCCCAGGCCGCCCTCGCTGCGCCGTTAACCGCAGTTGAGTACAAGCGGGTGGAGCAACTCGTGCGCAAAGGGGACGCCAACCGCCTCATCACCGCCTGCGCGTCGTGCCACGGCCTGCACGGCGAAGGCAAGGGCACGACGCCCGCCATCGCGGGTCAGACGACCGACTACTTCATCCGCACCATGCGCCTGTATCACAACGGCGAGCGTCAAAACGATGTGTACAAAGGCATGAGCCAGTTCAGCCAGCGCCTGAGCGACGCCGATACCTTGCTCATTGCGCGCTACTACGCCAGCCAGGGGCAAAGCCAAACCGCGAAAGCGGATTGACGAGCGGACCGAGCTGGTAATACCCCTCAGGTCGCCGCCGATTCACGGCGCCTGGGTAGGGTCCAGGGCCGCGGCGCGCGCCTTGGCGATTTCAGCCGCCGTGCTGCGATACGCCTCGGGGTGCGGCTGGCCGAGGCGCAATGCGACCTCGATCGCCCCCTGCGCCGCCTTCCAGTCTCCCGCAGCGAGCAAAGCCTGCGCGAGGTTGTTCATGGGATCGCCATCAGAAGGGTTCGCTCTTGCTGCCTCGGCGAAATGAATCGCGGCCTGCGGATAGTCCTTGCGCGCATAAGCCAGATTGCCCAGCCCCATCATGGCAATCCACGCCTTGGGCCAGCGCTTGAGCGCCGCCTCGTAAGCGGTGCGTGCCGCCTCAGGCGCCACGCCTTCGAGCGGGGCCACGGCGCGCAAATACGTCAATTCATCAATTCCAGGCGGAAACTGCCCCGGCTTGACGGCAATGAACGCCCATCTCCCGCCTGCAGCCCAAGACCGATCAAACTGCTCGATGGAAAGCTGCAGATCACGGGCCGTACTGGAACGCAGAGTCACGCGATCGCCCGGCAAGTCATACGCCACCAGCACGGCATAGTGCCAATCGCGCGCACCCAGCCCGACCTTCTGCAGCACCACCACTGGAGACCCGGCAGCCACCTGCTCGAACACAGCGCCGATCGTGGGAGGCAGAACCACAGGAATGCGCCCTGCCCGGCGCGACGCCCCGAGCAGATCGAATTGCAGGCTTCCTTCCAGGCCCGGGGTGAACACCTGCGGGATCAACTGCTTCGGCGTGGTGCGCACCCCGCTGAAGACCAGCACAGAGGCCAGCGAAGCCGGTCCGCAGTAGTGACTGTCATCCGAAAAAAACGGCACTCCAGCCACAGTCGCAGAAGCTGGCAAGCCAGCGGGCTCATCCACCAAGCGCCCCTGCTGAAATTGCAGCGGCGCCGTCGAAAAGACCCCAGGCGGCAAGGCGGCGCAACCGCCGAGCAACAGACTGAGCGCAAGAGTCAGTTGCGATGCGACGCGCAGGCGACAAGCCGTCATGCACACCCCATCAAAGCGCCAGCACGACCAGAATCGCCACCAGCAGAATGATCACCATTTCCTGAAAACCGAGCGCGCCTGCGGCCGGCATGCTGTTGATCCTGCCAGCCAGCTGCGCCACTTCGGCATTGCTCAGCGCCGCAAGGCGTTGCTGCGTCACCTCTTGGCTCAACCCCATTTGCTCCAGCTTGGCCTGCACATCGGCCCGCGCCATGAAATGGTCAAGCGTCGACCGATCCGCGGCCAGCGTAGCCGCGTCCTGGCCGGGCTGCGGCTGGGTGAGCTGCTGCGTACCAATCAGTTCGGCACGCGCGGCGGGTGCAGCGGCCATCAGACTCACGCCCAATGCAGCCACCAGGAATTGACGGGAAATACGAGAAGTAAACATTCGTCGGCCCTTTCAATAAGTGAAATTTTCCAGACTCAACCGCCCGGAAACTGGGAATGTTGGCAGGCGCTCAAGTTTAATCGCCGCCGGGTCGATTACCCACCGAACGCAATCAATGCGCCGATAAAAATCAGAAAAATCGAGAACACCCGTTTGAGCGCGTCGCCCGAAATGCGATGCGCCACGCGTACCCCGTACGGTGCAAGCACCATCGAAGCGACAGCGGTCGCCGCAGCCGCAGGCAAGAAAACGTAGCCAAACGCCCCTGCCGGAAGGGGATGGACGGGCGCATGAACCGAGATCATGTAACTCAGCGCGCTGGACAGGGCGATGGCCAAGCCGCAAACCGTACTCGTCGCCACCGCCTTGACCGGCTGAACGCCCAGAGCCACCAACAAGGGCACCGTCATCGAACCTCCGCCGATCCCCACGACGGAGGACACAGCCCCGATGCCCACACCTGCCGGCAACAACCAGGGTGAACGCGGAATGTGCTCCTGACCTGGCACTGTCTTTTTGCGTTTACCAGCTGCCATCTGTACCGCCATAACGGCACAGAACCCGGCAATGACATAGCGCAGGGCTGGGCCGCTGAGCATCTGCGCCAAATGCGCTCCGATGAAACCCCCGATCACCATACCTGGCGCCAGCCAGCGCCAACTCGGCCACAGCACGCCGCCGCGTCGGATATGCGCCGTGGCAGAGGAAATAAAGGTGAGCACGATACTGGCCATCGACGTCGCCACGGCCACATGAATGACCTCATCGGCCGGTATGCCCAACGCGGGCAGCGCAAAGCTGAGTGCCGCCACCAGCAGCAAGCCGCCCCCAATGCCCAACAGCCCACCCAGAAAACCCGCAGAGGCTCCGGCCAACAGAAAAATCGCAATGGAAAGCCACATCATCATTTCTCTTTGAGCGCCAATAACCCCTGGCAGCCTAACTGCTCAGGCCGGGTTCTGCCGCGAAGCAACTGCCATGATCCCCACAAAAAAGCCCGCAGACCGTACAGCCTGCGGGCTCGAACTGATGCAAGGTGGATCAGTCTTTGCGCTCTGGATGCAGCAGGCGCTCCATGCCGATGAGCTTCATCATGTATTTTTCGTAAATCGGCTCGGAGTTGCCCTTCTTCATCTTGCGGATGAAGTATTTTTCAAACGCAATCTTCGCCAGGTGCACCCACTTGCCTTCGCCGAACCAGTTGACGTTGCGCGGCGGAATCTGCGGAATGGCCACGAACGCAGCGCCGGTATTGCCGAAGTCGGCCAGGCAGATGGCCTGCCAGGTGCCGCGGTGCGAGGGTTGTTTGCCCGCGAGTTCCTCCTCGAGGTTGTGCACGATGGCCGTGACCATCGACTCGATCATGTAACCCGTTTTGGGCACGCCGCAGGCAACCGGCGTCGGGCCGGTCGGTGGAATGGCGATGCAGACGCCAGCGGAGTAGATGTTCTTGTATTTCGGGCTGCGCTGATGTTGATCGACGATGACAAAGCCGCGCGGGTTGCACAGTCCCTCCACCGCAGCCACCGCGTCCACACCCTTGAACGCAGGCAACATCATGGAATGCTTGAACGGCAGTTCGTGCTGTTTGACCAGATTGCCCTGCATGTCGAGTTCATCCACGAACATCTTGCCGTCTTCCACCTTGGTGGTCTTGGCATTGGTGATCCAGCGGATGTCATGGCTGCGGAAGGCGCTTTCCATGATGCCCTTGGAGTCGCCCACGCCATCCAACCCCAGATGGCCGATGTAGGGCTCGGAAGTCACATAAGTGATGGGCACCTTGTTGCGGATCTTTTTCTTGCGCAGCGCGGTGTCGAGCACCATGGTGTATTCGTAGGCCGGGCCGAAGCAGCTCGCTCCCGGCATTGCGCCCACAATCACCGGCCCCGGATTGGCCACCAGCTTTTCATAGTCGGCGTAGCACTTTTCAGCATGGTCGATACTGCAGATCGAGTTGGTATACCCGCCATGCGGGCCGGAACCCGGCACCTCCTCGAAAGACAGCTTCGGCCCGGTGGTGATGATGAGATAGTCGTAATTGACCTTGGCTCCATCCTGCAGGGTCAAGGTATTGCTCTCCGGTTCGATCTTGGTCACCGACTTGGCGATGAAGTCGATCCCCTTTCGCTCCAGATACGGCTTGATCGCAAAGATCACCTCGTCTCGGCTGCGCCAGCCCACGGCCACCCAGGGGTTGGAGGGCACAAACTGGAAATAGTCCACGGCATTGATGACCGTGATCTTGTGTGCTTTGCCGAGCGCTTCACGCGCTTCATAGGCGGCGGGCATGCCGCCAATGCCGGCGCCCAATACAACAATATGTGCCATACCCTGGTCTCCTGATGTGCAAGTGAGTGCCCGAATGCGCTCGGGCGGCGTTCAACAAATTTGGCCCCATCCAGCGGCAAGCGAGGGTTCGACTCCTGCAAAACAGTCAGCCTGTTGGTTGAGGATGAGAACCCGCAGCGGTACTGAACGTCACCGCTTCGCCAGCGAGTCTTTGCCTAGGTATTCAAGCATATCTATACAGCCCCTTTCATCTCGGGGATTCCTGTCGCACCCACCAAAAAAGCTTGATTAAACGCAAATTCAATGAGGCCGCATCAGTGTTAGTCCTAGTCTGGAAAAACCCTAATACTCCCGGAAGCATAATGAAATCTTTCCTATACTTGATTTGAGACAAGCTGATCGTTCGATCTGCACGCGGCCACACGCACGGATGTCGCCGCATCACCCCTGGAGGAAGCCTACTCATGCGCAATACACCTCGTCCACTCTGGAACCCCTACGTTGCCGGGGTTTTGTTGGGTTTGGGACTACTGGCCACATTTCTTGTCACCGGAAATGGTTATGGCGTGACCGGTGCAACCACCCTGGCGACTGCAGCCGTAGCGGGCAAGGTCGATCCCAATACCGTTGCCGCCCACACCTATCTCCACAACCTGTTTGAAGTCGGTCTGGATCGCTGGGTAGTCTGGGAAGTCGTTGGCTTGGCCATCGGCGGCTTGATTGGCAGCGTATTGGCGGGCCGCTTCAAGCTGCAAATCGACGGCCCCACTCAAGCAGGGCGCAGCCTGCGACTCGTCCTCGCAGTCATTGGCGGCATCGCAGCAGGTTTTGGCGCTCGTCTCGCCTTGGGGTGCACCAGCGGCATGGGACTCTCGGGCTCCGCAACGCTGGCCGCTGCGGGCTTCTTGTTCCTGATCGGATTTTTCATTGCTGGCGCCGTGTTCGGCCAACTCACGAAAGGACTCTGGAAATGAGCTTCCCTCTTGGATACACCGGCCCCGTATCGGGCATCATCCTCGGCCTGATTTTCGGCTACATCCTTGAAAACGCCGGCTTCGGCAGTGGTTGCAAACTCACCGCCCAGTTGCGCTTCAAGGACTGGGCCGTGTTCAAGGTTATGTTCACCGCCATTCTCGTGTCGGCTGGCGGCCTTTATCTGTTGCAAGGCCTAGGCGTGATTGCTGTTGACAATATGTTCGTGCCCTCGGTCTTCCTCTGGGGCAGTTCGCTGGGCGGCGTGCTGATTGGCGTCGGCATGGCCGTCGGCGGTTACTGTCCAGGCACATCCATTGTGGCCTTGTTCTCCGGCAAGCTAGACGGCTTGATTTTTCTGCTGGGCATCGGCATCGGCACCCTGGGTTTCAACTCTGTGTTCAGTTCTATCGAGGGCTGGGCCTGGAAGCAGGTCGGCCCAGATGGACTGACCTTGCCGCAGTTGCTGCACCTTCCTGCCTGGGCTGTCTGGGGTCTGCTGTTCGCCGTGCTCGTAGCTGTGGGCTACCTCACCCGAACCAATGCCTCTGCGCGCAAGACCAGCAACAAATCTTCCGGCTCGTTTGCACCGCAAAACAGCTAAATCGCATTGCGCTGTCAGCGCATGGCCCTGCACGCACGTTGATAGTGCGCAGGGCCGCAAGCAGTTGCCCTGAATTTTTTTCAACCACTCATCAGGAGTTCCACATGGCTAAAGCCCGCATCAAACTCTCGCAAGCCCTTCCCGCCCTGGCCCTTGCTGCGGCTGTAATCGCGCCCATGCCGCAGGCCCTGTCTAGCCTGTCCGCCACCGGCGTTGCGCAGGCTGCGAGCAATCCCTGCGCACCAAGCAATCCTTGCGCTCCGTCCAAGAAAATGGACAAAAAAATGGAAAAGAAGAGCAGCAATCCTTGCGCTCCTTCCAAGAGCAGCAATCCTTGCGCTCCGTCCAAATAAGCTGACTTGAACACATGGCGCAGTCTCTGCACTGCGTCATGTTTATCCATGCTCCAGTCCTCTTCCCTGTTGTCTGGCCACGCGCCCAAAGGTCGACGCTTTACCGCCGATCTGCTGCGGGCATTGCCTCCGCAAGAGCGAAGCGATCTGTATGCCTACGGTCTCAAGGCGCTTGAAGCCACGCAGTCACTGCTGCAACAGGGCAAAACGGTGATCTCCGAAATCATTGGGAATACCGCGTATGTCGAGTGGGAGCACTATCCGCAGCGCGATGCTAAAAGCCGCACCGGGGCTTTGTTTTATTACCACGCCCATGCAGCGAACCAACGAATGTCGGCAGAGCATGGTCACTTCCATGTCTTTGCCCCCAACGACCGTGCCGAGTGCCCGTCCGACCAGCGCTACACCCACATCGCGGGCTTGTCGGTCGATGCGCGTGGCATGCCATTGCGCGTATTCACGACCAATCAATGGGTCACGGCCGAATGCTGGGAAGATGCCGAGCGCGTCTGCACCCTGGCGCGCCAAACCACGCTCAAAGATGCCAAGCCGCACAGGGTCGGACAGTGGCTGGATGCCGTGTTCGCCTTTTTTCGGCCGCAGATCGATCTGATCGCCCACATGCGCGACGCGCGCGTCAAGGCGCTGCAGGCGCGGGGGCGCACCCAGTTGCTCGAAGACCGACGCACGCATATCCTGAGCCAGTGCCGTATTGATTTTTCGACGCAGATTTTTGCGTTGGAGGAGTTGGGCGCAGATGCGCCCTGAGTAGGTAGAGTCGGGCGGGTACACGCCCTGAAATGCAGTTACACCAATCCAAACGAGGAGCCAACATGAAACTGAAACACCTGATCGGCATGAGCATCATCGCCGTAGCCGCGGCGCAAACCGCCGGTGCAGCCACGCTGCCCGGCCCGCTGGTCACCCCCCAATGGCTGAATGCCAATAAAGACGCGGTCACCATTATCGACATCCGTGACGAGCCCAAGACCTTCACCGAAGCGCCTAAATTCGAGGTCGATCCCAAGACCAAGGTCAAGACCCTGGTGAAAACCGGCGGTCACATCGAAGGCGCCATTCCGGTGGACTTCGGCAAGATTCGTCAGGAGCGCACGGTGGACGGCGTCAAGATCAAGGCCCAGCTGCCGACCGCCGAGTACTTCACCAAGGTCATGGACGACTCGGGCCTGAACAAGACCGACAAGCCCATCGTGATCGTGCCCACCGGCGAGAGCGTCGACTCCATGGACATGGCCACCCGCCTGTACTTCCAGCTGCGCTACTTCGGTGAGCCGCGCGACAAACTCGCCATCCTCAACGGCGGGGTCAACGCCTGGATTCAGGCCGGCTATCCCGTCTCGACCGATAAGGTAACGCCGACCAAGGGCAACTGGGCCGCCGGCGCTGAAGACAAGGCCATTCTGGCCTCGATGCAGCAAGTCAAGGAAGGTCTGCAAGGGGGCAAGGATCAGTTCATCGATGCCCGCCCGACTGCCCAGTTCCTGGGCATAGTGAAAAAGCCGATCAACAAGACCGCCGGTCACCTGCCGGGTGCGCGCTCCTTCCCGACTGACGCCATCGTCAAGCCGGTCGGCGCCGCGCATGAATTCATGAGCGCCGACGATTACAAGAAGATCTACGCCGAGTTCAACATCCAGCCCGACGCGCAGACCATTACCTACTGCAACACCGGCCACCTGGCCTCTGGTGCCTGGTTCGTCTCCCACGAGATTCTGGGCAACAAGAACTCCAAGCTCTACACCGGCTCGATGATCGAGTGGACCAACCTCGGCAATCCGACGGTCGGCCTGCCACAGTAAAGAAAGCAGCAGCCAGCCGCCCTGTGCGGCTGTCATGACGACGCCCGGGCCTGCCCCGGGCGTCGTCGTTTTAATCCCCCGCGTTCGGGCGGTATAAACAGCTTGGTGGATTCGCCCCCCTCTCAGCGCAGTGCGCCCATTCGAGGGGGATGCCCGTGATTCCCGAGGCAGACGTGAGATATTTCACAGGCAAACTCACCACAAAACCGATCAAATGAGGGCTTGAACCTCCTACACTGCCCATCCACAATTCCGTCGTTTTCATCCTTTCTCCGACATTACAGAGGTCGAGCATGTTGATCCGCAATTCCCGATTCAGTCTTTGGCGCATGGCCGCCGCCTCTATGGCAGCCCTCCTGCTTGGCGCCTGCGCCGCGAACAACTACCCGCCCGCGCCGGAAAAAATCACCCAGGGCGCCTATCACTACAAGGTGGGCGCTGGCGACACGCTCAATATCAACGTCTGGCGTAACCCAGATTTGTCTATGTCCATCCAGGTCCGTCCGGACGGCAAAATCTCTACTCCGCTGGCGCCTGACGTTCAGGCGGCCGGCAAGACGCCGGGCGAAATCGGCCAGGAAATCGAGGCGCGGCTGTCGAAGTATGTCCGCGATCCGGTGGTGTCCGTGGTCGTGACCGGGTTTCATGGACCGTACAGCCAGCAGATCCGTATCGTCGGTCAGGCCGTGCGCCCCATCGCCATTCCCTACCGCGAAAACATGACCTTGCTCGATGTAATGATCGCCGCCGGTGGCCTGACCGAGTTTGCCGATGGCAATGCCGCTGTGCTGGAGCGCCATGGCAAAACCTACAGCATCAAGCTAGGCAACCTGCTCAAGCGCGGTGAAATGTCGGCCAACGTCCCGGTGGAGCCGGGCGACGTCATCATCATCCCGCAGAGCATGTTCTGACCTTGCCTGTGCTTTCATTCACCCCATCCGAATCCCGCCCCATGCAGACCTCTAGCCGCAAAGTCTTGTTCGCGCTGACCCCGCTGGCCTTTTGTCTTCTGCAGGCGGGATCGGCTTGTGCGCAAGCCATTCCCGGGCTCAATCTCGCCGTGCCCGGCGGTGGGGCACTGCCTCAGCAACTCGAAGGCGGCGAAACGCAGGGTGGGCTGCTGACACCGCTGGGAACGGCCAGTGCACCGCTCCCAGCGCGCGGCAACTTCGTCCAGCCCTCTGTGGGCATGTCGGTCGTGCAGACCAGCAATGTCTATTTCGGCTCGAACAACCCCGCGCGCTCCGACACCATCTTCAGCATCACCCCGGGCATTGCGTTTCAAACCCTCGGGCCCGACTTGCGCACTTTCGGCAACTTTGCGCTCAATGCCCAGTATTACGCTCGCAGTAGCTACAGCAACACGGTCCTGCCCTCCGGCACTCTGGGCCTGAATGCCAGGCTGGTCGATCAATGGCTGTATTTCGATGCCGGCATCAACTCGCAACAAAACGCGTTGCTCACCATCCCGGCCCAATCCACCGGCACCGCGACCTACACCACCACCCAATACAGCCTCAGCCCATACATCGACCATCGTTTCAACGATGATCTCCGGTTGCGGGCGCGCAGCGAAAACGTCTGGACCCGCATCAGCGGCAATCAAACCGGCGCCGCTTTGAGCAACGGTCGCTATGGTAGGCAGAGCATCCGCCTGGATCGACGTCCCACCCCCCTGGGCTGGGGCCTCGATGCCAAGCAAGAAGAAACGGTTTACACCGACAGCGGATCGCTTGCCGTGCGTGACGAAATCGCGCGTGCCCGGGTTCTTTATGCCTTCACGCCGCATTTCGAAGGCGGACTGGTTGGCGGCTATGAGCACTACTCCACGGGCTATGCAAGCCTGGGGCACAGCATCTACGGCGTGCAGCTCAACTGGCGACCCAATGTCTTCACCCGCTTCGACGGCGTGGTGGAACGGCGCTTTTTCGGCACAGGCTGGGATATCAGCGCCTCGCAGCAGATTCAGCGCCTGAGTCTGCGCCTGAACTGGAACCGGGCGCCCTCGTCCTACCTCGCTTCGCTGCAGACCATTCCGTCGGGGGTGAGTTTGTCCACCCTGCTGGGTGGCATGCTCGCCTCGCAGTACCCCGACCCTGCCGCTCGTGCGCAGGCGGTGCAAAACCTGCTGGCCGTCACCGGTCTGCCCGCCACCCTGCCCAACGCTGTCAACTATTACACCCAGTCGGCCACCCTGCAAGACACCCTGACCTTGACCGGGGTCTTGCTCGCGCAGCGCAATAGTTACACCGTCTCGGTGTTTCACACCAAAACGCAAGACCTGATCCTGCCCGGCTCACCCCCTTTGAACAATCTGCTGCTCGCCTCGGCTGACTATGTTCAAAACGGTATCGGCCTGAGCTACGGACGGCGCCTCACCCCGGTGATGAGTCTGAACGTCGGCCTGCTGCGTGCTTTGAGCACAGGGTTTGGTCGCAATGAAGGGGACAGCACCCGCCAGACCACATTCATCGTGCAACTCAGTCGGCGCCTTTCCCCGCAGACCATCCTGGTTCTCGGCGCACGCAGGCAACTGCTCGATACCGCCAATAGCGGCATCCTCAGCGCAAACGAATCGGCGGTTTATGCCGGTGTCACCCATCAGTTTTGAATCAGGCTCATGTACGCAGCGCACTTCGGCCTGAGCGCCCCCCCCTTCCAGCTCAACCCAGACCCCAGCTTTCTGTTCGAGAGCAAGGGACACAACTACGCCCACCAATATCTGCGCTTTGGCGCGATGCAGGGCGAAGGGTTCATCATCGTCACGGGAGAAATCGGCGCGGGCAAAACCACCCTGGTGCGCGCGCTTCTCAATGAGCTTGATCCGAGCAAAGTCGCCGCAGCCCAGATCGTCAGCACCCAACTCGAAGCCGAAGATTTACTGCGCGCGGTGGCCAACGCCTTTGGCGTGCCGTCCAAAAACGCGTCCAAGGCCGAGTTGCTCGCCGCGCTCGAAGCGCATTTCACCACCCTGATGCTGCAGAACCGTCGTGCCCTGCTGGTCATCGACGAAGCGCAGAACCTGAATGCGGCGGCCATTGAAGAGTTGCGCATGTTGTCTAACTTCCAGTATGGCAACCGTGCGCTGCTGCAAAGCTATCTCGTCGGGCAACCTGAACTGCGCGAGGTGTTGCGCGCACCCAATCTGGAGCAACTGCGTCAGCGCATCATCGCCAGTTGCCACATCGGCCCGATGGACTCGGACGAAACCCGCGCCTACATCATCCACCGCCTCAAGCGAGTCGGATGGACGGGGCGCCCGCAATTCGATGATGCCGCTTTCGCTTCGGTGCACGACTGGACGGGCGGGTTGCCGCGTCGCATCAATATGTTGTGCAATCGTCTGCTGCTCTCGGCCTTTCTCGACAACACCGACCAGATCGACGCTGCGCGCGTCGACACCGTGGCCCGCGAAATTCGCGAGGAGATCGGCGGCCTGCTGCGCCCTGCCGATCCAACCGAACCGCAGGCCCCCACCATCACCGCGCCGGTACAGCGAACCGCTCCCGCCGCACCTGAGCCGCCCATCCAGACGGACACCGCTTCGAGTCTGCCCGTTTTGCGCGATGTCGCCGAAGCCCTCACCCGCGCACCTGCGCCACCCAAACCGGGCGAACCCGGCCCGCTGCTCTGCATCGCCCAAACCCTGGAAGATCGCATCGCCCTGCACCCGCTGATGCAAAAGATGCGGGCCTATTCCGGCTTGCCCCAACCCGTGCTGGTCGGGCTGGAACAACTGTCTTCTTCCGCCATCGCCAACGACCCGGCACTGGCCGAAATCGATCTCGCCCTGCTGCCCGAGGCGCAAGACGAGCGGCCCAGTCTTGCGGTCTGGGTGAATTGGCTCGATCAGATTTTCACCACCTACCGACCCGCCGCGGTGCTCACGTTCGCAGACAGCGATGCCGCCCTTGCGGCCGGCCTGATGGCCCAGCGCCAAAAGATCTCGCACGCGCACATTGAGTCCGGCCTGCGTCATGGCCAGCGTGCCGATGCGCAAGAAATCGACCGCATCGTCATTGATCAACTGACCGATCTGCATCTGACCCTGGGGACGGGCTGCGCCGATACGCTGACGCATGACGGCATCCCTCCCGCATCCATTCGTGTCGTGGGGAACCTGCGGATCGATGCCGTCGTGCAGGGCCTGGTCAATGCGCCAGACCCCAAGCTGTTCGCCTCGGAAATCGGGGTGCCCAAGACCTATCTCTCCAACCCCCAGGGCTATGCGCTGCTAATGCTCGAAGACGCCGAATGGGCCACTTCGCGCGACAAGATGATCGACATGCTGGCCAACGCCAAGCGCCTGAGCCGCATTCTTCCTGTCATCTGGCCGATGCCGACCGCCCTGCACAGCCGCCTGCTGCAATACGGTTTGAGCAACTCCTTGCGAGGTTCGCGCGTGGCCTGCGTGCCCGAACTGCCCTTCGGGCAGACGCTAGCCCTGCTCAGCAAGGCCACCTGCCTGTTGACAGACCGCGCCAATCTGCAGGATGCCAGCTCCTATCTCGCCATCCCCTGCCTGACCCTGCAAGACTACTGCGCCCACACCCAAACCCTCAAGCAGGGCAGCAACCAGCTCGTCGGACGAGATTTTCGTCGCATCTTCCAGGCCATGGGTGACATTCTGGAAGGCGACAAAAAAGCCCGTCCCAACCCGTTCGAGGACGATGGCAAAGCCTCCGAGCGCATCGCTCAGGCGCTTGAAACCTGGCTGATGACTCAGTGGGAAAACCAGGTGCTCGAAGCCCTGGAGACCCAGGCATGACGCACATGAAGCCACGAGTCCACAGCCGCACTTCACTCTGAAAAGCAACATCATGAATGACTTACTACGTCCCTTGTTCAACCTCCTGCCCGGTATGTGGGACAGGCGCTGGGTCGGGCTGCTCACCGCGTGGGTCATCATGGCGCTGGGCGGCATCGGCGTGGCCATGTTCCACGAGCGCTATATGGCGTCAGCGCGCGTTTATGTGGACACGCAAACCCTGCTCAAACCGCTGATGCAAGGCCTGACCGTGCAGCCCAATATCGACGATCAGGTCGCCATGGTGGCCCGCACCTTGCTCGCCCGCCCCAATCTGGAGCGGCTGGTGCGTGAAAAACATCTCGCGGTCGATGATGGTCAGCCCGAATCGGTCAACCGCACCGTCGATCAACTGCTCAAGAGCATCAAGCTCGGCATCAACGCGCGGGAGAATCTCTACAGCGTCAGCTACGTCAACAGCGATCCGCAGGTTGCGCTCGGCGTCGTCAAAGATCTGGTGAACATGTTCCTCACCTCGGGCATTGGCGGCAAGCAGCAAGACACCCAGCAGGCGCTCAACTTTCTCGATGCCCAGGTCGCCGACTATGGCCGCCAGCTCAGTGCCGCCGAACAAAAGCTCAAAGACTTCAAGACCCAGCATCCCGGCTATTCCGGTGCGGCGAATGTCGACTACTACACCCGCGTCAACCAGGCCTCCGACCAACTCTCCCAGCTTCAGGGCCAGCTCAGCGCCGCGATTGCCGCGCGCAATGCCATCAGCGGCCAGATGCGCGGGGAATCTCCCACCATCAGCGTGACATCGCCCTATATGGCAGCCGCCGCGGGCCCCGCGGCGCCCGGCGTTCCTGCGTCCGTACTCGATGTGGATCGGCGCATTCAGGAGCAGCGCGCGCGGCTCGACGATCTGTTGCAGCGCTACACCAACGACTATCCCGACGTCATTTCTGCGCGCCAGACCCTGGCCCGGCTGGAAGCGGAAAGAAAATCACGCTTGAAGGCCGCCGCGGAACATCCCGCGCAAGCCGCTGAACCAGCGTCTATCGGCGCCAACACCATCAGCACCGCCAACCCGGCCTACCAGCAGCTGCGCGTGCAGGTCGCACAGGCCGACGCCAACGTGGCCTCGCTTCAAGCCCAGGTGGGCGAGGCTCAGGCACGGTTGGCCGAGCTGCGCAGTCAGGCCAACAAAATGCCCGCGCTCGACCAGCAATATGCCGAACTCATGCGCGGCTACGACGTGATTCGCAAGAGCTACGACGATCTGGTTGCGCGACGTCAGTCTGCCGGGCTGACGCAAAGCGTCGATGCTTCTTCGCAGCTTGCCGTGTTCCGCGTGGTCGATCCCCCGCGTGTGGAGCAGCGTCCGCTGTTTCCGAGCAAGCCCATGCTCGTCGCTCTGCTGGTGTTTTTTGCACTGGCCTGCGGAGTGGCGGCAAGTTTCATCGTCTCGCAGATCATGCCGACCTATCACAGCCCGCGCCACCTGCGCGAAACCATCGACCGCCCCGTGCTCGGCAGCATCTCCCTGCTGAACTCGCCCGAAATTCTCAGCCACGACAAACGGAACAATATCAATCTCGCGCTGGGTATCGCCGGCCTCGTGCTGATCGGGCTGCTCTGGGCCATTTGGGCCCATTTCACGCGGCAGCCCGGCGTTTAAGGAAACACCATGAGCACCATTGAACAAGCCGTCAAGCGTCTCGAGGAACTCCGCACCGCCGGGGTGGACGTCCTATGGACGCCCGCCCCTCCCGCAGACGCCACCCCAGCCGCACCGTCACCCTTCATGCCCACGCCCGCCGGACCTGCGGGCGCGCAGCCGCAGGCGGCCCCAGTCAAGCCAACCGAGACCGCCAAACGCGCGGCGAAGCCGCAAGACATGGGCACACGCTCGAAGCAGGTCGAGATCGACCTGAACAAGCTGGCGGCTCAGGGCTATATCGTGCCGCACGCCACCCGCTCGCTGCTGGTCGATGAGTTCCGCGTGGTCAAGCGGCCGCTGCTTGCCAACGTCACCGGGGCCGCCTCGGCCAAGATCGACCGGCCCAATCTCATCATGGTCACCAGCTCGCTGCCGGGTGAAGGCAAGACCTTCGTGGCGGCCAACCTTGCCATGAGCATCGCCGCCGAGCTGAACCACACCGTGCTGCTGGTCGACGCCGATCCTTCGCGCAGCAGCCTGCTCGAACGCCTGGGCATCGCCCCGGCGCAGGGTTTGATCGACAAACTACTCAACCCCGAGCTCGATCTGTCCGATCTCATCCTCGCGACCAACGTCCCCAAGCTCGCCGTGCTGCCCGTGGGCACACCCAACGCGCAAGCCACCGAGCTGTTTGCCAGCGCCACCATGGACCTGCTGCTCGAAGAAATGGCGCACCGCTACCGCGACCGCGTCATCATTCTCGACGCACCGCCGCTGCTGCCCTCCGCCGAAGCGCGCGCGCTGTCTTTGCACGCCGGGCAGATTCTTTTCGTCGTGCAGGCCGGACGCACCCATCAAGGCACGGTGCAGCAGTCACTCGGCATGCTGCAAGACCATCCCATGGTCTTCACCCTGCTCAACCAGAGCCGCGGGCCAAAGGCCGGGTCGCCCTACGGGTACTACGCCTATTGATCTCTCGCGATATCCTGCACCGCGCCCCAAGGCTCGCTCAGGTCTTGGGGCGTTTTTTTGACCTTCTTTTTTGCCTTTCAGGTGGAAAATTCACGCCTACCGTGATTGATTTCTCGCCCTCCCCTGCTTGGGTACTAGGCAAGCGGGCTCTGGCGCAGTGCAATATCCTCCTATGGAAAAGCCTGTCGAACGGGGGGTTCGCGCAGCGTTTCCATTCTTGGTGGAAATCATGCACAGCCCTTCAAACAACGGCAGTCCTCATTCCCGGCTAGGCGATTTGACGGCAATCGTCCCGGAATCGCTGCGCAAACCCTTTCGTCTCGATCTGCCAATACAGGGCCTACCCTCCGAAATCGCGATGGCCGCAGCGGCCATCACACTGCAACGGCTGTGCGGCCCGGGCGCAGGTCTGCTGGTGCTGTCGCGGCAAGCCGCGCCCTTTCTCCTGGCCGCCTTGCCAGATGAGGCAGGCCTGCGCGTCATCGAGCGTGCGGGTGATGAACTCTCCGAGCGTTCCGCCCCACCAGTGCCGGAAGCGGTCGATCTGGTCTGGCTGGCCGATCCAGCCTCAGAAGGCGACGCGGCCAGCCGCTACCCCTCCGCACTCATTCTGACTCTCGAACCGCAACAGCACGCCCTGCAGATCCTCTCCTCCGGGCTTTACCCCGAAGAATTCGTCCGGTCGTTGCTCCACATCATCGACATCGTGGCGCGCGCTCTCCAAGCCGATCCGACCCAGCACGTCGAGCAGATCGCGCTGCTCGACGCCGACCAGCACGCCGAACTCCTGGCGCTTAACCCCGACTTCCGCGCAGCCCCCGCCAGCCCCAGCGTGCAGGCCCGCTTCAGCGAGATGCAAGCCCGGCACCCTGAGGCGACCGCCGTGCGCTGGCATGACGGGCAATGGAGCTACGCCCAACTCAACGCCCAAGCCCGGGCCGTGGCGGCCGCGCTGCAGACGCGGGGCGTGGCGCCGGGCGATGTCGTCGCGCTCTGTCTTGATCGATCGCCAGTCGCCATCGCCTCGGTGCTCGGCATGCTGATGACCGGGGCCGCCTATCTGCCCATCGACCCGAAATTCCCCCCGGAGCGCGTGGCCTTCATGGTGCAAGACGCGGGAGCGCGGCTCGCCCTGGTCCAGCCCGATACCGCTGCGCTGTTTCCAGCCAAGCTCCAGACCCTCGATCCCCAAGACCTGTTCGGCAACGCCAGCGCGCCGCAGCTGAGCGGCGACGTGCCGAGCGCGCCCGACGCGCTGGCCTATGTGATGTACACCTCCGGCTCCACCGGAGAACCCAAGGGCATCACCATTGCGCACCGCGCCATCCTGCGCCTGGTGGTCGATGCCACGTTCATGCCGCTCGACGCCTCGACCGTCATGCTGCACGCCGCGCCACTGGGTTTCGATGCCTCCACGCTCGAAATCTGGGGGCCTTTGCTGAATGGCGGCTGCTGCGTGCTGCATGACGAGTCCATTCCCACCGGCCCCGGCATCGCGCGCAGCATCGCGCGTCACGGGGTGCGCAGCGCCTGGCTGACGGCGGCGCTGTTCAACGCCATCGTCGATGACGATCCCCACTGGTTCACCGGTCTGAGCCACCTGCTCACCGGGGGCGAAGCCCTGTCGGTCGCCCACGTTCGCCGTGCGCTCGAAGCACTGCCGCAGACCGCCCTGATCAACGGTTACGGCCCCACCGAGTGCACCACTTTCACAGCCACGTATCGCATTGCGCATGCGCTGCCGCCCGACACCCTGACCATCCCCATCGGCCACCCCATCCAGGACACGCATGTGCTCATCCGCTCGGCCACCGGCGCGCTGCTGCCCCGGGGCATGGTGGGTGAGCTGTGCGTGGGTGGGCGTGGCGTGGCGATGGGCTATCTCAACCGCGCCGAGCTGAGCGCCGAACGCTTCGTGACCGACCCGCTCGATGTCCAAGGCAGGCTCTATCGCACCGGCGACCTGGTGCGCTGGCGCTCCGATGGTGCGCTGGAGTTCATCGGCCGCGTCGATGGCCAGATCAAGATTCGCGGCTACCGCATCGAGCTCGGCGAGATCGAAGCCGCTCTGGCCGCGCAGCCCGGCGTGCAAGCCTGCGCAGTCGCCCTGCATACCGACCCAGCGCTCGGCCCGCAGCTGGTCGGCTATGTCGTCGCCCAGGGCGGCGCGCCGCTCGATCTCGGCGCGGTACGCCGCGCGCTCGCCGCCCGGCTGCCCGATTACATGACCCCCGCGCACCTGATCGCGCTCGCACGTCTGCCCGTCACCCTCAACGGCAAGCTCGATCGCAAAGCCCTGCCCGCACCGACGCGCGCTGCCAAGGCGGGTACTGCAGCCCCGGCGGAATCACCCGGGGTGACCCAAGAAGTTGCCACGGTTTTCGCCGAGGTGCTGGGTCTGGATCGCGTTAGCCCGTCGGACAATTTCTTCACCCTCGGCGGCAATTCCCTGCTGGTTCTGCGTGCCCTGGCCGCGCTTCGCCAGCGCGGGTACGGCGAACTCAGCGTGGCCGCGTTTTTCGGCGATCCGACGCCGCGCGGCATCGCCGCACACATCGGCGGACAAGTCGGCATCGCGGCCAATCGTCTCACCGCCGCCCACCGCAGTGAACCTCAGGGCGAAACCCTGCGCGACGAGCCCATCGCCATCATCGGCATGGCCGGACGCTTCCCCGACGCGCCGACGGTGGAGGCCTTCTGGGACATGCTCGACGAAGGCCGCGAGGGCATCCGCTTTTTCCGCCCCGACGAACTCGACCCTTCCATTCCCGCCGCGCTGCGCGGCGATCCGGCCTACGTCGCCGCGCGCGGCGTGCTGCAGGGCGTGGCCGATTTCGACGCCGCCTTCTTTGGCATCAGCCCGCTCGAAGCCGAGTTGATGGACCCGCAGCAACGCGTGTTCCTCGAGCTGTGCTGGGAATGCATGGAGCGCGCGGGCCATGTGCCGGGCCAGACCACCACGCCCGTGGGCGTGTTTGCCGGCATGTACAACGCCACCTATTTTCAGCGCCATGTCAGCGCCCATCCCGACAAGGTGCAACGCCTGGGCGAGTTCCAGGTCATGCTGGCCAACGAGAAAGACTACATCGCCACCCGCACCGCCAACCGGCTCGATCTCACCGGCCCGGCGGTCAGCGTGCATACCGGCTGCTCCACCTCGCTGGTGGCCATCGGCCAGGCGGTGGACAGCCTGCACAGCGGGCAGTGCGGCATGGCGCTTGCCGGCGGCAGCTCCATCACCTGTCCGCCCAACAGCGGCTATCTCTACCAAGAGGGCTCGATGCTCTCGCCCGACGGCCACACCCGCACCTTCGACGCGCAGGCGCAGGGCACGGTGTTTTCCGACGGCGCCGCCGTGGTGCTGCTCAAACCCCTGAGCGCAGCCCTGGCCGATGGCGACACCATCCACGCCCTGATCCGCAGCGTCGCCATCAACAATGACGGCGGCGGCAAGGCCAGCTTCACCGCGCCCAGCGTGGATGGGCAGGCTGCAGTAGCCGCTTCCGCGCTGGCCGCTGCCAACGTGCAACCCGAAGACATCAGCTACATCGAAACGCACGGCACCGCCACCCCGCTGGGCGACCCGGTGGAGGTGCAGGCTCTCACCCGGGCCTTCCGCCAGTCCACCAAGCGCACGCAGTTCTGCCGCATCGGCTCCGGAAAGAGCAATGTCGGCCATACCGTCATCGCCGCCGGCGCCACCGGGGTCATCAAGACCGCGCTGTCGCTGCAGCACGAGCGCATCCCGGCCACCCTGCATTTCCACACGCCCAACCCCAAACTGGGGCTGGAAGACTCGCCCTTCATCGTCAACGACCGCCTCACGCCGTGGCCACGCGGCGCGCAGCCGCGTCTGGCCGGAGTCAACAGTTCGGGCGTGGGCGGCACCAACGCCCACGCCATTCTGGAAGAAGCGCCGCTGCGCGCGCCCGGCAGCCCCGCACAAGGGCCGTTCATCCTGCGCCTGTCCGCTCGCAGCGAAGGCGCCCTCGCCGCCTCCGCCGAGCAACTCGCGGTGCATCTCGCCACTCAGCCCGATACCCCGCTGGGCGATTGCGCCTACACCCTGCGTGTGGGCCGCAAGACTTTTGCCCACCGTCTGATCGTGGTGGCCGACGACGCGACCGACGCCGCCCGCGACCTGCGCGATGCGCAAGCCCCGCTGAGCGCGCGGCGCAAAGCGCCCGCCGCGCCGCCGCCTCTGGCCCTGCTGTTTCCCGGTCAGGGCGCGCAATACGCGGCGATGGGCAGTGGCCTTTACGGCTCCCTGCCCGAGTTTCACGACGCGCTCGACACCGCCCTTGCCGCGTTTGCGCCGCACACCAAGTTCGACCTCAAGGCGCTGCTGTTTGGCGGCGATGCGGCCGCGCTGCAGCCCACCGCCGTCACCCAGCCCGCCACCTTCTGCATCGAATACGCCCTGGCGCAATGGTGGTTGCAGCGCGGTCTGCAGCCCAGCGTGCTCATCGGCCACTCCGTGGGCGAGTTCGTCGCCGCCGTGCTGGCGGGGGTGTTCTCGCTCGAAGACGCCGCCGCCTTAGTGGCCTTGCGCGGCCAGCTCATGCAGGCCCAGCCGCCGGGCGCCATGCTGTCGGTGCGGCTCTCGGCCAGCGCGCTGCAGCCCTATCTCACGGACGATCTCGACCTCGCCGGCGAAAACGGCCCGCAGGCCAGCGTGGTGGCCGGTTCGTTCGAGGCCATCAGCCGCTTGCAGGCTCGGCTCGACGCCGACGGTCTCGTCAGCCGTCCGCTGCAGACCTCGCACGCTTTCCACTCCGCCATGATGGACGCCGCCGTCGCGCCCTTCGAAGCCGCAGTACGGAGTGTTGCTCGCCACGCCCCGCAGCGCGTCATCATTTCCACCCGCACCGGCCAGGCCCTCAGCGCCGAGCAGGCCACCGACCCCGTTTACTGGGCTAGGCATCTGCGCGAAACCGTGCGCTTCTCCAGCGCGGTGCAGACGGCGCTGGGCACCCAGCCCGATCTGGTCTGCATCGAGTGCGGTCCGCGCGGTTCGCTCAGCACCCTGGTGCGCCAGCACGCACGCGCAGGCCAGGCCGCGCCCATCGCCCTGCCCAGCCTGCACGACGCCGCCGCCAGCGAACTGCGCCAGCTCGCCAGCGCGGTCGGGCAACTCTGGACGCTGGGGCACGACATCCCTTGGTTCGACGCCGCAGAAAAGCGCCAGCGCATTCTCTTGCCCACCTACCCCTTCGAGCGCAAGCGCTACTGGCTGGACGCCGCCGTGGCGCCCCAAACCAGCTCGCAGCCCAGCGCGCAACCCGCCCCCCAGCCCGCCGCATCGCCTGCCAGTGCTGCCATAGTTTCCGCCCCTTCCCTTCCCATTCCGACGACCGCCGCCATGACCCAAGCCGCCTCTCGCCTGCCGACGCTCATCTCCCGCCTAAACGCCCTGTTCGAAGACAGCTCGGGCGTCGAGCTGGCCGACACCGACCCGACCGCCGCCTTCGTCGAACTGGGGCTCGATTCGCTCACCCTCACCCAGGCCGCGCTGCAGATCAAAAAAGACTTCCGCCTGCCCATCACCTTCCGCGACCTGATGGAACGCTACCGCAGCGTCGACGCGTTGGCCCGTCACATCGACAGCCAGCTCCCGCTCGAAGTGGCCCAACCTGCTGCCCAGCCCGCCACTCAGCCCGCAATCGCGCCCCAAGCCGCACCGCAAGCCCCGCTCGCGCCACCCGCAGGAGGTTTCGCCATGACCCAACCCGCCCCGAGCTTCGCCCCGCAGCCCATGCCCACCCCCTTGGCCCTGGCCGCGAACGCGCCCTTCATGCAGCAACTCATCGCCCAGCAGATGCAGCTCATGACGCAGCAGCTCGCGCTGCTAGGCAGCGCCCCGGCCACGTTCGCCTTGCCGGCTGTGGCCGAAGCACCCGTCGCCCCGCAAAACATTCAGGCCGCAGCGCCTGCGGCCGTTGCCCCACCCGCCCCCGCACCAGACCCCGCCCCCGTCGCGGCGGCTGCCCCGACGGCCGACGAAGAAGGCCCGAACGCCAACGCCAAGTACGACGTGAAAAAGGCCTTCGGCGCCATCGCCCGCATCCACACCACGCCCACCGGCGAACTCAGCGCCCGGCAGCAGGCGCGGCTCGACGCCTTCATGCGCCGCTACATCGAGCGCACCAAAGAATCCAAGGCCTACACCGTGCGCCATCGCCCGCATCTGGCCGACCCGCGCGTGGTCAACGGCTTCCGCCCGCAGCTCAAAGAGATCATTTATCAGATCGTCATTGCCCGCTCCGCCGGTTGCCATATGTGGGATCTCGACGGCAACGAGTACGTAGACGCCCTCAGCGGCTTCGGCATGAGCCTGTTCGGCTGGCAGCCGCCCTTCATCAATGACGCCGTGCGCAAACAACTCGACGACGGCTACGACATCGGCCCCCAGCACCCCCTGGCCGGCGAAGTGGCCGAACTCATCTGCGACCTCACCGGCGCCGACCGCGCCGCGCTGTGCAACACCGGCTCTGAAGCCGTCATGGGCGCAGTACGCGTGGCCCGCACCATCACCGGCCGCAGCAAGATCGCCATCTTCGCCGGGGCCTATCACGGCATCTTCGACGAAGTCATCGTGCGCGGCACCAAGAAGGGTCGCTCCATACCCGCGGCGCCGGGCATCATGCCCAACACCTCCGAAAACGTCGTCGTGTTCGACTACGGCACCCCCGAAACCCTGGCCGCGCTCAAAGAGCGCATGGATGAATTCGCCGCCATCGTGGTCGAGCCCGTGCAGAGCCGCCGCCCCGACTTCCAGCCGCGCGAATTCCTCCACGCCCTGCGCGACATCACCGCCCAGGCCGGCACCCTGCTCATCTTCGACGAAGTGGTCACCGGCTTCCGCTCGCACCCCGGCGGCATCCAGGCCCTGTTCGACATCCGCGCCGATCTGGTGAGCTACGGCAAGGTCGTCGGAGGCGGCTTTCCCATCGGCGTCATCGCCGGCAAACGCGAGTACATGGACGCGCTCGACGGCGGCCAATGGCAATACGGCGACGACTCCGTGCCCACCGTGGGCGTCACCTACTTTGCCGGCACCTTCGTGCGCCACCCCCTCGCCCTGGCCGCAGCCAAGGCCGTGCTGCTGCACCTCAAGGCCGCAGGCCCCGAACTGCAGCACACCCTCACCACCTCCACCGCCGCCATGGTGGACGAACTCAACGCCTACTGCCGCGAAGTCGGCGCGCCCATCGTTCTCAAATCGTTCTCCTCCGTGTGGAAAATCTTCTTCACCGAAGACCACCCCATGCAAGACCTGCTGTTCGCCATGATGCGCAGCCGCGGCGTGCACATCCTCGACAACTTCCCCTGCTTCTTCACCACCGCCCACACCCCGCAAGACATCGCCGTCATCAAGACCGCGTTCAAGGAAGCCGTGGCCGAACTGCAGGAAGCCGACTTCATACCCCGCCACATCGATGCGGCCCCCGCCGCCTTCGACGCCAGCCACCCGCCCGTGCCCGGCGCACGCATCGGCAAAGACCCCGGCGGCAACCCCGCCTGGTTCGTCCCCAACCCCGAGCAGCCCGGCAAGTACCTTCGCCTCGACGCCTAAAAAGCTATGGATACTTCTACCGCCACCGCGGTCGATTACGACCCCTTCGCCGACGCCGCGCCCGTCGCCCGCGTCGCTCCCACCACTGAAGCCCAGCGCGAAATCTGGCTGGCCTGTCAGCTCGGCGGCGATGCCACGCTGGCGTACAACGAGTCGGTCAGCGTGCGTCTGCGCGGGCCCATCGCAACCGATGCGCTGCGCAGGGCCGTCCTGGGCCTTGTCGCGCGACACGACGCCTTGCGCGCCACCTTCGGCGCCGACGGGCTGAAGATGTTCATCGCCGAAAGCCTGGCGGTCGATATTCCGGAACTGCACCTTGACACGCTCAGTCAGGACGCGCGCGATGCCGCCTTGCAGACGCACATCCGCGCTGAGGTAGACCAGCCCTTCGATCTGGAACAGGGTCCGCTGCTGCGCGCCAGTATCGTCCGCTTCGGGCCGGACGAGGTCGTTCTGATCCTGACCGCGCACCACATCATTTGCGATGGCTGGTCGTTCGGCGTTCTGTTGGGCGAGCTTCCAGCCTTGCTACGCGCTCCCGGATCAGCGCCGAACCTGCCCGCGCCCGATGGCTATGCCGACTACGCCGAAAGCCAGTACGACTCGGCGCATCAGCAACAGACCGATCTCGACACACACTACTGGGTCTCGATCTACGACCGTTCGACCCTGGCGCTCGATCTCCCTACAGTGCGCCCACGACAGCCGGTGCGCAGTTTTGCATCGCGCCGGGAAGACCTGCGGATCGAGCCCAGCCTGCTGGACGCCGTGCGCAAGCTCGGTGCGCGCCACGGCGCCAGCCTTTTCGCCACCCTTCTGGGGATCTACGCCGCGCTCGTTTCCCGCGTGTCCGGGCAGGACGACGTTGTGGTCGGCGTATCGGCGGCGGGCCAATCCGCTGAAGGCAGCCAAAACCTGGTCGGACACTGCGTCAACCTGCTTCCCATCCGGCTCCAGATCGAATCCGAGTCCGATATCGCCAGTCTGTTGGAGAAGTCGCGCAGTGCCGTACTTGACGCCTACGACCATCAAAGCGTGAGTTTCGGCGGCTTGCTCAAGCACCTGCAGATCCGCCGCGAACCGGGACGGCTGCCCCTCGTTTCAGTCCTGTTCAATCTGGATGCAAGGCTCGACACCAGCGTCTACAGAGCCCAGGGCCTGCAAGCCGAGATCTTCTCCAACCCGCGCAGTGCCGAGAATTTCGAGCTTTACCTCAATGTCACGCAGGACGCCGAGGGCCTTCTTCTGGAATGCCAGTACAAGACCGACCTTTTCGATCAAGCCACCGTCCAGCGCTGGCTGAGGCTCTACCGGGAAGCGCTGGTGCGCGCCACGGCCGACCCAGCCCAGACCTTGGCCTCGCTTCTGGCGCCCTCCCCCGCCGAACAAGTCCTTTTGGCGCAATGGAATGACACAGCACGCGATTACCCGACCGGTCAACGTCTGGACACGATGTTGGCCCAAGGCCTGCAGATCGCGCCCGAAACCACCGCGCTGGTGTTCGAAGGACAGAGCCTCAGCTACCAAGACCTGCACGCGCGTGCACGGCAGCTCGCGCATGTACTGCGTGAACGGGGCGCAGGCCCTGGCGTGCTCGTTGGTGTCTGCGTGGAGCGCAGCCTGGAATTGGTCGTGGCCCTGGTGGGCATCATGCTCAGCGGCGCCGCCTATGTGCCGCTCGACCCATCCCTGCCCGCTGAGCGTCTGAGCGGCATGGCCGAGGACGCCGACATCAAGCTGCTGCTCACGCGGCACGCCGAATACGCGAGCCGCGCCCATGCTTTCCCGATGCAGACGCAGGCGCTGTACCTGGACGACATGGCCTGGCAGCCGCATGGGGCCGTGCCACCGCTGCCAGCCGTCGGCAATGAACGAGACCCGGCCTATGTCATCTTCACCTCGGGCTCCACTGGGCGGCCCAAGGGGGCCATGAACGCACATCGCGGCATCGTCAACCGTCTGCTCTGGATGCAGGAGACCTACGCACTTCAACCTGGCGAACGCGTGCTGCAGAAAACCCCGTTCAGCTTCGACGTGTCGGTGTGGGAATTCTTCTGGCCGCTCACGGTCGGTGCCACCCTGGTTGTCGCGCGGCCGGATGGTCACCGAGACAGCGCTTACCTGGTCGATCTGGTGCAGCGCGAGCACATTGACGTGATGCATTTCGTTCCGTCCATGTTGCGATTCTTCCTGGACGAGCCCGGCGCAACGGCCTGCGGGCGCCTGCGGCAAGTCGTGTGCTCTGGCGAAGCCCTGCCGCTCGATCTGGTCGAGCGCTTTTTCACCTTGCTTCCGAAGACGCGCTTGGCCAATCTTTACGGCCCGACCGAGGCGGCGGTCGATGTAAGCGCCTGGGAGTGCCGCCCCGGCGAACCCTCGGGCACGGTCCCCATCGGTGCGCCCATTGCCAACACCCAGTTGTACGTCCTTGACGCCCATCTGCGGCCACTGCCCATCGGCACGCCGGGAGATCTGTATATCGGCGGGGACCAGGTCGGCATGGGCTATACCAAGCGGCCCGATCTGACGGCCGAGCGCTTCATCGCCGATCCATTCCGCAGCGGTGGCCGTCTTTACAAGACAGGAGACATTGCCCGCTGGCGCGGTGACGGTGCACTCGACTACCTGGGGCGCAGCGATCATCAGGTCAAAGTGCGCGGCTACCGCATCGAGTTGGGCGAAATCGAGAATCAGATGCTCGCTTTGCCGGGCATTCAGCATGCGGTGGCCATCACCCGTGAGGATCAGCCGGGAGACCTTCGCATCGTCGCCTATGTCACAGCCGAGGGCTCCACCGTCGACAGCGAAGCGCTGCGAGATCAACTGCGCCAGGTTTTGCCCGACTTCATGGTCCCGCAGAACATCGTCCAGCTCGACGCCATTCCGCTGCTGTCCAGCGGCAAGGTCGACCGCCGCGCCTTGCCTGCTCCAAACCCGGCGCAGAACAGCGCCGGGCGTCAACGCGTGCCTCCACGCAACGCCACCGAGCAGGCGGTTCTCAGTCTGATGGAACAGGTGCTCAAGCTGCCCGAGATGAGTGTGCTCGATGACTTTTTCGCCATGGGGGGCCATTCCCTTCTCGCGGCCCGCCTCATCGCTCAACTCAACGCCACACTCGATCTCAACCTGCCCTTCAGGCTGGTCTTTGAATCGCCCACGGTGGAGCGCATGGCCGTGGCCATCGACAAAGCCAAAGCGAAGGGCGGTGGCGGCCGCATCGCCATCCGTCACGATCCCAGCCGTCAGTCTGCGCCGCTGACCGCCCAGCAGCAGCGCATCGCCTTCATGGAAGAGCTGCATCCGGGCCGTGTGGTTTACAACACCCCATCTGCCCACCGCCTGCGGGGGCCGCTGCAGATCGAGACGTTCAAGCAGGCCTTGCACGACATGGTGCTGCGCCAGCCCGTGCTGCGCAGCGTCATTCAAACGGTCAACGGCCAGCATGAGCAAGTGGTACTAGAGGAAGTGGCGTTCGACCTCCCGCTCATCGACCTGTCGGCGTGGGCGCCAGAAACGCGCGTAGGTGAACTGATGCGACGCATGCAAGCCGTCGTCGACCAACCGATCGGCATCCATCAGGCGCCACTGTTTCGCGCGGCGCTATTCAAGCTCGCGCCGGACGAACATGCCCTGCTGTTCATGCCGCATCACATCATCTGGGACGGCTGGTCCTTCGATCTGCTTTACAGCGATCTGGCCGCCTGTTACAGCGCCCGCCAACAGGGCGCCGTCAACACCCTGCCCCCCTTGCCCGTCACTTATGCCGACTACGCCCATTGGCAACAGGAATGGCTGAGCAGTCCCGCCTTTGCGGCTCAATTGCAGGAGTGGAAGCTGCGCATAGCCCAGGCGCCGCAGCCCAAGGCGCCGCAAACCGATAAACCCCGAAGTGCGGGCATGAGCGGTGAAGGCGCCACAGAATGGGTTCGGATCAACAAGGCAGACACCGAGCAGTTGCGCGACATCGCACGCCAGACCGACCTCACCCTCAACATGTTGGCGCTGGCTTTGTACGGGGCCATGATGGCGCAGGCCTCGGGTAGCGAAACCATCGTCATCGGTGTACCGGTGCGTGGCCGCATGATGGCCGAAGTCGAACCTGTCATGGGGTTCTTCAACAACCTGCTGCCCTTGCAACTGCGCCTCGTGCCGGGCCAGACGACCACAGACTATCTGCGCAGTGTCAAACAGGAATTCCTCGACGTTCTGAACTTCCAGGACATCCCGTTCGAGCGCCTCGCCATGGAGCCGGAAATGATGGCGCGTTCCCAACGTGCCGGCATTTACCAAGCCTTGTTCTCCTTCCAGGACGCGAGGGAGCGCACGCGACGCTGGGGCGATGTCGAACAGAGCAGCATTCTGATTTTCCAGAAGGGCGCCACGGAAGACCTGGGCCTGTGGCTGATGGAAGTTCCGGGGGGCCTGGAAGGCGGCTTCACCTACAACGCCGATATCTACACCGAGGCAACGGCTTCAGCCTTCAAGGCGCGCTTCCTCGAACTGGTGGGCCGCCTCATACGCAACCCGCAGCAGCCCCTGGGCGAATTGCTGGAGACCGAGCAATCCGACTCCGCGCTGGCACTGCGACATCTGGCCACTACCGAAGCAGCCGGGCAAGCGACGCCCACCCGATCCAGGTCAGCGGCCTCTGCAACCACCCGCGAGCGCAGCCCTACCGAGCAGACCATGACCGAGGTCTGGTCAACCCTGCTGGGGCTCAAACCCGAGCAGATTGCGCTCTCCGACAACTACTTCGATCTGGGCGGCGACTCCCTCTCGGCCATGCAGGCCGTCCAGGGCATGTATCAGCGCACTGGTAAGCGAGGCAACGCGCGTTTGCTCATCTTTGAATCGCTTGAGCAAATCTCACGGCACTACGACGAGATGCCCCAAGAAGAGGTCGCAGCCACCGCCAAAGCCAAGGGCGGCTTCGTCAAGCGCCTGTTCGGCGGCCTGTCGCGCAACCCCTGACAGCCCGCGCCTACCCGCGCCCCGCCGCCTCCACGCCCTGGTTCGCCAGGGCGTCGGCCTGTTCGTTGCCGGGGTCGCCGGTGTGGCCGCGCACCCACACCCAGCGTAGGGTGTGGGGCGCGGCGGCTTTTTCCAGGCGCTGCCACAGATCGACGTTTTTCACCGGCTTTTTGTCGGCGGTGGTCCATCCGCGCCGCTTCCAGCCGACGATCCATTCCGTCATGCCTTTGAGCACGTATTGCGAATCGGTGTGCAGCAGCACGCGACTGGGGCGCTTGAGGGCTTCAAGCGCCATGATGGCGGCCATCAGTTCCATGCGGTTGTTGGTGGTTTGCGGCTCGCCGCCGTGCAGGGTTTTTTCATGGCCGCCGCTGCGCAGCACCACGCCCCAGCCGCCGGGGCCGGGGTTGCCTTTGCAGGCGCCGTCGGTATAGATGATGATCTCGTTGTCGGATTCGGTGGTCATAGGGTTCAGATTTTTGTTTTCGCCCGGCGCTGCGCGATGGGTCGCAGCGCGACGGCGCGACGCTGGGTGCGCATTTCCACCTTGCCGACCAGACGCATGGCGGGCACGCGCTTGATCGCCGCGAGGAAGTACACCGCGCCGAACACGGGCCACCAGCGGTCTCCCGCCTGGTCCATGAAGCGCCAGCGGTGCAGCCACAGCGGCGAGCACAGCGCGGGGCGGTAGCAGCCGAAGCGGCCTTGGGTGACTTCAAAGCTGAGCAGCCGCAGCCAGTCGCGCACGCGGCGGGGGGCGAGAAATTCGCCGTGCTGAGGCAAATACCAGCCGCCGCCCACGCGCCCGACCAGTTGTCGCATGCCCCACAGGCTCCAGGTGTTGAAGCCGCTGATGACGATCTGCCCGCCGGGCACCAGGACGCGATCCACTTCGCGCAGGCAGGCGTGCGGATCGTCCACCCACTCCAGGGTGTGCGGCAGCACGACCAGATCGAGAGATTGGGCGGGAAACGGCAGCGCGGTGAAGTCGCATTGCAGATGCTCGGTATGAATGGCGTGGGCGTCGGCGGGCTGCGGCTCGGGGGGAAGCTGTGCGCTTTCGGCCGCCAAGCCCACGGCGTCCACCAGGCCGGGCTCGGCATAGACCGGCTCGCCGCCGTAATGCTCGGGCAGCAGGCAGGCCGGGCGCACGCCGGGCAAATCGGGCTGGGCCGACTCGGCGCCGTCGAGCGCCAGCCAGCGATGCGGCATGCGGTTGTGCGCCAGCCCCTGCAAAGCCGGATTGCCGAGTTGCAACGCGTGATAGCCGAAAATGTCGGTCACCACGCGGTCGATCTGGCTCTGTTCCCAAGCCAGGGCGTAGCGACCAGGAGGTGTCTGCAACCAGTGCTGCAGACTCATCAACGGCCACAGATCGGAGTCACCATGCATACAGAAGCGCTTGCTGCCTTTCGCGATAACTACATCTGGTTGATTAGGCCCGACGCGAACGATCCGCGCACTTTGGTGGTCGACCCGGGCGACGCCGCGCCGGTGATTGGCGCCCTGGAACGGGGCGGCCTGGAACTGCGCGGCATTCTAGTCACCCACCATCACAGCGACCATGTGGGCGGCATTCGCGAGTTGCTGCAGTGGTGGCAGACGAAGCACCCCGCCGATGGGCCGCCCGTCTGGGGGCCAGCCGCCGAGGCCATTCCCGCACGCACGCAGGCCATGCGCCAGGGCGATGTGTTCTCGCCGACGGGCTGGCCCCTGCGATTCGAGGTACTGGAAGTGCCGGGCCACACCCTGGGGCATATCGCCTATGTGGCCACCGCGCTGCAGGGCGAGGAGCCGTCTTCGCTGTTCTGCGGCGACACGCTGTTTTCCGCAGGCTGCGGTCGTCTGTTTGAAGGAACTCCGGCCCAGATGCACCATTCTTTAAACAAACTGTCGCAACTCCCTGAAAATACGACAGTAAATTGTGCCCACGAGTACACCCTCTCTAATCTACAATTCGCACGGGCTGCAGATCCCCTGAACGAGGCGGTGGTGGCGCACCAGAAACGGTGCCTGGCCTTGCGCGCCAAAGGGCTGCCCACCTTGCCGAGCCATATCGGCCTGGAGAAGCAGATCAATCCGTTCCTGCGCACCGACCAGCCCGGCGTGCTGCAGGCGCTGGAGCAGCACAGGGGCCAAAAGCCCGGGGACGCGGTGCAGGCGCTGGCCTGGCTGCGAGAGTGGAAAAACGATTTCAAGGGGTGAGAACCGATGCGGCAACTGAGACGACTGCGATTTTGGGCTTTGGGTGCAATGGTCGCAATGGCCGCCGGATGCGCCGCCGTCCCTCCCTCCGAAAAAACCGCCGCCTCATCTCTAACCTCACCGCCCAGCAGTTCTACCGCCGCCGCTTCCGCAGCCGCTGAACCCGGCACACCGCTCAAGGCCGAGGTGGTCGGCGGCGGCGCCGTCACTCCCGCCGAGCAAACCGCGCTGCAAGACGACACCAAGGACATCACCCCGCAGTACAACGACATCTGGCAACGCATCCGCGCCGGTTTCGCCATTCCCAATATGGACAGCCCGCTGGTGGCGCAGGCCGCGCAGTGGTATACCACCCGGCCCGACTATGTCGCCCGCATGACCGAGCGTGCGCGCAAATACCTCTACTACACCGTGCAGGAAGTGCAAAAGCGCGGCATGCCCACCGAGCTGGCGCTACTGCCTTTTATCGAGAGCGCCTACAACCCCGACGCGCGCTCGGTGGCCCACGCCGTGGGCATGTGGCAGTTCATTCCGTCCACCGGCAAGCACTACAACCTCAAGCAGAACATGTTCCAGGATGATCGCCGCAGTGTGCTGGCCTCGACCAACGCCGCGCTCGACTATCTGCAGAACCTCTACAACATGTTCGGCAACTGGCAGCTCGCCCTGGCCGCCTACAACTGGGGCGAAGGCAGCGTGCAGCGCGCCATTGCCTACAACAAGGCGCACAACCTGCCGGTCGATTACCAAGACCTGCGCATGCCCAACGAAACCCGCAACTACTACCCCAAGCTGCAGGCGGTGAAAGACATCATCTCCGACCCGGCCAAGTACGGCATCACCCTGCCCGACATTCCCGATCATCCCTACTTCAAGGCGGTCACCATCACGCGCGATATCGACGTGTCGCTGGCCGCCAAACTGGCCGGCCTGACGCTCGACGAGTTCCGCTCGCTCAACCCCTCCTACACCAAGCCGGTGATCCTGGGGGCGACCAATCCGCGCATCCTCTTGCCCTACGACAACGCCACGCACTTTGCCCAGGCGCTGCAGGCTTACAACGGCCCGCTGTCCACCTGGACGGCCTACACCGTCAAAGCTACTCAGTCGCCGATGCAACTGGCGAGCGAACTCAAGGTCAGCGAAGCCGTGCTGCGCGAAACCAACGACATTCCGGCGCGGCAGCTCATCCGGGCCGGTTCGACCGTGCTGATTCCCAAGGCGGATGACGGCAGCAATAAAAACGTCAGCGCGGCCGTCGCCGAAAACGCGGTGTTGGCCTTTGCGCCCGAAGCTCCGCCGGGGCGTCGCATGGTGCTGCGCGTCGGCCGATATGGCGACTCGGTGCAGGGCGTAGCGCACCGCTATCACCTCAGCCCGCTCCAAGTGGCGCAGTGGAACCGCACGACCGAGCGCGGCATTTTCCGCAAGGGTCAGTTCGTGACCATTTACGTCACGCACACCCCGCGCATTTTCGTGGCCGAGCGCCAGGCGGACGAGCGGCGCATCGTGGCAGAGCGTAAGGTGGTCAAACGGCGCGTGGTGGCCGAACGCAAACCGCAGGTCAAGCGCCGCAACATCGTGCGCCAGCCTGTCAAGGTCGCCGAGCGTCAGCGCAAAGAACTGCACTACAGCGTGCAGACGCGGGACAAGAAGCTGATCGACGTCGCGCAGCAGTAAGCGCGCGATCACGCGTTCAGACCGCGCCGTCCTGTCGCAACGCGGCGATCTGCCCGGCGTCCAGACCCAGTTCGGCCAGCACCTCATCGGTATGCGCTCCCAGCGCCGGGCCGAGCCAGCGCGTAGCGCCGGGCGTGGCTGACAAGCGGGGCGCTGGCGCGGGCAAATCGACCGGCGTGCCGTCGGCCAGAGCGTGCGGCTCGATCATGCCGCGCGAGCGAAACTGGGCATCGGCCGCCACATCGGCAATGCTGTAGATGCGGGTGGCGGGCACCTCAGCCGCACGCATGGCCTGCACGATGGCTTCGGGCTCTTGTCCCGCAGCCCATTGCTGTATGGCCGCGTCGATCTCGTCGGCGCGCGCCATGCGGCCTGGATTGCGCGCCAGCCCGGCATCCTCGGCCATATCGGTGCGGCCGATGGCCAGCATCAGCCGCTTGAAAATCGCATCGCCATTGCCCGAAATCTGCACCCACTCGCCGCCCTTGCTGCGATAAACGTTGGACGGCGTGATGCCCGGAATGCTCGTTCCCGTGCGCTGCCGCACCGTGCCGTCGTAGCTGTATTCCATCAGCGTGCTTTCCAGCAGATTGAACACGCTCTCGGTCAGCGCCACATCGACCACTTGCCCTTCGCCGCCCTGCTCCCCGTTCCACCGCCCGCCGGTAAGGTCGCGGTGGCGCAGCGCCATGAGCGCGCCCATGGTGGCGTGCAACGCCGCGATGGAGTCGCCCAGCGACAGATTGGCGCGCATGGGCGGGCGATCCGGATCGCCGGTGACATAGCGCATGCCGCCCATGGCCTCGGCAATGGCGCCAAAACCCGGCTGCAGGCGCATCGGCCCGGTCTGGCCGAAGCCGGAAATGCGCACCATCACCAGACTGGGGTTGACGGCGCGCAGGTCGTCCCAACCCAGGCCGAGCTTTTCGAGTGCGCCGGGGCGCATGTTTTCCACCACCACATCGGCCCGCGCCGCGAGCTGCAGCACGATGTCGCGGCCCTGCGGGTGTTTGAGATTGACTGTGATGCAGCGTTTGTTGCGCGCCTGCGCGGTCCACCAAAGCGACTCGCCTTTGTGCAGCTTGCGCCAACTGCGCAGCGGGTCGCCGCCCGGATCATCGCCGCGTGCCGGCGACTCGATCTTGATCACGTCCGCGCCGAACTCGGCCATCAGCCGGGTGGCAAACGGCCCGGCAATCAGGCTACCGAGTTCGAGCACGCGCAGACCGTCGAGCGCACTGCGCGCAGGCTGTGTTGAAGCGACCTGCTTATCCATAGAAGGGGGCAAACAACAGGGCGATGTTGACCAGCAGCGCAAGCCCCCACACCGCCGAGCGCAACGAGGCGCGGTCGTTGAGGTAGCACCAGAGATAAACCGCGCGCAACACCAGCCAGGCGATCAGCAGGCCGTTGATCAGCTCCAGCGGCGCTTTCAGATACAGGGCAAACAAGGCCGCCGCAAACAGAAAGGGCAAGGCCTCGAAGCTGTTCGCCTGCGCCGCGTTGGCACGTCGTCTGCGCGGGTCGGTCTGCCGCTCCATCCAGAGCCGGGGCTCGTTGTTGTCGTAGCGGTTTTCCTTGGAGCGAAACGTGCCCGACTTGGCCTTGCCCGCCGCGACGATGGGCAGTTGCGAGGCAATGAGCAGCAGGATGGCGGTGAGCAGCATGGGGGATCTCCGGGGTGAGTGCGCAGCATACAAAAACCAAGGGCCGACTGCTGTCGGCCCTTGGCACTACCGTCGCGTTCGGCCGGAATCAAACCTCCGGCGCGCGATCTTCAGGGAGCAGAAACTTGTCTCATGTCGTTAGCCCGCGTAGTCTGCGGCCACGGTTGCATCCTGCTTGTTGGCCATGCCCAAGGCACCGATGACCAGGGTGGCGACGATGGCGACCACGAAGTTGATCACCAGGGCGTACAAGCCGATGTAAGCCGGAATCACCATGCCCGCAATGTGCAGCGCATAGCCCGAGGTCTTGAAGCCGTTGAGCGACGCCGCCCAGACGCCCCAGACCAGACCCGCCGCCCAACCCAGCAGGAGCGCCTTGGCGTCGAACCAGCGGGTGTAGATGCCTGAGACGATGGCCGGCAGGGTCTGCAAAATCAAAATACCGCCCAGCAGTTGGAGCTGAATGGCATAGGTCAGCGGCAGGAACACGATGAACAGCAGCGCACCGAACTTGACCAGCAACGATACCAGCTTGGCCATCTCGGTTTCCTTGCGCGTGCTGCAGTTCGGATTGATATAGGGCTTGTAGATATTGCGCGTGAACAGGTTGGCCGCGGCGATCGACATGATGGCCGCGGGCACCAGCGCGCCGATCGCCACCGCCGCAAAACCCACCCCGACAAACCAGCTCGGGAAGTAGTGCAGCAGCAAACCCGGCATGGCGAACTGCGGGCCGTACTGCTTGAAGTAAGGCGCCAGATCAGGCAGCTTGGCAATGCCCGAGGCATAGGCCATATAGCCGAGCAGCGCGATGAGGCCGAGCATGAAGGAGTACGCGGGCAGGAACACCCAGTTGCGGCGCAGGGTGTTGGGGCCCTTGGCCGAGAGCACGGCCGTGGTGGCATGCGGGTACAGCATCAGCGCCAGCGCCGAACCAAAGGCCAAAGTCGGATAGAACGTCTGCAGGCCCAAGTTGCCGTCTTTCACCGGCGGCAGCAGCAGATGCCCCTTCGGAATGGCGGCGAAAATGTTGCCGAAGCCGCCGAGCTTGTACGGCACCACGATGATGAGCGCGATCACCGTGATGTAGACCAGCAGATCCTTGACCACCGCAATGGACGCCGGGGCGCGCAGCCCGCTGGTATAGGTGAACGCAGCCAGAATGACGAAGGCGATGACCAGCGGCACATCCCCCATCAGCCCCTGCGTGGAAAAACCCAGCCCGCCGATCACCACCTGAATGCCCACGAGCTGCAGCGCGATATAGGGCATGGTGGCGACGATGCCGGTCACGGCAATCGCCAGCGCCAGCGCCGGGCTGCCGTAGCGTCCGGCGACGAAATCGGACGCGGTGATGTAGTTGTGCTTCTTCGCCACGATCCACAGACGCGGCAGAATGGCGAACACCATGGGATACACCAGCACGGTGTAGGGCAGCGCAAAGAAACCCAGCGCCCCGGCGCCGAACACCAGCGCGGGCACGGCCACGAAGGTGTAAGCGGTGTAAAGGTCACCCCCGATGAGGAACCAGGTGATCCAGGTGCCGAAGCGTCGTCCGCCCAGACCCCACTCATGCAGATGATTCATATCCCCCTTGCGCCAATGCGCCGAGGCGAATCCCAGAACCGCGATACCGACAAACAACGCGACAAAAACAACGGTGGCAACGACATTCATGGCGTCAGTCTCCGCTTCCAGACGGCACGACCATCTTGTAGACGATGGCGATGAAAACCCCGGACAGCGGCACCCAGACGAGTTGCCACCAGTAGAAGAAGGGAATGCCGAACACGCTGGGTTCCAGCTTGTTGAAGTAGGGAATGGCGAGCACGGCAACACAGGGAATCGCCAGCAGAATGAACTGCAGCGGCCCCAGTTTTTTGGGTGTGGACATGGAACGGGTCTCCAGGCTCGGCTGACGCGCCAGGGGCGGCCAACCTTCGGTTTTTTCACCGGCATCCATCGCCGGTGCGCTGACGTGTCGGAGATTAGCCCAGCCGTTTACAAATTCGGGTATCCGAATGTGTCATTCGCAAGCAGGCGAAAACGAACGAGCGTTCGTGAGGGTTTTTACTGAGTGCGAGCAAAAAAATCAGCGGATTTGTTCGGTCGATTCCCGCTTGATCAGGATGCGCGGAATGATCAGGGCATAACCCTGCTGCTGCCAATAGATCAACTCGGTCATGGCGTTGGGCACGATTTCGATGAAATCCAGAAAATCCGCCGGGGTGTAGCCGAAATCGTGCGCCGCCTGTCCGCAAACCTTGAACTTCACGCCCATCTGCGCGTAATAGCGCATGCGCTCGACGGCCTCACGGTAACGATCCTGATTGCGGATAACGGTGGCGGCAATCTCGGTGCCGTGCAGCACCACGACGGCCTGCACATCTTCGGGCGAGAAGTCATAGGGCGAGGCCTGCACCGTGTTGAACACCGAGCGCACCCAGAACAGCGCATTGGAAAGGGTTGCGGGGTCGTCGAGGTAAAACTCGAACACCACTTTCATCGGCGCCTTGTAGGGCGTTTGCACCAGCTGTGCAGCGGCGTTTGCTGCGCTGCTGGACACCGCGCAGAGCGCTGCGATCAATACCTGTCGTCTTGTGGCTTGCATGACATCCCCTCGCGAACCCAGATGTATCCGGGTGTAATAGATGGGACATCGAGCGCCTAGCGGGTCAACCCGAGGGCAAAGCAAGGATGCTTAGCCGGCGTTGTCGGACTCGACGCCCCAACGGCGCAGCGCGGCGTCGTCCGATTCGCGGGCATCGACCCACTGACCGCCCTCGGGCGTGGTTTCCTTCTTCCAGAACGGCGCCTGGGTTTTGAGGTAATCCATCAAAAATTCGCAGGCGGCAAAGGCCGCGGCGCGGTGGGCGCTGGCCACCAGCACCAGCACGATGTCGTCGCCCGGCAGCAGGCGGCCCACGCGGTGAATCACCGTGACACCCAACAAGGGCCAGCGCGCCTGTGCCTCATGCACCATGTCGGCAATGGCGCGCTCGGTCATGCCGGGGTAATGCTCCAGTTCCATCGCCTGCACATGGCCGGGGTCGCAAACGCCCGGATGATGATCGCGGCAAAGCCCGACAAAACTGGCGATCGCGCCCACGTCCAGCCGCCCAGCCCGCAGCACCTGCATTTCTGCACCCAGGTCGAACGGCGCGGTCTGGATGCGAATGGTGATCGGCTCCATGCGTTCAGCCCCCGGTGACGGGCGGAAAAAACGCGACTTCGCAGCCGGGCTGCAGCGCTGTGTCGCCGTCGCACATGAGCTGATTGCACGCCATGCGCAGCGGCTTTTCTGCTGCCAAGGCCAGTGCGTAGCGCCCGCCCTGCGCCCGCAGCCAATCGCGCGCCTGCCCTACGGTGAGCACCGCTTCGGGCAGGTCGTGCGTTTCTTGTGACACACCGACGATTTCGCGCACGCTGGCGAAATACCGAATCTGGACGAGCATGGGTCAGCCCTGCAACAAGATGGAGAACGGAAGGTAGCGCAGCACATCGCCACGGGCGATGGGCTGCTGCGGCGGGTTGTCCACCAGGCCGTCGGCCCAGACGGTCGAGGTGAGCACCGCGGAATTCTGCGAGGCAAACAGCTCGGCCTCGCCTTGCGCGTTGAGCCGAACGCGCAGATATTCGCGGCGCCTGTCAGGCTTGGGCCAATCGAACGCGGCGCGCACCGGCAGCGTCTGCACTGCGGTTTGCCCTGCGCCCTGCAAGGCGAGCAAAAAGGGCCGCACAAACAGCAAAAAGGTCACGAAGCTCGACACCGGATTGCCGGGCAGGCCGATGAAGGCGGCTTCGCCCTGTTCTTCGCTGCGGCGCAGATGGCCGAAGGCCAGCGGCTTGCCAGGCTTCATGGCGATCTGCCACAGATCGAGCGCGCCTTCGGCCTGCACCGCGGGCTTGACGTGGTCTTCCTCGCCCACCGACATGCCCCCGGTGGACACCACGAGGTCGTGGCCCAGCGCGGCTTGGCGCAGCACGGCGCGGGTAACCTCGAGCTGATCGGGCACGATGCCGAAATCGGTCACCTCGCATCCCGCAGTTTCCAGCAGGGCGCGGATGACAAAGCGGTTGGAGTTGTAGATGGCGCCGGGGCGCAGCGGCTCGCCGGGCATGGCGAGTTCGTCGCCGGTGAACAGCATCGCCACGCGCGGCTTGCGACGCACTCGCAGCGAGGCCACTCCCACGGAAGCGGCCAGCCCGAGATCCTGCGGCCGCAGCCGTTGCCCGGCTGCGAGCACCACACTGCCAGCCGCCACATCCAGGCCGCGTCGCCGCACCCAATCACCGGCCTTGGGCTGCGCGTTGATGCGCACCGCATCACCCTCGGCGGCGCATTGCTCCTGCATCACCACGGCGTCTGCGCCCGGTGGAATGAGCCCGCCAGTAAAAATGCGCGCCGCCGTTCCCGGCTGCAGGGGCTGCGGCACGGCGCCGGCCGGAATGCGCTGGCTCACCGGCAGGCAGGCGCCCGCGGCAGACACCTCGGCGCTGCGCAAGGCGTAGCCGTCCATCGCGGTGTTGTCAGCGGGGGGCACGTCGATGGTGGAACGCACCTCTTGCGCCAACACCCGACCAAGAGCGGATGAGAGCGGCAGCGTCTCGGTCTCGCTGATCGGGCTCGCAGCGGCCAGCAGACGCTGCAAAGCGACATCGGGATCGATCAGGGGCGAAGCTGGTGCAGTCATGGCTGGTACTCGAATTTGGGGGCATTGTCCGTCAACCAGTCGGCCACGGCAGCCGGGTCGTTGATGTCGAGGACGGCGGCAGGGGCAGGCCGCGCGAGTTGCTGCGGCGAGTCGGTGGCGATGGCGAGAACCTGCGCATCCTCGGGATAGCACAGAGGGCGCCCGGTGCTGGCGCGCCACACTTCAACCTTGGGGAGCCGGGCCTGCTTGAAGCCTTCGACAAACACCCAGTCAGCGGCTGGATCGAGCATGGGCAAAAGCTCGGGCGCCCCAAGCTCTCGCGGCTCTGGCAGACGGCGCTGCAGCGTGATCAGGCGGTCGGACGCGGCCAGCACCTCGAACGCGCCGGCCTCGCGGTGCCGCCAGGTGTCTTTACCCGGATGATCGAACTCGAAGCGGTGATGCGCGTGTTTGAGCACCGACACCCGCAACCCCTGTTGCACGAACCGCTTGACCAGCGCCTCGACCAAAGTGGTCTTGCCGCTGCCGGAAAACCCGGCAAATCCGACGACCTTCATCAGGAGCCCGCCAGCCCCGCGCCGCAGTGCATCGCAATATAGGACTTCACCGCCTCCACCTCGACCGGCATGACGGCAAAACGCTGCGGGCGGCGTTCGAGGTCTTCGAGCCCGGCCGGGCGCTGCGGGCAGGTACCCACGGCTTCCTGAATCGTTTCGGGGAACTTGGCGGCCAGCGCCGTTTCGAGCACCAGCATGGGCACGCCCGGCTCCAGGTGCTCGCGCGCCACTTTCACACCGTCGGCTGTATGGGTGTCGATCAGCCGCTCGCTGCCCTGCCACACGCTGCGGATGGTGGCGAGCCGGTCGGCATGGGTGCTGCTGCCCGAGGCGAAGCCGTAGTCGGCCGCAATCCTGGCAAACGCCGGGTCGGCCGAGAGGTCGAAAAAGCCCCTGCTCGGCAGTTCGTCCGCGAACAGCGCGTGCACGCGCGAGGCATCTCGTCCGAGCAGATCGAAGATGAAGCGCTCGAAGTTCGAGGCTTTGGAGATATCCATCGACGGGCTGGAGGTGTGATGCGTTTCCGCCGATTTGCGCGGACGATAGACGCCGGTGCGGAAGAACTCGTCGAGCACATTGTTCTCGTTGGTGGCCAGTACCAGCTTGCGGATCGGCAGACCCATCATGCGCGCTACATGCCCGGCGCAGATGTTGCCGAAGTTGCCCGACGGGACGGTGAAGCTCACCTGCTCGTCGTTGCTGCGCGTAGCCTGGAAGTAACCGGCGAAGTAATAGACGACCTGCGCCGCAAGCCGCGCCCAGTTGATGGAGTTGACCGTGCCGATGCGCCAGCGGCGCTTGAAGTCGAGGTCGTTGGACACGGCCTTGACCATGTCCTGCGCATCGTCGAACACGCCTTGCACCGCAATGTTGTGGATGTTGGCGTCGGCCAGCGAATACATCTGCGCGGTCTGGAACGCGCTCATCTTGCCGAAGGGCGAGAGCATGAACACGCGGATGCCGCGCTTGCCGCGCATGGCGTATTCGGCCGCGCTGCCGGTATCGCCCGAGGTCGCGCCGAAAATGTTGAGCTCGCTGTGCTGGCGGGCCAGCGCGTACTCGAACAGATTGCCGAGCAACTGCATGGCCATGTCCTTGAACGCCAGCGTGGGCCCTTCGGACAAGCCCAGCAGCGCCATGCCCGGATCGCCTTTCAGCGGTTTGAGCGGCACGATCTCGGCGTGGCCGCCGAACACCTCGGGCGTGTAGGTCTTGGCGATGAGCGCGCGCAGATCGTCCGCCGGAATATCGGTGATAAAACGCGACAGAATCTCAAAAGCCAGATCGGCGTAAGACAGCCCGCGCCATTGCGCCAGCGTGGCGCGATCGATCTGCGGATAGTGTTCGGGCAGATAGAGCCCGCCATCGGGCGCCAGCCCTTCGAGCAGGATGTCGGAAAAACCTCGGGTCGCGGACTCGCCGCGGGTGCTCAGATAACGCATCAGCGCAACTCCTCTTTGCGAATACGCACGATGGGCGCGTGCACGCTGGGCAGGGTCTGCATGCGGCCGATGGCCGCATTCATGCGCGCCTCGACGGTGTCATGCGTGAGAATGATGAGATCGGTCTGATGCTCGCCCTCCCCGGCCTCGCGCTGAATGAGACCGTCGATGGAAATACCCTCATCGGCCAGGATGCGCGTGAGGTCGGCCAGCACCCCGGTCTGATCGGCCACGCGCAAGCGCAGGTAGTAGGCGGTGACCACCTGATCCATCGGCAGGATGGGCAAGTCGCTCATCGCATCGGGCTGGAAGGCCAGATGCGGTACGCGGTGCTCGGGATCGGCGGTGTGCAGCCGGGTCACGTCCACCAGGTCGGCGATGACGGCGGAGGCCGTGGGCTCGGAGCCCGCCCCCTTGCCGTAATACAGCGTCGGGCCGACCGCGTCGCCCTGCACCACTACCGCATTCATCGCGCCTTCGACATTGGCGATCAGACGTGTGGCCGGTATCAGAGTGGGATGCACGCGCAACTCGATGCCCTCACCGGTGTTTTTGGTGATGCCCAGCAGCTTGATGCGGTAGCCGAGTTGCTCGGCGTAACGAATGTCGGCCGCCTGCAGCGCGGTAATGCCCTCGACATAGGCTTTGTCGAATTGCACCGGCACGCCGAACGCGATGGCGCAGAGAATGGTCGCTTTATGCGCCGCGTCCACGCCCTCGATGTCGAAGGTCGGATCGGCCTCGGCATAGCCCAGCGCCTGCGCCTGCTTGAGCACGGTGGCGAAATCCAGCCCCTTGTCGCGCATCTCGGACAGGATGAAATTGGTGGTGCCGTTGATGATGCCCGCGATCCATTCGATGCGATTGCCCGCCAGCCCTTCACGCACCGCCTTGATGATGGGAATGCCGCCGGCCACCGCCGCCTCGAAGGCCACCATCACGCCCTTGGCCTGCGCGGCGGCGAAGATCTCGTTGCCATGCAGGGCGAGCAGGGCCTTGTTCGCCGTCACTACATGCTTGCCCGCAGCGATGGCCGCCAGCACCAACTCGCGCGCCGGGCCGATGCCCCCCATGAGTTCGACCACGATGTCGATGTCGGGCCGGGTCGCCAACGCCATGAAATCCGTGGTGATGGGCAAGGCGTCGCCCAGAGCGGCGCGCGCCTTGTCGGGGTTGCGCGCGGCAATCGCCGCGAGGGCAATGCCACGCCCGGCGCGGCGCTGCAGCTCTTCCTGGTTGCGCGCCAGCACCTTGACCACGCCGCTGGCAACGGTGCCCGCGCCGAGAAGGGCAATCTGTAAAGGTTTCATAGAGAACGGGACAGGAAATCAGGCCGAGGCCGAGGCAACAGCGCGGCTGCGCTTGCGGAGGGTTTCTAGAAAGCGCGCGATGCGGCCGATGGCTTCCGTCAGATCGTCGGCATTGGGCAGAAAAACGAGCCGGAAATGGTCGGGCTGCGGCCAGTTGAAGCCGGTACCTTGCACGATCAACACTTTTTCCTGCGCCAGCAGGTCGTAGGCGAACTGTTGATCGTCGGCGATGGGGTAAATCTCGGGATCGAGCCGCGGGAACATATACAGCGCCGCCTTCGGTTTCACCACGCTGACACCCGGAATCTGCGTGAGCAGGTCGTAAGCCAGATCACGCTGCTTGGTCAGGCGCCCCTGCGGCGCGACCAGATCCTTGATGCTCTGATAGCCGCCCAGCGCGGTCTGAATCGCCAACTGCCCCGGCGTATTGGCGCACAGGCGCATCGAGGCCAGCATGGTCAGGCCCTCGATGTAGTCGCGCGCATACCGTTTGTTGCCCGACACCACCATCCAGCCCGAGCGGTAGCCGCAGGAGCGGTAGTTTTTCGACAGGCCGTTGAAGGTGATGAACAGCACATCGTCGGCCAGCGAGGCGATGCTGGTGTGGGTGTTGCCGTCGTACAGCGTCTTGTCGTAAATCTCGTCGGCGAACACGATGAGTTCGTGCTCACGCGCCACCTGCACGATCTCTTCGAGCAACTCGCGCGGGTACAGCGCACCGGTCGGGTTGTTGGGGTTGATCACCACGATGGCCCGGGTGTTGGGCGTGATCTTGCTGCGGATGTCGGCAATGTCCGGATACCAGTCCGACTGCTCGTCGCAGATGTAGTGCACCGGCTTGCCGCCCGAAAGTGCCACCGACGCGGTGTAGAGCGGGTAATCCGGCGCGGGAATCAGCACTTCGTCGCCATTGTTGAGCAGCGCGTTCATGCTCATATTGATGAGCTCGGAGGCGCCGTTGCCGATGAACACATCGTCGATGCTCACCCCCGCAATACCCTTTTCCTGCGTGTAATGCACGATGGACTTGCGCGGCGCGAACAAGCCCTTGGAATCGGTATAACCCGCCGCACTGGGCAGGTTGTGGATCATGTCCTGCACGATCTCATCGGGCGGCTCGAAGCCGAACACGGCCAGATTGCCGATGTTGAGCTTGATGATCCGCTGCCCCTCCTCTTCCATCTGCCGCGCCTTGTCGAGCACGGGGCCGCGGATGTCATAGCAGACATCGGCCAATTTGTCGGACTTAAGGAATTCGCGCACAACCACCTCACTCTCTGCCTAGAAAAAGCGTCCGCACAAACACCGTGCGTGCTGCCACCCTGGCCACTCATCCCCATCCTGAGCGCATCTCTTCAGGGTAGGGGATTCAGACCCGCGCCCGCCCGCCATACGGAGGGCCAACCCTATAATTTACCTTGATCTGCATCTTCAACCCCTGCATTTCCCTCGGCTTGCGCCGTCTTTCCCCCACGCCCGCCCCTGCGCGAGCCTGATGTAGCGGCCCGCACCCGTCCAGTCATGAAACTCCAGCCCGACTTCTCCCCCGATACGCAGATGGTCTCCGCCTACGGGCCGGGCTATGTCGAAGTCAACGGCGTGCGCCACACCAGCGCCTGCGTGTTCGCCCCGCAGCAGGCGCCAAAGCCCTGGGGTGCCGAGCATGTCGGCGCGCTGTTGCCCGCGCACATCGACGCCCTGTTGCTCGATCCGCTCCCCGAGGTGGTGCTCATAGGCACGGGCAGCGAGCAGCATCTGCTGCCCGCCGCCTTGATGCGCCAACTCATCTCGCGCCGCATCGGCTGGGAAGTCATGGACACCGCCGCAGCTTGCCGCACTTACAACATTCTGGCGGGCGAAGGTCGTCGTGTGCTGGCCGCGCTGATGATCGAATGATCGGACCGGCGCGAACCGACACAAAACAGCGTGAACCGGCTCTGGTTCGCGCGGCAAGATAAAATAAGGTTTTACGTCCTTCCGTTTCCCTCAGCAGTATCAACGACTGATCAGAACGAGGAGAAACGATGCAGCAGCCCAGCAGGAGACTTCATGGCTTTGGTCTTGAATAAAGTGGTTCCCGATTTCGAAGCCGCCGCCACCAGTGGCGTGCAGTTCAGCCCGAAAAACTATCTGGGCAAAAAAATTGTTCTCTACTTCTACCCCAAGGACATGACGCCCGGGTGCACCACCGAGTCCATGCACTTTCGCGACAACTTCGAAGCCTTCGAGCAGGCCAATGCCGTGATTTTCGGCATCTCGCGCGACAACCTGCTGTCGCACGAAAAGTTCAAGGAGCACCTCGAACTGCCGTTCGACCTGATCGCTGATACGGAAGAAAAGCTCTGCCACATGTTCGGCGTGGTGAAGAACAAGATCATGTACGGCAAGAAGGTCAAGGGCATCGAGCGCAGCACCTTCGTCATCGATGCCGACGGCGTCCTGCGGCAGGAATGGCGCGGGATCAAAGTCGCGGGGCACGTTGACGAAGTGCTCGACGTCATCCAGAAACTCTGAACCCCAATCACCCCAACGCGGCGCTTTGTTTTGAACCTCAGACTCCGCAGCACCCTGGGCACTCATCGCGGGTTGCGCGTGCTCTGCATCGACAGCAGGCGCGCATCTCATCCTGAGGTGGCCAACTATGTGAAAGCCGCTGTACCGTCTCGCGATGGTCAGCGGTTTTTTGTTGTGGTTTGCTGGTCTAGCCGCCCCTGAATCAGCCTCTCCGATTCCATCCCCTTCCCACGTCTGCAAGCCTATCCATACGCCTCATGCCCCTGCCTCCCCCACCCAAGTCCATGGGCAGCCTGCTGACCCAAGCTGCTCCGTCGACCACACAGACGCCCTCCGCTTCGCGAAAAACCACGGCGCTCGACAAGGCCCGCCCAGTACCTCAGGAGACCGCGCCGACGGTCGCAGTTGTGTCGGCGGCGACGCAGCCCGCGGCATCCACGCGCCAAACACGCCAGCCGATACCGCGTGAGGCCGCCCCCGCTGCGGCGGATCGTTCCGCCCAGAAAGCGGTGCAGCCCAAGCGGGCGCCCATTGCCCAGCAACCCGCCAAGCTGTTCGTCCTCGACACCAATGTGCTGCTGCACGACCCGATGTCCCTCTACCGCTTTGAAGAGCACGACATCTATCTGCCGATGGTCACGCTGGAAGAACTGGACGCGCACAAAAAGGGCCTGTCGGAAGTGGCGCGCAATGGCCGCCAGGTCAGCCGTGAGCTCGATGCTTTGGTGGCCGATACCGGCAGCGGCATCGACCAGGGCATCGCGCTGAATCGCACCGGCCATGCGGAGGCCAGGGGACGCCTGTTCTTCCAGACCCGCGCGCACGATGTCGAACTGCCCATCGCGCTGCCTCAGGGCAAGGCGGACAACCAGATCCTGGCGGTGCTGCAGGATCTCACGCACATTCATACCGAGCGGCCTGTGGTACTGGTGTCCAAGGACATCAATATGCGCGTTAAAGCCCGCGCCCTGGGGCTGCATGCCGAGGATTATGCCAACGACAAGACGCTAGACGACGCCGATCTGCTCTACACCGGCATGATGGTGCTGCCGCCCGATTTTTGGGATCGGCAGGCCAAGTCGGTGGAAAGCTGGCAGCAGGGCGGCAACACCTTCTACCGGGTGCAGGGCAAGTTTGTCGCACAGATGCTGGTCAATCAGGCGGTTTATTGGGAGAGCGGCAGCGCCCCGCCGCTCTACGCGCGAGTGAAGGAAATCCGCGCGAACACCGCCGTGCTGCAGGTCATGCGCGACCATACGCACCAGAAAAACGCCATCTGGGGCGTCACGGCGCGCAACCGCGAACAGAACTTCGCCCTCAACCTGCTGATGGACCCGGATGTGGATTTCGTCACATTGGCGGGACAGGCTGGTACCGGCAAGACCCTGCTCGCGCTGGCCGCGGGCCTGTCTCAGGTGCTGGACGCCCGGCGGTACAACGAAATCATCGTGACCCGCGTGACCGTTCCCGTGGGCGAAGACATCGGCTACCTACCGGGCACCGAAGAAGAAAAGATGGGCCCTTGGATGGGCGCGCTCGACGACAACCTCGAAGTGCTCAATCAGAGCGAAGGGGGCAACTCTGGCGGCGAGTGGGGCCGGGCAGCCACGCAAGACCTCATCCGCTCCAAGATCAAGATCAAGAGCATGAACTTCATGCGGGGCCGCACGTTTCTCAACAAATACGTCATCATCGACGAAGCTCAGAACCTCACGCCCAAGCAAATGAAAACCCTGATCACCCGCGCGGGCCCCGGCACCAAGCTGGTGTGCATGGGCAATATCGCGCAGATCGACACGCCCTACCTCACCGAAGGCAGCTCAGGCATGACTTTTGTGGTGGACCGTTTCAAGGGCTGGGGCCACAGTGGTCACGTCACTCTGGCCAGAGGCGAACGCAGCCGCCTAGCCGACTACGCCAGCGAAGTGCTGTAAGCGCGGGAGAAGCTGGCGCGCAATCAAAATTCGCGCGTCAGGTTTTCAAACCGCGTCAGAGGTTTGAGGAAGGCGAGATGCACCACGCCGATCGGCCCGTTACGCTGTTTGCCGATAATGACTTCAGCCACCCCGGCGTCTTTCGAGTCTTTGTTGTAGACCTCGTCGCGGTAGATGAACAGGATCACGTCGGCATCCTGCTCGATGGCGCCCGATTCACGCAGATCGCTCATCACCGGTCGTTTGTCGGTGCGCTTTTCGAGGTCGCGATTGAGCTGCGATAGCGCGATCACCGGGCAATGCAGTTCCTTGGCCAGAGCCTTGAGCGAGCGTGAAATCTCGGAGATTTCAGTGGCGCGGTTCTCGCCGTCTCGCGACGACGACATGAGCTGCAGATAATCGACCACGATCAAGCCCAGCCGCCCGCCGAACTGACGGGCCAGTCGTCGCGAACGCGCCCGCAGTTCCAGCGGATTGAGCGCCGGGGTTTCATCAATGTGCATGTGCACGTCTTGCAAGCGCTCAATGGTTTCGGGCAGACGCGTCCACTCGTCCTCGGAGAGTTGGCCGGTACGCAGATGGCTCTGGTCGATCCGCCCCATCGAACCCACCACGCGCAACACCAACTGCGACGCGCCCATTTCCATACTGAACACCGCCACCGGCAGTTGCTCATTGATCGCCACATGTTCGGCAATGTTCAGCGAAAACGCCGTCTTGCCCATGGAAGGACGGCCGGCAACGATGACCAGGTCACCAGGCTGCAAACCCGCGGTCATCCGGTCCAGATCGACAAAACCCGTGGGCACCCCGGTGGTATCGGCGCCGCCGCGCTCGGCCAACTCGCTCACCCGCTTGAGCAACTCACCCAGCAGGCCCTTCATCGACTGGAAGCCCGCGGCCGACTTGGCCCCCTCCTCCGATATGGCGAAAATACGCGACTCGGCCTCGTCGAGAATCTGCTGCACGCCCCGCCCTTGCGGGTTGAGCGCGTTCTGTGCAATCTCGTCGCTGATGGTCACCAGTTGGCGCAGCACCGCGCGCTCGCGCACGATCTCGGCATATCGGCGAATGTTCGCAGCGCTGGGCACGCACTGCGCCAGCGAATTCAGGTAGGGCAGCCCGCCGCATTCCTCGTGCTTGCCGATGGATTGCAGCGCCTCCAGCACGGTGATCACGTCAGCCGGTTTGCTCAGATTGATCAGGTCGGCGATGGCCTGGAAAATCGCCCGGTGCTCGAACCGGTAAAACTGCGCCGCCACCAGCAGATCGGCCACCTTGTCGAAGGCCTGGTTGTCGAGCAACAGCCCGCCCAGCACCGACTGCTCTGCCTCGATGGAGTGCGGCGGCGTGCGAATGGCGTCTAGGGCTTGGTCTTGCATGGCGGTGGGGGGCAAATGCCATCCAAAAATAAAAAGCGACTTGGCATTGTGCCGCACGCAGCGGCACAAACCAGAAACGAAGCAGAGACAACAAGGGCCGCATTCGCGGCCCTTGTGTCCAGCGCGAAACCCCGCGATTACATCGCTTCGGCTTTGACCTGCAGGGTGATGTCGGTGACGACATCGGTATGCAGGGCGATCGATACCGGATGCTCACCCGTGGTCTTGACGTGACCCGCCGGGAAGCGAACCTGCGACTTGCTCACTTCAATGCCTTGCTTGGCCAGGGCTTCGGCCACGTCGCCGTGGGTCACGGAGCCGAACAAGCGGCCATCCACACCGGCTTTCTGCACCAGGGTGATGACCAGGCCACCTAGCTTCTCACCGGCGGCTTGCGCCTGCATCAGCTTTTCAGCGGCCAGCTTTTCCATCTCGGCGCGTCGCGCCTCGAACTCCGCCAGGGCTGCGGCCGTGGCACGGCGCGCCATCTTCTTGGGGATCAGGAAGTTGCGGGCGTAGCCGTCCTTGACCTTGACCACGTCACCCAGATTGCCGACGTTCAGAACTTTTTCGAGAAGAATGATTTGCATGATGTCGTCCCCGGATTAGCCCTTGTGCAGGTCAGTGTAGGGCAACAGCGCCAGAAAGCGCGCGCGCTTGATGGCGGTGTTGAGCTGGCGCTGGTAGTGCGCGCTGGTGCCGGTCAGGCGGGCGGGAATGATGCGGGCGTTTTCCGCAATCAGGTCCTTGAGCACATCGACATCCTTGTAGTCGATTCTCTCAACCTTGGCGACGGTGAAGCGGCAGAAGCGCTTGCGCTTGAACAGCGAAGACTGCTGGTTACGACGAGCGCGCTTCGGGTCGTTCTTTTTGTCGAATTTGCGTGGTGGTGCCATGATTTAAACCTCAATGTATTGTGTGACGTGCAACTTCATCTGGCGCGAGCCGCGACGCGATGCACGCAGAAAACCGGAAACTTGCAACAGGACTCCAGGACTGAGACGGTGCATTTCGTGAGCAATCTTCCCAAACCCGACACAGCCGATCTGAAGCTGCACTTCGCAAGGCATGTCTGCCTCGGACTGGGTCGATTGATGCTGCAACACAAAATCCAGTGCTTCGATTCCGGCCGGCGTGTAGCGGAGTTCGCCCCGCTCGGCCAGAATGCCCTGAAGTTCGAGCCGATTGATCTGGCCGCTATTCAGGCCATTTTTCAGGCTGTTTGCTCCTGTTGGGCCTTGCGAGCCTCGTCGCGCTCGACCTGCTTCATCATGATGGAAGGCGCGGTTTCGGCCTTGTCCGTCTTGATCACCAGGCTGCGCAGCACGGCATCGTTGAATTTGAAGCTGTGCTCGAGTTCGCGCAGGGTTTCCAGGTCGCACTCGATATTCATGCAGGCGTAATGCGCCTTGGCAAGCTTCTGAATGGGATAGGCCAGTTGGCGGCGGCCCCAGTCTTCAACCCGGTGGATCTGTCCCGCCTTGGCGGTCACGGCGCTTTTGTAGCGCTCGATCATCGCGGGCACTTGCTCGCTTTGATCCGGGTGGAAAATCAACACAATCTCATAGTGACGCATGCAGATTCCTTCAAATGCGGCAGGGCGCAGCCTCCTTAGGGTGAGGCCTACGCGCTGTCCTTGTGGATAGAAGCCGCCCGGAGCGCAAAAAGCGTCAATTCCGGCACAACCGGTGCGGCAAGGAACCCAGCATTATAGACGAATCGTCTTCGAGGCTCTCAATGTTTCGCCAACTGTTGCCAGGTGGCAATCACGGTGTCGGGATTGAGCGAGATCGACGAGATGCCCTGCTCCATCAGCCATTGCGCCAGATCGGGGTGATCGGACGGCCCCTGACCGCAGATGCCCACATACTTGCCCTCGGCGCGGCAGGCGGCAATGGCCTGCGCCAGCAGCACCTTCACCGCCGGATCGCGTTCGTCGAAAGCCTGCGCCACCAAGCCGGAGTCACGGTCCAGCCCCAGGGTGAGCTGGGTCAGGTCGTTGGAGCCGATGGAGAAGCCATCGAAATATTGCAGGAACTCCTTGGCCAGCACGGCGTTCGACGGCACTTCGCACATCATGATGATGCGCAGGCCGTTTTCTCCGCGCTTGAGGCCGTGACGGCCCAGCAGATTGATAACGCCCTCTGCTTCGCCCAGTGTGCGAACGAAGGGCACCATGATCTCGACGTTGTCCAACCCCATCTGTTCGCGCACCCGTTTGAGGGCGACGCACTCCATCTCGAAACTCTGCGCAAAGTCGGGTGAGACATAACGCGAAGCCCCGCGGAAACCCAGCATGGGGTTTTCTTCGTCCGGCTCATAGCGCGAGCCGCCGATGAGCTTTTTGTACTCGTTGGACTTGAAGTCAGACAAGCGCACGATGACGGGCTTGGGATAGAACGCCGCGGCTATGGTGGCGATTCCTTCGGCCAGTTTGTCCACATAAAACGCACGCGGGCTGACATGGCCGCGCGCCACGCTCTCCACCGCCTTTTTTAGATCGGAGTCGACATTCGGATACTCGAGCACCGCGCGGGGATGCACGCCGATGTTGTTGTTGATGATGAACTCCAAACGCGCCAGACCCACGCCCTGATTGGGCACCTGCGAAAAATCGAAGGCCAGGGTGGGATTGCCCACGTTCATCATGATCTTCGTCGGCACCTCGGGCATGGCGCCGCGGGCGACTTCGGTCACTTCGGTTTCGAGCAGACCGTCGTAGATCTGGCCGGTATCGCCCTGTGCGCAGGACACCGTGACCAGCATGTCGTCCTTGAGCACGTCGGTCGCATGCCCGCAGCCGACCACAGCGGGAATGCCGAGTTCACGGGCGATGATGGCGGCGTGGCAAGTGCGCCCCCCGCGGTTGGTGACGATGGCCGAGGCCTTTTTCATCACCGGCTCCCAGTTCGGGTCGGTCATGTCGGTAACCAGCACATCACCCGCCTGAACGAGGTGCATATCGGTGATGGAATGCACCACCCGCACCGGTCCGGCACCGATTTTCTGGCCGATGGCACGACCCGTGACCAGCACGGCACCCTTGCCCTTCAGGGTGTAGCGCTGTTCGGTACGCGTGTGTCCGTTGGACTTCACCGTCTCGGGGCGAGCCTGCAGGATGTAGAGGTGGCCGTCGATGCCGTCCTTGCCCCACTCGATGTCCATCGGACGCTGGTAATGCGCCTCGATGGTCATGGCAAAGCGCGCCAGCTCCTGTGCCTCGGCGTCAGTCAGGCAGTAGCGGTTGCGCAGTTCGGACGGGGTATCGACCGTCTGCACCAGATGCGGCGAACCCGCGGGTGCGAACTCCATGCGGATCAGTTTGGAGCCAAGATTGCGGCGGATCACCGCCTCCTTGCCCGCCTTCAGGGTCGGCTTGAATACATAGAACTCGTCCGGATTCACCGCGCCCTGCACCACCGTCTCGCCCAGTCCGTAGGACGCGGTGATGAACACCACATCCGGAAAGCCGGATTCCGTATCGAGCGTGAACATCACGCCGGACACCGCCTTGTCGCTTCGCACCATACGCTGCACACCGGCCGATAGCGCCACATCGCTGTGCACAAAGCCCTTGTGCACCCGGTAGGAAATCGCGCGGTCGTTGTAAAGCGAAGCAAAGACGTGCTTGATTTTTTCCAGCACCGCGTCGATGCCGCTCACGTTCAGATAACTTTCCTGCTGGCCGGCGAATGAAGCGTCGGGCAAATCTTCCGCCGTGGCTGAAGACCGCACCGCGAACGAAGCCTCTGGATTGCCCGCAGTGAGATCGGCATAGGCGCTACGGATGGCCTGCTCCAGATCGGCCGGGAACGGCGTTTCGATCACCCACTGGCGGATTTGCGCGCCGCAGCGCTCCAGGGCGCGCACATCGTCGGCGTCCAACTCTTTGAGCATCGTCTCGATGCGCTCCCCCAGTCCCCCGGCGCGCAGGAATTGCCGGAAGGCGTGCGCCGTAGTGGCGAACCCGCCTGGAACCCGAACCCCGCTGCCGGAGAGCTGGCTGATCATTTCTCCAAGCGACGCATTCTTGCCGCCGACCTGATCGATGTCGCTCATTCGCACATCATCGAGCTGCAAAATGAGCTCATTGCCGCTGTGGGCGGTGTTTTGCTGGGTCATGATGAAAGTCCTTCATAGAATGAAAAAACTGGGCTCGGCGTGATCTGTGGCGAAAATGACAGGTCTTGTTCGAGTGGGTATCGCCGTCTTCGCAAGTCACACTGACAATGCGGCTCATTCTAGGTTTTGAACGCTGACACATGCCTAACCGCTCGGTCTTTTTCGTCTCGGACGGCACCGGAATCGCTGCCGAGACCTTCGGCAACTCTGTTCTGGCGCAATTCGACGTGCAGCCCCACCGCATTCGCCTGCCGTTTGTCGACACGGTGGAGAAAGCGGTGCATGCGGTCGAACGCATCAACGAGGTCGAACGCGCCGAGGGCAAGCCGCCGATTGTGTTCGTCACCCTGGTGCACCCGGACGTGCTCGACATCATTCAGGGCGCACGCGCGCTGGTGCTCGACATGTTCAACAGCTTCGTGCAACCGCTCGAAGTGGCGTTCGGGGCCAAATCCAACCATCGCATCGGACGATTTTCCGATGCGGCCTACAGCCCGCAGTATCACAACCGCATCGACGCGATCAATTTTTCGCTCATGCACGATGACGGCCAGTCCACCCGAAATCTGACCGAGGCCGAAGTCATTCTGGTGGGCGTGTCGCGTTGCGGCAAAACACCCACTTCGCTCTATCTCGCCATGCAGCATGGCGTGAGGGCGGCGAACTATCCGCTCATTCCCGACGATTTCGAGCGCATGCGCCTGCCCGACGGGCTGAACGGTTTGCGGCACAAACTGTTCGGGCTGTCGATCACGCCCGAGCGTCTGAGCGAAATCCGCACCGAGCGGCGGCCCAACAGCCGTTACGCGGCGCTCGACAACTGCCGCTATGAAGTGAGTGAGGCGGAAAAACTCATGCGGCGCGAGGGCATCCGCTGGTTGTCGTCCACGCACAAGTCCATCGAAGAGATCGCCACCACCATCCTGCAGCAGATCCGCCCGGATCGGCTGGAATATTGAGCGCCATCCGCCATGCACGACGACGATAAAAACGCCTACCTACTGGGATTCGCCTCGACCCAACAAAAAATTCCCGAGCGCGAGGAAGCGCTGCCCATCGACCCCGACCGGGCGCAGATTCCGCTCACCGGGCTGATGGTCGATGCCGGCACCGATCTGTCGGGAACGATGGCGGCGGACCGGCGGGTGCGCATTCTGCCGCTGACCATCCAGTGGCCGGGCCGAACGCTGCTGGACAAAGGGACGGCAGAAGTCCGCACCGTATCGCGCCAGCTCAGCCACGAGCGCATCCGCAGCGCCGAGGTCAGCGCGCCATCCGTCGAGGCGCTGAGCTACCGCATGCATCCGCATCTGGCGCTCAACTTCGACCGGCTGCTGCTGCTGGCCACCCATCCGGCCCTGGTGGAGGCCAGCCGCAGCGTGGAGCAGATGTTCAAAGATCATCAGGACGAAATCACCCACCTGCGCCGCGAACGCCACCTCCGGCCCGACTATGCCCTGGAGGTCATCAACACCCGTTCACTGCTAAGCGGCCCGGCCCTGCAGGCGCGCCTGCTGCTGAACTCTCCCGAGATGCGCATGGGCGATATCCCGGGTCTGCGGCGGCTTGCCCAAACGCTGGCCGATCAGACCGAGGTGTGGCTGGCGCCGGGCCATCCCGCTGACGTCGCCTTCACGCTGGGGCGGCTTGAGCATCCCGATCTGTCTCCCTGGGTGCAGGCCTGCAGCACGCGGCTGACCCAAATCATGCACCGCTATCCGGTGCTGAGTTGCAAGGCCGGGGCGTTCGGGCTGGAAGCGCGGACGAGCAAGTGGAAATCGGCCGCGTCGCGCGTGATCGACGCGGCGGCGCAAGCCATCTGGACAAACGCGCTTGCGGCCCCGGTGATTCAGCTCAGCTTCGATGGCAGCATTCGCGAACTGCGCGACTGGCCCGAAATGCAGGCGCTGAAAAAAATGGCTGCTGAAAATGAAGTGAAGCTCCACGTCACCCATATGAGTCTGGGTGGCCGGGTCTGGGCCTCGGCCCAGTCGCTGTCGCTGGCGTTGCTGCGCAAGCCCGCGGGCTAAAACCTAGCCCGGCGGCCTGCTGAACTGAGACTGCCGCACACCCTCGTAGAGACAGATCGCAGCTGACGCTGCGACGTTGAGCGACTCCACGCCATCGGCCTGGGGAATACGCACCAGTGCGGAACACTTGGCCACCAGGGCATCTGAAATCCCCTGTCCTTCATTGCCGAAAATCCAGGTCACGGGTTCCTTCAAATCGAGTTCGTACAACACCGTGTCAGCCTGCATGTGCGTGGCATAGATCGGGCGCGGCACGATGTTGAGCACCTGCTCCCAGGGCGGATCTTCGAACACCGGAATGACGAAGTGCGCGCCCATGGCCGAGCGCAGCACTTTGGGCGACCACACTCCGGCGCAACCCCGCAGCAGATACACCGCACCGCAGCCCGATGCCGCGGCGGTGCGCAGCATGGTGCCCACATTGCCGGCGTCCTGCACCCGGTCGAGGATGAGCGCGCTGCCCGGACGGGGCTTGGACGACTTGGGACGGGCGATCAGCATGCCCACCGGCGGGCCGTTCTCCACCGCAGTGATCCAGTTGAACAGGGCCTGATGCAAGACCACTGTCTGTGTGGTGCCGACGCGCTCGACCAGCGCCGCGATTTCCGGGTCGAGCAGGCCTGTATCGGTGGTGATCAGCGGCTCGGCGGCATGGCCAGCGGCAAGCGCGGCTTCGATGAGATGAATGCCTTCGAGCCAGACCTGGCCGAGTTTGCGCACCGCGCCCGGTTCGGTGGACAGGCTGCGCAGGGTTTTGATCAGCGGGTTTTCAGCCGAGGTAATACGCTTCACGACACGGCGTCCTTCAACGTGGGAGGGCGGATAGACTGAGCCAACAGGCGGCGGATAGGGGCAAAGCTGCGGCGGTGTGCGGCGCAGGGCCCCAGTGTAAGCAACGCCGCGCGATGCGCCGCGGTGCCGTAGCCGCTGTGGCGCTCGAAACCATAACCCGGGTAGCGCTGCGCCAGCTCGATCATCAGGCGATCGCGGTACACCTTGGCGATGATGGAAGCCGCGCTGATCGCAGGCTGCGCCGCATCGCCGCCCACGATGGCGCGGCAGGGCATGGCCACCTGGGGCGTCTGATTGCCATCGACGAGCAACAGGTCGATTTTGCAGGGCAGCGCCGCCACGGCGCGCTGCATGGCCAGCAGCGTGGCTTGCAGGATATTGCGCTGATCGATTTCTTCGACCGAGCTCTCGGCGATGCTCCAAGCCAGGCTGTACGCCCGGATTTGCGAATCGAGTTCCTCGCGACGGCGAGCGCTGAGCAGCTTGGAGTCGGCCAGCCCGGCAACGGGATGGGCGGGATCGAGCACCACGGCCGCGGCCACCACCGGCCCTGCCCACGGCCCGCGCCCGACTTCGTCGCAGCCGGCAATCAGGGCAACAGGTGCCCCGTCTTCTGCGGCGAACAAGGCGGTCTGCGTCATGCCGGAATCATGTCGAGAATGGCCTGCGAGGCCAGCGCGGCCGTATCGCGCCGCAAACTCAAGTGCATATCAGTGAAGCGGTCTTGCAGGTACTGCAATTGCGCCGGGTGCTCCAGCAAGTCGCTGGCCGCATCGGCCAGGGCCAGCGGGGTGCAATCGTGCTGCAACAACTCGGGCACCAGACGTTTGCCTGCGAGGATGTTGGGCAGCCCGACATCGGGCAGATAACCCCGGCCCGACATCATGCGGTAAGAGAGCGCCGACATGCGATAGCCGATCACCATGGGCCGCTTGAACAAGGCACATTCCAGCGTGGCAGTGCCACTGGCGACCAGGGCGAGATGGCAGGCGGCGAGAACGGTGTGCGACTGGCCGTCGATCAGGTGCAAGGGAAGGTCGGGATGAGCGGCCGCCGCCTGCAACACCATGGGTCGCAGGCCCGCATGAGCAATCGGCACGACCACCCGTGACATCAGGCCACGCTGCACCAGCAAAGCGGCGGCGGCCAAAAACGGCGCAATGAGATGCTTCACCTCGGCTCGGCGACTCCCTGGCAACACGGCCAGACAACGGCCGTCTGCGGGCAGAGCCAGCGCACGCTGCGCCGCCTCGCGGTCGGGCTCCAGGGGAATGACCTCGGCCAGGGGGTGGCCGATGTAAGTCGCTTTCACGCCCGTATCGGCATAGAGCGCGGGCTCGAAGGGAAAAATACAGAGCATGTGATCCACAGCCTGGCGAATCAGTTCGATGCGCTCGCGCCGCCATGCCCAGATGGACGGGCTCACCAGATGCGCAACCGGTATGCCCGCCTGCCGCAGGCGACGTTCCAACTGCAAATTGAAATCCGGTGCGTCCACGCCGACGAACACCGCCGGCGGCTCGGCCAGAAGGCGCCCGCGCAAACGTTGGCGCATCAGCAGCAGTTCGGGCAGGCGAGCCAGCACGTCGGCATAGCCATTCACCGCGAGCCGTTCGCTGGGCCACCAGGCATCGAAACCCGCGGCCTGCATGCGCGGTCCGCCGATGCCCACGCTGCTTAGACCGGGCGCCCGGTCGTGCAGGGCCCTGAGCAAATGCCCGGCCAGCAGATCGCCGGAAGCCTCACCAGCGACGAAGGCCAAAGTCGCCGAAGCACGGGCGGTCATCATCCGCTCAGAGGGTGTGAATGAATCCGGCGTGGCAGAGCAGCGCGTCCAAACGCCCCCGGTCAAGGCGCAAAGCACAGCCGTGCCCGTCGGCACGGCGCGCATTTGCAACGCCGAGCGGGGGTGTTTGGGCGCGAAGAGCGGACATGGCGGATTTGCTCACACCCTCTCGGGCCGGACGATGCCACGCCCAGCCTCGGCCAGGAACGCCTGCAGCACGCCGAGCGCCTCGGCCGCCTGCGGCCGTTCGGCCAGCAGATCGGCCAGGGCGGCGCGCGCCTGCTCCAGCGACAACCCTTGCCGATACAGCACACGGTAGGCGGCGCGCAGCGCGGCGATCTGATCGGGCGAATAGCCTCTGCGCCTCAGCCCTTCGGTATTGATGCCGTGCGGTTTGGCGGGATTGCCTGCCACCAGGGTATAGGGCGGCACGTCCTGCAGAATGACCGAGCTGATACCGGTCATCACATGGGCACCGATGCGCACGAACTGATGCACGCCGGTATAGCCGCCCAGCACGGCCCAGTCTCCCACATGAACATGGCCGGCCAGCTGCGCATTGTTGGCAAAGATGGTGTGGTGGCCCACCTGACAGTCGTGCGCGATATGCACATAGGCCATGATCCAGTTGTCGTCTCCGACCCGGGTGATGCCGCCATCTTGTACCGTGCCGATGTGCAGGGTGCAGTATTCGCGGATCACATTGCGGTCGCCGATTTCCAGCGCCGTATCTTCGCCTTTGTATTTCTTGTCCTGCGGCTCGCCGCCGATCACGCTGAACGGATGCAGCCGGTTGTCGGCGCCAATGCGGGTTCGCCCTTCGATGATGACATGCGCGCCCACGCGCGTGCCCGCACCGATGCGCACCTTGGGGCCGACCAGGGCGTAGGGGCCGATCTCGACATCGTCGGCGATTTCCGCGCCCGGATCGACCTGCGCCGTGGAATGAATCTTGGGCATGCTGGCCTTCAGGGCACGCTGCGCTCGGTGCACATCAATTCGGCCTGCGCGACCACGCGGCCCTCGACCGAAGCCTCCGCCGTGAACTTGTAGATGCCCCGCATATTGCGCGTCATCTCGACGTACAGATCGAGCCTATCGCCCGGAATAACGGGCTGTTTGAAGCGCGCATTGTCGATACCCACCAGGTAATACAGCGACCCCTGCGCCGGTGTTTTTCCCACCGAACCAAACGCCAGAATGCCCGAAGCCTGCGCCAGCGCCTCCAAAATCAGCACGCCAGGCATGATGGGCTTCTGCGGGAAATGGCCGGTGAAAAACGGCTCGTTGAAGGTGACGTTCTTGTAGGCCTTGATGTACTTGCCATTCACTTGCTCGACCACGCGATCGACGAGCAGCATGGGGTAACGATGCGGAAGCAGTTCAAGGATTTGCGTGATGTCTTGCGTGGTCGTCATGTCGATGGTTCTGTTTTCAAAGACTCGGTGTGTTGTTCTATATGTTGTTCCAAACGGCGGATGCGGTCACGCAGTTGATGCAACTGGCGCACGGTCGCCGCATTGCGCTCCCAGTTGGCATGGGTGTCGAGCGGGAAAGCGCCGGTGTACATGCCCGGCTGACGCACGGAGCGCGAAACCAGCGACATGCCGCCGATGACCACGCCATCGGCAATGCTCAAGTGTCCCGCAATGCCGACCCCTCCGCCGATAAAGCAGTAGGCGCCGATCTCCGCACTGCCCGATATGCCCACGCAACCCGCCAGCGCGGTATGCGCGCCGATGCGCACGTTGTGGGCAACCTGCACCAGATTGTCGATTTTCACGCCCAAGCCGATTTCGGTATTGTCGAGCGCACCGCGATCGATGGTGCTGTTCGCTCCCACCTCTACGTCGTCTTCGAGCACGGCGATGCCGACTTGGGCGATCTTCACTCCGGCGCCGCTGGCATCCCGCGCATAACCAAAGCCATCGCTGCCGACCACCGCGCCCGACTGCAACACGCAACGCGCCCCGAGTCGACACCCCCAGGCCACGCTACTGCGCGGATGCAGCACCGAGCCGGCGCCGATCACCGCATCGCGCCCCACGAAGCAGCCTGCCCCGATATGCGCCGCTTCCCCAATTTGCGCACCCGCCTCGATGACCGCAAAGGCGTCCACCCGTGCAGCGGGAGAAACCTGAGCCGCAGGATCGATCTGCGCGGTGGCATGACACCCCGGCTCAAACGGCGGCTGCCGCAAGGCCCAAAACCACTGCGACAGGTGTGCGTAATACAAATAAGGATCGCGGGCGACAATCGCATTGCCCGAGCGCGGCAACGCACCGCGAAGCGACTCGGGCAGGATGACCGCACCGGCCGCGGTCTCGGCCAGTTGCGGGCGCAGCTTGTCCCGGTTCAGGAAGGTGATGTCGGTTTCAGTGGCCGAGCCGATAGGCCGCAGGCGCTTAACGACCGCTTGCCCGTTTCCGATGAGTTCGCCGCCAAGCCGGGCCGCAATCTGCTCAAGCGTGAGGCCATCCATAGAGATGCCAGGCGTCGACACAGCCGACTGGCTCACTTGCCCGACTGAGCATCCAGCGCTTTGAGCACCTTGTCGGTGATGTCGATGCGCGGATTGACGTACACCGCTTCCTGGAAAATGATGTCGTAGTGATCTTTCAGGGCGATGTCGCGCACGACCTTGTTGGCCTTGTCGAGCACCGAGGCCAGCGCTTCGTTGCGGCGGGCATTGAGGTCTTCGGAAAACTCACGCTGCTTGCGCTGGAATTCGCGGTTCATGTCCACGAGATTCTGCTGCGCCTTGATGCGATCTGCATCCGACATGACCGGGCCGTTCTTTTCCAGGCTCTCGTTGGCCGCCTTGATCTTGGCCGCCATGTCCTGCAGATCCTTATCGCGCTTGGAAAACTCGGCCTCCAGCTTCTGCTGGGCCGCCTTGGCCAGGGTTGAATCTTTCAGCACCCGTTCGGTGTTGATGAAGCCGATCTTGAAGGGTGCGTTGGCCGCCGTACCAGCCGCGGGCGCTGCCGTCTGCGCCATGACAGGCGTGCTGATCAAAAACGCGGTGGCACAAACCGCGGCCAGAAGAGTGCGAGATAGAGATGGGGTGTGGAATTTCATGGAAATCGTATGAGGTTAGAAACCGGCGCCAACCGTGAACTGGAAACTCTGGAGTTTATCGGTGGACTTGTAGCGAACCGCCTTGGCCACGCTGAACTTCAACGGGCCAATGGGTGAAATCCAGGACACGCCGATACCAATGGACGAGCGCATATCGCTCAGGCTGACTTTCTGGTTCTCGCCCCACACATAGCCGTTGTCATTGAACACCGACATGCGAAGCGATTTGTCCGCGCCGGTGCCGGGGAAAGGAAACTGATACTCGAAATCGGCAATCAGCATTTTGGCCCCGCCCAGCGCATTGCCCTGAGCATCTTGCGGGCCCAGCGAACTTTGCTGGAAGCCACGCACGGTGCCGATACCGCCGGCGTACAAATTCTTGAACACCGGCAAGGGGCGGCCGTTCAAACCGTGGGCATAACCGATCAAGCCGTTGAACGCGAGATTGGTGGTTCGCGTAAGCGGCAGATACTGTTGGTATTGATAAGTGATGCGGTCGTAGCGCAGGGTGCTGAACGGACTGATCTCGAAGCTCAGGCGCTGATAGCGGCCATCGGTGGGCACCAGGGCGCTGTTGCGGCTGTCGCGCTGCCAGCCGATGGTCAGCGGAATGCCGCTGGACGTCTTGCCGAACTGGTTGACATAGGCGATGTAGGAGGCCGGCGCACCCGGAGAGAGGTCCAGGGTGTAGCGCTCATAACCGGCGCCGAAAAACACCCGGTCTTCTTCGGTGAACGGAATGCCGAACTGAAGGTTGAACCCCGGGGTGACAATCTTGTAATTGCTACCCTGGCTGGTGTATGGCTGGATGGTGCGGTAATACGCATTCACCGTGCGGCTGATGCCGTCTTCGGTGAAGTACGGATTGGTGCTCGACACCGACAGCGTGCGGTAGTAGCTCGACGTGTTGAAGTCGACCGCGAGGTTGTTGCCGCTGCCAAAAATATTGTCTTGGCTGATGCCGGCGTTGAACGACAGTTTGTCCGCACTCGAAAAGCCCACGCCCAGAGACAGACTGCCCGTAGGCTTCTCCTCCACGTTCATGTCGAGATCGACCTGATCGTTGGTGCCCGGCACTTCACGCGGCTGCAGCGTCACCCCCTTGAAGTAGCCCAGACGATCCACCCGATCGCGCGAGAGTTTGATGCGGTCGGAGTCGTACCAGGAGTCTTCGAATTGCCGGAATTCACGGCGAATCACTTCGTCCCGCGTGCGGGTGTTGCCCGCGATATCGATGCGGCGCACATAGATGCGCTTACCCGGATCGGCGGTGATGGTGAAGGAAACCTGATCCGACTGACGATCGATCACCGGTTTGGCCTCGACCCGGGCGAAGGCATAGCCATACACGCCGAACTGATTGGTGATGGCCTTGACGCTCTCGTTGAGCGCCTGCGCACTGTAAGTCTCTCCCGGCTTGAGTTTGACCAGTGCGCGGAATTCATCGTCCTGCCCGAGATAGTTGCCCGCGAGTTGGTAGCCCGACACGGTGTACTTCGGCCCCTCGTGCACGTTGACGGTGATGTAGATGCCGTCTTTGTCGGGCGACAGAGCCACCTGCGTGGAGTCGATGCGAAAATCGAGATAGCCCCGGTCTTGGTAGTAGGAGCGCAGGGTCTCCAGATCGGTATTGAGCTTGGCCTTGGAATACTGATCGTCCTTGGTATACCAGCTCAGCCAACCCGGCGTGCTGAGGGTGAACAAGCCCAGCAACGTGCCTTCGCCGAACACCTTGTTGCCCACGACGTGGATGGAACGAATCTTGGCAATCTGCCCTTCGACTACGGTGAACAACACGTTCACCCGGTTGCGCGGCAACGGCGTGGTCGTGACATTCACCTCGGTGCCGTAGAAGCCCTTGGCCAGATATTGCTGCTTGAGTTCCTGCACGGCCTGATCGATCAGAGCTTGGTCGTAAGGCCGGGCTTCGGCAAGCCCCACGGAGGCGAGCGCCGTCGTCAAGGCCTTTTTGTCGAACTCCTTGGTTCCAGCGAACTCGACCCCGGCAATCGTCGGACGCTCCTCGACGATGAGGGTGACCACATCGTTGTCGGTTTCGATACGAACGTTCTTGAACAGCCCGGTGGCGAACAAGGCCCGAATGGCCGCCGCCCCACCCTCGGGCGTGTAGGTTTCACCGACCCGAAACGGCAGATAGCTGAACACGGTACCGGGTTCGGTTCTTTGCAGACCGTCAACGCGGATGTCCTTGATAGTGAACGATTCAGCTGCGTGTGCTTGCACGCCTGCAACAGCGATCACAACCGCCGTCGCACAACGAAGTGCGGGAGAAAACCTCAAATTGACCTCGAGCTGGATTAGTGCATCTGGCCGAGCAAGCGAACCAGATCGTTGTAGAGGGCGATGGCCATCATCATGGCGATGACCGCGAGACCGCCTTGCTGCAGCCTTTCTTGCCAGCGTTGCGAAACGCTGCGACGGGTCAATCCCTCGTACGCATAATACAGGAGATGCCCTCCGTCCAGAATGGGCAAAGGCAGCAGATTGAGCACACCCAGGCTGACGCTGACCACGGCCAGAAAGCTGAGATACGCCATCCAGCCCAGCTCGGCGCTTTTACCCGCGTAATCGGCAATCGTGACCGGGCCGCTCAAGTTTTGCAACGAAGCCTGGCCGATCACCATGCGCCCGAGGGTCTTGAGGGTCAGGGCCGAAAGATCCCAGGTGCGCTGTACGCCGTCCTGCAAGGCCTGCAGCGGATTGCGCTCGATTTTCACTGTGGGAATTTCGCCGCCCAGCATGGCCTCGATGCGCCAGACTGACTGGCCATTGACCTGCACCGGTTTCGCCTGCAACTGGGTTTGGAAAGTACGGCCATCGCGACGCACCTCAAGCTGCATCGGCTTGCCACCCGATGTTTGAATGGAGCGCATCAGGGCGTCTGCCGAGACGATGGGTTTGCCGTCCACTGCGACGATCCGGTCGCCGGCAAGCAGGCCGCTGCGCTGCGCCGGGCCACCTGCGACCACTTCCCGAATCTCGGCCGGCGGGCTCTGCAGATGCAAACCGTAGCTGGTGAGAAACCCGGCGCTCTCCGCCGCTCGCATGCTCGAAGAAAAATCGAGAGCAATTTGTTGCGTCGGGCCGTCCGTTTTTCGTTCGACAACGAGCGCGAGGCGATCGCCGTTCATCGCAGCGTTCAGCAGCGTCCAGCGCAGCCCCGTCCAGCTCTGCACGGCTTCCTGCGAGCCGTCATGCACGACCGCCAAGACACGCTCACCGCCCTGCACTCCCGCTGCGGCAGCGGGCGAATGAACCGGCGGCGCGCCCAGTATGGCAACCGGCTCGCGCACGCCAGCGAACGCCACCACGGCAAACAGCAGGGTAGCGAGCAATAGATTGGCCGCTGGCCCTGCTGCAACGATGGCCGCGCGCTTGGACAGACTTTGTCGGTTGAACGCCCTCGGCAGTTCGGCCACGGCCACTTCGCCCTCGCGTTCGTCGAGCATCTTCACATAGCCGCCGAGCGGAATCCAGGCCAGGGTGAATTCAGTTTTGTCGGCGCCTCGCGTCCAGCGCAGCAAGGGTCTGCCGAAGCCGATGGAAAACCGCAGCACCTTGACGCCGCACGCCACGGCCACACGGTAGTGACCGAACTCGTGGATGGTGATGAGCACGCCGAGTGCAAAGGCAAACGCCAGCAGGGTGATGAGCAGGTTCATGGTTTCGCGTCAGGCCAGTAGCGCCGCGCCGCCCCGCCCGGAGGGAGAGAGTTGCGCGACGCGCTGTTGCGCTTGGAGTCGCGTCTGGACGTCTAGTTCAGCCAGGGCATCCAGGGAATCACAGCCCGCGCATTGTGCACTTGCCAGCAAATCCGCATTGATCCGGTGAATATCGGTAAACCGGATGCGCTGATGAAGGAAGGCGTCCACGGCCACTTCGTTGGCGGCATTGAGCACGGCGCAGGCGCCCACCGGCATGCGCAGCGCCTCGAAAGCCAAGGCCAGGCCCGGGAACCGCTGGGGATCGGGTTGTTCGAAATCGAGCCGTCCCACGCGCGCCAGGTCGAGCCACGGCGCGCCCGAGGCCATGCGGGCGGGGTAGGACAGGCCGTAGGCAATAGGGGTGCGCATATCGGGCTGCCCGAGTTGGGCAATCACCGAGCCGTCGTGATAGTTGACCATCGAATGCACGATGCTCTGGGGATGGATCAGCACCTCGATCTGTTCGGGCCGCATGCCGAACAGATAGTGCGCCTCGATGACCTCCAGCGCCTTGTTCATCATGGTGGCGGAATCGACCGAGATCTTCGCGCCCATGCTCCAGTTCGGGTGGGCACAGGCCTCCGTCGGCGTGACCGCCTGCAAGGTGTGCGCGGCACGCTGGCGAAACGGCCCGCCCGAAGCGGTCAGCACGATATTGCGCACGTCCGCCTGCCAGCGGCTGCGATCATCGGGCAGACTTTGCTGAATGGCGCTGTGTTCGCTGTCGATGGGAATGAGATCGCCGCCGCCTTGCGCCAAGGCCTGCAACAGTAGATCGCCGGCGACGACCAGCGACTCTTTATTGGCCAGCAGCAGCCGTTTGCCGGCACGGGCCGCTGCGAGACTGGCCGACAGACCGGCGGCGCCCACGATGGCGGCCATGACCAGATCGACTTCGGGCGCGGCCGCCACGTCGTCGAGGGCCCGGGGGCCGCTCAATACTTCGGTCGGGCAATGCTCGGCGCGCAAACGTTGCTGCAGGCTGCTGGCCGCCTGCGCACTGCCGAGCACGGCGTAGTTCGGGCGAAATTCAAGACACTGCGCAAACAGTTTGTCGGCATTGCTGTGCGCTGTCAGGGCAAACACCCGAAACTGCTCTGGGTGCAGCGCCAGCACGGCCAGCGTATTGGCGCCGATCGAGCCGGTAGAGCCGAGGATGGTGACTGTTTTCATAGCGCTAGCAGCAGCAAGGCCAGGGGCAACACGGGCAAGAGCGCGTCGATGCGGTCCAGCACGCCGCCATGTCCCGGCAGCAACTTGCCGCTGTCTTTTAGCCCCGCCGCGCGTTTGAGCAAGGACTCGAACAGGTCGCCCGCAATGGCAAACGCCAGCAGCACGACGACCAGAATCGCGAGCCCGAATCCGCCGAACTGCGTGTTGAGTCGCGAAAAATAATTGGGGTAAATCGGCGCCAAACTCGCGCAGACTGCAGCGTAGAACAGCGTGGCGATCAGAGCCGTCCAGGCACCGGCACGGGTCTTGCCAGGGCTGATCGACGGCGCGAGTTTGCTGCGCCCCCAGGCCCTGCCGCCAAAGTACGCCGCAATATCCGCCACCCAAACCAGCGCCAGCAAAGACAGCATGAAAAGCGCGCCCTGCACGCGCAGTTGGACCAGCGCCAGCCAGGCAGCCTGCAACAGCAAAAAGCCCAATAGAGTGAGCGCCAAAGGATGACGCAGCGCCGCGGGCAGGCGGGCCTTTGGCAGACTCAGCCCCAACGCGAGCAACCATGCCATGCTGCAGGCCAGCCAGAACCAGCGCCAGGCTGAAGCCATCTGCCAGGCCTGCTGTTGCAGTAGCCAGAGCAAAGCCGCCGCAATCGCCGCCCAGAGCAAAGCCCAGAAAGACAACGCGCTAAAGCCTTGATAGCCAGCCAGCCGCGCCCACTCGCCCATGCCCACAGCACAAAACGCCAGCGCCAATAGCGCAAATGGCAGGGGATCGCGCCAGAACAAGGTAGGCAGCAAAAGTGCCATCAACACCAGGGCGGTCAGGACGCGCTGTCGCAACATGATGCAGATGCGCCGCTCGCCGCCTCAGGCCGCGGCGGGCGATTTGGCCTCGGGGACGCCACCGAAACGACGCTGGCGGCTAGCAAAATCAGCCAGCGCTGCGTCAAAGGCTTCGGCATTGAAGTCGGGCCAGAGAATATCGCTGAAATAGAGCTCGGTGTAGGCCAGTTGCCAGAGCAGGAAATTGCTGATGCGATGCTCGCCCCCGGTGCGGATCAGCAGATCCGGGTCGGGCGAGTGCGACAGGGCCAGATGCCGCGCCAGCGCTTGCTGCGTAGGGGCTTCCTGCGCGGCAAAAAGGGCTTGTGCCGCCTGCGTCATGTCCCAACGCCCGCCATAGTTGAGCGCCACGTTGAGCACGAGCGTGTCATTTTGGCGGGTCAACGCCTCGGACTGGTCGATGAGCGCGCGCATCTCGGCAGAAAAGGCCGACAGATCGCCCACCACATGCAACTGCACGCCTTGTCTGGCCAGTTCCGCAGACTCGCGCTGTAGCGCCTTGACGAACAGGTCCATCAAGGTCTGCACCTCCTCTGCCGGCCGCGCCCAGTTTTCAGAAGAAAACGCGAACACCGTGAGGTGCTTCACACCGATCTGCGCGCAGTGACGCACGATTTTTTTCAGCGCGTCAACACCGAATTTATGCCCGGAGGAACGCGGCAAGAACCTTCGCTGCGCCCAGCGTCCGTTGCCATCCATGACCACCGCCACATGGCGTGGCAGCGTGGAGGGGTCGCGCTTGGCGATGGTTTTCTTGCTCATGCCATCAATATGAGAAACACAGCTTGGAACGCCGATCAGAGCAGCGGAACAATCCGCTGGCTCCCGTCAGACCGCCATGATCTCCGCTTCTTTTTGCGCCAGTTGTTTGTCGATCTCGGCAATGCAGCGGTCGGTAATTTTCTGCACCTCGTCCTGCGCGCGGCGCTCGTCGTCTTCGGAGACTTCTTTCGCTTTGACGAGGTCTTTGAGGCTTTGGTTCGCATCGCGGCGCAAATTGCGCACGGCCACCTTGGCCCCCTCGCCTTCTTGCTTGATGACCTTGACCAGATCTCGGCGGCGCTCTTCGGTCAGCGCGGGCATGGGCACGCGAATGATGTCGCCCTGCGTCTGGGGATTCAGACCCAGATCGGACTCACGAATCGCCTTTTCGACGGCCTGGACCATTTTCTTTTCCCACGGCTGCACGCTGATGGTGCGGGCATCGACCAGATTCATGTTCGCCACCTGATTAATCGCCATCATGGTGCCGTAATAGTCCACCATCACATGATCGAGCAAGCCGGTATGCGCACGCCCGGTACGCACCTTGGCCAGATCGAGCTTGAGCGACTCGATCGACTTGTGCATTTTTTCTTCGGTGTTTTTCTTGATCTCTGCGATTCCCATGATGCACTCCAAAAACAGATCGGGAAAAAACAAAACCCGCTGCGCAAAAAGCAGCGCGGCGCGGGCCTCAAAGACTGCGATGGTAATCAGACGTAGACGTCCGTGCCTTCGTCTGCGCCTTGAACCACGCGCATCAGCGCCCCCGGCTTGAAAATGCTGAACACGCGAATCGGCATCTTCTGCTCACGGCACAGTGCAAAAGCCGTCGCGTCCATCACTTGTAAACGCCGCGCGATCGCCTCATCGAAGCTGATCCGCGCATAACGCTCGGCCTGCGGGTCTTTGGCCGGATCGGCGGTGTAGATGCCATCGACCTTGGTCGCCTTGAGCATGACCTCGGCGCCGACCTCGGCGGCACGCAGCGCGGCGGCCGTATCGGTGGTGAAGAACGGATTGCCCGTGCCGCCGGCAAAAATCACCGACTTGCCTTCCTCGAGGTACTGCAGTGCCTTGGGCCGCACATAAGACTCGACGACCTGGTCGATGGCAATGGCCGACATCACGCGCGGATTCAGCCCGGCGTGCTTCATGGCGTCGCTCAGCGCGAGCGAATTCATCACCGTCGCCAGCATGCCCATATAGTCCGCCGTCGCCCGGTCCATGCCCACAGCGCCCCCCGCCACTCCGCGGAAGATGTTGCCGCCACCGATGACTATCGCCAGCTGCACGCCCGAATGCACCACCTCGGCGATGTCCCGCACCATGGCCTCGATGGTGACGCGATTGATGCCATAAGCATCATCGCCCATCAGGGCCTCGCCCGATAGCTTGAGCAGAACACGTTTGTATCCGGACATGGTGACTCCTGGCGAGCGGTAAAAGAGGCGAAAAGGCCGAGTTGGAGAGGCTGCAAAGAAGCGAGACGACAAGGTGCTAGGCGACCGGTCCCAATCGATCCAATTGGCCCCAATCGGCCCCGGTCAGCCGGGCAACGGCGCTCAACCTTGCTTGGCTGCAGCCATCTGTGCGGCCACCTCTTCCGCAAAATTCTCCGACTTTTTTTCGATGCCCTCACCCACCACGTACATGGTGAAGCCGTGCACCGTGGTGTTGGCGGATTTCAGCATTTGCTCGACCGTCTGCTTGTCGTTCTTGACGAACACCTGATCGAACAGCGAGACTTCCTTGAGGTATTTCTGCACCGAGCCTTCAACCATCTTGGCGATGATCTCGGCGGGTTTGCCCGACTCGGCCGCTTTCTGCGAGGCGATGGAGCGCTCTTTCTCGATCAGCTCGGCAGGCACCTGAGACGACGAGAGCGCCACCGGCTTCATCGCGGCGATGTGCATGGCCACATCCTTGGCGGCCACTTCGTCGCCGGTGAACTCGACCATCACGCCGATGCGCGTACCGTGCAGGTAGCTCACCAGCTTGTGATCGCCCGCAAAACGCTTGAAGCGGCGAATGGTCATGTTCTCGCCGATCTTGCCGATCAGCTTGCTGCGGCGCGCTTCGATGGTTTCGCCATCGAGCGTCAGTGCCGACAGCGCCGCCACGTCGGCAGGGTTCTGCGCCGCGATCAACTGAGTCAGGTCTTTGCCGAAGGCCAGGAAATCGTCATTCTTCGCTACGAAATCGGTTTCGCAGTTCAGCTCGATCATCGCGCCGGTCGTGCCGTTGATATAGGCCGCCACGATGCCTTCGGCCGTCACACGCGAAGCCGCCTTGCTGGCCTTGCTGCCGAGCTTGACGCGCAGGATTTCCTCAGCGCGATCCATATCGCCTTCGGCCTCGGTCAGCGCCTTTTTGCACTCCATCATCGGGGCATCGGTCTTGGCACGCAGTTCTGCCACCATGCTTGCGGTAATTGCCGCCATTGTTGAACTCCTTGAAATCGAAACTAGAAACGCAGTTGAAAAAAAGGGGCTGTGTATCGCAGCCCCGGGGTGTTTCAGGCCGGTGAATCGGGCCGTTGCAGCAGGATCATCTTGGCCCCGTCAAGCGGCAGGCGCGTCTTCCTGAACTTCGACGAATTCTTCTTCGCCCTCGGAGACGGCTTGCACGACTTCATTGACCGCGTCGTTCTTGCCTTCCAGGATGGCATCGGCCATGCCCTGCGCGTACAGCATCACGGCTTTGGCCGAGTCGTCGTTGCCCGGAATGATGTGAGTCACGCCCAGCGGGGAATGGTTGGTGTCGACCACACCGATCACCGGAATGCCCAGCGTCTTCGCCTCGGCGATGGCAATCTTGTGGTAGCCCACGTCGATCACGAAAATCGCATCGGGCAGAGCCGCCATATCTTGAATGCCGCCGATGGACTTTTCCAGCTTATCCATTTCGCGCTGGAAGGTCAGCGCTTCTTTTTTGCTCATCTGCTCGAGCACACCCTCGGCCGCCTGGGCCTGCATGTCCTTGAGCTTCTTGATCGAGGTCTTGACCGTCTTGAAGTTGGTCAGCATGCCGCCGAGCCAGCGCTGGTCGACATAGGGCATGCCGCAACGCTCGGCCTGCTCACGCACAATTTCACCCGCCTGACGCTTGGTGCCGACGAACAGAATGGTGCCGCGGCGCGCAGCCAGTTGGCGAGCGAACTTCGCCGCCTCCAAGTACATCGGCAGCGTCTTTTCGAGGTTGACGATATGGATTTTGTTGCGATGGCCGTAGATGTACGGGGCCATCTTGGGGTTCCAGAAACGGGTTTGGTGACCGAAGTGCACCCCGGCTTCCAGCATTTGACGCATTGAGACTGACATAAAGTTTCCAATCCAAGTTGGGTCTGAAATCCGGCTCTGATTGGCACGCCGCCCAAATTCTCCAGTGCAAGCACCGGGTAACTTCGGCAGCGGCTCAACACCTGGTTGAGTCGGTTTGCGGGTGGTTTGCGCCACAGTTTGCGCCACACAATGACCTCGTGCTGAATTTTGAGCGATCCGTCAAATCACTCCCTCATTCGCGTTGGTAGCATGGCGCGCTCTGTGCTTCTGTTTTGTGCTGCTTGATGCGGGCCAGTCACTTTTTTGTTGCGCTGGCCCGGTGCTTTCTGAACGCTTTTTATGCGTTCATTCCGCACCGCACAAAACCCGAGCATCATAGCAGACTTCCGCCCACCCAGACCGACTGACGGGCTCGGCCCCGTCCTGCGTCTTTCAGTTTTTCTTTCAGCCCACCGCTCGTCTCTCATGTCCGAACATCCTTTGCGTCAGCAGCTTCACAACGAGATCCACGCCCGCCCGTTCGAGCGAGTAGGTGCGCCGGCGCAGGTCAGCCATCAAGTGATGCTGGTCAGCCCGTCCGAGTCGCAACATGCCTTCGAACACCTCAGTGAACTGCTCTGCAATCTGCACCTGCCGCCACCAGCAATGGGCAGCATGTTTCACACTGAGCAGATCGGCCCGGTGCGCCTGCGCTGGGAGCGCCACGGCGAGTTCGTCAGCTACACCTTCATTACGCACGAGGCCCTCGGCCCGGAAGATCCGCTGTTTGAACGCTGCGCCTGCGACCGCGTTTCGGCGGAATGGCTGGCGCGCATTCCGGGGCAACGCCTGTGCGCCAACCACGTCGCCGTCATGCCCGAGGGCGAACTGGGCTGCGACACCCTGCCTGATTTCTCCGCGGTTCTCGACATTGATGCACTGGTCGGGTCGGATGTGGCCGACGGTCACGCACAGGTCTTCACCGATCTGCGCATCGCACCCGACGGCTTTACCCGCTTCATTGTGTTGAGCAAGGCCATGTCGGCGCGGCGGCGCGGGCGACTGGTGCAGCGCCTGCTCGAAATCGAGACTTATCGCCTGCTGTCTTTGCTGACGCTACCGGTCGCTCGCGAACTCACCCCCCAACTCAACCGATACGAGCAGGATCTGGTGAGCATCATGGACGCCATCGGCAGCAACGGCGGCGCCGAAGACGCCGAGCCGCAGCGCGACCACAAAACCCTGGATCGTCTGACTTTGCTGGCGTCTGCCGTGGAAGGCGTCTATGCCGCTTCTCACGGCCGGTTTACCGCGGCGAATGCGTACTACGACCTGGTCAACCGGCGTGTGACTGAACTGCACGAAAAACCGATTTTCGGCCTGCAGACCATCGGGCAATTCCTAGAGCGTCGGCTGGCGCCCGCGATGCAAACCTGCGCCTGGGCGGCACGGCGACAGCAGGCGCTTTCCGAGCGGGTTTCACGCTGCAGCAACCTGCTTCGCACACGGGTGGAAGTGGCCATGCAGCAGCAAAACCGCAGTTTGCTGGCGTCGATGAACCGTCGGCAGTTCCTGCAACTCCGCCTGCAGCAGACGGTCGAGGGCCTGTCGGTCGCCGCGATCACGTACTACATGGCCTCGCTGGTGGGCCATTTGTTCGAAGCGGCCGAACCCTGGCTGCACATCAAGCCCAAGCTGGCCGAGGGCATTTCCATCCCGATCATCGCCCTGATTGTCTGGATTGCGCTGCAGCGCATGCATCACCGTTTGGAGCGCGCCAGCGAAGCCCGATAGATCAGGCTCAAGACAAAACGCCGGGCCGTCCCAAGTTTTCTTGACCCCCACGGGGGGCGGGTTGGGCGAAGCCCGGCCCCGGGGGCATTCATACGCGCCGTTGACGCACGGCCTCGTAAAGACAAACCCCGGCGGCGACGGAGACGTTGAGGCTCTCCACTGCGCCGAGCATGGGAATCTGCAGCAGCTGATCGCAAGTTTCGCGCACCAGACGGCGCATGCCGGCGCCCTCGGCGCCCATCACCAGCACCGCGGGCTGCGTCCAGTTGGCGGCGTAGACATCGTCGGTCGCGGCCTCGTCAGTACCCATCACCCACAGGCCACGATCCTGCAATTCGCCCAGGCTGCGCACCAGATTGGTCACCATGAGATAGGGCACGGTTTCCGCCGCGCCGCTGGCCACGCGAGCCACGGTGGGGTTGAGCCCGACCGCGCGATCTTTCGGCGCAATGACCAGATGCACCCCCGCCGCGTCGGCAGTACGAAGGATGGCGCCGAGGTTGTGCGGATCGGTCACGCCATCGAGCGCCAGCACCAGCGGCGCGCCCTCCACGGCATCGAGCACGGCGTGCAGGTCGTGCACAGTCGGCAAGTCATCGACCTGCGCCACTACGCCCTGATGACGGTCGGTGCCCGCCAGCGCGGTCAGGCGCTCGGCGCCGAGGGTTTTCAGCTCCACGCCCGAGGCCTCGACTTTGCGCAAGAATTGCTGCATGCGCGCATCGCGCCGACTGGCATCGACATACACCGCGTGCACCGAGGCGGGAGCCGCACGCAGGCGCGCGCCCACCGCGTGGAATCCGTAGAGCGGCTTCATGCAGCCACCGCCTGGGGTTGTTCGGTCAAGTGACCGGCGTGCATGGTGCAAACGCGGTCGCAGCGTGCGGCCAGCGCCGGATCGTGTGTGACCAGTACCAGCGTTGCCTCCATTTCGGCGCGCAGCCGGAACATCAAATCCATGATGCGCTCGCCCGTGGCCGCATCGAGATTACCCGTCGGCTCGTCGGCCAAGACCAGCCGGGGTCGGCCCACGAAGGCGCGGGCCAGGGCAACGCGCTGTTGCTCACCGCCTGACAGCAAGGCCGGGCGATGATGCAGGCGCTGGCCCAGGCCCACGGCGTGCAGCAAGGTCGTTGCGGCGTCCACCGCGCCGTGAGCGCGCCCGGAAATTTCCAGAGGCAGCACCACGTTTTCCAGCGCGGTGTAGTGGTCGATGAGCTGAAAATTCTGGAACACGAAGCCGATTTTCTGCGCCCGCAGATCGGCCCGGCCGTTCTCGTCGAGGCTGTCGAGATCAACGCCGTCGATCCACACCTGGCCTGTGCTGGGCCGATCCATGCCGGCGAGCAAAGCCAGCAGCGTGGATTTCCCCGAGCCCGACGCGCCGGTAATGGCCACGCTCTGTCCCGCAGGAACTCGCAGTTGCACCGCGTGAAGAATGGTCAGGGCGTCGCCGACATCGGAAACAGTCTTGCCCAGATCCTGCGCGACAATCACATCGACCGTCATGGAAGCCTTGTTATGAAAAATGGAAAGCCGATGATTGTAGAAAGCCCGCCCCCGCTGTCGCGGCGCAAGGTCTTGGGGCTTGTGGTGTCGGCGCTGACGGCGGACATGGGGCTAGCGGGCGCCGCGCGGGCCGCCATACCGGCTCTATCCACGCCCATATCCACTCTGCTCGTGGTGGGCGACAGCCTGTCTGCCGGATACGGGCTGGAAACCGGAAAAGGCTGGGTCGATCTGCTGCGCCAGCGGCTTGAAGCCAAGCAGCCGCGCTGGACCGTGGTCAACGCCAGCATCAGCGGCGACACCACAGCGGGCGGGCTGGCCCGGCTGCCCGCCCTGCTCGCGCGCGACAAGCCGCGCGTGGTCATCATCGAGCTGGGCGGCAACGATGCCCTGCGCGGTCTTTCCCTGCAGCAAACGCAGAACAATCTGAGCCGTATGGTCGCACTGTGCAAGAAGGCGGGCGCGCGTGTTTTGCTGGTCGGTATGCAAATTCCGCCAAACTACGGCCCGGCGTACACCGCGCGTTTTGCGGCTGTGTTTCCGGCGGTTGCAAAATCGCAGCGTGTGGCGCTGGTCCCGTTTCTGCTTTCTGGCGTCGTCGGCCATCCCGATTGGTTTCAGTCCGACAACATTCACCCCACCGCACAAGCACAACCCACCATGCTCGATACCGTCTGGCCGCACCTCGCCCCTTTGCTGGCCCTGCCTGCCGCGAGATCGGCGCCATGAATCCCCGCGTCATGGATGCCGCTGAAGCACTGCAGAAGCTGCAGTCTTTCAGCGCCGTGATCGACGTGCGCAGCCCGTCGGAATTCGCGCTCGATCACATGCCGGGCGCCCAAAACTGGCCGGTGCTCGACGACGCCGAGCGCGCCGAAGTCGGCACGCTTTACGCCCAGATCGATCCCTTCGTCGCCAACAAGCGCGGCGCCGCGCTGATCGCCCGCAACATCGCCAACCACATCGAGGCGCATGCGGCCGAGTTGCCCAAATCCTGGACGCCTCTGGTGTACTGCTGGCGCGGCGGCAACCGCTCGGGCGCGATGGCCCACATTCTGGCGCGCATCGGTTTTTCCGTGGTGCTGGTGCAGGGCGGTTATCGGTCTTTGCGCCGCGCCCTGCGCGCCGATCTGGAGCAACGGTCCGGGCAACTTCAATTTCACGTCATCTGCGGCCGTACCGGCTGCGGCAAGAGCCGTCTGCTTCAATCACTGCGTGAGGTCGGGGCGCAAGTGCTCGATCTCGAGGCGCTGGCACAGCATCGAGGTTCCGTGCTGGGCCTGGAGCCGGGTGAAACGCAGCCCTCGCAAAAATTGTTCGAGACCCGCGTGTGGGCCGATCTGCGCCGCTTCGATCCGAACCGCCCGGTATTTGTCGAGGCAGAGAGCAAAAAGATTGGCGCCCTTCACGTCCCAGATGCGCTGATGGAGCAGATGCGCCAGGGGCATTGCATCACCCTGGAGCTCGAAACCAACCTGCGCGTTGCGCTGTTGCTGGCCGACTACGCCCAGTTGTCTGCCGATCGCCCCCTGCTGCTGCAGCGCCTGGCCAGCCTGCGCGCCTTGCGAGGCGCCGAAACCGTCGAACGCTGGCAGGAACTCATCGCACAAGGCGAGCTTGCCGCTTTCACTGCAGACATCCTGCAGCACCACTACGACCCGAGCTACACCCGGTCGATGTCCAACCATTTTCGGGCGTTCGACGCCGCGCCTGTCGTCGCGCTCAAGGGCATTGACGGAGAGTCTTTCTGCGACGCCGCGCTGAAGGTCGTGGCGCTGTCAACCGCAGAAATCCGTTCAGAATCGCACGCCAGGGCGAGCGTTCAGACGCAAGCCGAAGCCGTTAACGGTTGACCGAGTTGGCCGAGTTGGCTGGGTTGATTGCACTCCATCGCTTCGTCGCCTTCGGCCGACAGGCGGGCGCGTCTGGCCGTCGCGAATAGCTCAGGCACCGACAGCGTGGACAACAAACTCGAATCGCTCAACACTTGCCGCCAGCGACGCCCACCGGGTTGCCCCTTCCACAAATTGAGCATATGCCGGGTGATCGCCTGCGGATGCAAGCCCTTTGCCTTCCACGCCGCAATGTAGGCGCCCATTTGCTCTTCGACGATTTCGCGCTCAGGTGCAGCCGAATCGGCACTCCCCAGAAATTCTCGATCCCAAGTCGCCAGACTCCACGGGTCTTGATAAGCCGCCCGCCCCACCATCACGCCAGAGACCTGCGGCAACCACTCGCCGATCTCCTGCCCCGTCTTGATGCCGCCATTAAGCACGAAGGCAAGTGCTGGAAAGTCACGCCGCAACTGCAAAATAAACTCTGGTCGCAGCGGTGGAATATCACGGTTTTCCTTCGGGCTGAGGCCATCAAGCCATGCGGAACGGGCATGCACGATAAACGTCTCACAACCGCCTTGCGACACCGTTCCCACAAAATCGCGCACAAAACCGTAACTATCCTCATGGTCGACACCAATGCGGTGCTTTACCGTAACCGGGATCGTGCCTGAAACCGCCTCCACCATGGCAGCAACCGAATCGCGCACCCGCGAGGGTTCAGCCATCAAACAAGCCCCAAATGCCCCGCGCTGCACCCGAGGACTGGGGCACCCACAGTTCAGATTGATTTCGTCATAACCCCATTCGAGTGCCAGTTTGGCGCAACGGGCCAGATCAACTGGCTCACTACCGCCTAACTGCAGCGCAACGGGGTGCTCTTGCGAACCGAAATCAAGATGCCGCGCCACGTCTCCATATAGCAACGCCCCAGTCGTCACCATTTCCGTGTAAAGCAAAGCTCGCTGTGTAATCAGACGATGAAAATAGCGGCAATGTCGATCCGTCCAATCGAGCATCGGGGCAATGGAAAGCGCTGAAAGCATCAGTGAGAAAATTCAGAAAAAGAACAGAAAAAATAATAACATCGAGATGAATATTAAAATCGTACATCCAGCACATACAAAAACTTATCGCGCCCTCATCAACTTTGCAACACCTTGTCGCAATAGATTTCGCACCTGCCGGTCAAAAATAATAATCAAAGCACCATAAACAACCGCGCCGATAATAATTTGAGAAAAAATTCGAAAAGCCAGGTCCGGCGGATCAATATAAACTACCACGCCATACATTATTAGAGTGAATGACCCATATTTTAATACGTCAAACCACGGAATGCTTATTTTTACCACTTTGCGACCATAATAGGCCGCCATGACAGTGTACAAGATGTAGCTGACCAGTGCAGCAAAAGCAGCTCCCTCAATACCAAATGGGCGAACAAGCAGAACTGTCAATACAATATTTACGGCAGCGGCCGTCAATACCGAATACATGACGACTTTAGTTAGTTTATTGATGTAGATACCGGCACTAAAAATTGGAGTCCCGCCAGAAACCAGCATGCCCCCAACGATAAATACGATCAATGTTGCACTTACGTCATATTTTGAAGAGGCCAGAAGCCGGAGTAATTCAGGACCTACAGCAGCCATGCCACCCAATACAGGGAGTGCTAGCGCAATATAATATTTGAGGGCTTGTTGTATAAATTCAATAGTTTTCTCGCGCCCCTGTTGCTCCCACATCCTGAAGTACATCGGCACAACCGCCTGCGCAAAGGAAGCAGTCAACACCCCTTGCAAATAATCACTAAAATTAAACGCAGCGGAAAATGCCCCTAAAGGCTCTGGCCCGAGTTGATAATTTATGATGTAGCGTCCACCCATATTCAGCAGCAGCATAGAAAGCTCGCTAGCAAGCAGCGGCAAACCAAACACCAACATCGATATGAAGAGCGGCTTGTTAAACTGCCGCACATCAAAAACGTGCTGCCTCGCATAGTAAAAAATTATCACTGCCACAGCAATAAATTCACCCACCATGGAAGAAATAAAAAACCCTTCCAAAGTGCGTGAAACATAAAAAAGCACAAAAAATATCAAACCCAGCCCAAGATATTTCCTAACCGTGAAATAGGCGCTGTAAATTCCGCTTTTTTGTTGAGCGCGGAGCATGTTGTACATTGCACTATCCACCACGCGGATAAAAATCAATGGCGATGCCAATATAATCAAGTATTTTGTTTGCTCATTTGACAACCAGGCCGTAGGCACAAAACGGATCCCCACAATACTGAGCAAGGTCACAACCAATCCAACGAAAATCATTCCAAATAATACGGTAGAAAAAAACTGTGTCGCAGTATTTTTCCTCGTCCCCGCCTCAACCTCGCTGTAATAACGTACCACCGAGTGTTGCAAACCAAGTTTTCCAATTCCTACTAAAAATAGGATCGTAGAGGTAACCAATGCCATTGTTCCATATTCGGCAACCGAAAAAATCCGAGTGAGAATTGGAAAAGAGATGATGCTGGCCAACATAACCAGCACACTACCAATCGAATAATTTGAAGTATGCTGAAAAAGGCGTGCAAGTACTCCACGCTTTTCACCCTTTGCCCTAACCACGGCATCCTCACCGATTTGCATTGATTTTTGCCTTAGTCATTGGATGGCTCAGTGGAGCACTTGGCTGAGTGTAGACAGCTAAAAGCGATTGCATGACCGCTTCAGTAGAAAAGTATTGCTCAACAAATCGCCGGGCAGTTGCACCCATCTCTTGCCTTAAGTTTGGGTTCTCAGCCAAATGACTAATCGCCGCCGCCAACTCATCGGCATGATTTGGCGGCACAAGCAATCCCGTCTCGGAATGAGCGATCACATCTTCATGACCACTGATCTGGGTGGCAACCGTTGGCAGTCCATTTGCCATCGCTTCGAGAACTGCATTGGGTAGACCCTCCTGATGCGAGGCCTGCACGTACAAATTGTGCGAGGACAAAAGTGCCGGCACATCTTGCACCAAACCAGGGAAAGAAACACTGTTCTCAATGCCCAACTGCCGGGAAAGCGTCATCAACCTTTCTCTCTCCGGTCCATCACCGGCAAGAGTCAAGTGTGCATCAGGTGATTGCAAGGATACCCTCACCCAGGACTCCAGCAAGACATCCAGCCCTTTTACCGGGACGTGACGCCCGACAAACACAGCGCGAAGTGAAGACTGGACTCTAGTCTCTTTGTATGCAAAGCGCACCAAATCCACTGCATTCGGCAGAAGATGCAGGCGCTCCTTGGCGAAACCGGCTTCCAGCATGATCTTCACCGTCTTCTTGCTGATGCATTGATAGGCATCGAGACGCTGGGCGCCTTTCCGCAAAATCCAGTGAACAGGCTTTGTCATTAATTTTGGGTCGAGAATACCGCCCTGAAACTCCGCGGCACCCGAAACTTTGACTATAAGAGTTGGCTTCAGCCATCTATTGATCCAACCCGCCGCCCCGGCCAGATTATGCATCATATGGATGTGAATAGCATCAAATTCGCCTTGATGCCTCAACAACCAGAGCGCGAAATTTAGATTGAGCAATATCGCACCAAGTCCCTTTATTTTCGGATACCCCAATCTTAATACCGGAATACCATCGACCTTATCGGTAAACGGGAGCGAGCGGTCTAGGTGCGGCACCAGAACGCGCACCTCGTGACCGGCAGAGGCGAATGACCGACTAAGTAGCCGGGCCTGCATCTCTGCACCACCCGTTGCAGGATATCGTCCGTCAACCACCATTAATATACGTATTGGGGCATGCATATTGAATGAAATGCCAATTTATATAAACCGCATAAACTTTAAACAAGAGAATTAATGACGCGATCCGGCCGCCTCTCAAAATCGAGAATCTCCATGAACAAAAAGTCCTTTAGTCGATTTTTGTGAAATGACCTTCGCAGGAATTCCGCCGATAGTTGCATTACCCTCTGGAAAGCTTTTATTGACTACCGCATTGGCGCCCACCGCTGTATTGTCCCCAATCTCTATCGCACCAAAAATTTTTGCCCCTGGTGCAATATAACAATTGTGTCCTATTCTTGGCACTTCGTTTCCTCTGCCAAGCTGCGCTCCGATATTCACGCCTGTATGAATTCTGCAATTCGAACCAATTCTTGCCCCGGAATTCACGACGATCGTGCCGTAGTGCAAAATTGCAAGGCCTGGGCCAAAAACATTGATCGGTATCGAGAACCCTAGCTTGATCGAAAGCTTACGAAAACGATATACCGCAAGGCGGCGCCGAAAAGAATTTTTCTCACAGTTTGTGAGAAATTCGACTTTTCTAAGCAGGCGCTGAAATTGAAAAATTTCGTCAAACAGCCAGGCCCAGCGCGAATTCACTCCCAAAGCGATGCGGTCCGCCTCGAGATACCTTTGGTAGTCTGCGTACGATTTGATCAAGCTGCGCTCCCTTTTGCGATTTCAGTCGGTATCTATTTTTGCACTCAAATGTTGCCTTGCACTCCCCCAACTGAGCGACGCTGATCCAGTGCTGGATGGTGCTGCAAGAAAGCCCAAGCAGACCTGCGGAGGCGTAACGTTGAGCAGATGGGACGCGGCCCTTAGGCCCCCCCCCGGAAAATGGGAATTCTTGGTCGCTACAGGGTCATTGCGGGGACAAATTGATGTCCGAAAGACGAAAAAAAGCCCACAGCGTTAGTGTGGGCCAATCCTGTAAGCTGTTGTTTTTACAGATATTTGGAGGCGGGGGTCGGAATCGAACCGGCATAGACGGCTTTGCAGGCCGCTGCATAACCACTCTGCCACCCCGCCGGGCGACTTGGCTGCGTAAAGATTAGAGATCGTACGCAAAACCGCAGGATGCTGCAGCGCTGACCCCGGCTTGTCTGCCATTGGTCAAACCCTGTGTCGTCACAGGAAAGCGACAACATGCACCGGACACAAAAAAGGGAAGCTTGGCTTCCCTTTTTTGCTGAGAATTTGGAGCGGGAAACGAGACTCGAACTCGCGACCTCAACCTTGGCAAGGTTGCGCTCTACCAACTGAGCTATTCCCGCGTAAAACAATTATTTTCGCAGCGCCTGAACCGCTTGTCAACACCCGCCCGTAAAAAATTGATCAATGCAAGCCGCGTTCGTCAGGCTCGTCCACTGAGGTGGCGATCACGCTAACCGGGCGGCCCTTGAGACGATGCCACACATAGACGCCGTAACCGGACAATCCATATAGAACAAACAAGCCAAACAACACCAGCGGAGGCTGGTACGCGATCAGACCGATCAACAGCACGATGAGAAAGATGCTGATGAACGGCACGCTGCGGCGAAAGCTCACGTCCTTGAAGCTGTAGAACGGCACGTTGGTCACCATGGTGAGTCCGGCGAAAAGCGTGATGACAAAACTGAACCAGGCGACATGCGCGCCCTGCACACCGGCATCCGTCATGATCCAGAGAAAACCGGCCACCAGCGCGGCAGCGGCCGGACTGGGCAGGCCTTGAAAGTAGCGTTTGTCGATCACCGCAACATTGGTGTTGAAACGCGCAAGCCGCAGAGCAGCCCCTGCGCAATACACAAAGGCGGCCAACCAGCCCAGCTTGCCCAGACCGCGCAGCGACCATTCATAAATGATGAGCGCAGGGGCCGCACCGAACGACACCATGTCGGCGAGCGAGTCGAACTGGGCGCCGAATTCGCTTTGGGTATTGGTCATCCGCGCAACCCGGCCATCGAGGCTGTCGAGCACCATGGCGGCGAAGATGGCCGTGGCCGCGGAGTCGTATCGCCCGCTCATCGCCATCACGATGGCGTAGAAGCCGCAGAACAACGCGGCAGCGGTGAAGGAGTTGGGTAGAAGATAAATTCCGCGCCGACGACGGTGTGCAGGATCGTCGTCAGGCTCAGGCGGCTGATAGGTCATCTCCGGCGACCGGGGCGTTTCGGCTTCTGGAGGCGCATCTGTCCGTTCCGACAAACTGGTCTGCGGGGGAAATTGGGCCACATTTCGCGACATGCTCAACCTCTCTGAACGAATAGACGTCTTAAGAAAAGGACTTCAGGCAGCGAAATCGGCCAGCACGGTGCTGCTGGCGTAAACCTTGTCTCCGATCGAAACGCGCGACTGTGTGTCCAGCGGCAGATAGACATCGACACGCGAACCAAACCGGATGAATCCAAACCGTTGCCCGCGCTGCAGGGCATCGCCCGCCTTGACGTAGCAAAGGATGCGCCGGGCAATCAAGCCGGCGACTTGCACGGCAGTCACCACGCGACCATCGCAATCGATCACCAGCGCATTGCGCTCGTTTTGCTCGGAGGCTTTGTCGAGATCGGCGTTCACAAATTTACCCGGGAAATATTGCACATCGCGCAAGGCGCCGTCCACCGGGGCACGGTTTGAATGCACATTGAACACGTTCATGAACACGCTGATTTTGAGGGCATCGCGCCCGGCGTAAGGGTCGAACGCATGCGTAATGGCCACGATGCGGCCATCGGCCGGGCTGAGAACGGCGAGCGGATCGCGAGGGATCGGACGGGCGGGATCACGAAAGAACTGCACCACGAAAATCGTTAGCAGCCAGATCGGCAATGACCACCAGAACCCGGCGAGCGCCCAAACAATCACGGAAAGCAGCACGCTGCTGGCAATAAAGGGCCAGCCTTCGCGGGCCAGAATGGGATGGGGATAAGTCATGGTTGGAGTTTAGTCGCCGTAAGGCCCGGCATGAAGCACAACACCCGGCAGGGGCCGGGTGTTGTGAAAGTCCAAGGGTCCGAAGATCAGTTCTTCGATTTGTCCACCAGTTTGTTGGCCTTGATCCAAGGCATCATCGCACGCAGCTTCTCACCGACCTGTTCGATCTGATGGTCGGAGGTCAGACGGCGACGCGAGAGCAAGGTGGGCGCACCGGCGCGGTTTTCCAGAATGAAGCTCTTGGCGTATTCACCTGTCTGGATGTCCTTGAGGCACTGACGCATGGCGTTTTTGGTGTCCTCGGTGACGACCTTCGGCCCGGAGACGTACTCGCCGTACTCCGCGTTGTTGGAGATCGAGTAGTTCATGTTGGCAATGCCGCCTTCGTAGATCAGATCGACGATGAGCTTGAGTTCGTGCAGACACTCGAAATAGGCCATCTCGGGCGCATAGCCGGCCTCGACCAGGGTCTCGAAGCCGGCCTTGATCAGTTCGACCGTACCGCCGCACAGCACCGCCTGCTCTCCGAACAGATCGGTCTCGGTCTCTTCGCGGAAGTTGGTCTCGATGATGCCGGCCTTGCCGCCGCCGTTGGCCACGGCGTAGGACAAGGCCAGATCGCGCGCCTTGCCCGACTTGTCGGCATGCACCGCGATCAGATGCGGCACGCCGCCGCCCTGGGTGTAGGTGCTGCGCACGGTATGGCCGGGCGCCTTGGGGGCGATCATGATGACATCGAGATCGGCGCGCGGCTGAACCTGGCCGTAATGCACGTTGAAGCCGTGCGCAAAGGCCAGTGCGGCCCCCTTTTTCATGTTCGGCTCGACGGCATTGCGATACACCTCGGCGATGTTCTCGTCGGGCATGAGCATCATCACCACATCGGCGCCTTCAACGGCCTTTTCGACCTCGGCGACCTTCAGGCCGGCCTTCTTGGCCTTGTCCCAGGATGCGCCGTTCTTGCGCAGGCCGACGGTGACCTTCACGCCACTGTCATTCAGATTCTGGGCATGGGCATGGCCCTGCGAGCCGTAACCCACGATGGTGACCTTCTTGCCTTTGATGAGGGAGAGATCGGCGTCTTTGTCGTAATAAACGTTCATATTGGCTCCTGAAGTTGAGGTATTGTGTTCTTGGCGGGACGCTCCACGCCACAAAGAAAAATGCGCCGTCTTGGAATCAGGCGCGCAGGATACGCTCGGCGCGGCCAATTCCGCAGCTGCCGGTTCGCACGGTTTCCAGAATGGCCGTGGGATCGACCGCCTGGATAAAAGCGTCGAGCTTCGCGGCGTCGCCGGTCAGTTCGATGGTGTAGGACTTGTCGGTCACATCGATGATGTGGCCGCGGAAAATGTCGGACATGCGCTTGATCTCTTCGCGCTCCTTGCCCACGGCCCGCAGCTTGATCAACATGAGCTCGCGCTCGATGAAGGAAGCCTCGGTGAGATCGACGACCTTGACTACTTCGATAAGCCGATTGAGGTGCTTGGTGATCTGCTCGATGACCTCTTCGGAGCCGCTGGTGACGATGGTCATGCGCGACAGTGAGGCATCTTCCGTGGGCGCCACGACCAGCGATTCGATGTTGTAGCCCCGAGCGGAGAACAAGCCCACCACACGTGACAGGGCACCGGGTTCGTTTTCCAGCAGAACGGCAATGATGTGTTTCATGAATTCACTCCTCTACGCAGGCTTCGTGCGGCGCCGGTAAGCGTCGCCTGGCTGCTGCGAGATTGATGATGGAAGCGTGCATAACAGCGCACGCGGTTGTCGAAAGCGCGGGCTTGGCGTTTGGCAGGGCGCGGCGTCCGGTGAGACGCCGCTACGGCCAAACCCCGACGACTCGCGCGGTTCAATGGCTCAGAGATCCTCCGACCCAAGCAACATATCGGTGATCCCCCGACCCGCCTGCACCATGGGCCAGACGTTCTCTGTGGGGTCCACCGAGATGTCGAGGAAGACCGTGCGGTCTTTCATCGCAAACGCCTTCTCCATGGCGGGACGCAGGTCTTCGGGCTTGTCCACCTTGATGCCCACATGACCATAGGCTTCGGCGAGCTTGACGAAGTCGGGTAGCGAGTCCATATAAGAATGGGAATAACGGCCTTCGTACTCGATCTCCTGCCACTGCCGCACCATACCGAGATAGCGGTTGTTAAGCAGGATGATTTTCACCGCCGTGCCGTATTGCAGGCAGGTGGCAAGCTCCTGAATGTTCATCTGGATGGAGCCGTCACCGGTGACGCAAACGGCTTCGGCTTCAGGCTTGGCCAGCTTGATGCCCATGGCATAAGGCAGCCCCACGCCCATGGTGCCCAGCCCGCCCGAATTGATCCAGCGCCGCGGCTCGGGAAATTTATAGAGCTGCGCGGCCCACATCTGATGCTGTCCCACATCAGAGCAGATATAGGTCTCGCGGTCTTTGGTCAACTCATACAGCGTGTCGATCACAGCCTGCGGCTTGATGACCTCGGTCGAATGCTCATAGGCGAGACAGTCGCGCTTGCGCCATTCCTCGATCTGCGCCCACCAGGCCGCCAGCGCGCCACCGTCGTTCTTGTTGCCCGCCTTGAAGGACTGTTCGAGCTGATCGATGAGTTCCCGCAGCACCTCGCCGACATCGCCGACGATGGGCACGTCCACCTTCACCCGCTTCGAGATGGAGGAAGGATCGATATCGATATGCACGATCTTGCGCTGGTTTTGCGCAAAATGCCCCGGATTGCCGATCACCCTGTCGTCGAACCGCACGCCCACCGCGAGCAGCACGTCGCAATGCTGCATCGCCATATTCGCCTCGAAGGTGCCGTGCATGCCGGGCATGCCGAGAAACTTCGGGTCTTCGCCGGGCATCGCGCCCAGCCCCATCAGCGTATTGGTGCAGGGATACTTCAGCAGATCGGCCAGCTTGCGCAGTTCGGGAGACGCATTCGCCAGCACCACGCCACCGCCCGTGTAGATGTAAGGACGCTTGGCCGAGAGCAGCAGTTGCACCGCCTTGCGGATCTGGCCACCGTGACCCTTGCGCACCGGGTTGTAAGAGCGCATCTCCACGGTCTTGGGATACTCGAACTGAGTGGTATGGCGCGACACATCCTTGGGCACATCCACCACCACCGGGCCCGGCCGACCCGAACGGGCGATGTGGAACGCCTTTTTCATCGTGGCCGCCAGATCGCGCACATCCTTGACCAGGAAATTGTGTTTGACCACCGGGCGGGTGATGCCCACGGTGTCGCATTCCTGAAACGCGTCCAGCCCGATGGCCGTCGTCGGCACCTGCCCGGTGATGATCACCATCGGAATCGAGTCCATATACGCGGTGGCGATGCCCGTGATGGCATTGGTCGCCCCCGGACCGGAGGTCACCAGGGCCACGCCGACCTCGCCCGTCGCACGGGCATACGCGTCTGCGGCATGAACCGCGGCCGCTTCCTGCCGCACCAGTACATGCTGGATCGAGGTTTGCTTGTAGAGCTCGTCGTAGATGTAGAGCACGGCCCCGCCGGGGTAGCCCCACATGAATTCGACGCCTTCTTCTTGAAGGCATCGCACCAGGATTTCTGCCCCGGTGAGTTCCTGCGCGCTTGCCGCGCCGGACTTTGATGCGGCCGTAGCGGCCGACTTGTGTTCTGTGCGATTCATTTCCATGAGTTCACCTTGTGAATTTCTCTGACGAAAGACTTCAGGTCTCCCTCGGCACCCGCTTGTGGCCGGCCTTTGGGATACACGTGCGATCTGGAACGTTGTGGGCGCGGCAGGCGATGCAAATCGCATCTCCCCTTGTTGCTGCACGGAGGCTCAGACCAAACGGAACTGCGCAGTGTAGTGCAGCGCAGCACTGCTGCACATGACCGCGGGAATTTTGGACTCCCATTCTGGCCTCCCATCAGAGCGGACTGAGGCCCCAACGCCGGTCGGCTGGTTAAGGTTCCTGGTGCAGTCTTGTTGCCCATTTGGTGCAACGATGCGCCATTGCATAATGTGCAGTTGCCTCTCATCCTCACGGACCGCACGACGTCCGACTCGATGGCCACCGAACGAGAACTCAACGAATTCCTCGCCAGCATCGACAAGCGCGCTTTTTTGCGCGCCGCGTTCTCGACGCGCGACGACGACGCCGCGATGGATCTGGTGCAGGAGGCGATGATCAGCCTGGCGACCAAATACGCCGACAAACCGCGCCAGGAGTTGCCGCTGCTGTTCCAGCGCATTCTGACCAATGCCATTCTCGACTGGCATCGCAAGCGCAAGGTGCGCAGCGCGCTGTTCAGCAATCTGTCGGATTTTGAATCTCAGGAAAGTGAGGGCGAATTTGACCTGCTCGAAACGCTGGAACTCGAAGCACTGAGCGAGCATCTCGAAAGCGCCGAGACCCAGGTTCAGCGCATGCAGATCCTGAAACATCTCGAAACTGAAATTTCGCGTTTGCCCGCACGTCAACGGGAAGCGTTTTTGTTACGTTATTGGGAGGAACTCGACGTTGCCGAAACCGCGCAAGCCATGGGCTGCTCGGAAGGCAGCGTCAAAACGCATTGCTCGCGCGCCATCCATTCGCTGGCACGCGTTTTGAAAGCCCAGGGCTACTCATGAAAAACGACGCAACCGATCCGCTGCGCCCCAAAGTCGAAGCCCGCCTTGCGCAGCAACTCGCCACACGGCTGCAACAGGCCGAGCGGCAGATCACGCCCGAACAGTCCGAGCGCCTCAAGGCCCTGCGGCTGATGGCGGTCGCCCAGATTCAGCCCGTTTCGGCAACTGCTGCCGTCGCGCAGGGCCGCGCGCTTTCGCTGGCGGGCCCCTCGCTCTGGAGGTCGTGGCTTTTTCGTTTCGGCGCCGTTCTGCCGCTGATCGTGCTGGTCGTCGGCCTGCTGGTCTTGCAAGACTATCAACAGGAACGGTTCATCCGCGTCACGGCCGACATCGACACCGCCCTTTTGCTGGGCGATTTGCCGCCAGCGGCCTACGCCGATCCCGGATTTGCCCGCTACCTCAAGCTGGAGCGCTGATGACTTTGCGCCCCTGTCCTCCACGCCTGATGGAGCGCCCCCTCCTGCTTCAGTCCGCCCTGTTTCAGTCCGCCTTGCTGCTGTGCCTGTTCGTGGCCCTGCTGTTCTGCGTCACTCCGGCGCATGCGGCTGAAGCGCCGCCGAGCTGGCAACACCTCAGCGCAACGCAGCAGCACATTCTTGCCCCCCTGAGAGCCGATTGGAGCGAGTTCGATCACGACCGCAAGAAAAAATGGCTCGACATCGCCGCCCGCTATCCCGCAATGAGTCCGCAGCAGCAAAAAACCCTGCAGCAGCGGATGAATGAGTGGGCGCACCTCAGTCCGGAAAAACGTCGTCTGGCGCGCGAAAATTTTCTCTCCACCGGCAAGACGCCGCAGCAAAGCCGCCGCGAGGCCTGGGAGGCCTACCAAAAACTACCTCAGGCCGAACGTGAACGGCTCAAGGAAGAAGCCCGGCATCCCAAACCCCACCCCGGACAGGTGGGCAAATATTTGCAGGAAAAACAGGCTGCTGCAAGCCACGCGCAGCCTGTCAAGCCACCTGTCAAGCCGCCCGTCAAACCCGCGCCCCAGCCGCCTCTCCCGGCATCGGCGCCGATACCCGCCAAAACCGCTTCCGCCGCCCTGCCTTGTGCAGATGTGCTGCGCTGCCCGGCCCGCTAAGTTCGTGCTGCGGGCGCACGTCTTCGCCCAAATCTATGCTTTCTCTAAACGCGCCCCCGCTGCGCCGACGCCTGGCCTGCCTCACCTATGAAGGGCTCATACTGCTGGGCCTGTCCCTGGTCACTGCGGCGGTCACGCTAGGGCTACTGCACTTGTTGGGTTTGCCGCAGGCGTCGGCAACACACCGAGTCGTCCTCCAAGTCGCAGAATTCGTTGCGCTCACCGGCTATGGTGCCGGGTTCTGGAGTGCAGGTCGACAAACGCTGCCCATGAAGGTCTGGAAAATCGCTCTGGTCACCCCCAACGGGGCTGCGCTCGGCCTTGGACGGGCGCTATGGCGCGCCGTTCTGGCCTGGCTCTGGGTCGTCCCCGCCCTGACCTTGGCTGCGGCCCTGCAACTTTCGCCGGGGGAGACCGGCTGGCTGCTCGCGGCGGGCATTTTGCTGTGGGCCTGCACCAGCCTGCTGCGCAAAGACCGTCAGTATCTGCACGATGTGCTTGCGGGCACGCGCCTGGTGCCCGCAAACGGATAACCGCCCATGAAACTCGACCCTCACGCCCTCTGGTACGCATGGGACGGCTGGAACGCCCGCCTATTCCTCGCCATCAATCACGCCGGAGACAACCCGGTGTGGAACAACGCCGCACGCCTGGGCACCGCCTTGGGCGACCATCATCTGCTGCCGGTCTACCTCGGCCTGCTGCTGACCCTCGCGATGCGCTGGCCCCGGTTGATTTCTCTGCGCAGCGTGCTGGTCTACGCCTGGGCCAATCTGCTGCTATATGTCTCGATTTACGGCGTACTCAAACCCTGGGCCCACTTTCCGCGACCGCTTGAGGTTTTCGGGCCGCAGATGGTTCATGTACTTGGAGAACCCAAGTTTGCGCACAGCTTTCCCTCGGGTCACGCGGCATTTGCCATGGTGCTCGCCGCAAGTCTGGCCTTTTCGCTGCCCCGCCCCTGGAGCGTCGTGCTGTGGCTGTTCGCGCTTTGGGTGGCATGGTCACGCATCGCCGTCGGCGCGCACTTCCCGGCTGACGTGATCGGCGGGGCGCTCGTGGGCGCCCTGTGCGTCTTGGTGGCGTACGGGCTCGCCAGGTTGTGGATTCGGGGCGCGAAGCCCGCATAAGGCAGACGCGGTCTCATTCGTCTGATTCGGAAGGCGAGTGGCATGCCAAGCTGCAAACACCATCAGACCACCTCCCAGCCAGCCCGGTATCGTCATCTTCTCGCCCAGCAGAGCAACGCCAACCAACACGCCAAACAAAGGCTCGCTACCCATCAACAACGAGACCCGGCTGGGGCTCGTGCGCGACGCCGCATAGTTCTGCGCAAAGAAAGCAAATACGGTGCACAGCAACACCAGAAACGCCATCCCGGCCCAGAAACTGGCCCGCAGGGGGATGGACGGCCAGTGTGGCCCGTGCCAGACCCACACCAGGGCAGCCAACCCCACCGTCACCACACCCGATTGAACGGCGGTCAAAGTCAGTGCGGGCAAGGCATGACGGGCTGCAAGCCGTCTGGTTTGAGTCACCATGACGGCCCTCAGCAAGGCAGCGAGAAGCACCAGCGCATCGCCCAAGCCCGGGCGGCCGATTCCCGATGTTGCCGACAGCAAGCCCGCTCCGATAACCGACAAACCCGCCGCCTGCCACACGCGCAAGGTGGGCGGCTGCCCCAATAGCGCCCATTCGACCAGTGGCGTCAGCGCGACACAAAGACTGATGAGCAGAGCGGCGTTTGCTGCAGTCGTCAACGTGACGCCGTAGGTTTCGCAGAGAAACACGGCCAGCAGGTTGAGCCCCAGTATCGAGCCGACCGCCAATCCGCCTCGCCATTGCGCCGTAAACAGGGGACGCAAGGTCGGCGACAGGATCAGAAAGGTCAAACCAAAGCGCAGGGTGAGCAAGTCGAGCACCGGCCACTGCTGAGCCAGCAATTTGGTCACCCCATAACTGCCACCCCAAACCGCTGCAACCAGTAGAAGCAGCACTTCAGACACACCCAGGTTGAGCGCATGAAATGCGGGCGCTGAGGCCGCGCGCTTGAAAAGCGGATTTGTCATCGAAAGACCTGCATAAGATGGAGCGTTGTCCCATTGTTGGGCGTGCATCCCTGGCAAACCAGACCCTCCACCGGAACAGGACTATTGCGCCGTGAGTACAAATGCGTTTTTGAGCGTTCTGCCTGAAATGGTGACCTTCCTGCGAGTCGCCGAGTTCGGGAGTTTCTCCGCAGCCGCACGGCAGCTTGGCACCACGCCCTCGGCGGTGAGCCGTCAGGTCTCTCGCCTGGAAAAACACCTCGGCATTCAGCTGATCCTGCGAACGACGCGGCAGCTCCGTCTGACCGCCGCAGGAGACGCGGCGCGCGTGCGCTGCGGCGAGTTGGTCGCCGCGGCGCAAGCCGTCATGCAAGTGCCGCAACAAATAGCCGGAACGCCGAAGGGATCAATCTGCATCAGCGCCCCCAAGGCACTAGGGCCTGTTAACGCTATTGATGCCCCCGCGCCGGGGGTCTGGGCGGAGGCAATGCGAGGCGCAGGCCGCGCCGTGGTGTCTTGCACCACAAGCGGACTGCAACGTGGCAGTGCGCCGCCCAGACCCCCGGCCCGAAGGGTTGCCCCCAGGCGGGGCGTCTGCGGCGTTGTCGGTGCGAGGCAAGGCGACCAGCCTTGCCTCGCACCTCCGCCTTGCATCCCTCCCCGTCTGGGGGCAACGCGGGGGCATCAATAGCGTTAACAGGCCCTAGCCCGGCATGTGCTGCATCCCTTGCTCTTGCAGTTTCTGGCGCAATGGCCCCAGGTACAACTGCAATTGATCGCGACCGACCATGAGGTCGATCCCTTTCGCGAGGGCGTCGATCTGATGATCCGCGTCACGCGTCATCCGCCCGAAGGCTTTGCCGCGCGCGAACTGATGCAGGTAGAGCAGGTTCTATGCGCAGCGCCCGCGTATCTTGCGGCCCACCCGGCTATTACTCATCCGTCCGATCTGGCGGCGCACAGCTGCCTTCCCCTAGGCGAAGATGCTCACGACAGGTGCTGGCGCTTTCGGCAGGGCGACACTGAGACTGAAGTCGTCGTGCAGGGTCGCTATGCCGTGAATCACAGCGCATTGCGGCTGGAGGCCATGCTGGCCGGTCTGGGGCTCTGCACCTTGCCTGACTATGTGGCGCGCGCCGCACTGGAGAACAGGTCTGCCGTCCAGGTCTTGCCGGACTGGAATTTCCTCGGAAATTATGGTGGCAGTGCCTACGCACTCTATCCGCCGAGCCGCTTTGTGTCGCCCACCTTGCGCGCACTGATCGACCATCTTGCCGCCGCCCTGGAATAAAAAAACGCCCCGACTTGCGGGGCGTTTTCATCAGACCACTTCTGCGCACATCAGGTGAATTTGCGCGTGGCCATGAAACGGTCGAACTCGTTGTCCGCAAAGCGGAACCAGAGAATGTCGTCGTTGCGGAACTTGGCCCAGTCGGTGTAGACCTTTTTCCAACGGGGATTGCTCGCTGAAAGCTCGTTATAAAGGTCGTTGGACGCCTTGAACGCCGCTTCCATCACGTCTTTCGGAAAGCCTTGCAGCTTGGCGCCTTTGCCCACCAATTCCTTGAGCGCGGGAGGGTTCTTGGCGTCATACATGGCCTGCATATTGATGTGCGCATGCGAGGCCGCCAGTTCCACCATGGCCTTGTATTCTGGCGACAAAGCGTTGTACGCCTTCTGGTTCACATACAGGTCGAGCTGCGGGCCGCCTTCCCACCAGCCGGGATACAGGTAGTTGTTCGCCACTTTGTAGAAGCCCAGCTTCAGATCGTCATACGGGCCGATCCACTCCGCCGCGTCGATGGTACCCTTCTCCAACGAGGGATAAATGTCACCGCCGGGAATGTTCTGCGGCACCACGCCGATGCGCTCCATCACCTTGCCACCGAAGCCGCCAATGCGCATTTTCAGGCCCTTCATGTCGGCCAGGCTCTTAATCGGCTTGCGGAACCAGCCGCCCATCTGCGCTCCGGTATTGCCCAAAGGAAAGCTGATGATGTTGTAGTTTGCATAAAACTCGCGCATGAGCTTGAGGCCATTACCCTGATACATCCAGGCGCTCATCTGACGGGAGTTCATGCCGAAGGGCACAGCACAGCCCAGGGCGAAGGTCGGATCCTTGCCGAAGAAGTAGTACGGCGCGGTGTGCGCGCACTCCACCGTACCTTGTTGCACGGCGTCGACCACGCCGAAGGGTGGAACCAGTTCACCGGCAGCATGGACGCTGATTTCGAACTTGCCGCCCGAGGCTTCCTTGACCTTCTGCGCGAAGATGTTGGCCGCACCGAAGATGGTGTCGAGCGAATTGGGAAAACTTGACGCCAGGCGCCAGCGCACGGACTGCTGGGCCATGACAACGGCGGGTGCGCTACCCGCCGCGAGAATGCCGGCCAGGCCGGCGTGTTTGACAAATGAACGGCGTTCCATAGGGTCTCCGGGTAAGTGAGTCACTCTCGATACAGATGATTCATTTCATATCAAAATGATTCCAATTGTATTGACCCGTCCCAAACGCCCTGAAAAAAGCCCGCCGAAGCGGGCTTTTTGGCTAGGGGCAGCGCTCAGGTGAGCTTGCGTGTGGACATGAAACGGTCGAACTCGTTCTCGGCAAAACGGAACCACAGAATGTCGTCGTTGCGGAATTTCACCCAGTCGGCGTAGACCTTGCGCCAATTCGGATTGTTTGCGGACAGTTCGCTGTAAAGATCGTTGGCCGCCTTGTACGCCGCTTCCATGACGTCTTTGGGGAAGCCTTGCAGCTTGGCCCCCTTGCCCACCAGTTCCTTGAGAGCCGGGGGATTCTTGGCGTCGTAAGCGGCCTGCATATTGACGTGGGCATAGGCCGTCGCAGCATCGACCGCCGCCTTGTAGTCTGCGGGCAGCGCGTTGTAGGCCTTCTGGTTGACATAGAGGTCAAGCTCCAGACCGCCTTCCCACCAGCCGGGGTACAGGTAGTTCTTCGCCACCTTGTAGAAGCCGAGCTTCAGATCGTCATACGGGCCGATCCACTCCGCCGCGTCGATGGTGCCCTTCTCCAGCGAGGGATAAATGTCACCGCCGGGAATGTTCTGCGGCACCACGCCGATGCGCTCGATCACCTTGCCAGCGAAACCGCCGATGCGCATTTTCAGGCCCTTCATGTCAGCCAGACTCTTGATCGGCTTGCGGAACCAGCCGCCCATCTGCGCGCCGGTGTTGCCGCAGGGGAAGTTGAGGAAGTTGTACTGGCCGTAGAACTCGCGCATGAGCTTGAGACCGTTGCCCTGGAACATCCAGGCCGTCATCTGGCGCGAGTTGAAGCCGAACGGCACCGTGCCGCCCAGCGCGAAGGTCGGGTCTTTGCCGAAAAAGTAGTACGGCGCGGTGTGGCAGCACTCTACCGTGCCTTGCTGCACGGCGTCGACCACGCCGAACGCCGGCACCAGTTCACCGGCGGCGTGCACCGAGATCTCGAACTTGCCGTTGGTCAGGTCTTTGACCTTCTGCGCGAACACATTGGCGGCGCCATAAATGGTGTCGAGTGAATTGGGAAAGCTGGAAGCCAGACGCCAACGTACCGATTGCTGGGCCATGACGGCCGGGGCGGTACCGGCAGCGAGGATGCCGGCGAGACCGGCGTGTTTGACAAAGGAGCGACGTTCCATGGAGTCTCCGGAAGGGGAATAAGAAAGGATCGGGATGTGAGTTCTTCTGCAGTCGCGAGACGGCTTGACCCGACATGAACATCGTAACTTCTGTAACCATTCGCATCATTGCGGGTAAGCGCGAAGGATTCCTGACTCTGGCGCGAATCAGCTTTGACTTGAAGTCACCAATGCGGGCGCACAAACGACAAGGCCGCCCGAAGGCGGCCTTGTGCGAGGGGCTCGGCAAACTCAGCCCGCGCCGCCCACCGTCATGCCGTCGATCAGGATGGAGCCCGTGGTCTTGCTGCCATAGGTGTGCGTATCCGCGCCCACGGCCACCACGTTGCGCAGCATGTCGCGCAGATTGCCCGCAATGGTGATCTCCTGCACGGGATAGCGGATCTTTCCGCCTTCCACCCAAAACCCCATAACCCCACGCGAATAGTCGCCCGTCACATAGTTGACACCGTGGCCCATGAGTTCGATGGCGAACAGCCCGGTGTCGAGCTTGCGCAGCATGGCGCGCAGATCATCCTTGGCCTGCGTGAGGCGGCTTTGCAGCAGCAGGTTGTGCGCGCCGCCGGCGTTGCCGGTGGTCTGCATGCCGAGCTTGCGTGCCGAATAAGTGCCAAGCAGATAGCCTTGCACCACGCCGCCGTTCACCAAACTGCGCTTGTGCGTGGCCACGCCTTCGCTGTCGAACGGCGCGCTGCCGCGGCGTTTGGGCAGGGTGGGGTCTTCGATCAGGTCGATGTGATCGGCCCACACCTGCTGTCCCAGACTGTCCTGCAGAAAAGAGGATTTGCGATACAGCGCGCCGCCGCTGATGGCATGGGTGAAGCTGCCGATCAGGCCGGAGGCCAGCGGCGACTCGAACAACACCGGGCACTTGCGCGTGGACAGCTTGCGCGCCTTCAGCCGCGACAACGCACGCTCTGCGGCGTAACGCCCCACCGCCTCGGGAGAAGCCAGGTCGGCGGGGTCGCATTCGGACGTCCACCAGTAATCGCGCTGCATATCGTCGCCCGAACCAGCGATCGGCGCGCAAGACACGCTGTGCGACGAGGTGGCGTAGCCGTCGCAGAAGCCGCGGCTGTTGGCCAATACGAAGTGCGACTCTTGCGCGGATACGCTGGCGCCTTCGCTGTTGCGGATGCGCGGATCCACGGCGAACGCGGCCTTCTCGGCGCGCAGGGCGATCTTGGCCGCGCTCTGCGGTGTCAGATCCCAGGGGTGATAGAGATCGAGCTGCGGCTGTTGCTGACCGATGGCCAGCAGCTCCACCTCGGGCAGGCCGGCGCAGTCGTCTTCGGCGGTGTAGCGGGCGATGTCGAACGCCGCCTGCGCGGTGCGCGCAATGGCCTCTGCCGAAAAGTCCGACGTGCTGGCATGGCCGCGACGCTGGCCATCGAACACGCTGATGGACAGGCTCTTGTCGCGGTTGTGCTCCACGTTCTCGATCTGGCCGTTGCGCACGCCGACCGACATGCCCTGCCCTTCGGAGACTTCCACTTGAGCGTCCGAGGCGCCGACCTTGCGCGCCTGTTCGAGCGCCTGCTGGGCGAGATCCTGAAACTGCGATTTGCTGTAGGCGAAACGTCCCACGATATGGCATTCCTTTTTTGGCGGCCCGGCTCACTGTCCAGGATGGGCAGGTGGCCAGGGCACGCATGAACTCAACGGATAATAAGAGCCATGAAATTCCCGCATCGCCCCACCGGCCCCGCCTTTGATCCACCCGACGACCGACCGCCGAGCAAAAGCCAGGTCAAACGCGACATGCTCGCACTGCAAGAGCTGGGCGAACAACTGATCAGTCTGCCAGCCCACACCATCCGGCAGGCCGATCTGCCCGAAGCCCTGCGTGATGCCGTGCTAGAAGCACAGCGCATCACCGCGCATGGCGGCCGCAAGCGCCAGACCCTTTATGTGGGCAAACTGATGCGCTCGACCGATGCCGACGCAGTACGCGCGGTCATTGCCGCAGCCACCCAGGACGACCGCGCCAGCGTCGCCCGCATGCACGCGCTGGAGCGCTGGCGCGACGTTCTGCTGGCCGACGATCAGGCGCAGACCGAATTCCTCGACAAATACCCCAGCACCGACGCGCAACAATTGCGCCAGCTCGTGCGCGGCGCACGCGCCGAAGTCGGCGCCGACAAGCCGCCGCGACTCACCCGTCAACTCTTCCAGTTCGTCAAAGCGGCCATTGCCGCGCACGACACACCTCACCATCCCGCAGACGATGAACCCCTCCCCAGTTTCTGAAACGTCCGCCGCCGACCGGGTGCGCATCGGCTTGGTCTCCATCAGCGACCGCGCCAGCACCGGCATCTACCAGGACAAGGGCCTTCCCGCCTTGCGCGACTGGCTCGGGCGCGCCTTGCTCAACCCGGTGAGCTTTGTCGAACGGCTGATACCCGATGACCGCCTGCAGATCGCCAACACGCTGTGCGAACTGGTGGACTCCGAGCATTGCGACCTGGTGCTGACCACGGGCGGCACCGGCCCCGCTCCGCGCGACGTCACCCCGGAGGCCACGCTGGATGTGGCCGACAAGGAGATGCCCGGCTTCGGTGAACAGATGCGCCGCATCAGCCTGCACTTCGTGCCCACCGCCATTCTTTCGCGGCAGACCGCAGTGATCCGCGCGAAAACGCTGATCATCAATCTGCCAGGCCAGCCCAAGTCGATTGCCGAAACGCTCGAAGGCGTGCGCGACGCCGCCGGGCAAAGCGTCGTGCCGGGCCTGTTCGCCGCGGTGCCGTATTGCGTCGATCTGATCGGCGGGCCGTATCTGGAAACCGACCCCGCAGTGTGCGTGGCCTTCCGCCCCAAGTCGGCGCAGCGGCCGCCACGGGTTTCGTAACACGCTCTCACCACCTTGCTTTCTGCGGGCGCGACAAACGTCGGCCTTTCGCGTTATGCTCAAAATGCACAACGACAGGAGACTTGCAATGCACCCGATGAAAACACTCCCTCTCACCTTGAGCGCACTGGCGCTGGCTGCCGCCTGCACCACGGCCCAGGCTGAAACCCTGACCGTGTTCGCCGCGGGCACTCTCGGCAAAACCTTCACCACCCTGGCACGCGGCTTCGAGAAGCTGCATCCGGGCGTGACCGTGCAGCCGCAATTCGGCGGCAGCGTCAAAATGGTCAAGCAGGTCACTGTTCTGCACCAGCCGGCTGACGTAGTGGCTGTGGCCGACTATTCGGTCATCCCCAAGTACATGTTCAAGGGCGATGAGGGCAACAAACCCACGGCCGACTGGTCCATCGGCTTTCTGGGCAACGCCATCACCTTCATCTACACCCCCAAGAGCAAGGGCGCGAAGGAGATCAACGCCGACAACTGGTGGAAAATTCTCTCCGAACCCGGCGTGCAGATCGGGCGATCCAACCCCAACACCGATCCCTCGGGCTATCAAACTCTGCAGATGCTCGATCTGGCCGGCCGCTACTACAAACAGCCCGACCTTGAAGCTAAGGTGCTGGCCAACTCGCCCGAGAGCAATATGCGCGATACCGAGACCGATCTGATCTCGGCGCTGCAGCTCGGTCAAATCGACTATCTCGCCATCTACCGCTCCGATGCCGTGCAGCATCACATGGAGTCCATCGACCTGCCGCCGCAGATCAATCTCAGCGATCCCAAATACGACGCCGATTACGCCAAGGTCAGCGCCAAGACCAAGAACGGCGAACTTTCCGGCCGTCCCATCATTTACGCGGTCACGATCCCAACGACCGCCCCGCACCCCAAGCTGGCGCAGGAGTTCATCGCCTACCTGCTCGGACCAGCAGGGCAAAAGGTCATTGCGGCCAATGGCTTCATTCCGCTCAAGCAACCCTACGCCATGAACCGCGACAAAGTTCCTGCGGACCTGCGCAAGCTCACAGTGGCCTGGCCAAGATGAGCCCACCCCGAAAGCCCGCGCTGCGCTTGGCTCGCCCCTCAAGGGGCGCCACACCCTTGGGGCGGCCCGGCGGGCGTGGCCTGTGCCCACCCCGAAAGCCTGCGCTGCGCTTGGCTCTCCCCTCAAGGGGCGACACGCCCTTGGGGCGGCCCGGCGGGCGTGTCACTGTGATCACCTCGCAGAGGAACGCAAACTATGTTCAGGCGTGAGGCGCGCAGCCCGATGTTCTGGGTGTTTTGGCTGATCGGCGCGACGCTGCTGGCTTTCATCGCCCTGCCTTTGCTGGCCCTGCTGCTGCGCCCCACGCTGGGCGATCTGCGGCAAGTGGCGGCGATGGCGGATGTGCGCAGCGCCATTGGCCTGAGTCTGGGCGCGGCGCTGTTCAGCACGGTGCTGGCTGCGATGTTCGCCGTGCCGCTGGCTTATGTGCTGGCGCGGCAGCAGTTTCGTGGCAAGAGCGCGGTGGAAGCGCTGGTCGATCTGCCGCTCACCATTCCGCACACCATTGCGGGCATCGCGCTGCTGCTGGTGTTCAGCCGGGGCGGCTGGCTGGGCGCACCATTGGCGCACATCGGCCTGGAGTTCTGGGGCACGTTTGCCGGCATCGTGCTGGCGATGAGTTATGTCGGCCTGCCCTATGCGGTGAACGCCGCCCGCGGCGGATTCGAGGCCGTGGACCTGCAGATCGAGCGCGCCGCGCGCATTCAGGGCGCGGCGCCGTGGGAGGTATTTCGCCGCGTCACCCTGCCGCTGACCCGTCAGGGCATTGGCACCGGGCTGACGCTGTGCTTCGCCCGCGCCATCGGCGAGTTTGCCGCTGTGGTGCTGCTGGCCTATTACCCGATGACCGCGCCCATACGCATCTACGACCTGTTCCTGCAGTCCGGGCTGCGGCAATCCGTGGCGGCTTCGGTGCTGTTTCTGCTGGTGGTCATGGCGCTGTTCTGGGGACTGAGGCTGCTCGCCTCGGTGCGCGCACCGCAGTCCGCACAAGACCGGCAAAAGGCATGGCTGCACTGACGCGACGCACCGTCCTGGCAACGCCCGCAGTCACCGGCTCGGCTCATGGCGCGCCCGGCGCCCTGCGTTTACGCGGACTGCAATGGGGCATCGGCGCCTGGCAGTCGGCCGTCGTCGATCTGCAAGTTCCGCCCGGCCAGACCCTGGTACTACTGGGTCACAACGGCGCGGGTAAGAGCGCCCTGCTCGACACCCTCGCCGGCTTTCTGCCCGCGCGCGCCGGGCAGGTGCAACTGGGCGCGCAAGACCTCACCGCCCAACCGCCGGAGAAGCGCCGCATCGGCTATATGTTCCAGCGCGATGCGCTGTTTCCGCACTGGACGATTGCGCGCAATCTGCAGTTCGGCCGAGGCGCACAGGCCGATCTCGATCCGCTGCTCGACGCGCTCGATCTATGGCCCTGGTTGAACCAGTACCCGCACCAACTCAGCGGTGGCCAGCGGCAGCGGGTTGCGCTGGCACGGGCGCTGGTCGGTGCGCCCGAATTGCTGCTGCTCGACGAACCCTTCTCGGCCATCGACCCCGAGGCCCGCCCTAGCTTGCGACGCACCCTAGCTGCACTGCTGCGCGAGCGCGCCATCACCACCGTGCTGGTGACGCACGACCCGGTGGACGCACGCCTGCTGGGCGACCTCGTGGGCGTGCTCGATGGCGGGCGTCTGCTGCAAGCGGGCACGCCACAACAAGTGTTCGAGCGCCCGGCCGATCTGCCCACGGCGCGACTGGCGGGTGTGGACAATTTGTGGCCGCTTCAAGTGCTGGCACAGTCGCGGCTGGGCGCACAGGACGTGCTCTCGCTCGGCATCGAAGCGCAGCCCGTGCTGGACTGGCGCGGCACGCTGCCTGCTGACACCGAGTTGCAACCCGGCGCCCGAGTCACCCTGGCCGTTCGCGCCGAGGCGGTGCATCCCTGCCCGGCTTCGGCCTCGGCTTTAGTGACTCAAGACGACGACAGCCTCACCCTGACGGCCCGCCTGATCGAAGCCCGATGCGAAGGCCCACTGTGGCGGCTGCGCTGTGCGCTGCCCTGCGGGCTGGAAGCCGAGACCTACGCCCTGCCGACGCTCTGGCGCGAACTCGCGCTGGAGATCGGCGGCCCCCTTGGCCTGCGTATCCGGCAGGCCGACCTGCATCTGCTGGTCTGAAATTCAGATCATTCAGATCAATTGCTCGCCGCCGCAGAGGAAGCAGTCGGCGCCAGACAAACCCGGTTGCGCCCCAGGCGCTTGGCCTGCAGCAAAGCCTGATCGGCGGCACGGATGAGCGATGCGGCGTCGGCAAAACCCGCGGCGCCCAGAGCCACCCCCACGCTGACCGACAAGGGCGGCAGATCGGCTTGCGGCACAGCAATGGCGGCGCGGATGCGCTCAGCCACGCGCATCGCGGCCTCTTCGGTCGTTTGCGGGCAGAGCATCAAAAACTCCTCGCCCCCCACCCGCGCAACAAAATCCATGCCGCGCGACTGCTGGCGCAGCACACGCCCCACGGCACGCAAGGCCTGATCTCCCACGTCATGGCCCAGCCGGTCGTTGATGCGCTTGAATTCATCGAGGTCGAACATCAGACACGCCAGCGGCTGACCCTCGGCTGCGGCCTGGGCAAAAAGCGGCGGCAAAAAAGCGTCGAGCGCGCGGCGGTTGCCCACGCCGGTCAGCTCGTCGGTACCCGCGGCCTGCAGCAACTCGGCGTTGCGCTGCTCCAGCGTGCGCAGAGTGCGCAAGCCGTGGCTGCGCTCGGCCTCGGCAGCGGCGAGCACCCGCGTGGCGCGCGCTCCGGTCTGCACCTTGGCGATCAGCATTTGCGGCAAGACGGGGGCAAAGAGCACGTCGTTCGCGCCGGCATCCAGCGCGTTCAGCACCGCGTGCTGCTCCATGTCGCGGGACAGGGCCAGCAAGTAGATACGCGGGCCGCGCTCGGTACGCAGGCTGCGGCAGAGCGCCGCCACGCTGTCGCCGTCGGCCCAATCGAGCACGACCACCCGCGGCCCCTGAATCTGCACGATCTCAAACGCCTCGGCCGGGGTGGCGGCTTCGGCGAGCGCGTGCCCAGCCGATTCCAGCGCCTGCCGCAGGCCAAGACGCAGCGCGGCGTCTTTCGACACAATCAGCACTTCGTCGGCAATGGGTTCGTCGAGCAGCGGCGGAGTCGCCAGGGCGCGGCGCAGACGGTCGAACTGGGCGTCCACTTCGGCCTGTTCGAGCTTCATCTCGAATACCGCGGCCATGCCCGCCATGTCTTGCGCGGCGCTGGCGAGCACACCCTGCAGATCGCTTTCGCTGAGCTGAAGATGTTCGGCCAGGCTGCGCATCTGCCCGGCATCGGCCGCCACACTACCCGGACGAAGCTGCAGGCTGCGGCTGAGCGCCACGCACTCGCCCAGCTGCGCTTCACGGCTGCCCGCAGCCCCCGGCGTCTGCGGCCGAATACGCACGGCCTGCGCCAAGGTCTGCGGAAAGCCCCAGTGCGCGAGCAGCACCGCACTGGCGTCGCCCTGGTCGTAGCCATAACGCTGCAATTGCACTTGCGGATCTTGCAGCACCTGAACCGAACCCTCGGCGCCAATATAGACCGCCTGCGCGCCCAGACTGACAGCCATGGCGAGTTGCCCCACATCGGCGAGCAGGCCCAGGCTGAAGGCTTCGGCGCTGGGCATCTTGCCCACACGCTGCGACAGATACTGGAACACCAGACCGCGCTGGATCGAGGTCATCCAGAACTGGCGCAGATCGAAACCTTCGATATTCGTGGCCTTGCTCGCCTGCATGAGCGACAGCGCAATGGCCAGCCGGGCCAGCCCGCCCGTGCCGATGCGCAGCACCGCCTCTTCAATGGCCACCGCGGGGCGCATGCCCGCGAAGATGGCCGAGTTGGCGAGCTGGATCATGCGCGCCACCAGGGCCGGGTCTTTGCGCGCGATGTTGGCGATGTCGCGCATGCCCAGATCGCGCCGCTCCAGCGCGCGCATGAGTTCAAGCGCGACCGCGCTGGGCGACGGCAGGGGCCGGTTCTCGGCGGTCAGGGCTTGAAGAATCTCGGGATCGGTCAGCGGTGAGGCAGGCATGGGACGATTTTTCTTGGAATGTCAAGTCATGTTACCGACTTGCCCAAGCGTCGTCCCTCTGAAAATCTACGGGTGTTGCGCCGAAGGATCGGAATCTCAACGATTGACCGCCTGCATCCCGGCTTCCGGGTAGCGCTCGCCGCTGGCCGCACCGGGCGGCACCGCTTGATGGATGCGAATGAGATCCGCCGTGCTCAGGCGCACCCGCAATGCGCCCATGTTTTCCTCCAGATAGCGCCGCCGCTTGGTGCCCGGAATGGCGATGACATCATCGCCCTGCGCCAGCAGCCATGCCAGAGCGAATTGCGCCGGGGTGCAGTTTTTCGCCTCGGCCATCTGCCGCACGGTTTCGGCCAGACGCAGATTGCGCGCAAAGGTCTCCGGCTGAAAACGCGGTGAGCGGCGACGCCAGTCGTCTTCGGGCAAATCGTCGAGCGACTTGATCTGCGAGGTGAGAAAGCCTCGACCCAAGGGGCTGTAGGCGACGAAAGCGATGCCCAGTTCGCGTACCGTGTCGAGCAGCAAGCCTTCAGGGTCGCGCGACCAGAGCGAATACTCCGACTGCAGCGCGGAGATCGGATGCACCGCATGCGCGCGGCGGATGGTGGCTGGCGCCGCCTCGGACAGCCCGAGCCAGCGCACCTTGCCCGCGCGCACCAGATCGGCCATCGCGCCCACCGTCTCCTCGATCGGCACCTCGGGATCGACGCGGTGCTGGTAATACAGATCGATCACGTCCACGCCCAGCCGTTTCAGGCTGGCTTCGCAGCTCTGGCGCACATAGTCGGGGCGGCCGTTCACCCCCAGAAACTCGCCATTCGGCCCGCGCATATTGCCGAATTTGGTCGCTAGGAAAACCTCATCGCGACGCCCGTTGATGGCGCGGCCAACTAACACCTCGTTACGTCCTACGCCGTACATGTCGGCCGTATCGAGAAAATTCACGCCGAGATCGAGTGCGCGGCGAAGGGTGGCGATCGATTCAGCGTCGTCGCCCTGCCCGTAAAACTCGGACATCCCCAT
>Ga0315298_1000235_pt1 | contig 112284 bp, 129 predicted proteins | sample WHS_1_MG_FD_203077 | JGI IMG/M metagenome (GOLD analysis project Ga0315298, IMG submission 203077) | Extremophilic microbial mat communities from Washburn Hot Springs, YNP, Wyoming, USA - WHS_1_MG | ecosystem: Environmental > Aquatic > Thermal springs > Hot (42-90C) | place: USA: Wyoming...
TCTCCAAGGGTACAGAGAAGATGTGAGCGATGTTTCGAGATAAGGCTTCAAATGACAGCAATTCAGGCAAGACTCTTAAGAATAGAGCTTTTTACAACTACACTTCTTGCAAGTCCTTATCAGGACCAGGAACTTTTGCGGGCGAAGGGTGAGCTTTGCGCAATTGAAAACGGAGTTATGTTTCATTTTGAGGATTTTTCAGATGGGTACAGGGAGAGCATTTCAAAATCTCGGGAGCTTGGAATGTACAGGCAGGCTTATTGCGGCTGCATATACAGCGAGAAAGAACGTTACCAGAAAAGCGATCCGCCGAAGAGTTTTAGCAGTTGATTAAATACTTATACTTATTTATCTATATTGCATGACAAAGTTATTTCGAATAGGTGAATTTGCAGAATTGACAGGGATATCCAGAAGCACTCTGCGGAGGTGGGAACGGGAAGGTAGATTGGTTCCTATCAGGACTTCTGGTGGAGACATGCGTTATTCCGAGACCGATTACAAAATCCTTACAGGAAAACCACTTCCCATAAAATCTCCTCGAAAAACTGTTCTTTATGCGAGAGTGTCTTCAGCAGGACAAAAAGACGACCTTGAAAGGCAGATAAAGGCACTCCAGACTTATGCTACATCCAAAGGGTATTCCTTTGAGGTCTACAAAGACATTGGAAGCGGACTCAACTACAAAGGAGAAATTTAAGAAAATTCCTTGAAGAAGTGATGACAGGAAAAGTGGAACGAATCGTCGTAATGTACAAAGACCGTCGGGTAAGGTTCGGCTTCGAGTTGATAGACCTTATAACAAAAGCCAACAAAGTCCAAATAGAGATAGTCAACCAAACTGAAGTTACAACAGACACCCATACAGAAATGATTGAAGACATGATTTCAATAGTTCAGCACTTTTGTTCCAAACTGTATGGGCTTCGGTCTCATGCTTACAAGAATGTAGTATCTTTAATGAAGAAAGAAGTAAAGGAAATTGAAGAGAACCGTTAAGTTGTTCAGCGAGAAACTGAATAGTGAAAAGTGGCGACAGTTGAAAGAAATTGCCGACCTATACGGTTCCGATAAGGATTTTTTTCTTGGAGAGATAACCAACGTTCGAAGCTTGCCCGTTTTGAAGTCTCCGAATAGTTACAGAGATTTACTGATGGTTGATGCAAAGAAAAGCAGAACTTCTCCGAGTCCGAACGGACTTCCCGCAAGATACTGGAAGATGGCTTTAACCGATGCTGTGAACACTTACAAAACCTATTGGGCTTGCGGCTTTGAAAAGGTCAAAGACAACGTTTTCAGACATCCTTCTCTGACCAAGGAACAGAAGCGTTTTATCTTCTGGACTTTGAAAGATATAGAATGGGTCAAACAGGTTCTTGAGTGTTACTATCATCCTGTTTTGCCTACACATTTCAACATTTCAGAAGAAGACGCTGTTCAGGCTTCAAAGTACCTTCAGCGCATGTTGCAGAGGAAACTTGGTTCAAGGCCAAGGGTCAAAAGAAATCTTAGTTTTACGCTTGATTCTGATATGTATAGGGTTTTTGAACACAACAACAGACTGTATTTGAAGGTTCAGAGCCGAAAGCAAGGAAAGCGTGTTATTGTCCCTTTGAAGGGAAGACACAAGATAACTGGAAACCTTCGGGTTGTCTTAGATGAGGAAAAACAGAGAGTCGAAGTCCATATAACGAAAGACCTGAAAACAAAGCAAAGTTTGGATGAGAATATTGAAGCGATAGACCTCGGTATTTCAGAGTGTTTCACCGACTCGGACTCGATACATTACAAGGAAGAAATCGGTGAGTTAATCTATTCCTACTCAGACAAAATATGCGACAAGGGAAAGAAAAGAAACCATCTCTGGAATATCCATGACAAGCACATTGCGAAATACGAAGAACTGAAAGACAAAGACCCAAAAGGTGCCAGATACCATCTAAAAAAGGCGAACAACCTCAAAGAGAACAACCTCGGCTACAAGAAATTGAACAACACCCGAAGGAAGCAGAGGGAAAACTACAAACGCCTTTTCAACGAAGCCTGCAACGACCTAGTAAGAAACAAACAGCCAAAGGTCGTTGTAATAGAATCGCTGGACTTCAGAGGCCCGGCGAAGTCCAGAAGAATGTCCAGAGCCGTGTCCAACTGGATGCGAACAACCGCGAAAGAGAGGTTGCCGTTCAAACTGGAGGAGACAGGTTGTCTTCTTGAACGGGTCACTCCAAGTTACTCCAGTCAAAGGTGTCCGAACTGTGATTTTGTCTACCATGGGAATCGCAAGGGGGATGTCTTTAAGTGCCACTTCTGTGGGTACGGTGGAGACGTGGATGGAGTCTCTCCTCGCAACTTGCTGGATTATTACTGTTTCGGTCTTCACCGCTGGATGCGGAAAGAAGAAGTGAAACGGTTTATTCTGGCAAATTTCATGTGCCGTTTGGAAAGTTGGGATTTCGATTTTTCACCTTCTCAAGTTAACTCTTGGGAACCCGTGAGAGACTTGATTGACAGAGGAGAACTGCCAAAAGGTCTTTCGGCGAGAATAGAATTCCTGACTACTGTTTCGGGCTTGAGTCCAGATGTTGTTTCCCTTGACACAGGTAGACGTGAAAAGGAATCAGAAACAACCACTCGGACAGCGAAACTCACCGATTCTCCTAAGGTGGCTTTGGTCGGTTCAGACATGGGTAAGTTTGGATAGGTCAAAGTGAAACAGCGAAGGAATTGAGCTTGAAAGAAATATGTCAAATTTTTTCGTTAATTTTGCTATAATAAGGATAGAGTATCGGTCGTTTTTCCGTTAGGCTCCCTACGTATGAGGGGCTCTGCCCCTCTTTTTCTTTTATGCTCTTCGGGTCAACTTTGATTCCTCTTCCCAAACCTGTTATAATATAGTCATGAATGTTGTCGCAATAAGAACACGAAAAGGGAACTGGAAAGGAATAGCTGTAAACAGCAGTCTTGAAAATGCTCTTAAAAAAGCACGGAGCATTGAAGATTTTGAGCATGAGTTTTCATCTGAGAATGTAAGGAAAGAGCTTATTGATTATGTTTTTCTTCGCGATGGAAACAATATACTCATTTCTGTAAGCGCGCCATCTGATGTGAAAAAAATCAGTGACGATTCATTTACAGTTACATTTAATTTTAACTGGCTGAAAACAGTATCTTTGGATGAAGACGTTGATTTTTCAGAGCTTAAAGAAAAAGCCGCTGAAATAAGGACAAGTAAACAGGAAGAGATTTTAGAAAAAATAAATGGGTTGCTCCATGAATTTGGCTATTTTTGATATTTGACTTTTGATTCAAACAATCTGTCGTGTATTAGAAATTCGTTTCTGTGACAAGAATTGTTTGAAAAATGGTTAATTTCGCTCTTTACATTGTACTGAAGCAAATACCATACATCTTCTCTTGCTTTTTCAATATCTATTTCTTCTTGTATTTTTTGCTTTACTTTTGTGGGGAGGTCTTTGAAGTGGGGTCCTTTGTCTCTATCAGTTATGTTTATTTGCCTCCCGCGGTATATGATGAATCCTTTATGCGCTAAAAGCTTAGGAATAGATGTGTCAAATGAATAAAAAGGGTACTTTTCAAGAATAGGCTTTGTATGTATGCCCAAGCAGTGCAGTTTTGAGTTACCCCTTTTCGCAAAAACAGTATCAAGCAATCCATACGCGCGCTTAATATTTGTTTTATAAGCAATAGCCGCAATCCCCCCTATACAGATGTAATCGTAGTATTTAACGTAATCTTCAAAGACTGATATGGGGTCAGAGTAATGATATACGGGTAGCGGGTTTAATCCTTTTTTCTCCATATATAAAAGCCATCTTTGGCTTTCTTTGTAATTATTAAAGTAATCAAATGTTGTATATTGCTTTACATTATAATGTTTTAGGAAACTGCAATAGTTATTTACGTATTTTTTGATGTTAATATTTTTCTGTTTCCCCCTTTTCATTGCAAATATTGAGAATGCCCCAGAATCAATCAAAAGTTTTTGCTCTGAAAAGTTTGATACCAAAAGCCAATTTTCAAAAAGGTTGATAGCATTTTTCTTGTTTGCTATTATGTTATAAAAAGATATAATTCTGTTTGCCTTTTCAGCAATTAGTATGTCTTCATATTTTTGTTGCAGTATGCCACCGATGTATAGTATCATAGCAAATTTATTATAGCAAAAAGTTGAGCTTATGATTGGTAAAGATAAACAAAGAGCAATACGGGTATATGCATCCGAGGGACTGACACCTACGGAAATATCACAGCTTATAGGCGTGAGTATTCCTACTATCATAAGGTATTGTAAAGAGCATGATATTTCTCTTAAAAAGGGGGCAAGGGGAAGGAAACCAAAACCTCCAGCGTTACAGAGGGAAATAGTAATGCTTGCAAAGAACTATTCCCTTGAGGATGTCGCAGAGAAGCTTAAATTACCAGTCCCAGTTGTGTTGAAAATTGCGGAGAAAGCTTGCAAAAATCAGAAATCCTGAAGCGCCTTTTTTATCTCAAAAACCTTTGACCACATTTTTTTGTATCTTACATCATCCGGAGACAAACTTTGTGCTTCTCTTTCAAGTCTGCTTGCTTCCCTTCTAAAATATGCTTCAATCAATTTCTCAAAAGTTGAGCTTGCATTCTTTAAACTTGGATACTCTTGGAGCAGAAGCCGTATTGCTTTGCTTTTATCTTCTTCATCAAGAACAGAAATTGCTTTGTTTACACATTTTTCATCCGGGGAAACTTTTTCTTCCGATAAACAATTTTCAAGAGCTTCAAAGATTTTTCTGTTCGAACCCGTATAGTATTCTTTGAAGTGAACGTATTCTTGTAGCAAAAAAGGAAATCTTAATAGCAACGATAAGTTTTCATCTTCAATTTCAACATAGGGGGCTTTCGTTTTAATATCTGCTTCTTGAGCTTGTATAAGGTATTTTTGTGGTATATCAATCCATGACGCTACTTTTCTTGCAAGTTCGTATTTAATGTCTTTTTGTACAGGGGTTAAGTAGTTGTTACAGAAATTTATAAATATATTTACTGCTTCATCTGATTTTTTACCTTTAAGCAAGCTGTATAGCCATACTTCTTTGAGGTCACGTTCTTTAGGAAGGACACCCCTCTTTCCTATAAAGCTTGCGGGGTCTTCTCCTTTGGGAAGAATGATAACTTTTGCATTTATATCAAGATAACTTTTCAGTCCTTTAAACCCCGCATCATCAGCATCTGGTATCACGGTTACATCGAGGTTTCTAATCAAATGTTTTTGTCTGGGGCTTAATTTATTTCCCAATGTAGCAACAGCATCAAACCCTTTTTGGGTAAGCAATATTACATCAAAAACCCCCTCAACAACATAAACTTTTTTGTAATTACTTTTGAAATTGTATAGATAAGAGCTTTTTGAGAACGGTGAAAACTTGTATCTTGGTTCATCAGTATCGGAAATCGCTCTTTTAATAAAACCAACTATTTTTTCAGTGGTATCAAAAACGGGGAATACAATTCTTTTTTCATCTTGTGCAAACCCTATCTTAAATTTCTCAATGCTTTCCGTTGTTACATGTCTATCATGAAGGTAAAACAACGCCTCCGCGTTCAAATTCTCACGGTAGAATTCAAGTTCTTTTTGCAATTGTTCTTGCTTTTTTACAATTTCATTCTTCTCATATTTAATCCCTGCATTCTCAGCAAGTTTGTAAAGTGCATCTTTATAAGGGATACCTTTTATTTCCGATATGAACTTAATTACATCTCCGCCTTTTCCACAACCAAAGCAATACCAAAAGTTTTTTTCAGGAGAAACTGTAAATGAGGGGTTTGTTTCGTTGTGAAAAGGACATAGCCCAACATAGTTTTTCCCTTTTTTCTTTAAACTAACATATTTACTTACAATGCTAAACAAGTCAATTTTCTTTTGAACTTCTTCAATCAAACTATCCGACATGTTAAATTAACTCCTCCGGCACCAACTCTTCTGGCACTTTTACTTTTCCTATTTTTACTGGTTGTGGTTTTGGGAAAATTTCAGAATCAAGTTTGAGAAGATAAAATACATTACCATCTTTTTCTTCTTCTACAAGCTTAAGTGTAAGCTGTGTTCCTTTAAGTCTTTTGTTTATGTTTTTAAGCATTTGTAAAACCGAAGAAATATGTACGATATTGTAATAACTTGCAGTCTGGATTTCGTAAATACCATCAGTTTCGGGAATGTAGAAGAAAAACCTTCCTATGTGCTTGCAATTCATGTTGCAGTCTTTACCCAAACATTTGATTTTTCTCCCGTCTCTATATGCGGTAACACCATCGCCTATACATACAAGCTCGCCATTTTCATAATATTTATAGTCAGCACTGAAGTTATCTTCAATTCTGTCTGAGATTAGTGTTATTTTCAGTTCATCTGTTTCTCCAAAAACTTCTTCAAGTTCTTTTGTTTCATCAAAAACGAATGTTGGGGATGCGTATTTTCCCCCGTCTTGAACACCGCCAAGTTTAATTCTCCCTCTGTACTCCATTTGCGCCCTCCTTTGCTCTCATAATCTGCCTTTGAATTTCTGTTACATTTGGTATATTTTCCCAAACAAGTCTTGTAGATTCCGCCGCGGTTTCAACAATAAGATTTCCGAACTTAAAAATAACTTGAAGCGGTCCCGCTTTATTTACATAGACATTTTGTATTTCGTTCAAAGAGGTTTCAACAATTGTTTCCCGAAAAGGCAAAGTTCTGTTGTAATCAATAAGTCTTTTATCCGTCAAAACGTAAAGGTCATTTAGCCAATTGTAAATACTTGCAAAAATTTGAAACCCTAAAAAGATAATACAAGCAAAATATATCAGCAACCACCATGTTGGAATGTGTATATGCAGTTTATTTTGTGCGAGGTGTATCAACATGGGGGATGCGATAATTATAGCCAGAAGGAAAAGAGCATAAAGAAAAAGTGTTGAAAGTAGCCCTATTATATGTGGTCTTGTCCTAAACACTACGTTTTCTCCTTCAAGATTAAGCATTTTTACTTCCTCTTACCTTTTGTACTCCTCAAGAAAATCAACAATTTTTTCCGCCAAATCTTTTTTTAACACTTCATCATCAAAGTTTTGCAGAATATATGAGAGTGTTGTTGCAATATTGCTTAAATATAAGTCTATTTCGGTGTCTTTACATTTTGGAGATTTAAGCCTTTTTTTGTATTCTTTTTCAATTTTTTCTTCCCCACAAAGGGTACATCTTTTTGCACAATAGATTGTTTTCTCGTCAATTTCATATTTGAATATTTGCTTGTAATTATGCTTGCACATCTAACTGCCCCTGTATGCTTTTCAACAGCCCCTTAACTTTTTCTCTAATTTCTTTCCCATTTCTATATGCATTATTAAAATCAGATTCCGAATAGTTATTTAAAACATAAATAATATCCAAACAAGCTGTTTTGAGATACATATCAACGCTTTCTCTTTTCTCAATACTAAGAACCTTCCTATTGTATTTAACAGCGGTTTCCTCTCCACAAATAGTGCATTTTTCTATTCTATATCTACTGCCATCTTCTGCTATGTATTCAAATATTGTTTCAAAGTCGTGTTTACATTCTTCAATCATATTTGAACTTCTCCTCTACTATCCCCCCTGTGAAAATTATTGAAACGGTGAAGTTTCCTTCCGTTTCCCAAGTGTAAACTTCCGAGCAGTTAACTTCCCCTTCTTTTCCAATAATTGATACCCTTTTACCCTTGCTTCCAACAATATTGACAACTTCTTCATACGTCATTCCCTTTTTTATCATTTCATATTCTTCAGAAGTCATCTTTGGCGAATTTTCAGAGCCTACAAGATGAACTTTTGGTATGTTTATTTTACTTATCAAGCTAAGATTTTTATAGTCATTTTCTGCCTTTTTGTATAAATTTTCATCAAGTATGCTTTCTGATGATAGTAACATTTCAAAGTTTTCTTTATACACACTTACAAGTTTTTTTATTTCGTTTGCTTTTTTGATATTTGCATACACGGGGTTTTGCAAAGCGAGATTGATTGCTTCGTATGCATATTTTGCGGGCTCCTTATCCGCCATGATAAAAAATATTGTTTCATCAGCATCCATTTTCCCCTTGTCGAGAACAATAATTACAGTATCTTTCTTGTAAAGCAAAACAACAATTTTCTTGTTTATTTTATCGTTATTAACGGTGATAATTTTTTGGACTTTTTGTTTTTCTACGCTTTTGAAATACCCCTTGACGAATGCATACAGGATATAGCTATCGGGGTGTGCAACCAGAAATGGTGTGGCATCCGCTGTTGTTCTCCCAATTGCTTGACTTAAAAGCATACTTAAAAATTTGTAGTTTTTATATCTTATGTTTTTAAAAGGATTCTTTGTTATGCCCACAGCAATATCTCCGGGGGAATTTGTATGCATAAGATAAGTTAAAGTCGCTCCTAAGGCAACTATTACAATAATTATCAAAAGAAAAATCAATTTTTTCATGCTTTTATTATAATTTTTTAGCGAAAAAAATTATACTGATGTTGTAGGATTGTTGTTGAAGGGAGGAAAAAATGATTAAAGGATTGACAGACAGATTTAGACCACCGCACAAAGGGAGAGTAAGACTAGGGGAGAAGAACGAAAAAGGGTACCCGGTAAAAACAAATTATTTTGTTTTGAAAGATGCTCCGGGGCTTGAGGAAATTTTTGGAGCGAACCCCCGCGAGCTCATTATCCAGTTCTATTCAAATGACCCCCGAGAGTGTTTCGACACATCACTTATGTGGTGGTCGAAAACGGGATTGAAATGCAGGGGAGATGGAGAAACCGCTGAAAGGTTTGATGAGTTTGGAGAACCCGAACCTATAACTTGTACATACACCGAGTGCGAACACTATCGAAATGGTGATTGCAAAGAACGTGGAATACTTAGGTTTATTGTGAAAGAAAGTAAGGGTTTGGGATATTATGATTTGGTTACAAGTTCAATAAAAAGCATCCGTGAGATTTCACAATTTTTCACCGCAATGGAAAACCTAAAAATAGATTATGCGGGTGCGGATATGATACTTAGACTGGCACCCTCGGAGGTTGTTTATGAGAAAGATGGTAAAAAGCACACGACCACAGTTTACACTTTATCCTTAAATACAGAGGCAAGCTTCCAAGACCTACTTACGGGTAAAAAGGAGCTCACGGAAGCAAAGAAAGCCCTTCCAGAAGCAAAAGAAGAAGCAACAGAAGAAAAGCCGGTGGGGGTAAAAAGAACTATTGATGATGTCTTGAAAGAAAAGGACTTGTTCAGAAGGATTGATGAAGCTTGTGAATTTTTAAAAATATCACACGAAAAGAAAAGCGAGCTCATAAAAAAAGCAAAGAAGCCGGAGGTTTTGCTTAATATTCTTGAAAAGAGAGTGGAGGAAAAGCTAAAGTGAAAATAGAAAAAGTCACTTTAGAAAATTTTACTAAATTTTCCTATCTTGAGCTTAATTTCCCTAAAACGGTAACTTTTATCGTTGGAAGGAACGCATCCGGCAAAACATCAATTAAAAACGCGATATCTTATTGTCTTATTGGAAGATGTGAGAGAACTGATAAGGGCGGGAGAGGTGCGGATGCTTTAATAAGGGAAGGCGCTAAGCAAGCAAAGATTTCTGTACTTGTTGATGGTGAAGAAGTAAGCACAACAATACCTTCCCATAGAAAAAGACCCCCTTTTAGTGAACTTGATATTGTTCTTGATGCATCAAGCATTGAAAAAAACCTAAAAGAAATCAAAACATTGCTTTTTAACTTAATAGGGTTGAAATTTGATAAGGAAAACATCATTAAAGTTATTGTGGATAAGGCAGAAGACAAAATAAAAACGAATGTAAATAAACTGCTTGAAGATGTTGATAACAGTTTGTTTACGGGGGATAGTCAGACCTTTACAAACCTTTATTCATATTTTTACAACTTGCGGCGGGATTTAAGAAGAACGCTTAAAGCATTACCACTTATTTCAATCGAAGAAAAGCCTGTTGATATAAAAACTCTAGAGAACGAACTGCGGGAGAAAAGAGATAAACTCAATGTTTTGCAAAAGCAACTTCTTATTGAGCAATCGAATAAAGGAAAAAGAGAACTTGCTTTAAAAAGGATTGAGAGGTTAAAAGAAAAGATTGAAGGTGCTCAAATTGTTGATGTTCCTATAGACGCGAAGATTCAAATGATTGAAGATGAAATTAGCCGTTATGAAGGGGCTTTAAAAGAATTTTCAAAGAAGAAAACGATGTGTCCTTTGGTTGGAGACATGCCTTGCACTATTAAGGAAAAAGATAAGATACTTAAAGATATAAAGAAGAAAATACACGATAAAAAAATAGAAAAAAATAGGCTTTCAAAGATTGGCAAATCAATCACAAAGGCGGAAAAAGCAGAGATAGAAGCGGAAATTAAGGAACTGGAAAGGAGTTTACCTAAGCAACAAGATTCGGTTGAGCCCGAATTTGAGAAGTTGAAAAAAGAATATGAAGAATTAGAAATTGAATATAACGAAGCAAGTAAGGCAATTGCAAAAAAAGAACTGTTTGAGGAGACGGAAAAGCAAAGAAAGCAAATAGAAGAAAGGCTTGAAGCTATTGAATGGCTAACTGAGGCTTTATCTCCAAATGGTCTTCCAACGAAAATACTACAAAAAAGCATAGACAAAATCGAAAAATACTGCAATAAAAGGCTTAAAATGTTAAATCCTCATTACAATATGAAATTTGTTCTCGAACCATTCACAATTCTTGTAAGAACCCCATCTGCTTTGATAGATTTTGATAGGCTTTCAACTTCTGAAAGGTTTATGATAAGCATTGTGTTGACGGAGATGATAGCAAAACTTGCGGGGCTGAAAGTTTTGGTGCTTGATGGTGCTGATGTACTTGATTCGGAAAACAAGGAAAACCTTGGAAAGTTTTTGATGGATATCAAAGATAGTTATGATACTATCCTTGTATTTGCTACTCTAAGTATTTCTCAACCTTATAAGCCCCCATGGGCGGAAATGTATTGGCTAAAAGAAGAAGGCGTTGTAAGTGTTAGTTAGAGATGAAAGAGGAATAGTAAGAGGAGAAATCAAAGGAGAGACCTTTTATGTCATAAAATGGCGGGCTAAACACTACCTGAGAAAGTATAGAGGATGGGGAATAAACGTTCATGTATGGAATCAAATTAAGGATGTTGCAAAGAGAATAGAAATATATGAACCCGACACGGAGTCAATATACAAAGTTACCATTGATGAGCTGAAGAAGAAAAATTTGCAAGAAATCTTTTTTGTGGAAGATAAACAGCTTGTTCTTGAGGAAACATGGTTTGAGAAGGAGGAAAAAGATAGTGGGCAACTACGTTTGGAACTTTGATTATAAAGCATGGAGGTCTGATACAAGCCTCCATCTTTGCTCTTTGAAAACCAGAGGGGTGTGGATTGAGATGTTGGCTTGTATGTGTGATGCCCCCGAAATTGGGAAGTTAATAGGCACTTATGAGCAGATTGCGGGTCTTTGTGGGATTTCTGTTGATGACTTAAAAGAAGCTGTTGAAGAATTGAAACAATACAAAGTTGCGGAAATAAGAGATGAAGATGGAATACTTGAGATTATAAACAGGAGGATGTATAGGGAAAAGGAGGTTCTCAGCTTTTTTCAAATTGAGGATGCCCTTGTCCACCGGGAAGATTCTATGCCTTACAAACTTTCACTGCTTTTACGGGAGGTTATATCTGAAGTAAACCAAGATGTTATTTTACCGGAACCGGGGGATACCGCATTTCAAGATTGGTGCACCGTTTTTGAAGCAATGCTTAAAGAAGATAAAAGAAAAGTGGAAGATATAGTGAATGTAATTAAAATTATGAAGGCGGATGATTTTTGGAGTACCGTGGTTACATCTCCAGCGGTGCTGAGGAGGAACTATGGAAAGATTAAAAGACGCGTGGGGAGTGCCGGAAGAGTTTAAGGAAAGGACACTCTCCAATGTTGAGATAACCGCGGAGAACAAAGATATTTATAAAAAAGTGGAAAAGTACATTGAAACCCTTCCGGATAACATTGCATGCGGGGATGGTATAACTTTTGTTGGTAGGGCGGGAACTGGGAAAACAATGTTTGCATCAATAATTCAAAACGAAGCGGCAAAAAAGGGTTTCAGCACTATTCAAATTGATTCACAAACATTGTGCGATAGAGCAAATGATGATGATTTTATAGGAAATCTTATTAACGTTGATTTACTGATTATAGACGATGTTGGAGGGGAAGCAAAAAATGCTTTATGGAATGCAAGGATGAATCAAATAATCAGGCAAAGATATTCTTATAAAAAGCCTACAATACTGACTTTAAGTTTCTTTTATGAGGAACTTGCAGAAAGAACAACACAAGGCGTAGAGGATAGGTTATCCGAAAGGAATATTTTGCTGGAACTGCACGGTAGAAGCTTTAGAAAGAAGAAAAAAGGGCTTCCACAGCAAAAAGGTGAAAAAAGTTCCAGAATAGCTGATGAAATATTAAAACAAGCAAGGAAGGAAACAATTTTTGAAGAAGGTTCAATTGAATACAAACTGGCCGATTTACTTAGAAAAAAAATCCTTGAAAACAATGAATTTGCAAAAGTGCCTAAGGATTTAAATGCATGGTGTGATGAAGTGCGAAAAATGATTAAAATAGATAAGAGGAATCCTAAGGAGATTGCTCAAGTTATTGTTTGGTGCCAAAAGCACCCGTTTTGGAGGAGCAATATACTGAGCACAAAGAAGTTAAGAGAGAAGTATGATAGTTTGGTGTTGCAAATGAAAGGAGGAAGATAAAATGTTTGTATGTCCGCATTGTGGCAAAAGGCTGACTTTAAAATTGGAGTTGGTAAAAGAGGAAGGGGGGGAAGAAATTCTTGGAGAACCGCTTACCTTGGAAGAAGATAAAGACCTTGCGGAAATTCAAAGTTTACTTGATGAAGATGAAGAAAAAGAAGTGGAAGAAGAACTAACTGGGGAGGAACTGAAAATAGCGGAAGAAGAATATCTTGAAGAAACACTTACCTTGGAAGAGGATGAAGACCTTGCGGAAATTCAGAGTTTACTTGATGAAGAAAAAGAAGCGGAAGAAAAGAAGCAAAGTAAAGAGAAAAAAGAAGGTGGCAGAGGTGGGCTCATGGGATTTTAAAGTGTATGACTTCAATGCAAAACATTTGGGGAAAATTGCAAAGGAAATTCTTGAAGAAGATGAGAAGGTAATTCCTTCGGATGTTTTTAGCCGTGACATTGCGCGGTTGGATTTTACTACAAGATTAAAGAATGAAGTTATTGATGATGACACTCTTAATATGCTTGTTAACTGCATGACTATTGCAATTGTGCTTTTAATTATTGACCCAAAAAACTGGGCTGGGGTATGTAGCAATTTTATAGATATGGTTTTTGAGAAGGTTAAGGAGGTAACGCAATGGTAGAAAGTGTTGTGGAAGAAGTTAGAAAAAATGCCAAAAACTATAAACATTTTAAGAAACCCTATATAAATCAATTCATTGTTTCAAGGGTTTTGTCCGAACTTGGATGGAATATATACAATTACAAGGAAGTTTTGGTAGGCTGGGGGGACAAGCCGGATTACAAGCTGATTACAAATCGTAATTCTGTAGTTGTTCATACCGAAAAAAACATAACCTCTAAAGTAGAAGAATCTTTTGTTTCAAAAAGGGGGTTGACGGTTCTTACAAACGGAATAAAATGGCAGTTTTATCTTCCCGGGGGTAAGAAATTTTTAACAGTGGACTTTACAAAAGGCGATGTAAAGAAGCTTGCATCAGAGCTAAAGAGGTATATATCAAAAGATTCTGTTAAAGAAAATAAGCACATACAATCAGCGAAAAAAACTTTAAAAGCGGTAAATTTGGAAAAAGACATAAAGGAAATGCTTAATGAATATGCTGATGTTGTTAAAACGGATGAAAGGCAAAAAGCAATGCTTGAAGAGCTTGTTCAAAGTGTATTTAAGATACTTTTTGACAAGGATGTTACGAAGGAAAAAATAAGGCAGTGTATTGCGTGAAGGAAGGTAAGGATGGCTACAATAACTTGGAATGATGTAAAACAAGCTGTTGAAGCGGAAGACTATGGAAAAAGAGATAAAAAATTATTGTGCAACAAATTAGAGTGGATTGGTAATGGCAATGGAAACCCTCCAATAATCTGTATAGATGGAGAAGATTTCTTTGTATCAGAGTGGGCGGAAATGCAGATATGTAATAAGTTAGGAATTCCCCTCCGTTACTGGAAAAAGTGCCCCGTATCTTTACAGCAAAAACAGTTTGATTACTGGAAAAATTATGAAGAAAGGGAATGGTTGTTACGTTTTAAAAATGATGTTTTAAGAGGAGTTCTGTCTGATAAATATGAAACCTTTGACAACAAGCAAGTAATCAAGCTGTGGGAAGATACAGGTATGACTGATAGTTTTAATTATGAGTTAATGCTAACAGATAACAGCTTTTACCTAAGAGCAATTTATGGCAATGGAGAGACAGCAGTGGGTGACCTTAAAAAAGGTGTATGGATTACCAATTCCGAAGTAGGTAGAAGAGCAGTATCCGTCGATGCCTCCATTTGGAGGCTTGCATGCTCAAACGGTTTAATAGTCTTGGTTGAAGATAAGCCACTGATGTACAAGAGGCATATATGGATTAAGGAGAATGTTCTTGTAGCAAAGTTTAAGCAAGCTGTGATGGATGCCTTAATGATAGCGGATAAAAAAATAGAAGAACTCAAAGGATTAAAGTTCAAAAAAGCGGATGAAGAATATATCCAATCTATTGGTAAAAATATATTTTCTAATGATGAACTTGTAAATGCTTTTCGCAATGAATTCTTTATTCAAAACGATTTCACAATGTTTGGTGTTGTAAATGCAATAACAGCAACAGCGAAAAAATTGCCTCCAGATGATAGATATGAAGTTGAGGCAAAAGTGGGTAGGCTTCTTGCGGCGTAGAAACATAAAGGGGTTAAGCGGTGGCACTTCACTATACAATTAAGGCGACAACAAAGTTCCACGCGGCACATAGATTGACAACGGGGAAGTGTGCGAAGTTACACGGTCACACTTGGCATGTGACCGTGTTTGTTACAACTGACAGCCTTGAAAGTGATATGGTTATAGATGTAAATATATTGAAAAGTCTTTTAGATAAAGCCACAAAGGATTTTGACCATGCCTATTTAAATGAACACCCCGCTTTCATGGGTTATATGCCTACAATGGAAAGAATTGCTGAAATTATTTACAAAAGGTTAAAGAAGGAAATACGGGGAGACTTATCTATTTTGGTGGATGAAGGTGGCGAAGGTGAAGTGGTGGTTTGGTGAGAAGCGGCATATGGTTGAGTTATGAGCAAGGCAAACATAACAGAAATCAACGCAACTTTGCCAGAAAAAATGAAAAAGCTATCTAGATACTTTGATTATGTAGTAGCTGATATAAAAATCAAGTCGTGTTCCGGTCAACAAAATTTTAAAGATAACAAAAAGTTTTTTGATGTTTGCAATTCCTATTTGGTGAAAATTGTTGTTGCTGAAACTGTTGAAGAAAAAGAATTCCTTGAGGCGGTTAAAATAGCTGAAAAAGCAGATTGTGTTGTAATCCAGCCTATGAGAGCAGGCAAAGGACTCGCAATTAAACCCGAAAAGCTTTTAACCCTTCAAGAAAAAGCACTTAATATTAGAAGTGATGTAAGAATTATAACACCGGCGCAACAGTTTTTGTTATAATATTTGATGGTGCATAAGATTCTTTGAGATAAAGCTGGTGTAGCTCAGTTGGCAGAGCAGAGGTTTTGTAAACCTCAAGTCGGGGGTTCGAGCCCCTCCACCAGCTCCACTTTTAAGTTAGTTAGTTTTAAAGATTTTAGCGAAGGATTATGAATGTGGTAATTAAAAAAGGAACTCTCAGCGACATACCTGAAATAGCAACAGTTGATAGGTTGTCTTTTTCCTCAGACCCTTACCCGTCTTTTGTTCTACGGCAACTCTATGATTTATTTTCGGACTTAATTTTTGTTGCAAAGGAGGAATCACGCATTGTCGGGTACATACTTGGAGGTGTCTCCGCAGGAAATCGCGGCTGGGTTCTCAGTTTGGCAGTGGTTCCGGACAAAAGGTCCCGTGGAGTCGGAGGTGCCCTATTGGAAAGACTGCTCAACGAATTTCAGTCAAAAAATATCAGCAACGTGTTTCTCACGGTGAGCGAATCCAACGCACAAGCAATAGGACTATACCATTCTAAAGGCTTTGAGGATATCAGAGTAGAAGATAACTACTTTTTCGATGGAGAAGCTCGTATGCTAATGATGTGGGAAGCTTAAAACATGAAGCTCATCACTTATTACCCTTTGCACGGTTATGAGTTCTACAAAGCATTTGGCAGTTTTGGATATCGCTTTTACCACCTTTACTCCAAGCAGAAACGTGGTCAGCATCCATTTCTTCAAAACTCCAAATTCTGTTTCTATTTGCATCATGCCCAACAGCACAAAGTGGACAATTTGAGTACCCTGTCTTCTTTGCTTCGGCTGTTTGCTGTTCATATACAGTTTTTTTGGTTGGCTCATCAAAAACTCTTACTTCAAGAAGCTTTGTATCAATGCAACCACCTAAAATATATTCAAAAATGCCCTTATGGTTCCTTATATAGGGGTCAGCATAAAGTTCTTGTACCTTTTTAGATACTTCTTTAGGGTTATAGGAATTGTTATGATATGTCTCATAAAGCCCGCCCCATTCAAGCCCCCTCATTTCGCTTTTTACATCAACAAATACACTGGAAACCCACTCAATAACGCTGTTAAAATAAGTTTTTAACTCATTTATATTGTCATCATAACGGTGACGGCTCATGTAATCACCAATGTTCCCTTTGCTGACCCAATCCAGTGCACGTTCCAAAAAGTCTTGCCTGTTTGCACTTCCTTTTATATAAGCACTCCACTTTTGAATATTAACATTTCGGCTGTTGCTGAACTCAGCTTTGGCAAGTGTAACAAAAGGACCCGAATAAACAGCATTAAGCAACTCTTGATTGTTTAAAGGAATACCGGCAATATTTACGGTTTTAAACCACTCTTTGATTTCAGTTTCCGTTCCTTCACATTCATAAACAAGCAACTTTGTTTTCATTATCTTTTCTTGTTTGTCTTTTGGCATACCGGAAAAATACTGTTCCAAACCGTTCTCATCCTGAATTGCAAATTTATCTGTTACAAACCTTCCAAGGCTGGTAATACGTTGTTGTCCATCTAACACTTCAAGTTTATCCTCGTTAACTCTGTTAAAATAAAACAACCCGATAGGATATCCTTTAAGCACCGAATCAATCACAGCAATTTCTCTTTTGCCGCCATCTGAAGCATAAATGTAATTTCGCTGATATTCCGGTTGAATAGTAAGCTTGCCAGCTAATCCAAACAACCCTTTGCCTTCAAGCTCGTTATAAACAAACCCTTCACAGATTTCTTCTACTGGGTAAGTTTTTAATGTTGTTTTCAATCAAACCTCCTATGTTTAATAAAAATTCTTTTAAATTTATTGTGACCACCTACCACACAGTGTGGGTTTTTACCATCCCAAATTCCACCTGAAAAACCCTTACCGTTATCTTCCGCCATTCCTATAATCTCAAATTGCTCCGGGCAGTATTTATCAAAGATACTAACCGGAACACCCATTACACCTTTATAATCACTTGGAATAGCATTAACATAAGGAACCTCAATGGCATCATAGTTGTCATATTTTTTGTAGCAGTCTGGGTTGTTTCGTACTTGTTTATTGAATTTTTTATTATCTGCTATTGTCATTAAAGGTAGTGGCTCATGTCGGCGCCCATGCTCAAGATTAGTAAACCAACATGTATTGCCCATTTTGGCATATCTTTTATTATCTTTACCGGTAAATATGTTTTTTTGGTCATAATGATTCGGTGCTTCATAAATTTTAGGACCATTATTTACACCTAGCCAGACTTTATTCTCTTTGAGAAGTGGAAATATTTCTTTATAGGAAATTGCATTCATATTGCCAATTACCAAAAACTTCTTATTAAAATCCATAAGCTGTCTAATATATTCTCTAAATAAACTAAAAGGAGGGTTGGTGACTACAATATCCGCTTGTTTTAACAACTCAACACATTCCTTACTGCGGAAATCTCCAGCGGCGTAAATACTGTCACCGTGTAAAAGTGAAGAAGCATTCTTTTCGTGTTTCAGCAAGTGTTTTATGTTATTTAAATTTGTGATGCCATTTGAGGGTAAGTTGGAAGTTCCATTTATTATAATTTTGTAAGCTTTTTTACTTCTGATAGTGTTTTTATTATCAAACAGTTGAAGCTGTGTCCCAGCAACAGGAGAACCAGCATAACTGGTAGCAATTAGTTTTTTGAGACCATAAGCTTTGAATTTGTTGGCAAAAAACTTAAAGAAATTACTTTCAAAAGGGTCATCACAGTTACAATAAACCACTTTACCACGAAAAACATCTGGGTCATATTCAACATATTTTTGAACCTCGATTTCAATGTCGTGGTACTGTGTATAAAACTCATCATTTTTTATTCGTTTTGCTTTTACAAGATTTACGTTTGCCATATCATAATTAGTTTATTCATTTTTGCATTTTTAGTCAAAAAAATTAAAGATTTAAGAAGTCGGCAGACGGCCGGTATTCGGAGGAGAGCCGTCTGCCTCAAACCTCAACATGGCCTCCAGAAGCAAGTAAGGAGGTATAGAAATGAGCCACTGTTATTATAACAAAGAAAATTTATATGTCAAACACCCTGTTTATAGAAGGAAAGCAGATAGCCCGGGCGGGAGCCATCTGCTTTTGGTGAAGTGAGTGAAGGAATTGTTTATTATATAATAAATATAAGGAACGTTGTCAAGGAGGGTGAAAATGATTTTAGGTTATGTTTTGATTTCAATTTCAATTGTTTTGCTCGTGCTCTTGGCGGTTGATAGAGAAATAAAACGTAAAAAGTTTGAGCAAATGTTTAAGACACAAAGGGTGCTGATTAAAGGAAAAGAAGATGAAATAACAATGCTACTTGAAGTGATTGAGACACAAGAAAACATCATAAATAGGCAAAAGAATTTGATTGATTTTCAAAAAAAGTTTTTGGATGTCTCAAACTGGAAAGATAACGGGAATATCTTATGAGTGGAAGCTGTTAAAAATATTTAGAGCTGTTAACTATTGTTAAGAGTTGTTAAAAAGTGTAAACTTCTGTTAACTGTTATGTTTAATAACCGATGTAACCTCAAGGTTTCCTATTCTTTTACCCGTAATATGTCTTTCGAGTGCTTGTAAATAATAAGGGTCGCTTGTCTTTGGAACTTTTGAAAATTTGCACCAGGAAAACGGAAATGGTACATCAATGTCGAAGTATTCCTCGTTTTTTACACTTTCTATAAGCATTTTTAGAGGTTTTTCGTAGGTAGGTTTTTGTGGATTTATAATAAGGCATGAATTTTCAACATAAACTTCGCCTATTTTTACTTTTGTACCTTTTATGTATATCTCAAGCATCATTTTCTTCTTCCCCTATTTATTTTAATCTATTTTATTGTTTATGAGGAAAAATGTTTCAAAATTTTTTCAAATTTTCACTCACCTTCAGCTTTCTACAAGCCCAATTCCAGCGGTGCTTACCGCTCTCGCGTAAAGTCCTTTTATAAATCTGTCATCTTTACCCCTAAGAAAGGTCAAGTCGTGTTTTGAAGCCATTACTCCGGGGTGCAATTTCAATAATTGTGTTTTACCATTTATGATAGTTTCAACAAGACAAGATTTTTTTGTCTTTTTCTTTATAACCCCCCATTTTACAAGAGGGTGTTTCAGTAAAACAGTCCAGCCCGTCTTTGTTTGGTCAAGAGTTATTGAAGGTTCAATTTCTTCCTGGAGTTTCTTTTCAAAGAGGTGGTATGTTGGCGATTTCACACTAATCTCAACAAGCCATTTGTCTTTTTTAGGGACCATTCCTTCAAATTCATAATCTTCCATTCCTTTTGTTTTATTGTAGAAATGTCTTAATGAAACTATTTCATCTCTCCATGCCTTTGGGCTATATCCTACTTCAAGACCACCCTTCCAAATGAGGTCTTCTTTTTTGAGTGTTACTTTTTTTATACGGTATTTATTCCCTGTAATATCTTCTTCCCAACCTTTCCATATTTTTGCTTCTTTTTCGGATAGATAAAGAGTTTCTCCAATTTCAAGAGGGGTTTCTTTTTCAATTACTCTGAAAACAGTTATATCTTCCTTTTTGTTTGTAATATTTTTGTAAACCCCCTTTTCTTGGCTTAAAAATTTCTTTGCTTTGTCGGGTAGGTGGAGAAGGTCAGCTACTCCTTTACTACCTTTTGTCCCTATATTCACAATCCCTTTTTCTCCCCGTGTTCCCGCAATGTGAGGAGGAAGAGCATATAAAAAATCTTCAAAAGTTAGTGCTTTTTTTACTTTAATCGTGAGGTCTAGTGTTGCTGTTTTAACTTCTTTTTTGTGTCTAATTCCCATTTTCTCTCCTTTTTTGCTAAAATTTTATCAAAGCAGTTGTAAAATGTAAAACGTGTTGTAAAATATATAAGAGCAAAGGAGATAGATATGGGAATACGAATGAGAAAACAAGTTACTGTAGAAAAAGTAGAAGAATCAGTGTCGGGTTCGGAAATAGTTATGAAAGAGGAAAGCATTCCAGTTATTAGTAGTGGTGAAAGCGAGAGCACACCGGCTGGAGAAATTCGTTCAAAAGCAGTTGCGGAGTTGCTTCAAAACGAGTTTCCCACAATTGAGCCGAAAGGAGATTTTATGATGGCTGTTAAAAGAGAAGACAATAAAACACCGGAAGTCACGTCTATAGAGGAAGAAGATGAAGCTCTTGAGTATAGTCTTCTTCAATATACGCGAGATATAACCACAAGTGATGCTACTTTAAGAAGTTTAGCTTTAGTTTTGCAAGGAGCGGAATGGCCATCTGCATTGCTTGTAGGCGAACCGGGTACTGGAAAAACGACTATAGCTGAACGACTTCGGCATATTATTATTCCAACTTGTCGTGAGGGTAAACTTCCGGCTTACATAATTGCTTGTACTGGAAGCACGGATAGTTCGGAATTTAAAGGAGCTTTGAGAATAGATGACAATGGCGCAACTTACGTGACGGAAACTGCTCTTATTAGAGCTGTAAGAGACGGAGGAATTTTTGTTCTTGATGAGGTAAATAGGTTAAATCCAGACGAGCAGTCAATATTTCACCCTTTGCTGGATAGACGGAGAACGTTAACAATAGAAACCAAAGAGGGGTCTGTTGATATTTCAGTCAGCCCGGATTGCATAATTATAGGTACTATGAATCCTCCGGGGTCTGAAGGTACGCAAGCGCTGACTGAAGCTTTAAAAGACAGATTCACAACTATACAACAAGTAGGTTATCTTACGAAAAACGAGGAACGCAAGCAAGCTTTAGCATCTGCTTATGAAGATATTATAAGGTATAAACGTGCAATAAAAGAGCGGGGTGGAAAAATTAAGGAGTTCACAAAGATGAAAGAGGAAAAATTAAAGAAAGCATTGTTATGTGAACGTGGGCAAATGGAACCGGATGAGGAAACCAAGATATTTTTTGATGATTTAAATAAGTTTATAGATATTGTGAATTTGCTAAGAGATGCAAGAAAGATAGGTGAAATAAGTGAAGTATATACAACAAGGCAAGTAGTGAACTTCTGTACGATGTATTGGGTAAGAGGAACAAGTGCAAAAGCATTAGAGATGGAGGGAGAAGTAATGCCGGTTTCGGATGTGGTCAGAACTCTTTTAGTGGACCGTGTGGGCGATGAGCAAGAAAGAAATGTAGTAGTAAATCTCATATACACTAAAATTGATTGGACTAATCCCGAGATAGCGAAACGGTGGGATATTACGGGGTTAATGCGGAGCATACCAGAGGAGAAAAAAAATGGGAATCAGACAGAGAAAAGCAGTTAAGGTAGAAAAGATAGAGCAAAATATATCTGGTCAGTACAAAATGATTGCTCCTGCCCAAGAATATGAAATAGTAGAAAAGGCTAAAGAAGTTAAAAAATTATTGGAAAAGGATATAGATGTAATAGGAAGAGTTGTGAGAACTTATACTAAAAATCCCAATATAAGAATATATCCTTGCTTTGCTGAGACTTCTTCTACTGACGCAGAAAGAAATATATATATAAAAATACCGGATGATATTGTTATTTCTGAAGGGGGATTGGGTGAGATAACAAAGAGGGAATTAAGAACGCATTTATACCATGAGATGGGGCATTTTCTGTGGAAGTTGCAATATAGCGAAGATGTTCCCCACATAATATCAAATATGTTTGACGACGCAAGAATTGAAAAAAGACTTTATGATGAGTTGCCGGGAGTCAAACATTATTTTGGTGAAACCATAAGAAACTTTTTACTTAAGAATCCTAACTATGGAAATGAAGGCTCGCGATTGCTATTAGCAATTAGACTGGCTTCAAATGGTTATGTTGATACTTCATTTGCAAAAGAGTTAGCAAGCGATAATTTAGATTTATATGAAGAGGGATTAAAACTTCTTGAAGATGATTATCTTAAAAGAAACGATGAAGAATTTTTAAACGATGTTAAAAAATGGTATTCAGAAGCTGAAAAAAGAGGATTGTTTCAATACCAAGAAGGGGAAAAGGGGTCAGGTAAAGGTAAAGCCAAAAAACCATCTAAAGAAGGACTTAAAGGCGCCGGGGGAAAAGGAGATAAGGAAGATATAGATAAAACCACAATAGAAGAAATTGTTGAATTCTTAAATGGAAAAAGCGATTCCAAATTACCGGACGACTTGCGAGAAAAGATAAATGAATTACTTAAACAGAGTGTAGACGTCAATGAAGACTATTCATACTTTGATGGGAACATGTTTAAGGTTGTAAGAGAATATATTAAAGAAACGGGAGACACTTTAGATTTAAAATCAAGAAGTCAAGGGGTTGCAATACCTTTGAGAAAAAAATTCTTGGATATACTTTCAGAAAACGTGCGTAGGAGCTGGAAAACTGGGTATAAAGAAGGACCAGTGCTTGATGTTCAAGAATTGATAAAAATAAAAACAAATCCCGGACGTGGTAGAAAAAGGGGTCCTTTTAAAAAGCGAGAGATTCCAAAGAAGAGAAGGTATGCTATTGATATTGTTATTGATGAAAGCGGTAGTATGCGAGGGGAGAGGGGGGACACAGCAATTGCCTCAGCTTATGCTATTGGGCACGCTTTAGATGGCTTATCAAGTGGGGTTAAATACAGCATATCATCTTATAATAATGCGGAAGTGGGTGAAGCAAACATTAAAATTTACAAAAAGTTCAATGAGAGGTTTTCTCCACTTGTTGCGGGTAGGTTGGGAACTTACTGTCCCGATGGAGGAACTCCGGAAGCAGTTGTTTTGGGTGATGAAGTAAAAAGAATTAGAAAAGAAACTGCACAGCAAGATAGAAAAATAGTAATAGTATTAACTGATGGAAACCCGGAGCCGGGAACTGAAGCACAAAAAGAAATAGTTAGAAATATTCAAAAGAAAAACCCCGATGTAACTTTTGTTGGAATAGGAATTCAGCATGAAGGGGTGAAAAAATATTACAAAAGAGGCGTATCTATAGATGATGTTAACGACCTTCCTAAGGTTTTGGTCCAAGAAATTCTGAAATCAATCGAAGATTAAAATGGGTGTTTTAGTGTTGCAGTTTTTGGTGAAAACATTGAGCATTGTGCAATATCTATAATATTATCAAGGGTTGCGAAACAAGAATTTTTGTTGTCACAAAAACTACAAATATTTTCTTTGTCTTTGCATTTATCGGCAATTCTACATAAATTACATCCGGGTCTCAAATATTTTTCCGCAAGACAGTTTCCACTAATTTGTTTTACACCCCTATTGTGCAAAGTGATTATGCCTTCCATAGTAATGTTGTGTAACAAACATATGCAGTAGGTATTAACAGTAATTTCTCTTGTCTTTTTCTTTGGAATTTTATTTTCCTGTTTTATCAAGCTATAAAGCTTTTTAAACTCTTCCAAATTGGGGCGCTTTGGTCTTGTTTTAAGATATTGATTTATTTCAAAACCATGAGATGTCCATATATCAATTTCTTCAAAAATTTTATTTGCTTCATTTTCCTTTATCTCGCTCAAAGATAAAATAGGTATGCCATCATCGCCAAAAACAAAGCCCTTTTTATGAAACTCCAACACAGTTTTTAGATTTATCTTATTTTGCAACAAAATTCTCAAAAGTTCTCTGATATTACTTATATGTTTTTCCAGACGTGCGAAGTTAACACATGCTTCAGTTGTAACTTTTAGAAATTCATCTGCATTTAACTTTGTTTCCCGTATTAAGTCAGCAACTTCAGCTTTTGTCAGATAAGAATTTTCATACAAACTTCCAATTTTCATTGCAATAAACATATAGTCTTTGTCTTCCGATTTAACAAATTTGTAAAGGCTTTCTTTGATAACCCATTCAATCCCCCCGACTTTGCCATATCCTTCCCAGGGAATTGGGGTAAACCCCTCCGTTTTAAGGAATTCCCTATAATCGGGACGTTTATGCAAGTCTCCAAGATTTACCACATCTTTTAGCAGTACCATCAATTTCACCCGCCAAAATTTACCAATTATTCTGTTCTTGTTTTATTTTAATCTATTTTTTTTAAAATTTACGCCTAAGGGTTGCGAATTTTATAGATTGCTTTAAGCAATTATCACTCTCTAAATTTATATCCCCTAGGTCAGCGGGGCACTTGTCCCGAACAGTACAATTGAGGCAAATATTGTTGGTTTTCTCACAAGCATCCTTTTTTTGACAGTGTTTACACCCAGCTTTGCCAAAAATACCGGAAAGACACTTTACAGAGGGGTTAATGTTGTGTTTCACAGCATATACTGCTGTTTCTTTATCATAGTGTTTAGCAAAGAACGTAAGGTTATCAATAGAGCGTGTTAAAAGGGTTCTCTTTTTGCCCATGAGTGCCGCTTTAGCGTCTTCGTAATCTATGTTGAATTTACTAAGTCTAAGGTATTCGGGAACAGTTATTTCAAGGGTAGAATATTTGCTAAATTCTTTTATGTCTATACCATTTTTCTGCAAATTTAAAACATCATCTATGGTAATCCCCGTATCATATTTATTTCTGGTTCTTCTACTTTTTATTTTTAATTTGTTGTCAAATATTTGCAGTAAATATTTAATGTCTATACCCCTATTCTTCAATCCTTCAACAATTGTAAACAAGTTTTTTTCATATTTATAAGGAGTGCCGTAAAAATAAGGCTCAATTCGCAAATAACTGGAGCATTTTTCTACAAAATTAAAAAGGTTTTCAATTGAACCAAAAGTTTCAAGCGTATATATTACTGTTTGCTCTGAAATAGGTGTTTCCTCAAACACGGATTTTATTTTAGATGCAATACAGGCGTATTCTATGTCGGCATCTTTAATTATTTTTTGCACATCTTTTGAATTTGATTGAGAGTAAATCCAGCTAACCAACGGGTAATCCATTCCTTCGGGTCTTGGATTATCGAGAATTGAGGATTTCCACCTATGTATAACAATATTTTTTGCTTTATCCGTTTTCTTTTGTAGGTTATCTAGAGCATCTTTCAGTTCTTTGAAATGTTTAAATGTTACAGTGCTGTGAAGATAATCTATATCTAAATTTGGCATCAAATCTTTGAGCAAAGCATATCTTGCATATTTTACAGCCTTTAATTTACGGTTTACGCCCATGTTTGTTTCACCCCTTTTATTCATATCCGAATTATTTTGCTAGAATCTACGTCTCAAAGTTGCACTTTTACGAGGATATTCTTTCAGATTGCAGTTTCCAAATTTATCATAATTTTTGATGTCCGCGAAACAGTATTTTTCATAAGCACAGTCGGAACAAATCGTTTTTTTACAGTTTTTCGTTTTGCAGTGCTTGCACCCCGCCTTCCCAAAGTAATCTCCTAAACAAGGAGTGCCTTTGCCCGTTTTAAACTGTGTAAGCTTTTTGCCAATATCAGACATCGGGAGCGATTGAAGGTCAACATTCATCTTTCTCAAAATTTTATAAAAATCAGTAGCGATATCTTTGTCTTTAAATCCCCGTTTGAACTCCTCCCACCCTTTTTCTGAAACTCTTTTCTTGTAAACATCAACGGCTACGGGTAGAGGGAAGTTATAATCAAACATCATTTTTGAAACATCTTTTAATTTTTCTGGTTTTTCTTCTTGCAACAAAAGATAGTCATCAATTGGAATGTGTTGCAACTCGGATAAGCTTTCTATAGGATTCACCTCAACTTTAAAACCGTATCTGGATGCTTTGAATAAATAACTGAGGTTAATGCCATTTAATTTAGCAAAATCTACCAAATTTTCAAATTTTCGCTGGTGAATGCTTTCGTCAAGACGGTTTGCATCGCAAACATACGTTACATCTTCGAAATCAAGGTTATAATCTTTTATAATCTTAAGAAAATCATTTTTTGTATAGGGGTGCTTGTGAAAATAAGTAGCAAACAATAAATAGCTAAATGCAAGAGGTGTTTCTTCTTGTTTAAACTTCTTCAAACTATCTCTGACATAGTAAGGGAAATAAAGAGCGTTAAATGCCAAGTGAAAAGTGTTGTCAATTTCTTCATCCGATAAATTGCTGATTTGGGAAAATGCCCTTTTAAAAGCCGCATATTTGGAAGATAGCCGTGTTCCTGTGGACATAAATAGGTCCAACTTTTCCATGTTAACACCGGATATACTGCTCCTAACTCCCATATCAACCTCCTGCATTTTTTATTTTATAAAATTCTTATTTTTTTAACTGTTGTTGTTATAATAACATAAAGAGATATTTTTTGGAAAGGAGAAAAAATGTTAAACAAATATTGGAATTTAGGAGCAATTAAGAGTTCAGCTAAAGGTATTCAAGAAATGTGCGAGGAAATCCTCAATATGAGGCTCCGGAACGAACTTGTAAAAGGATATGTAAGTAAAATGTGGAGAGAAGCAAATTACATCTTGAAACTTGTTGAAATAGAATTTGACAAGATGGATAAGGAATTGAAAAGCGAAGTGGTTTGTGTCAATTACGGAAAGCAAGTGGATAAGTACCAGAAGATAAATGGTGAGGTTTATTGTGAGTATTGCGCACGTGGCGAAGTCGAATTAAAAGAAGTAGGGAGATAAAATGGCTGGTTTTAAAGAGCCCTCTGATGAGGAAAGACAAAAAGTAATTGATGTTTTGAACAAAACTTGGCTTTACTGGGTGCACAAAGGTTTCGACCCATCAGAAATGCTTTATTTCAATCTTATGTTTTTCTCAATAGCTATGGACTATTTAAAAGAAAAAGCAAAAGAAAACTAAGTCATTATAGAATTTGACAAGGGGGTGGATATGGTATGGTTTTTAAAGAGGCCTCTGATAAAGAGATAAAAGAAGCATTCGAAGGTTTGAATAAAATTTGGGTTCATTGGATGTTCCAAGGTTATGACCCAATGGAATTACTTTATTACAACTTTTCTTGTTTTTTAGTTGCTATAAAGCGCATAGAAGAAAAAGCAAAAGAAAACAGAAAGGAAAAGTAGTGAGGGGTTATTATCAATTGATTGGCCAAAACCAAACATGTGATATTTGTGAAGAAAAAGAAGCAGAGATTTATCTACTCCAAACGCATAAATATTACTGCTCTATTTGTCGGCAAAATTTTTTAATTCCTTGTCATGGATGCGGAAGATTGGTTGATGTTTACACGGAAATATATCATGAAATAAAAGGTAATGTATATTGTAACGAATGCTATTACATCGAGGTTGATGACTGTGTTCCTTAATGAAAGGAGGAGAAGATGGAAATAACACTTAAAATTCTTGAGAACGCAAAGGAACTACATGAGGCGTGGCAACAAATGGCAGATTTCGTAGAAGAGTCGGAAGAAGGTAACTACTACAGACCGTGGGCAGAATATGACAAAGAAAACAAAATTGGATACTACACCACTTGTACCGGTAAAGGAGAATACACACTCAAGGGCGACACGTTGATTTTTTGTGGTTATAGAAATTCTTTTGGTAATGCTGACTACTTGTGGATAAGAGAAGAAAACGGCAAACTGATTTTAACAATAAAGTATGACTGGAATGATGGAAAATACTGTGAAATTTCAGTACCTTTGGAAGTGGTTGAATTTAAAACTTCCATGCCGGAAAAGCCTCTTTGGGCAATTGATTACAGCGGAAAAACAGCAATGGTAGTTAAGTGGGGATAATGATAGGTAGCATTGTCATAATCAAAGATATTGAATACGAAATAATAGATAAGCACGGTCCTTTTGTTTTAGTGAAAAATAACTATGATTGCTGGGTAGTAAATATGCGCCGGGGCACTGCAAGTCGGTTGATTGAAGAACAAAAACAAACAATTCTAAAGAAGCTAAACAATGGTGAAAATATTCATGAAGATTTTGTTGAAATAACAAAAAGCATCCAGCAGTAAAATAAGGGGTTTTTGTGAAAAATTATTTTGCTTACGGCTCAAACATGAATTTCAAACAAATGAAAGAAAGGTGCCCTAGCAGTAAATTCCTAAAACGGGTTTATTTAAAGGGGTATAAATTTGTTTATGATGGTTACTCACCTAAAAGAAATGGTGCAGTTGCTAACATTGTTAAAAGCCCAAACGGTATTGTATGGGGTGCTCTTTTTGAGGTTGATAAAAAAGCAATAGAAAGCTTGGATTGGTACGAAGGATACCCTGTCAATTATCAAAGGAAAATTGTTGAAGTGGCGGATGATGAAGGAACTAGATATAAAGCTTTTGTTTATTTGAGAAAAGCTCTTGAAAAAGGAGTGCCCTCAAAGGAGTACAAGGAAGTTATACTTGAAGGCGCTAAGCATTGTGGTTTGCCAAAAGAGTACGTTGAGATATTTCTCGGTGGCTAAAACACAAACATCACTTTTTTAGTTATAATAAAGGCATAATGGATGTAGAAGTTGCAGTCATATCAGCATGTTTAAAGGATAAAAATGCAAGAAAAGTAGCTACTCAGCTACTTTCCCCCGAAGACTTTTCGGAAAAAAACAAAAGTATTTACCAGATTCTATCCGAAGGCACTGATGATATAGTGATTATTGCCGATATGCTTGAAAAACAAGGCGAACTTGAAAAAATTGGAGGTTACCAATACCTATCCTACATTCTTGATGTCGTTTCAAATCCTGCCAACATTGAAGAATATATTGAACTTATGAAAAAGAAGAAAACCCTTCAAAAAATAATAAGCAGTAGTTATAGAGCTATATCCGAAGCGGAACAAAATAGAGATGTCGAGGAAATAATTGCGGAACTCGAAGAATCTTTGAGAGAAAAAGAATTGTTTATTGCTAAACCCGTTGCAGATATTGCTGATGAGATTGAGCATGATGTGCTGGAAAAACAAACAGGGGGAGACTTTTTAGGATATGATACGGGATTTACTCATTTAAACAGAGTAATAAACGGATTCAATAAAGGTTTGTATGTTATAGGGGGGTCACCTTCTTCGGGTAAAACAACACTGGCTCTTCAAATTGCGTTAAATGTTGCAACTCTCAATGAAGGTGTGAATGTGGCATATTTTTCCTTAGACCAATCCGCTGAAGATTTACATATCCGGACTTTGAGCAGATTATCGGGCATTGAAAACAGGGATATTTTTAGAGGTCGGCTGGAACAAGGAACAGAAGAAATGGAGAAATTGCTTAAAGCATTTGAAGAGTACAGAGAAATAGGTAAAAACTTCTATTTACTTGGCCCCTCCTATGATTTTTCGGTTGAAAAAATGAAGTCTTTATGCTCAGAAGGTAAGTGGTTTGTAGTAATTGACTATTTACAAAAAGTTTACCCGAAAATGAGGTATTACTCTGAGTATGAAAGAATGAACCTTGTTATCAATAAGCTTATTCAAGCGGGTGATGAGATTTCCGCTCCAATTCTTCTTGTTTCCGAAGTCGCAAGAGCTGGGTATGGGAAGAAAAGCATGAAAGTTTTTAAGGACTCCGGTAGAATTGAGTATGGCTCTGATGTAGCGGGGATACTCGTTGATGATAATTTTGGGGGAAACCCTAGGGAAGTAAGTCTTTATATTTTAAAGAACAGGAATGGGGAAAAAGCAAGGATAAAGTTTGATTTTTGGGTTACATTTTCAAAGTTTGAGGAAATATCTTCTGAAAAGTTTGAAAGCCCGGAAGATATAATTGGATAAAAAATGGAAGTTTATCTTAGTAAAGAATTAGAAAAAAGAATACGCAATATAACCGATAACCCATCTGCTTTGATTGAAGATGCCGTTTTGCGTTATCTTGGTAATAAAAGAATGACTTTTGATAAAGCCTATTTTATTTATAGAAGCTTATCTCCTTTTCAAAGAAGGTGTGTAAATTGTTTATACGATTATAAAATTATGAGAACGGACCAAATTGCAAGAGCTCTTGGGTGCAGAAGCGCGCATATTCGTTTAAACGAGTTGGTGGATAGGGGGATAATCAGGAAAAAAACATTATCGAATGAAGGGAATATTTATTGGCTTACTGAAAAAGGAAACCAAGTGATTATGACGGAGAGGGGTATGGAAATAAAAAAGATAAAAGAAGCAATACTAGCCGTAAAAGCTTTATATCACTTTTTAGACATTGTTGATGTTTTAATTAGTTTTAATAAGTTCGGAAAAGTTTTAGATTGGCACTACGACTGGGAATATATTGTGAAATTTATATACCAAAGCTCAAAATACAGTTTAACCCCCGATGGAAAAGGAATTGTAAATAATATCCCTGTCATGCTTGAAATGCAACGTGCAGAAAAAAGTTCGGGAGCATCAGAAAAAATTGAAAAATACGTTATATACTATTTATCAAAAGAGTTTATAAAACATGAGGCATCATACACATTTCCAACGATTATTCTTGTTGGAAAAGATGATATACAAATGGGAATATTAAGGAGGGCTGTTATCAGAGGTGTTTTAATGTCAACGGGTTCTACAAAGGAAATATCAAAACACATAGTATTTGCTTGCACATCTTTTCCTCAAATTGTAGAAAATCCTTTTGGAAATATATATGAGATACCTCTCGAAGGTAAGTTTGGTGTAGAGTTTAGCAATTTAATTCCGGAGGAACACGTATGATTAAATTTGCTGTTTTTTCACCGGAAAACACTTTAGTAGAAAAAATCAAGAAACTAAACTTGAGTTCCGTTCATACGTGTGAGAATGACATCAGGCTTTCGGATGGGGAAACTGCGGTGGAATACCTTGATGAAACCGATGTTGAGATTGCGATTATATCGGAGGATTTAGACAACAAAGAAGGGCTTATCGAAAAAGCAATAAAAGAATGTTCTGATGTAGTTATTGTTGGAAACGAAAAGTATAAAGGCGTAGAAACTATTAAAGAAGACAAAATAGAGGAATATTTTGGTTTAGTTCCCGCCGATATAACTGTTGCTGATATACCATCAACTGGAATAACTGAGAAGCAAAAAGAGAAAGGAGAAGAAAAAATAAGAGATATTGAAGTCATGTCTTTGGAAAACGAGCTTTTTGGTACAAAAACTGAAGAGAAAAAAGAGAAATTGGGAGAAACTATTCTTGATGATTTTTTGTACTTAGCCGCAAAAATGGAAGTCAGCCCTATTATAGATGAAGCACTGCCTCAAATTACAGCAAAAGATAGACCAACAAAGCCGGTTCCGGAAGTGGGAGTTTCAATCAGGAAAAAGGCATCTCCTTTTTATATACACAACTACGCTTTTAATACTTGTAAAATAATATCAGTTTATGGGGCAAAAGGAGGGACTGGCGTATCTACTGTTGCTTTCAGTATTGCATCTCAACTTGCCATTGGAGATGAAAAAGACTACCCCGCTACTTTACTTATTGATTTGAGCATGAGATACGGGAGTCTTGGGAAGATATTGATAGAAGCTGATGAACCCAATCTTTTTACTTACATAAAAAGTGGTGATGAAGAATCTTTAACGAGCAATGTTTTATTTGATGAAGAAACCCATTTGGCTTTGCTAACTGGGGGAACATTGGAGCAGTATTTACAACTTGATGAAACTGCTGTAAAATGGGTCTTGAAAAATGCTGGAGATTATTTTCAATTTATTATTGTTGATTGCGGGTACAACTTGTTTTCTCCTCCTGTTAAGTGTTCATTAACTTCAGCAGATGTTATTATAATTGTTGTTGAGCCCGCATCCGTTGCTTTAGCCGATACAAGGAAGGCTCTCTCAGATATAAGGGAAATGAAAAGAAAAATAGGAGAAAAAGCTGAAATGTTCTTGGTTATCAACAAAGTGGGGGTTGGGGGTATTGCTTCCGACGAAGTTGTTGATTATCTTAATATTCCATTACTGGGGGAAATTCCGTTTGATTATAATATTACAAGAATTACAAATTCAAAGACGTTGATTCCAGTTTGTGGGGATAAAAAGATTATGAGCAATTTCCACAGTATTACCGAAACTTTGCTGAATATCTTGAGGGAGATGGAGAAGTGAAAAAAGCTGAGAGCAGACTGTGGCAAAAAATAATGGAGAAACAGCCAAGAGTTGTTCAAAAAGAAAGGGTTGTGCAGGAAGAAGAGGGTGGGCACAAAACGGGAAGCCAGATAATCTATGAGTTTATTGAAGATTATGCTGAGGCTGTAACATCTCGCAATCTTGTTGCAATAGATGGATTGTTTGATAGGAATATTGCAAAATTGATTAAAAATAAACTGCAAGACCTTGCAGATGAGGGTTTGGTTATGGTTATAAGCCATGAAAATCCACATTTTGAAGTTATATCAGAAAAGGCTAAAAAATTAAAGATAAAATACAATTACACGGATTGTTCTTATTTTCTTAATCAGGAAAAGATGAAGGTAGGTGAGAACAATAGGAAAGTTGAAGTTATTATAGAATTTTCGAAGTTTGGCGATAGGCTTGTTTGTGAAAGATTGAGTTTAGGAGGTGGGGTAAATGCAAGAAGCATTTAAGAATTTCCAAAAGATTTGTGAGGAATATAAAAAGGGAAAGGAGAAAACACCGGAAAACAGATATATACCCTATTTGGGGTTTTTTGAAAGGTGGGTTTATGACAAGGCAAAAAATGAAAAAGATTTGCCAATGTACTTCACAAGGCTTTGTGTGAAGAGATTTTCTAGTGTTTATTCAAACCGAAGTTTGCCAAAAATAGGGGATATACGAAGGGCAATGAGGGCATGCAACTGCACACTTGAAGATATATGTGAGTTTGCTTATTTGATATTTGGTAAGATTACGCATGAAGAAAAAAAGAAGTATTTTAAGGTTAAGAAAAAAGATGATGATGTTATTGCAATGCTTCAAGGTTTATCTCAAACAGGGTTGGATATAAAATATGTTATTAAAAGGTTTAAAGAATTTAACATATTCCCCGTTTCCGATAGAGATATCAAAACTTTGACTTTTGCCCAAGCGATGGGAATAAAAGAAACAGAAATAGAAGAAATTAAAAAATGGGAAAACAAAGGATTAACTGTTCATGATTATTATATAGGGAAAAAATACAATCTAAGTATAGATGATATTTACGAATGGATGGATGATACCGGGTATTCTGCTGACATCCTTACTTTTTATTTAGATAAAGGTATATCTCTTAAAAAAGCGATTGATATGATTAACAAGAGACTGACGCCGGACTCAAAACCATTTGCTAAAATTTAGTTTTGTTTTTGCCTTAAAATCTGCGTCTAAGGGTCGTGCATTTTTCTGGTTCGTATTCTCTTTCAACTATGGATATTATGGGATTAAAAAGCCCTCTTATGTTGGAACCGTACCGCGGATACCCAAAATCATATTTGAGATTCTCTAAGATATAATATGCCTTTATATCGTAAACATAAACAGCAGATATTGTGTAGTCGTGTTCAAGTCGGGTCTTCACTACCTTTTTCAGTTCGTTATAGAGATTTCCATTTGCCTTTATTGATTTGCTTCTTTTTTGTGCGCTTATTCGCCCCCATGCAACTTCAAGTCCATCATCGTTAATTTTGATGATGTACTCTTTGAAGTGCGGGGGGTTTATGTTTTTTAATTCAAGCTTTGCTATCTGCATTCTTATCCCCCTTCTTGCTTCTTAATTTAATAATAACATGCGGGTATGACAAAAAACGAAAAAACTAACCCTTTTTCTTGAAATTTCCAAAAAATTCAGCCCATTTGACTTTTTATTCGTTTTACTTTAAATGGATATGGGGTGGATTGAGAGCTTGAATTGTTGACTGTTTGTTCTGTTTTGATATAATTATTGCAAATATCACCTCCTTTCTCCGTTTGTCCTATCCTCTTGGTGAAAAGCCGGAAGAATGGCCTCCTTCCGGCTTTTGCTTTCACAAATTCGTCAAACGTTTGCTCAAATGACCCCAGCAGTATATATAATGTGCATTGCCATTTGTTCTTAGAACTACCGGAATCCTTTTTCTCTCGCCTTTTATTCTGTCTATTTCAAGCAAATCTTTAGTTTTCACTATATAAACCTTACCCGTCTCTCCATTCACAGTGTATCCTTCACCTATGGAGGTGTATTCAAGTTCCTCTGCGCTAAAATACAGTGCCATTTTTCTCCTTTCACATCTTCAACAGTAATTAACTCTACTTTACTCTTTTTAACAGAAATTAACAAATTTGTCAAGAAGAAAAAATTTAAAATTTGTTATATAATCTTTTTGGAATGAAAAAAACGCGAAAAGTTGTTGAAAATTATGTTAAACATCTTTTAGCTTGTGGCGATATTGAAAAAGCACTTAAAATGTCGGATGAAGAAATTTGGAACGATTTCATAGCGTGGATTAGAAACGGGTACAGCGACTCCGAAACTTTAATAATCGTGAAAAATAATTTTTTGGTTGAATGGAAGGAAATTGCAAGCAGGGCGCTGGTTGACAGCTTTGCTCGGCAAGATTAAAATACCCAGAAAAAGGAGTGGATATGGGAATAGGAAGAGGAAAAGCTGTTCTTATTGGCAAGCTGGGAATAAGTATCAAAAAAGAAGGTGGTTACGTGGATAAAATTTTGGCAACAAATCCCTCCGATATTTTACGCAGTTCGGTTGATGCAAAACTTAATGAAGATGTTTTTAAAAACAATAATATTGACACCACTTGTTTAGATAATCCAACTGTTGATTCTGTGAAAAACTTTGTGTCAAAGGTCTCAAAGAATTTTATTAAAAACCATCTTGATGATGCTTTGCTTGCTAAAGATGTTATTTTGAAAAAGGCGGCTGAAAGTAGCAGTTCAACAAAAGAATGGCGGGAATTCTTAGTAAAAAGCGGTATAAAAGATTATATTGCAATTTTAGATGAGCAAAGGAAGCTGTATGCTAGGAAGTTTGGAATTCCTTACCCTGCACGTAAGTCAAAGAAAAAGAATGTAGTTCAATTAGTTGATAATTATGCTGTAGAAACCAACAGTATGTCTATCATAAAAACAAGTAACCCCGTAAGCAGTCATTACAACATAATCCCCCATATAAACGGTATAGGTTGTACCTGCCCCGGTTTTACCTTTAGAGAACACTGCAAGCATGTAGATATGCTGGTGGATAAGGTTATAAATGAAGGTATTGATAGTATAGGCAAAGCAAATAATAGAAAAGAAGCTATAAAAATGCTGAGGGAAGCTGTTGATAAAGTACATGTAAAATCAAATAAAGTTCTTGAAACTGTTCTTGGAGGGAGTGTACCCGCTGAAGATTATGACCGCGGAAAGTATATATTTAGGCTTGTGGGAAACAGGTTTAATTACCACAAAGCAATTGAACTGCCTAAAAATGGTGTAATGGTGGAAGCTGTTTTGGAACCGGATAACCCGCATAACCCAAATGCAATTGCTATATATGTTAAAAACCCAAAGGTTAACAATGCAGTAAAGGAAATAGCAAGAAACATAAAGGGTGAAAAAGACAGACAGAAATTTCTTGAGGGTCTTAAAGTAGATTCAGTTGATGAGATTACTAAAAAACCCATAAAAATAGGATATTTACCAAAAAGTGTTGCTACATCATTGGCAGAAGACTTGAGGGTAAACGCCAGAAGATACAAGTTTTTCTTGTATGAAGGCGGGGTAAAAGTGGAATTAGAGAAACGCGGGAGGTCGTCTAAAAAGAAGACAACAAGAAAAACATCGAGTAAACCATCAACAAAAAAACGTGGAAGGCCAAGAAAAATAGCATAAAAGGAGGAGGCGTTGGATTTGGTAGTAGAAGGACAGGAAGTATATTTTGATGACAAAGAGGATATTACCTTTAGTGAAGCTTATGTTATAGACAAAGAGGGAATTCCGGTTGAACCAGATGATTGTATTGAAAAAGAAGATTCTACTAGAGCAGAAGGCGGGGTTTATAAATGGAAAGCTGTGTGGAAAAGTGTCCCGAAGACATCTCTTGCTTTTAAGATTATTTGCAAAAGAAATGATGGTGTGAAACTTGAAAAATTACATACTCCAAAATCTGTTACCGAAATGCAACTGCTCACTTTTGATGCGATACTTGATGCCTTTGGGTTGAGTTTGCTTTAATCATTTGATTTGTTTTTTAACTGTTTCAAAAAAATCTTCTAATGAAACTGCCACATCTCGCACCTTTTTGGGAGAATAAATCCATTCCGCGAAGTCAGCTTGACCCCAAATGACATCTTCTTTTGGGACTGTTTGAGAAATTATTTTGTAATCTAAGCCAAACTGGCCTTTCAACACGCCTTCTCCGTGCAATTCCGCATACTCTTTATTTAAAGCAACATAATCTCCAACAGCTAATTCGCTTGGGGTATCTTTTGGGACCGCTCTATAAATTTCAATTGCATCTTTTGAGTTGATTATCTTTTTGTAAATATTGGGATACTCATATTTTATGGTGTCCAAATAGCCCCCCACCTCTTTGTTTTTTTCAACATCAGCAACGCTTACATAGTCAACTTCATCAGCGTAAGGACAAATTGCTCTCCCCCATCTGTGTTTGTGATAATCACTTAAATCTGTGAGGTGTTCTTGTGTAAATGCTTCTCTAAACTCATTAGCAGTTTTATATTTTAGGACTTCTTTTGCCAAAGGTATGAGTTCTTGTGGAATGTCGCCAAAAAGTTTTGAGATATTTTTTGTTTTGCCAACTCCCATATTCTTGCTCCTTTTGTTGAAATTTTTTCCACAGAACCTTCTCTTTCTCAAACTAAAGCATATCAAAAAGTTGCAAATTTTGTCAATTTGTTTTTTTCGTTATAATAAAAACATGAAAATAATCAATGGAGACACATTAGAAGAGCTTAAAAAAATGCCGGATGAAAGCATTGATGTGGTTATAACCTCACCGCCATATTATATGCTCCGTTCCTACTTACCTTTGGGACATACGAAAAAAGAACGTGAAATAGGCCTTGAAGACAGCCCGGAAGAATATCTTGAGAAGTTACTTGCTGTTACAAATGAAATAAAAAGGGTTTTGAAAAGGTCTGGGTCTGTATGGTGGAACCATGGAGATTCTTATGACAAAAATGGGAATATGTATATGATGCCGGAAGCTTTTGCTATGAGAATGCAACAGCAGGGATGGGTTTTGAGGCAAAAGATAATCTGGGCAAAACAAATACTTGTAGATAATAGAACTATAGGACCCATTATGCCTACTTCAGTGAAAACAAGGTTCAACCCTTCATATGAGTATATATTTCATTTTATTAGGGAAGATGCTTGTTCTGATTATTACATTCTTGTTAGTAAAGAAATTCCCGAAGTGTGCGAAAAATATAAGTATGGCGTCTGGAAAAAAGAAGAAATACCGCCGGAATACTTACACTTTTTTAGAAATCTAAAATATTACTTTGACCTTGATGCAGTGAGATTGCCACATCAAGTACAAGGGGTTACTGATTTAAGACCGCCGGGAGTACTAAGACAAAGAACGTATGAAGGAAGTAAATACAATAAATATAATTACATACCTTCCAAAACAGGTTTGCTAGTTTCCACATTTAGACAAGAAGACACGGAAGATAAATACAATAAGCGTGGGTTTTCCAAGCGATACAAATCCCAACGTAAAAACCCAAACTACAAAGGGATGAGGCAAGCACCGGAGCCGGGAGAAGAAGGAGCTTTTTGTGAAAAAGGTAAAAATATACCAACTGTTTGGCAGATAAATCCCCAGCCTCACGCTTTTGAAAAAGAATTTGGTGTGGAAATAGAACACTTTGCGGCTTTTCCCGACGAACTTCCCGAAATACCTATAAAAGTATCCTGTCCCCCCAAAGGCGTCGTTCTTGACCCATTTTGTGGCTCCGGAACCGTTGGAGTTGTTTGCCAAAGGCTAAAAAGGAAATTTATTGGAATTGATATTAACCCGAAATATTGCGAGCTTACAAGATTAAGGATTGAAAAAGAAAAATCGAAAATTGAAAAAGAAGAAAACCAGCTCAGTTTGTTTGAAATTTGATTCCCGTTCGTAAAATGTGGAATTCTATCCCACCCTACAGTTTCTACTTCAAGCTCTTATTGGACTGAACACACTTAAAGGTACAACCCTCAAGGTTCCATGCCAACCAGAAAGAGCCCTCTGTAGATTCTGTAGCTCTCTTATCCCTCGACCGAACTGCTTGTCGAGAATAGCTCTCTCCTTATAGGCAAGAGCTTTTGGATAGGAGAGTTTGAAATTAAAAAGAACTCTTCTTGCCAAATTCTTACATGCTACATAATCAGCATCAGCGTTAAAAGAATCACTGGTAAACCAGCCTCCCCCTTTTCTTTCTTTACCATCTGGAGCAGTGTATCTTTTACCCCTCTTGCCAGTTACAGGACAAGTAACTGAAGTGTGCCATGCTTTGACGTAGTTTAACTTTATCCCTTTCAACTTGGCTTTATAAAAGACCTTATCATAAATTTGACCCCTCACAGTATTGTTAATTACTCTGTTTAACCACTTTCCGAAGTTCTGTGCCTTAAGAGTAGAAAGGTCTTCCACATATATCTCATCGCATCCATAGGCTTCAGCTAAATCAACAATAGCATTTGAGGCAAGATGCGCAAGTTCTTTTTGGAGTTCTTTGTATTTAAGCCACGATTGTTTTATTAAATCCGTATATCTATCCCACCGCTTTCTGTTCTTTCTTCTTGCTACTTTAGCTCTTCCCTTTTTAAGATGGTCAATATGCTGGCGTATTCTATGTAGTTTTTTAAAAATAGGTTCATATTTCAAAAACAAAGGCTGACCAATTTGAGTTCCTTCAGCTGTGGTTATGATTATTGTAAGAAGTTTCCTCGTTGTGCCCCAATCAACAAACATCTTATTTGAGTTATCCTTTGAGTGCTCATTTACATGTGTTTCTACTTTCAAATCAAGAAATGCTTTACCACCATACCAACGTAGGTCAGGAGATTTAAGTGAACCATTTTCTTCTTTTAATCTTTTAAGGACTATATGGGGTAGATTGAAAGAAGTTTCTCTCCATAGGAAGCAACCTTCTTTGGAAAGCAGTTTGAGTTTGACTTTTAAGGTGTCGTTCTCAAGCTTGTATTTTATTGCTTGTCCATCATCGGGGGCATAGGTAAGAATACCATTTTTAAACTTCGGGCATTGAGTTATATCGAAATAACTATTTGGGAATTCTCCGTTGTGTTTTTCCTTATACTTTTCAACAGCATTTTTCAAAGAATATATGTAGTTGGCTTTTACAAAAGGTTTTCCATTATCTTTACACAACTGCCAGCACCATTGCTGTTCATCAGTTGTGATATTTTTAAGAAAGTAAAAAAGCTCCTTTTTATCAGCCTGACTTCTTAAAACCCTACCAACTTGTTCCAGAATACCTCTCCATACACGAGAAGGGATATCTTTAGGTCTGTCAAGATAATTTTCCATCCACCTGCCTATATGTTTGGGTAGTGTAAGGTTGATTGCTTTCAAGAAATCCTCATTCCATAACTTGCTTATCAAATCGTTTTCTTTTGAAAGCACAAAATCCAATGTTCTCAAAGCATCTTCTTGAACCTCTTTTGGAAGCCTATAATTATATGCCCTCGTAACTGTTTCCTTGCTATTCATCTTTTTGAATTACCTCTATTGCTTTTTTGGCTCTATTTCTTGCACCTCGCTTACCATAAATCCTGGCACACATTGAGGTGACTATATCAACGAAATCTTGCCATATGTCTAAATTCTGTTCTTCCTGGTCAACTACAACTATCTTTCTGTTTTGAGCCTTAAGAGCTGATTCCAGATATTCAAAACCAAATCTGACCAATCTATCCTTATGCTCTACAAGAACAATTTTGGTTTTGGAATCACTTAAAATCTTTATAAGTTTGGGTCTTTTACCATTTAACCCCGAACCGATTTCTGTAATGACTTCTTTTACAATCCAACCTTTTGCTGAAGCAAAGCTTTTTAATCTTTCAACTTGACAAGCAAGGTCTTCCTTTTGGTCGTGGCTTGATACTCTACAGTAGATGGTTACATTCTCATCAGTTACTTCTGGTTCATCTTCAAAAACAAGAATGGTACCGGTTTCTAATTGCTTTGCCCGAACCGGTAATTGCCCTTTGTGAAACCAGCGCCAAGCTGTCTTATAAGAGATGTTATTTTTTCTTGCCCATTCTGATAGTTTCATGTTTATATAATACAATATTGTACATAATAAGTCAATAAATTATTGAACAGATTAAACCCCAGTTGCTATTTGCCCCGAAAAACGTTAAAATTGTTAAACAATGTTGACAGTGTTAAGTTCTGTAAACTATAATGTAGTAAACTATAATGTAAAAAATTTTAGGAGGATGTATGAAAAAATTTAAATTTTTAGTCTTGCCTCTTATTTTGGTCTTTTTGTTTGTTACCCCCACTTTTGCAGATTTTATTGATTCTCAATTCAGAAACTTCTGTGATGTGGATTGTTCGTTTTACCCTGTTTCAATTGCTACTTTAAACTTGAGTGATGGAGCTACCGTTGCTGGTTATACAAAAGGATACAGTGGTGCTTATGTGAGATTAGGGCTTCCAGCTGGAACTGGAGGGATTCAAAACCAGTATATAGACTGGAAAGCTGAAACACTTGTTTCTTCTAATGGAACTTACCCATCAGTTGAAAAGCTTACTGACTATACTTGTGCTGTATTCTATAAAGAGAGTCCAAATGCCTATGTGAAAATAGGAACTGTAAGTGGAACTGCACCGGATTTGGTTTTAACTCTGGGCAGTGCTAATTCTGCTGGGAATACCTTCAGTGATGATTGTGTTTTTAAAGCAATATCTTCTACTACAGTTGCAATACTTTATATCAGCTCCGGCAAAGCATACGTAAAATTTGGAGAAGTATCCGGAGATTCAGTAACTTTTGGAAGTTCTTATGAGCTCGGTTCTTATAACAATGTATTTGATATAGACACCACTTCATCTGGTATTCTATGTGCTTCAGTTGGAAACAGTAATGGTTTATATTTACTTCCTTTTCATGCGACTGGAGGAGTTGTTGACGGAATAGGAACTGCTGTTAACTATCTTGGGTATAATGACGCTACAAAAATCGAAAGAATTGATGACACAAGAATTTTTGTTGGAACTTCCTCTTTTGGTTTGATAGCAACTATAACTGGTATAAATAGTTGTACTTTAGGGCAAGTAGCAAATCTCTCATATCCTTTTCCAACTTATAATTTAAAAGATGTAATTGTTATGACTGATGGGGTTGTTTATAAAGCATTTACTGTTCAAACAAGTTATCACAGTATTTATAACAATGTGGCTTTGCTTGAAGGGTCTGGAACTACAGCCACCGTTACGTGGGAGGAAACAAGAGAGCTGAAAAGAAATTACACGGTTCGACAAGCTGACCTTTATCCTTTGCTTTTGGCACAAGGCCAAGGTTATTATTATGGGATTTTCACTGAGGCGTTTGGAGAATATGACGAAAATTCGGGTGCTGGCGATGGAGTGGGGCATTTTGTTCTCCAATGGTCTTTCCCAGCCCCCGAAATAACAGCAATAGACCCTAATTCCGCTGATATAGGTAGCACCGTGACAGTCAATACCACGGGTAATAATTTTAGAGATGGCTGTCACGCGCATTTACAAAGAAACAACTGGCTTAATACAATAGATGCCACGACAACAACTTATGTGGATGCTAATCATGCTCAAGCTACATTCGAGATACCTAATGATACTTCTTATGCGGGCACTTGGAGTTTGGTATTAGCTAATAAGGATTGGAAATATGCTTCTACTAATTTTACAATAGTAATAGCTCCAGTTGTTCAATCCATTAACCCAACAAGTGGTTTAAGGGGACAAACCATAACTGGCACCGTTCAAGGACAGAATTTCTTACCGGAGACACAAGTTCGTCTTCAAAAAGATACATATACTATAAATATCACTACTACATACAAAAGCAATACTGAGCTTGGCATACAGTTCACAATACCATTTGATGCTATTTTAGGTAAGTATGATGTTGTTGTTTCACAGAGCAGTGTTGAGAGAAAACTCTCTGAAGGATTTGAAGTAAAACCACAACCAGCACCAAAAATAAATTCTATTGACCCAAATTCTGGTAAAAGAGGCCAATCCGTATCAGCTCAAATAAAAGGCAGTGATTTTACCCCTAATATAAGCGGGGTTTTAAGGAAAGGTTCTAATGAGATACCAATGACCTTAACTTATGTCAACCAGAATCAAGTGAATGCTAATTTTACAATATCAAGTGATGCTGAGGTAGGTAAATATGATGTTGTTTTGCTTAATCAAGGAGGTATTCAAGAAGGTGTATTGAGTGAAGGATTTAGTGTTTTATATCAGTATCCCCTAGTCATAAGTACCGTTTCAGCAAATTGTGCTAAACAAAGTGATGTAGTAAATCTAACTATAATTGGTAATGGATTTGAGAATGGTGTTACGGTGTATATAACAAAAGGCAGTGAAAGAATAAACGGCAGTAATGTGCTTTTGGATGGCAACACAACAATAAATGTTACTTTTAATATTCCTTCTGATTCCTTTGTTGGCAATTGTACTTTAGTAGTGGAAAATATTGATGGTCAAAAGGGTACTACAAGTTTCCTTATTACTTACCTTGATTCGCCTCCTACTGTTTCTACCGCAGAACCAAATAATTTCTTTAATGATAAGGACCAAGTTATAACCATTAAAGGGTCCGGGTTTCACAGTGGTTTGAAAAGCTACTTGACAAAAAATGAAAAGGTAATTGAAGGGCAAATAGAAAGCGTTAAATCAGATGAGGTAAAAGCTAAATTCAACATAAAGTACACGGAAAATGGAGATTATATTTTAACTGTTGAAAATGATGACACAACAAAAGATACCTCACAAATAAGCATAGCAAATACTTTACCTAAGTTAAATTCCGTTTCTCCTCAAACTGGAGCTATTGGAAAATCTATGAATATAAGCATAGAAGGAGATTACTTCTTTGATGGAATTGAAGCATGGTTACAGTATTCGGGAGACAAACTGTGGAAAATACCAGTAACAGTTATAGATAAAACCTATACAAAAATGGAAGTAGAAGCTGATATACCAGCTGATATTCCTAAGAACAAGCAATGGCAGTTACATTCTAAAAATGTTGGAAACAGTGATGAAACTATAATGGACAATGCAGTGTATTTGGAAACAAGTGTCTTGAAAATAGAGAGCGTATCTCCAGGTGAGAGTGAAAATGGCAAAGTTATTGCACTGGAAATCAAAGGTAGTGGTTTTACAAATGAGACATCTGTGAGAATATATAAAGGAAGTAAAGAAATTTCTATTTCAGACCTTCAGATTGTGGATAGCGATACAATTACTTGTAAGGCTGATTTAAGGGGCGTAAATCCTTCTTACTACAATGTGGAAGTTAAAGATAGTGATATGGAAGATTCTTTGTTTGGAGGTTTTAGAGTTTATTCGGGTTCATCTGTTGACAAGCCCGTAAATCCATCTTCCGAAGAACCTTCGGATGATATTCCGGATTGCCAGCTCCAAGCATCTTATAAGTGGTATTTTGGTGAAGGCTCTACAAACTGGGGCTTTGAAACCTATTTTGTGGTTGAAAATCCAAATGATAAAACAACAACAGTAGGAGTAACATACTACACACCTAAAGGAAGGGTTGATAGAGAAGATATAAAGATGGCTCCTCATTCAAGAGTGATATTTAATCCAGTTAATGACTTAGGCAAAGAAGATTTTTCAACTTATATCCATTCAAAGGAAAAGCTTTGTATTTATGCTTCAAGAACTCAAATGTGGAATGGAGAAGCCGCAAGCTCTATTGGAAGTTCTGTTTTGGCAAAACATTGGTATTTTGCCGAAGGGTGTACAACATATGGGTATGAAACATGGGTTTTAATTCAAAATCCAAATAAGAAGGAAGCACATATTACAATTCACTATACAACTGAAAACCCAGTCAGATTTAGCGGAACTGATGATAAAATTGTTCAAAAAGTTATTCCATCCGAAACAAGGGTTACCTATAATGTGGCAGATGATTTTCCGGGTAAAAACGTAACAATAAAAATATTCAGTGATTTACCCGTTGTTGCGGAAAGAGCTATGTATAAAGATGAAAGAAATATAGGGCATGCACAAATAGGAGTAGTAAACCCCTCTAAGACGTGGTATGTACCGGAAGGTTGCACAGGAGAAGGGTTTGAAGAATGGCTGTTGCTGGCAAACACGCAAAATGATGTTGCAACCGTTAATATGGAATTTATGACACGCGATACGTATGAATCCGAACAACCTACTCGTATTGCGCCTTATGCACGTGTAAGCATTCCGGTCAAGAGTTATATACCTAATTCTGATGTATCAGCCAGAATCACATCTGATGTTCCTATAATAGTTGAAAGGTCTATGTATTGGTCGGAAGGGGGACATTCAAGCAGTGGTTACTCTGTAAAACATTCTTTCTACTATCTGCCCGATGCGTCATCTAAAGGAAAAAGCACTTGGATTTTGGTCCAAAACCCAAATAATAAAGACGTAAAAATAGGAATCTTTGCTTTGAAGGTAGGGGGCGGGTATGAAAAAATAACGGATACGTTGCCTCCTAATACAAGAAGAACATACAATATGCTTTCTATTACTGAAGAAGGTGACTATTCCGTTATTGTCCAGCCTTCAGATGGAGCATATCCAGTGTTTGCAGAAATATCCTCTTACTGGGGTGAAGGAAATTATGGAGTAGCAACAGTCGGAGGAGTAGGAGAATAAAAGGAGGAGTAAATGAAAAAGTACTTGTTGTTGGCTTTAGCTGGTTTGTTAATTTTACTTCCGGTTAGTAGTTTTTCCTATCCACAAGGTTACACATCCGACAACATGTATGTAACTGGAGCGGGGCTTTTTAAGTTAGGAGACAAACAATACTGTATTGTTGGTGGAAAAATAGGAGATACTAGTTATAATCATCTAATGTCAAATGATGGGGGCGTCAGCTGGACTGGCGAATCTTCCGGTTATGCTTATAACTGTGATACTGGGCAGTCAAACAATTATATATTCACAGTTAAAACTCAAGTAGCTGGAACTTATGAGGCTTTGTTCTGTTCATGGGCTTCCAAAAGTGATAACTATACTAATTGGAACTACGCTCCATACCTTATAAACGGATATGACTTAAAGTATCCATCCGTCGCCGGTGTTTTTGATAATGATATAGCTGTTATATCAGTTAGTGAATATGACCATAATACTGGCTCATTTGCTGGTGGTATTATTTACACTTTAGACCCTAAAACCAGCCATTTTGCTCAGCTGTTTGGAAATGTTAATGGGTTTACTGGAGAAATTGACCCGTGCGGCCAACGGGAACAAATAAGGTTAGGAAATGGTAAAGATAGTAATACACTCTGCTATATTACTTATAGAGACAGCATCAATGGAAAAATCGCCGTTGGAAAAATAATAAGTACTGACGGTGGTATTACTTATCGAATTTATACTTATACACCCCCTTCTGCACTCGACAGCATTTTGGCAAATTGCTACAAACCGGACGTCGAGTCCTTTAACAACATACCTTACTTTTCCGCTTCACAAAGAAATGGAAGCACATTTACAACATATTGTTTTTCACCAAGCAACTGGAGCAGTGGCTGGCAGACAAAATCTTTTACATTTCCAGCAGGATTTAGGTTAAATTATCCTCATGCAAGAGTATGTTTGGGCGGAACTGCAGTCTTTGTAAATCCAGAAACCCATAATCTTGAAACAACAAATTCCACCACACTTATGAATAATGTATTATTTTCGGAGACTTACATTCCAAATTATTATAACTGGGGTGGCTTTTGTGAAGATGCTATTTGTTATTATGGCAATTATTTGGCAAAAAATAAGTTTAAGAGAATGGATAGTACCCCACCCAATTGTGATAGATTAGGAATTATTGGAGGAAACGCAACAAATAGTAGTTTCAAAATGAAATTTGTTAACCCAAATGATGATTGGAGTTTAACAGATAAAACTGGAGATTCCAACAATGGCATACCTTATGAGAAAGGTGTTACAAAAATAGCAAATATAGAATACAAGGTTGATAATGGGGTATGGGTAAAAGCTTGTAATGATTTAACGGGCTCGCCTTATGAATTCACTTTTGATATCTCGGATAAACCAGATGGTGTGTATAAATTCAGAGGGGATATTTATGATACTGCTGGTAATGTAAGAGAAAACTATGGAGAAAATGAAGGTATTGTTCCTATTGATGAGGAAGGTAACCCTAAAGGCGACCCCGGAAATATTATTATAGATAGAGTTGCTCCAGTTTCTTCAATATTTACATCTCCTGCACTTAAGGATGGCTGGGTAAACAAACCTCCAAAAGTTACCATTGTTGCTACTGATAATCTAAGTGGGGTTGAAAGAACTGAGTACAAGATAAACGATGGAAACTGGAATACTTACACTGCTCCATTCAATTTACCAGAAGGCATGTATAAAGTGTATTACAAAAGTATTGATAAAGCCGGTAACCCCGAAAGTCAAAAACTACAAGAAATAAAAGTTGATACAACACCACCAAATGTAAGTATTACTTCTCCATCATCGGATAATATAGAAGTGGGTTTTGAAGAAAAACAAACTGTAAAAGTTTCGGGGTTTGCTTCAGATAATTATTTGGTTTCCAAAATGACATTATACATTGATGGTAAAAAGGTAGCTGAAAAAAATATTGATAAACAGTCCGGAACCATAGATTATGCTTGGGATGTAACTGGTTTAAAACAAGGTAAAATACATACCATAAAAATAGTTGCAGAAGACAAAGCCGGTAATACAACGGAAAGTGAAGGCGGTGCGGGAACCAAAAATGTATATGTAGGAAGTACACCATGCTACGATTGGTATTTTGCTGAAGGTAACACCTTACCAGAATTTGAGGAATGGCTTTCCATATTAAACCCGACGGATGCCGGCACAAAAACACAATATAAGTTTATTCTTGATGATGGTAAAGTTTTAACTCTTGATGAAGTAATACCAGCTCATACAAGAAGAACCATAAAAGTTGCGGATGTCCTTGGTAATCTTAGAGAGATTGCGCCCCATAGCGGTGTCAGCGTATTTATCCATTCTTATGATAAACCAGTTATTGCAGAGAGACCTATGTATTTCTTATATAAAGGGTCTATAAAAGGAGGACATACTACAAAAGGAATAAATGTTCTTCAAAAGGAATACTACTTTGCAGAAGGCAGTACAAGAACGCAAGACACTGGTGGTCCTTTTGAGCCTTGGATTACAATACAAAACCCCGAAGACTCTCCAGCAGATGTAACACTTACTTACATGTTATCCAACGGAGAAAACAAGGATTCACATATACAAATACCCCCACACACAAGATATACTCAAAACTGTGTAACTGATGTTGGCTATGAGCAAGACTTTTCCGTAAAGGTAACTTCCAGTGTTCCGATTGCAGTTGAAAGACCTATGTATTTCAACTTTTGGAATGGTGTAGCTCAAGATGGGCATGATGTTACGGGGGTTCCTCAACCTTCTACCACTTGGGAGATTGCGGAAGGCAATACAAGGCAAGAATTTCTTATGTATATTTGTGTGCAAAACCCGAATAATGTAACCGCTGATGTTAAATTTGAGTTTCTCTCGGATAAAGGAGAAAAAACTGTGTTTAATAGAAAAGTTCAGCCAAAATCAAGATACACCGAAAGCATATTCAATGTGGTTCCAACGGATAGAGATTTTTCAACTTGTGTGACATCAAATGTTCCTATCGTGGTTGAGCATCCTATATACTTCCAGTATAGAGGTGTGTGGAACGGAGGTCACAATGAGACGGGTAATACCGAATGCTATAAATCCATCTATGTTGCTGAAGGGTGTACTTATAGTGATACTGTAACTTACTACACAATTGGTAATCCTAATGATGACCCAGCGAATGTTACGGTTTCGTTCATGACGGGTTCTGGAGAGGTTACAAACAAGACATATAACATGCTTGCTCATTCAAGACTGACTATAAATGTTAATGATACAATAGGACCGGACAAAGATGTAAGTGCTAAAATTACATCTGATAAACCTATTATGGTTGACCGACCCATGTACTTTGATTATCATGGTAAGTACACTGGAGGAAGCCTTGCTTCCGGATTAGGAATTGAAGGAGGTCAGTAATGAAAAGAAAACTGGTTCTCTTTTTGGTAATACTGCTGATTGTTGTTTTTAATCCAGTTGTTTTTGCACAAGAAAGAGAAAGTACAGACACAGATGCCGGACCATATCCGGTATGGGAGAACACAAACCCTATTCACTCATTTCTTCTTAGTATAGGAGGTACCATATATTGTGACAATTACAGTATATCTGCTCCTTTTGTTCTTGAAGATGGTAGTTCTATATTGGCTATAAGAACTTTTGGTCAAGCTACGGGTAGCGCTAATTTAGTAGTTGCAAGAGTGGCATCTAATGGAACTATAATGTGGAAGAAAAGTTTCTATTTTACGGAATCGTGGCGCCCCGGCGGCTTAGATGAAACATATTACCCTTATGCATTAAAAATCTTTAAAGTTCCGGAGAAAAATGAAATTGTGCTTTGTACTTACAAATACTATACCGGTCAAAGCGATTATAATTATGTTAATCCTTATTTTATTAAGTATGATGTTCAAGATGGCTCGATTAAAGCCGAATTAGAACAAAATTACTATTTGAATAATAGAGGTGAACATGTTCACCCCAGTGAATGGCTGTATATGGCATATGAAGCGAATAAAGAAGGTATTTACTTTGTAACAAGCAGTCTTTATAATGAATCATCTCCTCAAACCATAGCACATGTTTTAGTAGTTCACAAGCTGGATTGGAACTTCAACACAATTTGGTATCGGTACGGTTATGGACCTTATACAACTGTTTTTTACCCATTAAATAGATGGTCTCATTCGATAAGCTTTGACAGCAATTTAAACCTTATAACTGTTGCTACTTTTTCAACAATTCCAAGTTGCCCAAATACAGCTTATGTTATTAAGTATGATAAAGATACTGGAGAGGTTAATTGGGACTGGCAACCGGGAGACAAACCTATTTATCCTAACCCACCTACTAATTATGAGTGTGCAAAAGTATATAGTTGTGTAGATTCCAACGGAAATTTAGTAACTATTCTTCTTGATAACAGAGAAGATACCACTGTACATGCAACCGAAACCGGTCACATGTATGTTTACAAGCATAATCCAGATAATATGGCTCTTATAGAAGGTTGGGGTGGAAAGGAAGTAATGAAAAAGAATGATGTGGGCTCGTATATAAATACTCCTTTCAAATACCTCCAACGTGATTACAGTCAAAATGCTTTGGTTCCGGATAAAAAAGGTAATGTATATCTTCTTATTACAACTTGGGGAGGCTACCCGGAAGCCGAAGAAGATTGGAAAGAGTTTATGACATACTATTTGATAAAAATTGCAAACGATAATGTATCAATAGCAAATACTATTCCTATACCGAATATAGACTATACGAATACTGAACCCGATGTGATTTTTAAGAAAACACTAAGAGATTGTCATACGCCTTATGCAGTTCCTTGTATGGCTGTTGGTCCACACAATGAACTTGTTATAGCAAGACAAAAAACAAAGATGCTCGAACCCCATAATTTATACAGATGGCCCGCCCAGTTACTTTTTGCAAAATACGATAATACAGTAGATGTATGGCAGTGGGATTATGGAGAGAAAAATGAATACGGTGAGCCCGTGCTTCATAAAGAAACAGATATAAATGTTTTATCCGAATGGCCTAAAGAAGGAGCGCCAACAACTATAAGAAGACAAGGAATAATATCTTCAACCAGCTTTGATAATGAAGGTAATATCTATATTCCTAACCATGTTATGCGTGAAGACGGAAATTATCTATTCTGTGATGTTTATCTGCAAAAGCTAAGAGATGGTTTTTGCATTACCTCAATTGCACCGGACACTTCCGGTTATGATGACAGCATAAACCTAACTATCAAAGGAGCTGGATTTAGAGATGGAGTAAAAAGAATAGCCTTGTGTGAAGGAGATAAAGAAATTGCTTATGCTTCAAGTATCGAAGTAAAAAGCAGTTATGAAATAAGCTGTTCGTTTAATCTTAAAGGCATTGAAGCCGGAAACAAGAAAATAAAAGTTGTTCTAAACAACAATATGTTTGCACGTCACGATTATCTGGTTGATTATCCATCCGTTACTAAAATGTACCCGGCATCTGGAAGATATGGAGAAAAAGTAACAATAACTCTTGAAGGATTAGGATTTCAAAGGTTTAGGTCACTTTATGGTGGTTTGTACATAGGAAATAACCAAGTTCTCAAAGCAGAAGATATAAAGGTAATAAATAACAACAAGATAACACTGACTCTGGACTTAAGTAAAGTTGAAAACAAAGATAAAGACTATGAATTTAAGCTTAAGGATACTGTTTATCCAGAGCTGTGTGCTAATTTTGATTTTAAGGCTTACAGTAAAGAATCTCCAATTTCTTCAAAAAAGGAAATGACCTATTTTGCGGAAGGTAGTACTTATGGTTATGATGGTGCAAATGGTTACAATACATATATCCATGTAGAAAACCCCGACAAAAAGAATACACAGTCCGGAACAATTCATTTGTATTTTGACCAACCTTACAATGATAAAGGTGATACTGTCTATGATATTCCAGTTTCAGTTAAACCCCAAAGCAAGATTGAAATAAATGTTGCAAGCAGATTGAATGAGAACGTACCCCCCATTTCTTTTAACAGAAGCTTTGGTATAGTTTTTGAAAAGGACATAGGAAGTCCACTGGAAGTACAGAGAACCATGACATATAGCGGTATTTCCGCCCATACTACTATGGGAAGTAGCCAATTATCAAAAGCTTGGTACCTACCAGAAGGTGCTGTTGGCTGGTCAGATAAGTATGAAACTTGGGTTCTTCTTACAAATTTTGACAAAAATAAGGCAAAAGTAACAGTTACATACTTATTGGAAGGCACTGACCCCGTTAAGAAAGAGTATTCAATAGACCCTTATAGAAGACTTCAAATAAATGCGGGTAATGATTTAGGAGTAACCTCGGATAATGACCCCGGTAAAAGCTTTGGTGTAAAAGTTGAAAGTAATATTCCAATTATGGCTGAAGTTTCCGAGTATGGTAAAGGCCGAAAGCTTGGTACATGCTCTATTGGATACAGTTTGGAAGGTACATCTAACAAATGTTATCTAGCTGAAGGTTCTTCAGTAACATCGGAAAACCCTCAATGGCAAACATGGTTATTGTTACAAAACCCAAATGAAAAGGATATAGACATACAAGTAACAGCTTATCCACAAGGTGATAATAAGCAACCTAAGACATTCAATGTTACAGTTCCAAAACTTCAAAGAATAAGCTTGGACATGTTAAATTACATTGGACAAGAACACTTCTCTATGAAATGCACATCTACTGGAGGAGAAATCTTTAATGCTATGAGGTCTATGTATTGTCTTAACGGGGGTAAAACCTTAGGAACTCTGTCCAGAGGATATAACGGCACGTTAACAGCAAAAGAATGGACTTGTCCGGATGGGTATATCCTTGCCAGAGCCGTAAGTGATGGTTCGGGTGGAACGACGTTAGTTGCTGATTGTAATACTTTTATCTTAATATCCAATCCTACGGACAAGACTGCTAATGTAACAATCAAATACGAGACAGCACAAGGTTATGGCGAAGAGGTTTCTAAAGAAAATATACCTATCGAAGCTGGAAAAAGAAAGACATTTTCAATGTGGGATGCACTGCACGGCGATATCTTTGGCACACCACAGCATCCAAATCCTACAGTTTACCTAGTAAACGGAGAATACAAATGCGGTGTTCATGTCTCATCCGACCAGCCTATTGTAGTTGAAGAAGCCATTTACTTTGGCTACGGAGACAATCCTTATCCTCAGAATGGAGCTGAAACCATAGAGATTGCCAAGTAAATTATAATAAGTTATATTGGTCGTTCTCCAACCCAATTAGCCAAGTTTTCTCTAGCGGGTGTAAACCTTGTATTATATGCACCATAAAGGTATATGTTGAAGTAAAAACTTTTTTCAACAACTATTGGAACTTCACTTCGAGCTGTGAAGGATACACTTGCATTTCTAAGGTCCTCTCCGTTTAAACCTTTCCTATAAACATTCCAAGAAACCCTTGATTGTTTTTTAATATCAAGATACTCAGCGGACTCACGCGAATCATCATCTTTCATAGCAAAAATTCTAACAAAGCTATCTACATCATTAAAGTTTGCAACAGTTACCCACCCTTCAACACCATCTGCCAGATACCCTTCTGAGGAAGCCCAGAAATAATAAGGATTTTCAATTCCTAATGAACAGTGTCCACCTTTAACACCATTCAAATCAAAATACATTGCCCTTTCAGCAACTACTGGAATATCACTTTCTATCTTTGTTGCTATGTCTCCTTCTTGCCCAACATCCTGATTGACAAAGACCGTAAGTCTTGAGTTAGGGGGCATTACCTTTGTTCTTTCTTGTTTGCCAGCGTTTCCAACAAGATATGTAAATTTAAGATTTGCTTGGGTAGGATTAGGGTTCAAAACACAAAGCCAAGTATGAATGTTGGGGTATGATGCTCCTTCAGCGAAATACCATACTTTGTTAGGAAAATTAGCTCCTATCGTATCAGTTCCGCCTCTCCAGCCCGTAAAATAGGTGAAATAAATAGGTCTCTCACAAACTATCCTTCTATCTGACTCAACCATTATGCTTACATCTTTTTCTTTACCAACCTCATTTGCTACATTTATTGACATCCTTGAGGTCTTTTTCATTGAGTAGTATTTGGTTACGGTCTTTCCATTTGGGAACATATAAGTTGCTTTAACATTTGCAGTATAATCCGTTGGATTAAGCATTGTAAGCCATGTTTCAAACCCTTCTCTTGTGCACCCTTCAGCGAAATACCATTTTGATTTAGCTTCTTGAGCACCTTCAGAGGCATGGGCTTCCGTTATACCTCTAAAGTTCTTAAAATACATAGACCTTTCGCATACGATTGGTTCTTTGCTTCTTACTCTAATTGATACATCTTGATTTGGAGGAACTATATCTTTAACTCTTATTGTTATTCTGGGTAAATTATAAGTTTCCGTTCCTCCTCCGGATATGGTTTGCTTTATAGTTTTACCATTACCAAGCATATAGTCAATGTTTATATCGGGGCGGTGACCGCTGTAGCCCTCTATTTGAGGTTGAATGGTTAAATACTCTTCAAATTCCGGTAGTGTATTTCCTTCTGCAAAATACCAATCTCTTAAAACAACATTCACGGGTTCACCGTTGTCTTTTGAGTTAGGGTCGGGGGGTGGTAAAGGTTTTCTTATAGTGTAATACTTTGTTTTCTTGGCTTTATGATATCCATACTCAGAAATCAGCTCAAAATCTACTTTTAACTTTTCACCATCTTTCATTTGCGATATATCAATAAAACCGTCATAAGCTCTTCCATAACGGCCATACTTTCCTTTTTCGTACAATTTATCATTTAGATAGACTGCCCACCAATAATAGTAATCTCCTTTATAACTCATATAAAAAGAATTATCTTCATAAAAATAGACTTCATCTGAAATGGGCCAAAAGACGTTTTCAAACTTTGGATGCCAAATGTCATAGTAATACCAATCTGTAGGAGGGGCTTCATAAATGACTTCCTTTGTGTCCATGTTCATTAGTTCCGCATAGACCCGAAAACAACCAGCTCCGCCCTTTTCAACTGCAACTTCCGTATAGTATTGATAGTATGAATTTGGGTTATCCGCAGTAGCATCTGCATAATATATGCAATACCAAATGGCTTCGTTTTTATTAAGCTCTCTACTTGGTGTAATAGAAACCAATGGAGTCTCAGTAAACATATAAGCACCGAGATTCTGGTCATAAACCTTTTTGCCAGCAATTTTTATGGTTAAACTAAAATCTTCTGCTGAAACAGAATAAGGCACAACAAAGCTAACTGTAGTTAACACCGCTATAAGGAATCCTAATTTTTTCACTTTAATCACCTCTAATTTAATTATAACCCACGGGTAACAGTAATTAACAAAAATTAACACATTTTTTTGAAGCAGTGCAGGTGCAAAAAAATAACAAAAATTTTTTGAACTGATTTTAAAAAAAGAAAAAAATGTCATAGGCGCAATGTATAATTAAAATGATAAAAGGTAAAGGAGGTAAAATGGGTTATCAAAAGGAGATTTTTGAAGAAAGCAGAGATTTTCAAATTCCCGATGAGTCTGAAGAAAAAGCCAAGGTTATATTGTCGCTGATGAACGCTATAGCTATTGCTCGTGAGAACAACACAAAAGATTTGGACGAGGACATATTTGCTTATCTTGATGAGGAAATAAGAAAAAGAATGTCAGCAAAAAATCAGTGCCTTATAAGATTTTCTTTGCCTAAGGATTATGACTACTTCTACATTATTGATGCTGATGATGAAGGTAACGCCCTTATTGTTCTCAAAAAGCAAGGTGCTGGCTTCCATAAGTATCTAATAAAAGCTGTTAATGATACAGAGAGGGTTGTTAAAGAAGTTGATTTCCTAAGTGGAAATCTCCTAGATATAGAAGAATATAAAGGGGAATAAGAAAGGAGGAGAAAAAATGGAACGAGTAAGGTGCTTTATTTGTGGAAAGGAAATTCTTGCGGGTGAGATTGCTAAGGACAAAAACGGTAAAGAGCTCATCTTCAGTTTCGATGGAACGCGGAGAATTGAAGACGAGAACGGGAACTTGGAAAATTATAAAGCTGAGAATTGGAGTTACTGTCCAGACTGTTTTAACCTCATGGATACTAAATGTGTGAATTGTGGATGCGACATCACTCCGTCGGAGTACCAAAAATGGCATGGGGAAGATAATCTTCCGTATTGCCAATACTGCTGGGAAAGGATATGGTTCGACTCATGGCTTTTTAAAATAGTCCACGGGCTGGACAAAATTATGCATCCAGAAGAGCAGGGAAATTGAATTTAATTTTTGCGATGACATTAAGAGTAAGCGAGAAAAAGAGGATTGGTCTAGAGGCGCCGGTAACAGCGCGCCGGGTGCACTGACGGGCGTATCCGGTGGGTCGTTAGCGGAAAGAGGAAAGGAGATAATAGCAATGAAGTATTTATCGAACGCATTCAGCTTGGCGATGTTGCCAGGCGAGGATGTAACAGTTCAAGTGAGGGGAATTTCCGCGCGAGAAGCGCGAGAATTTCTGCGCTCGGGGTTCAGCAGTTGCGTCGGCCATGAAAGCACGGCGCAACTTCTCGAGGAGAAATTATGCTTGCCCGTAGAGTGCAGGCGAGTCTCTATCTCCCTCACCGAGGAAGATATCCTTGTGGTCGCCCAACTAATGGGCGAAAGGAAAGAATACAAGGACATGTCGCGTGAAGAAATCGAGGCATATCCCGTAAAGTTCTTCCTCGTGCGTATTATCCCGCATGAGGAATAGGGAAGGAGGAAAGATGAAGGTAACATGCTACAGATGTGAAAAAGAAATAGAAAAGGGGGGAGCTATCCTCGTAAGTGATGGCTCTCTCGGAAAATACGACCAGCGCCGACATCCGATTTACTGGTGTCGGGAATGCTGGAAGCAGGAGATGGGATTTAATAATCCAGTCCGCACTTGCAACAAGTGTGGACGACACTTTCATGATGAGGGGGTGTCCCGTGGTATGTGTTATGCGTGCTATCGCAAATATCTTCTATCGGAAGAATGGAGGAAAATTCCGAGGAGGGATGAGCCTCGCGAAAATGGCATCCCTATTTCATACTATTCAGATGATATTGAGTAATAGAGATAGGAGAAAGGAGCTGATGAAAGATAACAAAGGTAAGAGTGTCGATTCCGCCTAAGTTCGATACGCGGTGGAAATCATGGGGCAAAATCATTGAATCCGTTGACCCCGACGCCAGCAATGGGTACGGATTCAATCATCAAGGTAGCCACACTTGATGCATTTGAACACCTCATTTTTCCTGTTGTCCTCAGCGACATAGCTACATTTTGGACATGTTTGGGAGGTATAGAAAGGAGGAACAGTAACATAAAGAACACGGTTCTCTTCGCACTTGTGTTCTAGCCTTTCCATTAACCTAGCCACTGTCCATGCCGCTGATTTGCGCCTAAAAGCTTTATTTCTTTTTGAATTTTTACCATATTTAATTCCACGTAAATCTTCAGTAACCAATAAAGAAATTTCATTATAAGGCAGTTGGTTAAGAATATAACCTAAGTAATTATCTCTTTCTCTTAAAGCTTTTTGTTTGCCCTTTGAGCCGTGTTTACGGCGGTTAATCTTGTCAAGGATTTCTTTCATCTCCCGCCCATACATTCTACCATCCGATAGGGCTATCAATTTATTTTGACCTACATCACAACCTAATTTTTTACCTTTTTCGCGGACGGGTAACTTAGGCATCTCAACATAGAGAATTACAAAAGGAACTCCATCGGAATCAACACCAAGCCCACATCCTTGTTTTAATTGAGCCAAAGGAACTGATAACCACTTGTTTAAAACAGCGGTTGAAGTTATAGGAAGCGCAATTCTTTTTCTTTTCTTTAATGTTGAGAGTTTAAGCCAATAGTCAAATTCCTTTGTTCTGGCTTTTTCTATATCAACAAACTTTGAATCTAAAACTGCTACACCATTGAACTTTGGTATATTTTTAATTCTTCTCTTTTTCTTACAGTTTTTGTTTATAGCGCTGATGCTCTTTTTTGCTCCAATAACAATTTCCATAGCTTGCTTTAGTGCTTGTGATTTATATCTTTCGGAAAGACGAGTATTCTCTAAACGTGCTAATGTCTCTGAATTCATTTTTCCTTTTTCGTTCCACAAAGATTTAATGTAAAAATTAACAGCTCCTCTATATGACTCCATAAGCGCCTTTACAGCTCGTTGTTTTTTGTCGGTAGCATACCGAAGCCTTATTTTGACAGCTCTGATAAGTTTATCATTATTATTCCGATTTCTCATTTTAACATTTCCTTACAAGCTTTAGCCTTTTCTTGTCCTCTTCTCATTCCATAAAGACGGCAACAGAAACTGGTTATTACTGAAACAAGGTCTTTCATAAGGTCATCATCGGGTTTACTGTCGCGGTTCATTACAACAACTTCCCGTCCTTGCGTCTTAAGGAGAGTATCTATATAGTTAAAACCAAATCTTGTAAGACGGTCTTTATTTTCAACAACTATCCTTTTTACATTAGTATCCTCAAGAAGTTTTTGAAGTTTTGGTCTTTTGTCATTCATACCAGAACTTATTTCTTTGACCACTTTTTCTATAATCCAACCATTTGCATTACAAAATTCACATATCCTTTTGACTTGTCTTTCAAGGTCATCTTTTTTGTTATGTGTCGAAACTCTAGCATACACATAAGCTTTATTGCTTTGTTGAGTAGGTTCTTTGGTTACTGGTTCATCAACAAGAATGGTTCCTGTTGGAGATTGGCGGCCTTTTATGATGCCTTGTTTCCACCATCTCCAAGCAGTTACATATGAAATTCCTTCTTTTCTAGCGTAATCTGATAGCTTCATATGTGAGTATAATAGTATATACGTGAAATAAAGTCAAGGAACTAATTATAAGACAAAATGTTAGAAGTCGAAGAAGGAACGCTAATTCTTTTATCTGATGAGGTTGGCTCGTGGAAATACAGGGCACCAAAAGTAAACCTTCTTGTAGCCAAGAACGGAAGCACAGCTGTTTTTGAAGGAGAAAGAAGAAAAGCTGAAAACTGTGAACTGTTAGCTACTGCCACGGGAGTAAATTGGGCATATCAAATTAAGGATAAATATTTTGAATATGCTCAAGAGCCAAAAGAAGAAAACGAGTTCATCAAGTTCAGCGACGAACAGATTTTTAATGAGGCTGTGAGGAGAGGTTTGATTCCGAACCAATAATTAACTTTGGCTTAGTGGTTCCAAGTCGTTTTCTTGTTCTTCGGTTTTGCCATTTTCCTCAAGCTTGATTTTCAGTATCTCTTCAGCAACATACTGAATGTCTTTAGGGTTTCCTATTCCTTCATAAATCTCGTAAATAAAAGTAGAAAAACCATAAGCTCTAATTCCAATGTCCATTGCGGTTCTGTGAAGTCTGTTTAGTGTCAAAGGTATATTGAGTTCACCTAAATACTCAACTGCTTTTTTAACGACTTCTATTTGTTCATCCGTGTATTCTTCAAGGGGCTTTTTTCTGCTTCTAACGTTGTCAACAACATTTTGAACACTCATTTTTAACCTCCAGTCTTAAAACCTCACATCATTATTTTATCAAAAACCGCATTGCAAAAGGAGAAAATGAAGAATTAACTTCAAAATTCCTCTTAAAACGGCGCCGTGTTAAAAATGAAAAAAACCGTTAAAAATGTTAAAAACTGTTAAAAATGTTATAAAATAATAATAGATGAGGTTACTGTTAAGGGAGATTATGATGGAAGAGACAGGTTTTAGAAATGTATATGATGACGAGGGCAATATAGTTGGCTACTTTAACCCGGAGACTAACAATTTCGTGCCTAATCGTTACCTTGGCGAATCCGTTGATATAGAAGAGATACAAAGACGAGATAGTATGCTAGCGTGGAGACAAGTAGTTCGCTACGGTATCTTTCTGGCTCTGATTCTTTACTGCTATATTGCTTGCGGATTTCCAGCAACTCTTATCTTTTGCGGGTTCCTTCTTGTGTGGTCACTCATATATGGTAGAGTAAGCTGGCCTATGGTTGTTGTTGCTCTTGTGGTTCTAAGCCTTGTTTTCAGGGTTTAACTAAAAACCTTTTCTAAATATAAAAGAGGCACTTAACATAGTTGAAGATATCTATCTTATTTGTTTCCGGCATTTCCGCTCCTATTTCTTCAAGGTAGTTTTTGACAGCATCCATTCCAACCTCAAGTTCAAGGTCATACCTTTTTCTAAGTTGCCTTAGCTGGGCTGGTGGGATATCATGTAAGGATTTTCTTGCGTTAAGGCACATAAAGTCTTCATAAATATCTCCACTAAATCTTTCAGCTTCCACGGACATATCCACAGTTCCATCTTCCAAAACGGGATAATAATAAACCCCGTCTACAATACTTCTTGTGAATATAATCTGCCCCCCACATTGCTGACAAACATTCAACGGTTCCTCCCGTTCTTCTTTTTCTTTCTCTTCCATGCTAACCTCCTTGTCTTTCCCCGCAGTACCTACACCTTACTGCCTTCATTCTAATAATTTCACCACAAAAAGGGCACTCTTTCCAGTTTACCCCATCAGCTTTTACCTCTTTTTCATAGACAAGAATAGTTCCCGTTTCGGTTTGCTCAGCGGGAACTGGTAGTTTCCCCGAATGAAACCATCGGAGACCCGTTTTATAGGATATACCCACCTTTTTACACCAATCCTTTAATCTCACAGCAAAAATTTTAACACAAATGTCTTTGATTGTCCACTGTGTTCTTTACAACATATATAGGATGTATATATGTTTACCGATAAGGTAAATGAAATGAAAGGTGTTTATCTTTTTATTGAAGAAGAAAAAATAAAAATGTTGAAGGAAATAGCTTCTGAGAAAGGCATTTCTTTTTCACTTGCTGTTCGGGAAGCTATATCAGATTACATTGATAAATATACAGAAACTAACCTCAAATCCCTAGTTGAAAAGATTAAAGATAAGGATATTCAAAAGGTTGTGTTGGAGTATTTGAGTAAAAAGGAGGAGGTGTCATGAGAAAAGCATTACTTATTTCTTTGACTCTTGGATTACTGTTTTCTACTGCTACTGCCTTTGCACAACAGCCACCCCCCGCACCATCAAGTGCGCCATCGGGACCGCCGGAAATTTCCGTTCCAATTAAAACAGTCCCCCCGGAACAATCTGAATCTACAGTCAAAACAATCATCTGGTTTGTTATCACCTTCGTTTCTGGTTTCGCATTCCTTATCTGTCTGGCGATTGTTATAATGAACGCGGTGAAGATGATGGTTTACAGCGGTAACCCGGAAAAATCTCAAGCGGCTAAGGCGGCACTTACAAGAGCACTCGCGGGTCTTGTTATAATCGTGCTTGCTGGAGTAGCACTCTCAACGGTAATCTATGTTGTTACAAAGCCTTTTGGAGGTTGATAGTGAAAAAACTCGGTTTAGTTTTCCTCTTGCTACTACTTATAGCTGGAGGGTTAAATCCCGCTTTTGCTAAAAGTCGAAGCACGACACCAAAACCCGAACCGCCTCCTCAAGATTTAAAAGACCGTATAAACGGAATTATAGGAAGGGTTCTGGGTTTGGCAAGCGTACTGATTTATTCCATTGGTATTTTGATGATTATCTACTTCGCCTTTAAACTTATGACTTCTCAAAGTGCAGAAGCGGGAGAACAAGCAAAAAATGGTATAAAAAGAGTAGCTATAGGGCTTGCAATTTATTCGGGTGTAGGCGTTATAGTGGCTCTTGTACTATGGCTAGTAGGTGGGGGGACGTGAAATATGTATTTGCCATTACCCTTGTCCTCTTACTACTGTGCTCTCCCGTAATGGCACAGCAAAAACAACCTTCTTCTTCATCACCTCAAGGTACAGAAGAAGAAATACAGCAAAGAACCTCAAGTGCTATAGAACAAGGCAAAACGGATGTTACGAATGCTTTAAAAAACGGTTGGAACTGGTTTACTTTCTTTCTTGAAAGCTTACTTATGCTTGCAATTATTTATAGAGCTTTCCTTCTTATAACTGCAACAAACGAACAAAGAGCATCCGAAATAAAATCAAGCATGAAATATTTGGTGATAGGTTTTGCAATGATAATATGCTTTGACCTTATTTTAAGTTTGGTTTTTTGGGTAGCAACAGGAAAAGGATTGGGAGGAGTGATAGTACCATTTTGGAAATAAAAAAAGTGTTTTTTGTAGTATGTTTAATAATAATATTATTACCATCTATTGCTTTTAGCAAAGGCAATCAACCTTCCGGCCCCACTATTCCAAATCCTCAAAAACAAGCAGATGAAGCTACTAAAGCTTTCGCTGGTGATTTGGGCATTATTTTAACCGTTGTGTGGCTTATAGCAGTTGCCTTGTTCGCGGCTTCCGCCGTAAAAAATGGTGCTTTGCTGATGTTTTCCGCTTCTTCTCAAAAAGCTGAACAAAGTAAACAAGGGTTTAAAAAGGCTATCATAGGGCTTATAATAATTATACTTGCGGGTCTTATAGTTACTTTATTCATGAAAATGCTGGGAGTACAAGATGTCCCGAACTTTAACTGGTTCTAAGATAACAGCAATTGTTATAGCAGTTCTAATACTGTTTTTATTCTCACCTTCTGTTCTCGCTGAGAAAAACGGTTTTGTACATGAAAGAGATTTGAGAAAAGAAAGGTCAATAAATTACGCAGAAAAAGGAATACGTTTTCCAACCGACTGGGATGAAGAATATGTTTGGTCTTCGGATAACTGGAAAAACAGCAAATGGTGGCCTCATATACAACCATCAGCGGATATAAGTGCGATATTTGATTGTGCACCAGATTGGAATAAATATCAGCAACAATTAGAGAAAAAGTATCAAGAAGTTACCTTTAAAGATTTCAAAATGAGGCTGGTTAATGCAATAGACTATTTCCGAAGCCAATATCTTGAAGACATTGGCAAAGACAATATCAACAATCCAAGTAAATGGACTTCCGGGATATGGCCTTCCTTTCTTAGGGCTATAAGTGATTATGTCTTTTCAGAATCCACTCAAGTAGGGCAAGCACTTAAAGCCATACTTCAAGCTAAATCCGGCAAAAAGCCGGAAGAAAATCCCGAAAACAAGCCCAGTCCCAATAATCCTCCAGAACCAAGTGGGAAAAAGCAAAGCCCGGAAGAGAGATTAAAAGATATTTTAGAAAGGGAAAAACAGCACTCGCCACAAGCCCAAAGCCTTGATGATAAATTCTCTTATTATCACTATGCAATGGTTCTAAGGCCCAAAAACTTCCAACATTTATATGATATAGTGGTAGAGCCGGGGGATGAAGGCCAGCATGCCTCCGGTGCCAATGATTTGTTAGACCCCCCACAAAAAACTTACTTGGATTTTCGAGATAATAAAGGAATAAATTTGTTCTTTGACCCCGCTGATGCGGGCTACAAACCGGGAACGGAAGAATTCTATGCTCATTATCCCACTGACAATATTCTTGTTAAAGTAGGAGAAGGCGGTACGGGGACAGCAAGAATGCAGTGGTGGCAAGTTTTATCAGTGGGGGATTTGTGTGTAAACTGGATGAGGAATTACAAAGATGGAGATAAGTTCAATGTTCCTTGTCTTAACTTTTTTGGATGGGATACTAACTACTGGCTAGCTGATAAATGGATAGTTGCAAATACGGTTGGAGAAGTAACCATTCGTAACTTACAATTTGACATTGAAAGTGTGGGAACGAACAAGGAACCCGGAAAAGGTGGAGAAGAAGCTGAGAGCTCGGCAGAAATATTTATTAGGGCAACGCCTTCTGGTTCGGGCACAGCAATTCTTGGAAGAATTGCAACATCCGGTGGTATTCCCGGTCCGGGCGTTAGGTATATCGAAGATAGGCTTGATGAAATAGATAAGTGCATAAATGCGGTTTTGTTTACAACACAAACTGGGAATCCTTATAGATATTCAAACAGCAATACTTGTGAATATGATGAACATGGAGAAATACTAGCCGGCAAAGACCATATTTGGCAACTAGATAAAGAACACATCAAGACTTTTTGGAGCGCTTGCGAGCCTTATAGAACGGGATGGACTCATGTAGAAGATGATGGAAAGGGTGGATATATATGGAGGGGTCCAAATTCAAGAATAGCGGACTTAATACAAATTAGAACATGGTACAAGCTTGTTCTCGATACAAAAAATGCTTACGGGGTAGCAGGGTTAGTTAACCCCGCAAACCTTCTAAGAAAAATGCTTTTAGCAATAGCAAAACCTCTTATAGAAAATTCTGTAAAAGGTGTAAAAAATGTTATAAGTCGTGGAAGCTACTGGGTAACAAAAGAAATAACCAAAAGTGGAGATATTGCAATACATACGAGTACAAACAACAGAGGAGAAACGGAAATAACAATTGCTGACCCCGACAAGACATCTGCTGTAATGTTCCTTTATGATTTCGTCAAAAAAATATGTCTCGTTCTTTTTATATTTGTCATACTTACTATAGGAATACAGTATCTAAAAGAAAGCGTCTCCGGAGGAGAAGCGGCAAAAGAAGCAATACCAAGGTTCTTTATGTTTGGAATGCTTGTATTCTTTGCAAAATATGTAGTTCTTTTACTTCTTTATTTCAATAACATAATAGTTAAAGCATTTTGGCATATAGAATTGTTCTCCAAAGGCAATATTCTCCTTTCGGTTCCATCCGTTGGTGTTGCGGAAGCTATATTTATATGTTTAGTGGGACTTTGCCTCGTTCTTCTTTGTATAATTCTCTATGGTCTTTATATTTACCGAACCGCGGCTATTTGCGCTTTGGTCGTTTTATCCCCCGCCGCAATGCTTTCGGGAGTGCTTGAATCAACAAGACAATACTTTAAGCAGTGGTGGTCATATCTTATATCTACAATATTTATTCAAGTATTTCATACCGTTGTTTACTGCATTTTCATTGCTATTTGGCTCTCTTTAGTTTCTCAAAGCGTTGGAGTCTTTGGAACTGGGGGGTGGATTGACTTAATTGCAAAATATCTTGTTTGTATTTGCGCGTTGGTTTTAACTATAACACTCCCGCCAAAACTTATGAGTTCAACAATGGCTTCTGGAAGAATTCTATTTGGTATGGCAACAGGTATGGCATTAAGAAGTGCTATAGGGGGAGTAGGAAAAATCTTTAGGGGTGTAACCAAGCCAATAAGACATCCAGTTCAAACTTTCCGAGGCGCTAAAGCAAGAGCTACTGGGGCACAAGCAAGAATAGGAAAGTTTGCAGATAGATTTACGGGAAGAGGTGTCAAACCTCCGGGAGGTGGGCAACCTCCGGGAGGTGGCGTTCCTATTGGCGGACCTTCAACGGGTGGACCTTCCGCCGGTAAACCACCAACGGGCGGACCTTCTATTCCTCCCGCAACACCCGAAGCCGCCGCTTTTGGTGCGGGGTTAGGTACACTCGCGGCGGAACATGCAATGGGTCCGTCCCAAGAAGAATGGAACCACATGAGTCCAAGTGAAAGGCAAAATGGACTGTGGGTTGCCTACGAAGATGGTCTTGGTTACCATATACCGAGAACTCCAGAAGCTGAAAGGTATATTGAAAATAGAGCGGGAAGTAAAGTTCCACCAACAAAAACGGACCCGGTTTTCAGAGTTGGGAAGGAAAGCAGAACCTCAAGAAAACTGGGTGCTCGAGTTTATTCCGGTTTGGCAAGAGTTTCAAGTTATGCGAAGAGGAAAAAAGAAGATATTGCTACCAGTATGCTTGGGCATACCCGTATGAGATTGAGAACATCCGAAGAACTTGCAAAACTAGAAATGCTTTACCCCGGTATATCAAAGTTTTACAATGAGAATTCAGCAAAAATGCAAACACTTGTGCAAGAAAGGAGTAATTATAGACAGCAAAGGAATCAAACAATAATTGATAGTAAAGATAAGCTTGCGGCAAGAAAGCAAACAGCTGATATAGCTAAGGCAATAAAAGCAAAATCAAAGGAAATAGGGAAACTAAGAAGACAAAGTATAAAAGAATATGGGGTTGATGTATTCAGTAGAACGCCGGTAGGATTAGGTCCCGAAGGCGACCTCATGTTGTTATAGGAGGTAATGTTGGCTAAAGTCCACAGAGAATGGGATGTTGCAGATACCATATTTTCGGCTAGAGGCTTTAGGTTTAATATGGTGCAACTTGGCATAGTTTTTTTAGGGTTTCTTCTCGCATATGGCTTCTTTAAACTTCCCTTACCTCTTATAATCAAAGGATTCCTTGCTCTTATCCCTGCCTCATTAGGACTTGCTTTTGGTGTTTTGTCCTATCAAGATAGACCCCTTTATAAATGGGTAGGAAATGCTTTTACGTTTCTTTTTAAACCAAAAGATAAAAAATGGCAAAAAGAAATCTTACTATCCGAAGACGGTTTTATATTCTTTCCAAAAAACGAAAACACAACTCAATCATTGCTGGTTGTTAAGGATATTAAGAATAACATGCTTTTATTGCAAGACGGGAGTTATTGCGCTGTTCTGAGGGTTTCTGGGATTAACATCGCGCTACTCGCACAAACTGAACAAGAAAGGGTTTATTCGGATTTCAAAGGATTGTTAAACTCATTAAAGTTTCCTATTCAAATCCTTGTCAGATTGAGAAAGCAGGATATAGATGGTTATCTAGAATTTATTGCAGAAAGAATTTCACAAATGCCCGATAACAAATTGAAAGAATATTTGATAAGTTATGGAGAGTGGACGGAGACCAGAGTTGAAATTTCCAAGCTCTTATCACGTGAAAGGTATATAGTCATTCCAGCGGGGGCATCATTTATGGAAACAAAGCTTACAAAAATGTTTACCAAAGAAGAAACCGAAGATTATGACGTCACCATTGAAGAAATTAAACTAAGGATAGGAAGTGTAATTAGAGTACTGGATAGAATGGGATTAGAAGTTGAAATACTGGACAATAATGGGTTAAAACAACTTATTTACGGCAGTTACAACCCAACTTTATCGGAAATACAAAAACCAGCAGAAGACATAAGGTTTGCGGTGAGAGGAATTGTTTAATTTATTTAGAAAAAAAGAAGAAAAAGAAGAAATTGATTTAGAAGAGAAGGAACTCTTTGAAGGGTTACAATTCTTTAATGATGTAGCTCCAAGCGGGGTCAAAACAGAAGCCAATCACCTCCTTCTTGGCAATACTTATTGTGCAATTCTCATGATAACTGGTTACCCTTCCGATATTCCAATAGGATGGCTTTCCGACCTTTTCTTCTTTGGCGATGATATAGATATTTCTATACACATTCATCCGGTTGATTCCGCAGTTGCCGCAAAAACATTAAATAAAAGAATTGTGCAGTTAACCTCAACAATAAATGCAAGCATAACCCAAAGAGGTATATCCGACCCAGAAGATGAAGCAAGGCTTGAAGACGCACAAGAACTTGCGGGAGCTTTGGCACGAGGAGAAACCCAGCTTTTTAAGATTAGTATTTATTTTGCCTTGTATGCTGAAGATTTGAAAGATTTAAGGAAAAAAATAAAAAGGGCTGAGGGCATACTTGGAGCAAGAGTTATAACCACACGACTTGCAACTTTACGTATGCAAGAAGGTTTTAACAGTGTCCTCCCTGTTGCAAGAGATGTGTTAAGCGTAAAAAGAAATATGGACACTGAAGCAGTAGCAACTATATTTCCATTTGCCGGTGGCGCAATATCACAACCAAAAGGTATTATCTACGGAGACAACATGTTAACTGGAGACATGGTTATTTACAATCCTTGGCTACTCTCTAAATATAACACAATTACTGTTGGAACAACCGGTGGTGGTAAAAGTATGAAAGAAAAAAGGGAACTTGCACTGCAAAGAGCCCTTTATGATACAAGGATTATTGTTATTGACCCAAACTCTGAATATGGAGCTGGGGCTTTATGGCTGGGAGGAGAAATAATAGAAATGAGTGGCAGGGAAACATCAAGCTATATAAACCCCTTTGACTTACCGGCAGTTGAAAATGAAGAAGAAGCAAAAAATGTTTTAAGAAAGAAAATAATGTTTTTACACGGGTTCTTTAAAGTTCTAGCACAATCTAGAGACAACAAGGCGGATGGACTAAGTGTAAAAGCGGATAACTTGCTTGATGAAGCTTTGTGGCGAGTTTATGCGGATTGTGGTATTACTGAAGACCCAAGAACTCATCACAAAACGCCTCCTCTTATGAAGGATTTAATTGAAATACTTGAAAAGCATGAAGATAAAACAAATGCACGTGAGGTTCTTGATTATGTAAAGCTTTTTGTGGGCAGTGGAACACTATCGGGTATGTTTGATTCCTATACAACAGCGAACCTTGAAAATAGGTATGTTGTTTTTGACATTTTAAAGTTACCAAAAGAAATACATGCTCCCGTAATGTATATGATAATGGACTTTATATGGAATACTATTATCTCTGGAAAGCTTGAAAAAACTCTGATTGTAGTTGATGAAGCATGGAAACTTATGCGTTATCAATCAACGGGACAGTTCTTAGCCGACCTCTCTAGGCAGTGCAGGAAATATTATACGGGGCTTCATATTATCACACAGCAATTAGAAGACTTCCTCCGCAGTGAGTATGGAGAAACTATTATTGACATGAGCGCTATGAAGTGGATTATGAAACTCGAACATCAGCAAATACAAGGTGTTGTGGAAGGTTTTAAACTTACGGAACAGGAAGCTGACTTTGTTTCAAAACTTTCAATTGGGGATGCATTGCTCATTGTAGAAGATGGTGAACATATTGCTATACATATAGAAATCACGGAAAAAGAAAAAGAGTTCTATACAACGGACCCAAGGGATGTTTACTGGGCAATGAGACGGTAAGATGAAAGACAAATCCAGCATACTAATGTTATTGCTTTCTTCATCAGTAGGAATATATATAATAATATTTCTCCTTCTTGTCTTTTTTATTCTCCTCATTGCCATGCCATCTACTGAAATAGAACAATTGGGAGCTGGGAAAAAAGAAGTGAAAAGTACAGAAGCACAAGAAGTTTCCAAAGGGGGTCTTTACTGGGTTGATGTAGATAAAGATAAGTTACAAGCGTGGATATGCAGTAAGTGGCCCGGAACTAAAGACAAGCTTGGTAGCAGTTCATCAGTAGATTCATTATTAAAACACTGCAAAAATTATGATGTAAACCCTATTTTTTTGATTGCTATTGCTGGTAAAGAAACTTGTTGTGGAACTGCATCAAGCGGTCCTCAAGCTGGTCATATTGCGGCATGGTCTATTGCGGGTAAAGGAACTGCTGGTAGTGCGGGGAGATGGAGAATTTACAACACTTGGGATGAGTGTATTGAAGATGCGGCGAAGCTCATAGGTGTCGGTTACCTACACTCAAGAGAAGAAAGAAGCAAGAAATGGCCAGATTTGGCAAATTATAGCTCATATTACTACGACACGGGAGAAGGTAGTAACCCACAATGGACGCATGGTAAAGGCGTAATGGGAGGCAGTAAAGAATATGACCCAAATGCTACTGAACCAAATGTAGCGGGAGTTGGCGCAGTTTACTGCGAAGGACCAGCAAATATAACTATTAAACAATGGGTTGAAGATGAAAAAATGGATGCATGGCCACATACTGTTACCAAGCTTTTAGAAGATGGGTGCAAGTATTGTGGGGTAAGCCTTGAAAAGGGAACTACTACGGAAACTGAAGAAGAAAAGTGGACAACGGTGTGTCTTGACCCAGGTGGGGGGACTCAAGCAAATGGTGATAGTCCCTCTCAGTTTTACAACGGGGAATCAGCGGATGTTTTGAATATAATAAATATGACAAAAACATATCTTCAAGAACTTGGGTATGATGTAGTATTAACTAAAGCGGGAGAGGAGGAAAATCCTACGCTTGAAGAAAGGGCAAGTATAGCAAATCAAAATCAAGCGAACACAATGGTGCAGTTAAGGTCATCAAATAACGGACCTCACGCTGTTTTTTATTGCAAACTAGAAAGAGAAAAATACAGTGAATCACTTGCACATTATTTAGACAAAGAAATCGGCTATTCAAATCAATTATTTAAAGCCGCTGGGGACATGGAAGAAACTGCTGTTGACAGTGGGGTCACCGCAACAATGAGCAACCTTTTCAACGGTAGTTTTGTATATATTGATGTAAACCCCGCCTATATTTCTTCAAAATTAGGGGCTACAGATGATGACAAAGACATGCTGGCAAGAGGAATTGCTGTTGGAATAGACAATTTTATAGGCTACGCGGAAAAAATTGAGGAAAAACAAAAAAGTTCTGATATTGGAAATAGGCTTGTTGAGGAAGAAGAAAAGTATCTGGGATGGAAGTATCTTTCGGGCGGAGATAATCCAAATGATGGCGGGTTTGATTGTTCCGGTCTTATTTATTGGTGTGCTTCTCAAATTGGAATAAGTGTTCCAAGGACAACTTATGGATATGCTCCCTCTAGTGTTTTGGAAGAAATAAAACCATCGGGGTTTGATGATTTGCAAGCGGGAGACATAATAATATGTAAAAATGGAGAACATGCAATCACTTACTGCGGAACTGGGGAACATTCATTAAACGGTCAGCCAACATTTTTACATTCACCTCATACAGGGGATGTGATAAAAAAGGTTGCTGTTAGTGGATGGAACCATACTTATTTTGGCGGGAACCCAAACAATAGATTTTTTAGACTAAAAGGAGAAGCGAAAAAATGAAAGCTGTTCTTGTTATCTTACTTGTAGCAACAATAATATTTGGCAGTATTTACATAATCCATTTATTTAACAAACCAATGCCAGTTGAAGAAAGAGAGGCGGTTGTCACAGCAAAAAAAGAAGCTTTAAAAGAAGCGGAAAAAGAAGGAAAAGATATACTTGTAGCCAATACACCTTCCGACCCTAAGAAAAATGTAATCACAACATTCATTTATACATACTTTAATGGACTCAAAATGAACCCGGAAGACTATGAAAGAACAATGGACAGCAACTGCTCAAAAGAAGTAGCAGACATTGTAAAATCCGGTGTAACTATGGACATAGAATGTTCTCCCTATGAAAATACCCCTTTGTTTAAACTCCACAAAAGCATTCTTCAAAATCTTATACATGTAGAAAATGTGGATATTAAGTCCATCCAAGAAGAAAAAGGATATTTTAAAGTAAATTTTGTAGTAAAGTTTGATGATGGTAATTATAGTAATAAAATCTTTAAATTTGTTTTAGATAACAACACAAACAAAGTTCTTGACTTTGAGGAGGAAGTAAAGTGAGCAAAAAAAGCAAATTTGAAAGAATAAACAGAGCATTGTTAGGTGTAAATATTCCCGAAACAACAGCCGAGCCTATTATAAAGCCAATAAAGTTTGATGCAAGCAAACTTGACAAAAAAGATGTAACTTTTGCTGTGTCAATTGCTCTGTCGGTTGCGGGTCTTTATATTCTCTTTGATTTAAACTTGTATGCGGGAATAGGCGGTGTTCTTGCTTTTGGTGTATTGCTTTACTTCTCAATCAAAGCGTATGTAAAAAAGCTTACGGGTATTGCAAGCTGTATTCTCCTACCTTTTGTGCTTGGAACTTTTATTACTGCCCTTGCTACGGGTAACTACATATGGGCATTGGTGTATGTTTGTATAGTGGTAATAGGTATAGTAACAAAATTGCTATGGTAATATTTATTGTTCTCCTAATATTTGTTTTAGCAGTATGTGCTGGTTTATTTTGGTTCTATTGGGAAAACAAACTTCACGAGCATAAAGGTACATACTTGCAAATAACCCTTCCTCGTGATGACAAAACACCTACTACGGGTATCTTAGATGTATTGTCGTTACTTGCGACAAAACACAATCTTCATTATTCCTTTGAGCTTTTACGGGATGAAGAAGGGTTAAAAGTGCTTTTATGGGTTTCTTCTGAAGAAGAAAAAGATATTAAATTTGTAGAAAACTGTATTATAAGTATCTATAAAGATGCCGCGTGCGAAATTGTGAATCCTAATTTTGAAAACGAAAAGGAAGCAAAAAGTGTGCGTTTAAGTAACTCTTACTGGATGCAAACTAAGGGGATTGATAAATTTAAAGATATTGAAACATTAGATTTCTTTGCAAATTTGATGCAAAACACAAGGATTCAAATTATTGCGAAACCGGAACACGGGTGGTCCTCAAAGATTATGAAAACCGACACTAACCAACAAAGCATTTTAAGCCTTATCTCACAAAATATTTTTTCAGACATGCGACAAACAAGTAAGGTCAAGCAACCAGATAGAGCTGAGATTTCAAGCAAACAAGAAGCGGCAGAACATGGTGGTTTCATGTGTGAAATGAGAATTATAGCAGAAGAGGAGTCTGCTATTGAAGTTGCTTTGAATGTTTTGAGCAGATTTAATTCAGCAAAAAACGCATTTGTACTGCATGATGAGCATAACAAAGAAATACTCTTAAAGCATATAGAACACCATGATTTTCTAAGAAACCGTGTCCTGCGTGATTCAAATAAAATGATGCTGTCAGCATCTTGTTTAGGTGCAATATGGCATTTTGCTGGCAGTAAAGCAACTGCTCATGATATTGCATTTATAGATGCAAGAATGCTTCCAATACCAAAAGGAGTTCCAGTTTTAAAGTCAAAGTGGCTTGAGGAAAATCTTTATAAACTGTGAAGTTCTTGACTTATTTCTTGCCACGAAAAAACCCTTTTAATACAAGGATGTTCGGGAATATCACGGTTATAACTTCTATCGAATAGGAGCACCTTTTTGTTCGCCTCAGCTAGTTTCAAAGCTGTTTCAGGGCGGTCTTCTATGATAATTGAATTTGCATACTTTTTGACAATTCGTTCTTTGTAGATTCCATCAAAGGCTATACTGTAATTCAAACCTTTGTTTTTAAGCCATTCAACAGTTACCTTTCCAGCTTTAAGAGGACGGGCAGTTAAAAAGCGAATTTCATATTCTTGAGCTAGTTCTTTTATCGCTTCAACAGCACCAGGCACTTCTGGTAAGTCTGGATAAGAGTTAAAAAACTCAATAAGCCACTTCTCAATTTGTTCCGGCGAGGCACAATCTTCAAGAAAAGAATATTTATTGATATCCTCTGGTTTGAGATAAATGCCTTTCGTCTTCAGAAATTCAAGGAACAAAGGCAAAAACTCAACCACCACTCCGTCAAGGTCAATAAAAAGAATAGTTCTTTTGCTTTCCGGCTCTATTTCCCACACAAACTTTGATTTTCCCGATTTAAAGGGAATACCATGAATTTTTTTATGTCTAACAACAGTAATATAGCTTACATTCAGAAGTTCGGCTGTTTCTTTCATAGTTAAGCCTTTTTCAGCGCATTTTCTTAGCTGTTCATAGGTAACTTTCGGTTTTTCCACCTTAAAAGGAATATTGTTTGTTTTTTGGTGTCTTACAACAGTGTGATAGCACAGATTTAATAGTTTGGCTGTTTCCTCCATAGTTAGGCCTTTTTCAGCACATTCCTTTATTTTTTCGACTGGGGCACCACGTTCGTTACCAAAAAGTTTATACTTTTTATCGTATTTAAATACAGTCGCGTAGCTTACACCTAAATATTCAGATGTTTGCTTCTTTGTTAACCCTTTATCGGCACATTCTTTCATCTGTTCAAAGGTTATTTTTGGTGGACGTTTCTCAAACACAATACCCCATCTATTTGCCCACTTTCTTACTGAGCTGTAATGAACATTCAATATTTCAGCCGTCTGCTTTGAAGTCAAACCTTTATCAGCATATTCTTTTAATTGTTTATAGGTTATCATGACCAATGCTTCCCTTTCTTAATATCCACAACAAGTGGAACCGTCAAAACTTCTTTATAAGGAGATTCCATTATATTTCTTATTCTCGTAGCGTACCAATCTGCCTTACTTTCTTCAACCTCAAAGACAAGCTCGTCATGAATCTGCATTACCATTTTGCAATTCAAATTACTGTTATCAATATCAACCATGGCTTTTTTAACTATATCAGCCGCTGAGCCTTGAATTACCGCATTAACAGCTTGCCTTAAAGCATAGTTTTTGACTGCTTGGTTCTCATTTGTGATATTTGATAACCTTCTCTTTCTTCCAGAAATGGTTGTAACAAACAAATTTTTTTCCGCTTCTCTCTTTGTTCTTCGTATAAATCTTTCAACACCATAATATACTTTGAAGTACCTATCAAGAAATTCCTTTGCTTCTTTTTCTGTCATCCCCGTATTTTGGCTTAAAGCTAAAGATGACATCCCGTATATTATTCCGAAATTCATTGTTTTAGCTACTTGTCTTTGCTCATCAGTAACCTCATCTATTGGAACTTTGAATATCAAACTTGCTGTTTCTTTGTGCACATCTTTCCCCTCTGAATATGCTCCAAGTAACCTTTCATCTTGAGAAAAATGTGCTAAAACTCTAAGCTCAATCTGGCTATAATCACATTTAAGCAGTATTTTACCTTCTGGTGCCGCAAAAATAGCCCTAACTTGTTTATCCGCGGGTATATTTTGAAGATTCGGATTTGAGGAGGAAAGTCTGCCGGTTACGGTTCCAGTCAAATTATAATCACAAGAAACCCTCCCTTTTTCATTCATGTAGTTATATATAGGCAATATAAACGTATTCAACAGCTTTTCATACTTTCTATACTCAAGTATTTGCTTTGCCAAGGGGTGTTTAAGATGTTCCAATGCTGAAGAAGATGTTGACATTTTACTCATTTTAGTAGTTCTTATCTTTGTGTCTAATCCTTTTTCTTTGAAAATATTTGCTATTTGGTCGGGAGAATTGAGGTTAATGGGTTTCCCGCAGAGGGAAATGCATTTATCTTCAGCTTCTTTCTTTTTTTCCTCAAAAAGTTTTCTGCATTTCTCAAGGTTATCTTTATCAACATACACACCATTTTGTTCCATGTGAAACAAGCAATAAATCATTGGCATCTCAATATTATAATAGTGCTCAAATAAACCCTCTTTGTTAATTTGGTCAAAAAGCGCTTTTGCTAGATTATAAGCAAGAATTGAGTCTTGAACTGAGTATTTAGCCAGTATTTCTTCATCAATGCCTTTTAATGTCTTACTTTTTGTAGATTTGTCATATTTTGCAATATCATCAAACGCAATAACATCATTTTCACCAAGAATTTCTTTTGCTAATTTTTTCAGTGACATCTCCTTATTTTCATCATTTTCATTCAATAACCACGCCCAAACAAGAGTATCAATAAGGGAACCTTTTACATTCACGCCGCATTTCGCTAATACTTTCATGTCATATTTGATATTATGCCCAATTTTGATTTTGTTTTCTTCTTCGAAAAATTTGTTGATTTTCGGAAATATTTCCTCTTTACTTAGGAAAGCTTTCTCTAAAGAAAACAAACTTTCATCTTCATCATCTTGTCTAATTCTAAAGTAATACGCAGTCTTTCCATCATACATAGATAAAGCCAGTATATCTCCGTGCAAACTAACAGTTTCAGTATCAAAAGCAAAGGTATTGCCATCAAGAGATATCTCTTCCAATTCTTCTACGGTTATTATCTTTTTTATCTCAACATTTTTCATAGCATTTTTATTATAATAAAAGCATGAGAAAAATTGTTGTTATTTCCTTGATTCTTTTTATATTAAGTGGGTGTGGCAAACCGCCCGACTATGGGACTATTTTTAAAACAATAGATAGCCTTGAGAAGATAAAACCCATTAAAAATCTTGAAGATGTAAGCATCAAACTTCCCAAACTTGAAGGGCAAATAGAAAGAAACAACAAGAAACTTGAAACAATAATACAATTTTTTGAGCACATCGAAGGAACCAAAGACATTGCAAGTCTTTTTCGAGCCATCAAGCGGGTAAATAACATAACCTTAAACTATTATTTAGACCTGGAAGAAACCTTAAACACAAACTTAACACAAGAAGCAAAGAGAGGAAAAATAGAAAAAATTGAAAAAGAATATAAAAATAGCCTTCAAGAAGAGAATGAAATAATAAAAAAGGAAAAGGGACGTTATGAAAAATTCAGACGAGAGATTGAAAGTAAAGGAAGAACTTGAAAAAATAGCGAAAGAAAGAAAGATAGAACTTGTTCACAATCTATCTTACGATAAGTCTTTTGTTAAAGATAGTGTTTTGAGGAAGATAAAAAACGCCAAAAATATACTTGTTTACGGTGATTCTGATGTAGATGGCGTCACATCAACTGCGATAATGGTATATACCCTTCGTAAAATAGGAAAAAATGTTGAATGGTTTATACCAAAAAGACGTGTATTTGGAGTTGTGGATAAATATGTTAAAAATTACAACTTCGATTTGCTTATAGCGCTTGACAGCGGGAGTTACAAATTACCTTATCCTTCGGCTGTTATTGACCATCACTTACCACAATCGGACTTTCAAGATTTAATAAACCCCAAAACCATTGATAAAAACAACATTCTTGCTACGTGCGGTATAACATGGATAACAGCAAACGAGCTTACTGATGTAAAAGAATGTCTTGATTTGGTTGCAATTGGAACTGTTGCTGATATGTGTGAACTCAATCAAGAAAACCATAACCTATGCCACTTAGGTTTCCATATGCTAAATGATGAAGAAAACAAAAGGGTGGCCTTTGAAAACTACGGCACTATAGGAGCATCCGATGTTTCATTTTGGATTGCGCCAAGAATAAATGCTTATTGCGACGAAAACGGAAAAGAATTGGTAACTTTGCTTTTAACGGAGAGCAGAATTGAAGCAAACTTAATTTGGAAAAACATAAACAAACTGTATGATGAGGTTAAAAAGAAAAGGCAAGAAGCCGCAATAGAAATAGAGCCCGTTGTTGGAGATATTGTCTATGCAATCTGCAAAGAAAAAGAATATTGCGGTATTCTTGCAAATCATCTATCTAATATGTATAACAAACCAGCTCTTGTTATTTACGAAGATGGCGAAGTACTCTCTGGAAGTGGAAGAATACCGGATGTCAAAACAAACTTCAGAGATACTTTACAAAAGTACGCTCAAAAACTTCAGGGTCATTACAAGGCATTCGCGGTTGAACTAGAGAAAAGAGATTTTAATAATTTTCTAAAACAAGATATCTACGTCGAACAAATTGAATTTACTCATGATGTAAATGCAACTTTTGCTGATTGTATTAACAGAGAAGTAATGGAAACTTTATCCGACATGAGTCCTTTTGGAGTTGGTAATCCTAAGCCGGTATTTTTAACACATAAAGTAAAAGTGCTTGAAAAAAAAGAATTTCGCAACGGTTTTTGGACGGGGAAATTGTCGGATGGCACAAAAAGTGTGATGTGTAAAGGGTTTGGAGGAGTTCCGAAAGAAAACTTTTTTGAAGACTTTTTCTATACGGTTTCATTCTCCAAAGAATATGGTGCTCAAGTAGAGCCTTTGAAATAATCAAGCATAAACAAAGATATAAATATTACGCACAAAAGCCACACAATGCTTCCACAAATTGCTATTGTAAGAGGATTTGTTCTTTTCGCAAGAAAATAGAAAAGAAAACCAATGCCAAATGTTGATGCGCCAATTAGAAGCAAATATAAAAATATGCTTAAAAACCTTATGATTATTTGCTCATTTGTTAAACCTTCATAATTCCAAATAGAGTAAAAAAAAGAAATCCCAACAAAAAGAAAAGCAAAAGACACGAGACCATAAACTGCATATATATTATGAAAAAGCAAAGCGGATGTAATTAAGAGAAAAGCAACACCAAGACTTGCTTCTAGTATGCTTATTTCTTTTTTCTCTTTTCTTAAAACAATAAAAAACGTTATAACCCCGCAAAGGATGAAAAGGAATAAAAATATCATCCTTCCCCTAGCCCCCTTTTCTCAAGAACGTATTGCCTCCTTGCCATCTCACGGGATGCCGCTTTTACTGCCTCTTGATAACTTGCAAGCAAGCTGTGGATGATTTTACTAAGTGCCTCTTTGTTAAGATAATTTTTTCTTGCTTCCTCGACATCCGCTTTCATTTCTACTATAAGCTTTCGTTCTGTAATAGTCAGTTTTTTGTCCCATGAGTCTTCCAGTAAATACATGTTTTTAATTTTCTCATATTTTTCCCTTGCAATCATGGCATCCACTTCTGTTTTTGCCGCAAGATAATTTGTGTATTGGAGTAATGCTGATAGCTTCCAGTAAAAAGACCCAAGTTCAACATCCGAAAGCGAAGTAATATCATCCGGATAAGTTAGCTCCGTTTCACATTTATGGGGTTTTAGCAACCCCAGCCTTTCAATTATTTTGTCCATAATTCTTCTCCAAATCAGCCTTTTATCCCCAGTTCTTTCTTAATGCTTTTTAGATTAACAGCAATTGATTTACTTCTTAGTCCCCCAATCAGAGATTTCTCATCAAGAAACACGCCAAAAGTTCCAGTATCCACATACCACACAAAATAGGAAGCCTTTTTTCCATAAATAGGATGGTAATACTTAATGTTCTCCAGCTGTTGTAATGAAATACCGTTTTGCCTTAAGTTTTTGATAACAGCAAGGAACGTGTAACCGTAATCATCAAGCATTTCTTGTTTTCCTCTGCCTTTTCCTTGTTTCACTGATGGAACCATGCCTTTTTTAATCCAATATGAAGCTGTTGCTTTAGGAATATTTAGTTTTTTACATGCATCCTCTAAAGTTATCATCTTCTCACCTCCTTATTTTAATCTTAGTTTTGAAATAATTTGCAATAATCTGCGCACCTTTATCTAAATGCACTCCATGTGTACTGAAAGCACCATAACAAAATAGAAACAACAGAAGAAGTAAAACCCCAATCACCACTGCTTCCCCAGCGCCTCCGGTTGTTATACGCATAAATTTAGGAAGTAAATGATAGCTATCTTTTTTAAAGGGGTAAAAAAGCATAAGCCCCGATTTTGTCATTGCATCAGTAATATAGTGAGATGCAATGCCGAAAAAGCAAAACGCTACCCACCACATAGGGTCAAAGAAAAGTAACGGTGAAGATATAAGAGCAAGTATCGCAAAACCAAGAAAACAATGGGTTATAGTTCTATGCCCAAAGGTTTTGTTTATAAGCATGGCAATTGGTTTAAGAGGTTTTATTTTTATTCCCCCAACTTGGACACCTTCTTGACTGATTGTAGAATATTCGTGGTCTATATCCGGAAGCAACGAACCAACAGCGGCCATAGCGAGTATACCGGGCTGAACGGGTTGTTTTGTAACAAGAAAGTAACCCCCCGATACCGTTAAACCCGCCAACATATGTGTATATCCACGCATTTTTTACCTTCTTTCTTTATATGTGGCGAGCCCGGAGGGATTTGAACCCCCAGCTTCCGGTTTTGGAGACCGGCGCTCTACCATTTGAGCTACGGACTCTTTATGGACTACCTTACTTCTTTGTGTATTGCGTGTCTTCTGCATTTTTACCTTCTTACAACTTTATATGTGGCAATCCCCGACATCCTACAAAATTCTTCCTCGCTCATATTTCTAATTCTTTCAGCCACGCGAGGATTTTTATTTCGAATAGGGAATGTTCCTTTTTCGTAATGTTCAGCGGCTTCAAGTTTAAGATTGCGTACCTTCTCACGAGAAATTCTTTCGCCGCTTCTTTTGTAAAACAAAACTTTTTTCTTTTCCATTTTTCTACCTTTCTTCAAACCTTTCAGTTTATATTATAACAAAAAATAGCCATTTTTTATTGATTTTTTAAAAAGTTATAGTTGTTCCCAATATGCCGTTCACCGAAAATGACAGCACAAACACCTATTGCACAACCTATCCGCTTCAATAATAAATGGGTGCGACCTTGGCACATGAAAAAACAACAAATTCTTAAAATTTGATTTTTGCATAAGTATTTGCTGGCACAATCTTTTTAAGTGGTCATAATTTATGTTCCATTCGCCATTAACCTGGCAAATGACAAGTTTGCTATCAGAATAAACTTCAACTGTTTGATTTGCATATTCCGCCGCCTTCTTTAAAGCTTCTATCACCGCAACATATTCAACTGTATTGTTCGTTGCATATCCTATATATTGGCTTTCCGAATAAATTATTTTTTCTCCTTTAACAAAAACAAAAGCATATGCTGAATGGCCGGGATTACCCCTTGTGGCTCCATCAGTATAAATTTTCAATACATCATCTCCTTTGTTCTTTTCCATCTTAAACCTCCCGTTTTTCCCAAAACAGTTTTTAGCCGCTCTTACATCTTATAAGAACCGGCTTCTTTCCCAAAGTTGCCATGGTTGGATTCCTGCTTTTTCCTTTTTAAAATCATCAGTATAAGGAATTGCAGTCTCCTCTATTTTTTCAGTCTCCATAATTTTTATTTCAAATGCACCGCCGTCAGCGGTATAAACTTTTGCACTTTCATTAAGGGTTCCTTTTTTTAAAACCTTCTTTAAGGTTTTATATAGCACCATTAACCCCTTTTTATTGCCAATGATTGAGACATCATCACCCGATACTTCTTGTGGATAAATATGAAGAACTGGTTTCATTTCCTCCCTCCATAGCTTTTGTGCATTGTTCTAAGCAGAATAAATAATTCTCATACATTTCCTCTTCGCTAAAAAATTTAGTTCTATAAACTGGCTTATAATTCTCACGATATAGCTCAAAATTCCTTGAAGTAATTTCAATGCCAAACTTTTTTGGGTTATTATAAATTGCACTGCCCGGATGAGGAACTAACTGCATGGGGTCAACAAGAAAACAAAGCCCCGATTCCAAAAAAGCACACATTGTTTCTACGGTCCTATTAAACAATTCTTTTGTCTCCCCCGGCAACCCAAGCATCCAAAAGGTCATAACAGGAATATTGGCGTCTTCTAATAATCTAAGCACTTCCTCAAATTGTTTTATTTTTGTGCCTTTGTTCAAGGTGTTTAGAATTTTTTGGTCAGCTGTTTCAAAGCCAATTTCAATATAGTTGCAACCCGCTTCCTTCAGAAGTTGCACTATTTCCGGTGTTAAACAATCCAGTCTTGTTTGACACATCCATTTATACCCAGTTCCTATCAGTTCCCTTAAAAGGGGTAAAGTTTGTTTTGGGCGTTGCAAAAAAGTTGAATCAGCTAAAAATAAAGTAGATGTAGGAGATTGTTTCTTTAAAGTTTCAATTTCATTTATAACTTGAGAGACTTTTTTATAGACTGGAGTATAGCCAAAGCTTACATTTGAGTTTACACAAAACGCACATGCATTTGCGCAAACATCAGTCGTGTAAACCCGCATTATCTTGTTTTCCATGTTAAATGAGTAATCTGGAAGGGTTTTAGAAAAATAACAGTCATAAAAAGAATGCGCTTTATATGGTATAGGGATATTGTGAATATTTTGCAATACTTCTTTAAGGAAACCTTCACAGTGTCCTGTCAAAATAATATCAAAAGACTCAAAATTTTTATCACAATGCTGAGTTCTATCTAAATGAATTCCGCCGGCTATAATTTTGAATTCATGATTAAGTTTTTTAATTTGCCCACAAACCTTTAGGCTCAAATCAAAGTTTTGTGTTAAAGGAGAAACCAGATAAATGTTTGATTCAGCTTTTTCAATCACATAACGTGCCGCTTTATAAGGGTCAACTTCTTCTCCGTTCATAAAATAAAGGTCAACCAACTCGCAATCGGCTACATCACGAATAACACCAGCCAAATACTGCACCCAGTAAAGGTTCTCCCATGGCTCCGTCCAAGAAGGTTCTTTTAAGTTAGGAAAAATAGCTTTTTGCCTTTTCCAAAGCGCCCCGAAAAACCTTTTTTCTTGCTTCGTTGGAGGGAAAATAACATGAGGAAGCTGAATAAAAGTTACTTTTGTTTTATCTTTCAAGCCTTCTCCTTTCAAAACAATTTCAATTGGGTTACTGTTATTTCAAGACGGGCGCGGGCTATCTCACAATATTCTTCTTCTTTCTCTATTCCTATAAAATTGAAATTTTCTTCTTTGCACGCAATAAGAGTTGAACCACTACCCGCAAAAGGGTCAAGCACAATTCTATTCGGTGGCGTTACCAAACGAACAAGCCATTTCATAAGAGATACCGGTTTTATTGTCGGGTGTATGTTCCCTCTTTGTATATTATGCCTTTGCCAGTCTTTATCATCTTTATGTTCTTCATTTTCCTTTTCCAGCTTTTTATAAACCTCTTTTGGTATCCTTTTTCCATCAAGCCAATAAAATTCCTCACAACCTTTATTTCTTTCTTCGGGGTTCACTTTAGCACAGTAAAAGAATCTGGAAGCTCCGCCTAAATCTTGATAATGGTTACCTGTTTGCCCCGTTCTTGCCCCTCCAAAATCTACACGATAATTTTCTGAATTTGTGTATTTACCATCCTTGTTTGTCCAACCCACTTTTCTTTCTCCACTTTGTTTATCCAAAATGTAGCATGGGCAATCTAGATTAGTATGAACTATCCGTGATTTGGTATCATTATAATTACTTGGCGCTTGTGGTCTAACGGCTTTAATAAACCCCTCTACCTCATATTCTCTGTCTTGATAAACATAAGGGTCTTTTTCTTCTTTTATCTCAATTACTTCATCACAGATACACTCGAAAATCACATTACTTGGATACCTTCCTTCTGGCGGAGTTATCTTATTGTCTCCATATATTTTTTCATCAGTATATTGATTTGCCTTATAAACTCTTTTAGCGCTTCCCATAGGCTGTTTCTCGCCAGCAAGAGATATTCTACACCCATCTACGTTTAATCCTCCTGTTCTCCACTTTAAAACATTTTCAGCAACTGTTTTTTCTGATAAAGGCTTCCGAGCTACAACAATAGGCTCAACTGCTGGTTTTAATGCTGTCTTCCATCCTTGCCATTGTTTGGCTTCGGGGGTTGCCGGTGCTGTTATATCTCTTTGCTTCGGAGTTCCCTCTATATTAGGCGTATCTACATTTTTATTAGATACTCTTGGGGCTATTCTTCGCCTTCCGTCTGGAAATTGATATTTTCCAACAACTTCTCTTTTAGCTCCTTTTAGCATATCTATCCGCTTACTAATGTCAAGCGCCTTAGGAAAGCCCGAACCATAGATATAGGCGATTGTATCCCTGATTTCAAACCCCACATCCTCAATACCACAAGCTAATCTGTGAAATGTACGCGGTCCCCCAAAAGCCAAAAGGTAACCACCGGGTTTCAATACTCTAAAGCATTCTTTTGCCCACTCGTAACAGAATTGCTGGTAATTAAGCATTTCATTTCTATTGTGTCGCATTCCACCGCCCAACCAAGTAACTACTTGAGATTTAGTTTGTTTTGATGCTTTAAATCTGTCCCAATCCTTACCCATGAACTCAAGCCCATAAGGGGGGTCTGTTACTATAGCGTCTATACTGTTTTCGGGTATTTTCTTCATTACGTCAGTGCAATCGCCACAGATTATATGCCCTAAAAATTCCTTTATTTTGTCTTCTTTCATAACATTCTCCAAAAATTTTAAGGCCAATAAAACAGCTTTTCCGGTATGACGCTTAATCTTTGTCTTGCCATAGCACAGAAATTCTCATCTATCTCAATTCCTATAAAATTTCTATCTAATTTTTTGGCAACTACTGCTGTCGTTCCGCTTCCTAAAAAAGGGTCAAGAACTAAATCTCCCCTATTTGAACTTGTTATCATGAATTTCTCAATCAACTCCTCCGGTTTTTCAGTAGGGTGTGAGGTTTTACCATAAACAGTTTTGTTTGGTGTGATTAAATAATTGACCATTTCCTTTTGTTGCAAAAAATTTTTTATTTTAGATTTCCCTTTACTACCTACCCAAATATGCTCAGTCGCAGATAGCCAGTTAACTTTTCTAAAAGATGGTGTTGGGTTAGATTTTATCCATATAAAAATCGTTCGGGGTTTGATGTTATATTTAGGTGCAAAGTCTAAGTCAAAATACCCCGTTTTGTTTTTATCAAAGAAAATATAAATCCAAGCTTTTGGTTTTAGTATTCTTGTGCATTCTCTAAACCAATTCTCGGTGAAGGCTTTATAGGTTTCCTCATCCGGAAATAAATCCCATTCTCCAAAATCAAAATCAATACTTGATTTTCTATTCCACGATTTAGAAATAGTTTTAGCTCTGTTAATTTTTTTGCCTTCTTGGCTAACCATATATGGAGGGTCCGCAATTATTAAGTCTATGCTTTCATCTGGAATATCTCTCATAATTTCGATGCAATTACCACAGATTATTTGATTCTCCATTTTTTCACTCATAATAAAACAACAACTCCGGAATTTCGCCAATTCGTTTTTTAGCCATTTCCACATATTTTGGGTTTATATCAATTCCTATAAAGTCTCTGCCAAGTTTTTTTGCAACAACAGCGGTTGTTCCACTTCCAATAAATGGGTCAAGGACTATTCCTTTATTCCATCCTTCCGAACAACCACAGTCGGTATATCCAATTTCCTTATAAATTATTTTTTGTCTAAATTTAGATAATTCCGAACTATGAAGCTCTTTATTTGGGTCAATGAGTGTTCCGCTTTTAGCATTTCCAACGTTTAAACCCGGACGGGTATTTATCCTTTCTGAATTATCAATTATCTTTTGCCTTACTTTCCCACATTTTTTACAAACTTCAGCAGGGCATCCCGCTAAAATCATGGGTTCAACGAGTGCTTCAGGGAAAACTGCAAAATGTGCGCCTTCAAAAGGCCGAGTTGGAATAACCCAAACACAGCGTTTATTACGACCAAAAAGATTAGGCCGCATGGTTCTATTTCGGTAAGTGCTTTGCCCAGTTCCTTCGTCCCAAATGCTTTTACCTTTCGCTATTAGCTCATCGCCACCCCATCTGTTCAATGGTTCGGTATATTGTTCAAACTGTTGTTCAAAATAATAATCACAGCCTCTCCATAAAGAAGCTTTTACTTTGCCATTGATACATTGTTTATTTTCACATTTCCGATGGTACCTTGCTCTTGGACTTGAGAATTTCTCAGCTTCTTCCGGGCTTATTTTCGTTTCTCCTTTAAAAGCGTTACATACTGGACAATCTTTCCATTCCCAATCTTCTCCTTCAATTCCTTGTGTTCCTTTAGGTTGCTTATCTGTAATTTTGCCCGTTTTGGGATTTACCCAGTATTGAGGTATATTTGATTTCACAAAAAAGAATATAGGCTCATAATCTACTGTAAAACGGTTCTTAGCAGAATCGGGGGTACTATTGGGTTTATACCAGATTAAACAATTTCTTAAGCACCATTCTTGCTCATCGACCATTCTTTCTACCAAGCGAGAGTTTTGAAGCACAAGACACCCTTGCGCATAACTATCTCCATGAACCCAAAACATTGTTCCTGTTGGCTTCAGCACTCTTTTTAGTTCAGCAGTAATTTGAAGCAAATGGTCTAAATACATTTCAAGAGTGGGCTCAAGCCCAAGCTGACCAAACCATGCGCCACACTTTTTACAGAATTGATTACCGCTGTCATCAGACGCTCCTTTGTCTTTATACCAGCTTTCTTTACCCGGATTCGTTTCACCCGATTTATGTTTTAAGGTTTTTTTAATTTCACCCCACTCGTGATTGCAGTTTTTGTCTCCACCCCATATTGTTTTAGTTTCTGGACCATAATCACGTAAGTTCCAATAAGGAGGCGAAGTTATAATGCAGTCAATACAGTCATTAGGAAATTCCCTTAAGACTTCCAAAGTATTTCCACATATTATTTGATTTCTGACCCGGTTGATGTTTGTCATTTTTTAATTTTACGGTAAAATTCAGCACGCTTGTCATATTTTTTCAAATCTTCTTTCAAATAATACCTCTTGTTGTTCTCTTCCATTATCTTTCGAACATCTCTTAAGAAGTCTCCCCAGTTTATGTTTGAAAAGTAATGATTTAATTTTCCAATCTTATATTCATCAACAAAATCCATGCTTTCCTTTATTACTGCTATTGATTCTTTCACCTCAATAACAGGTTCAATAGATACCCATGTTTTTACTCCACTTTCTTTAGCAAGTCTTAAATTTTCTATCCTCTCTTGAGGCAAGCAAGCATTGGGTTCAAATTTTTTAGATTTTTCTTGATTCAAAAATGTTAGTGTTACTCCAAATAAATCGTCTTTATCAAGCAAATTTATAATTTGTTTCACATTATATTTTCCTTTTGTTAATATATTTACGTGGTTACCCGATTTTTTTATTATGCTAATCACTTCTTCCGTTATATTTTCTTTTATTTCCTGAAGCGGGTCGCAAGTAAAACATAAAAATATTGTTTCATCATGAAATGCCTTGCAATCCTTTCTTATCATTTCAAGTATCCCCGGCCGTGGCTTTACTTCTCTTGCTTGCCATTTCTTAGCATAGCAATATAAGCACCCATGGATACATCCTGTATAGATGTTTATTGCATATTTGCCGTATTCCCTTGCTCTGCCCCTTGGTTCATAAATTACCATTCCAACTCCGCGCTTATTACTCTATATGCCCTTCTCAAAGATGCCCCAAAACCTTCTTCTTCTCTCAGTTGAGGCCAATCAAGGAGAATTTCTTCAGCAAACAATCTGAAATTATCAATATCAGTATGCTGGTCTTTAGCAATTTTTATTATTCTTTCAGTGAGACATCTTATTTGGTCTTTTAGCCATTCGCTCCGGTTCATTTTTATACCTCCTTTAGTTTGCGTCTAGACATTGCCTTCTTCTTTCACGTATGTTCTGTTATTCTCGTAATCCCATTCTCTTTCAGCAATAGTAATGTCCTCTCTGTCATATTCGCCCCAATGGTCGCCCTCTGGGAGCTTCCACCAAACTACTTTCCGCAATTCCGTTGCTTCGGGGTTTTCCCGAAACATTTTCCTCGCTTGCACAAAAGTGAGGTCAGTATATATATCATCTCCATCCCGAAGCACAACTTGATATTCAGTGTATTGATATTTGCCTTTACGTCTAACCATTCCTTTCTCACTTCCTTTCTCTTTTTTATTTAAGATTTGCTACATTTATAATAACAAAAAAGTGAAAAAGTTTGTCATACTTATCTGATAAAATAAAACTGCAAGTCGAAGATTTTGGGAAAGGAGGTAAACAAAATGATTAGTTCTAAGCAAATAAATGCTATCGCTGATAGAATGAGCGAGATTGCAGATTCACTTCGGGAACTATGTATGGTGTCTTGTAAACGAGGACTCACCGATGAAGAACTGGAGCAATTCGAGCAACTTGAACGCGAGGCGGCGAGAATTGCTTCACAAGTAGGGCTTCATGCTCGGCGACATCGTGGTGAATTTGGACTCAGAATTGTTGTCACAGAACCCGGCAAAAGCATTATTAACGCCGATGACATAATTTGGTTTTAATAACCTTAAAGAGAAAAAAGGAAAGGAATAACAATGGAAACATGTAATTGGTGTGGCAAAGTAGGCGCTTCTTGGACTGATGAAGAAGGTAGAGATGTCTGTGAAGAATGCCGACATACATTGTATGCTTATTGCGATACATGTGAGCGGGAATTGCTAAAAGAGCAACTATCCGGTTCGCCATGGGGCGAAAGAAGATGTGACCCATGTTGGGACTGGTATGAGGAGATAAAAGGATTAAGAACCCATTCCGGGCGTTAAAGATAAAACAATGTTTCTGGAAGGCAATTGTTTTAACCCTTTGATAACATCATCATTGATTATATAATTTGTTTTCATTGCTATTTCAAAATAATGTTTTTTGCCTTAATTCATAATTAAACCAAACGGATTCAGTTCGTCGCTGGTTCTTCTCAAATGTAGCCCTTTCTCCCAATATCCCTGTTTCTCGTGTTTTTCCAACAGCATGACACGCAACATCATAATCTTCTCTATTCCAACCCGAATCTTCAAGTTTTTTATAAATATGATTTGTGTATCCCGATAATAATGCTTTACCTTTTATATCAAGTAGTAGATTAACTAAATCTTCATGGTCTTCATTGCTCATTTCATATTCATACCCGCCACCTCTTCTTGTTTCGGCTAAATAAGGGGGGTCAAGATAAAAAAATGTATCAGGCGTATCATAAGTTTCGATTATTTTTCTGAAATCATTATGTTCAATCTGGACTTGCATTAAGCGTTTATGAATTTCTGGCAAATTATTTATTGCCTTTAGCCAACGATATGTTAATGTTGACATTTCTCCCGCAGTTGTGGATATACTATACCCCCAACTATAGTTATTCGCGCCGAAACTCTGACGACAAACAATGTAAAATCTATATGCCCTCTCAATATCATCCTCGCAACTTTGCCATGTTTCTTTGCAATAATAAAATTCTTCACACGAGTAAGGAGTAAGACTAACTCTACGATAGAATTTTTCAAATTTCTCTTCATCTCGCAAAACGCGAAACAAGTTTACCAACCCAGAATCAATATCATTATAAACTTCAACTTCTGAAGGTTTTTTCGCAAATAATAGTGATGCTCCTCCGCCAAAGACTTCTACATAAGTTTTGTGAGGAGGAATCAAGGGAAGCAAAGTGCTTACCTTTTTACCCTTTCCACCAAACCAAACTATTGGACTTCTCAATTTCTGTCCTCTTTCGCTAGTTTATTCTATTATAGATTTATATTCTTCATTTGTTATGGTCTTTCATAACAATTGTCAAAAATAGCCTCTGCCAACTGGTACGCCATAGTATCAAGCATTAACAGTGTGTTTGGATTTGAGGCGTCATCTTTGTCTAAGCAACGCACAAGGCTTTTAGGAATGCTTTTATCTTCTATAAGAGCCTTTGTTGCTTTCCACACATAGTAAGCTCTTCCTTTTTTCGCGGGAGGTTGAGATTTTAAGTTACTCTTCTTTGTAAGGATTTTCTCTGCATAATCATCCACCGTCACTAATCCTTTAACTTTTTTGATTCCCGCGGTTTCATAATCAGTAATATAGAGGTCACGTCCTTTAAAGAATACCACCAAATCTTCATCTTTTTCGGCTTTCACTGTTTTTCACCTCCTTCCTTAAAACTCTGCTTTTCTTCCTTTTTGACTCTTTTTCCCGGTTCAGAATAAGTAAACACACCACCATTCCAAACATCTTTATCTATCTTTTTAGCCTTCTCTTTCTTTTCCTTTTCCATTGGTTTTGTCCACCAAGGGTCTGGTTGCTTTTTCATTTTCTCCTCCTTTTATCTCAGCTTTTCTTACCCTCCATAATAATTTTACACTATCCGGGTAAACAATTCCGGATTGTTTGTAATGTGAAACCGTTGTTGGAGTGTAACCCGTAATAATTTCACTTATATATAAGTCTTTATCAGCCAGCTTTTTGAACAATTCATATTTGTTTTTGTCCGGTTTCCTACCCACTCTACCATCTGGATAAACAATACCGTATCTTTTATATTTCAAAACTGTTGCCCAGTGAATTCCAGTTCTTCTTGCTATTTCACAAGGATGCAAACCTTCTTCCGCTAACCCCTTAAACAACTTGTATCTCTCAATCACTTTTGGTATCAAATGCTTGTACCCTACTTTGTATGCAATATGGTCATATATTCCATAATCACTTGGTATTGCTTTCTTACGTTTGTAATATTGCTCTATTGCGTTTTGCCTTTTTATAGAAGCCAATTCCGGAGCTTTTGATTCCAAAATCTGCCTAATCCGCTCTCTTGTAACATTGAACCTTCGGCCTATCTCCTTATAAGTCATACCCATCATTCTATATGCAATTATCCATTGATATTTGTAAAAATATTCCGGTTCAATAATCCTTGTTCTTCTCTTATAACCCGCTTTCTTTCTGCTTTTTGGTTTAACTTCATCTTTCATGTTACACCTTTCTTTTCCGGTAATAAACAACTTCTCCATTTTCAATTAGGCGCTTGGGGTAAATTTTTGCACGTTCAATTTCTATTCCCCATAGCCTCAACAGCTCTTCTTCTTTCTTTTTAAACCAATAACCGTGATTGGGATAACGGAAGTGAACCATCTCGTGAATGATGTAGTAAATTGTATATGCTTTCGGCATTTTCTTATATGCAAACTCCGGAATGAATACGTGCTTTTTATAAAAATTAACATGACCCCTCTTAGCAGAAGTTAGAATTAGCTTAGGGGGAGTAATTTTCATTTGCTTGGCTACCATTTTTACCACATTTTCCATTTCTTTTTTGTTCAACTAACCTCCTTAAAAACACTTAAACGCGCGATAAATGCGCGCGTGCTTTTATTTTTATACTGCGCGCGTTTTTTGCGTGCATTTTTCCCAGCTTCTTTCCACACTCTTTTCCACTTTTTCCGGTCGTAAAGTAGTTTGGTGGCACAAGATAAACACATAAAGTTGCTATATTTATCTTCAATACCAGAGATACCCCATGAAGATAGAGTTTTATATTGGCCACAAACTATGCAAGGTCCTTCTTCCTCTTGAGACAAATTGTAATGCAAATTTTTGGTTTTCATTTTAACTACCTTTTTTCTTATATTATAACTATTATTGCTGTTGAGTAACTTTTTGCTTCTCCAATAGTCCTACCAAATTGTAGAATATAGGTTCCTTGGGAATAACAAAGTTAGAATGCGACACATAGTTTTTGATTGCTTCAGCCCCTCCTCCCGTTATTATTACTTTTTGAGGTGGGTTTCTTCTCCATTTTGCAACCGCATACTTAAGTATTTCTACTGTTGCGTTTCTAAAAACTTGACTGTAAATATTACTAACGTTTTGTTCTAGCTCCGTCTTTGGCATATTAACTTCTTTCAAAACTTCATCAAGCACATTTTCAAAAGAAACCGGAAGAGGAGTTATATCATCTTTATAACAAAGGCAAACTTTTCCATACCCAACATCAATAACGCCATACCCTTCTTTTTGAGCTCCAAGTGTTGATGTAAAGATTTCAACATTCCTCACCGCGATTTCTTTTTGTTTTTGCACTTCACCTTTTTTATAAGTAATGCTATGCCTTCCTTCTATATCAAGACAAATTCTGTCAAAGTCTTTAATGTAGTATGGAACTCCAAGCACAATGTTTACAGAACCTTCAACCATCAAGCCTACAAAAGCCAAGACAATTGTTGGTATAAAGTCGTGAGAATCAAGTATTGTGTAACCCCCGGTAGTGCTTAGAGAACTTATGCAAACGGGAGGAGAACTATCAATAAAAACTTCCACGGGTTTTGGCAAATGCACATATTTTGTTTGCCCAAAAACAGCCGGCGGAGTCAACAAAGAAGGGTAAATACTCTTTGTGTGTGGAGCTATAATTTTGGTGTATCTACTTCCAACATCTATTCCAATTGTTATCATTTTTTCTCTCCATTTTTATTATAATAACTTTACACTTTTACTCCAAAAAATTTTCAAAAATACGGCATTCTAGAGTGGAAATTTTTGTCAAAAATACGGTTTCTCTGCCAAAATTATCAAAAATTTGCTCCTTCAAAAAGCGGTATTGAGTCCACGGATTTTATTTCCATTATTTCGTGCTTGCTATCAGTAAAAAATGGAAAAAACCCGCCCCCAGCAAAAGTATAAAAAGATAATGGAAACAAGTAGTAACAATAACAAACAATACTTAACTCTTTTTAACACGAGTAACAACACATAGAAGTAGCAGTGGCAAAGGCAGAAATCACAGTAATAATAAACTCAAACAGTAACCAAAAACTTCCACACTACTTAACAATAACCACACTATTTAACGGTAATTGACTTACCTAACCAACTCAAGATACTTCTCGTAGTGTTTTCTCAAAATGACTCCTCTGTTTTGTTTATTTTTTTGTATCTTGTAGTTCTCTGGAAACATGCCTTTACTTCCCATCATTTTGCATTTATCTACTCCGTAATAACCATTCCTTGGGTATAAATACTGGATGTTTCTTATAAAAGCAACTTTTGCACCAACTTTTGGTGTTAAGAAGCCAATCCAATGTTGCAACGCTAAACAACCAACGACAGCTTTGTCCAAAGTACCGTCATATACAACATAGGTATCTTCATCAAAAAAAGTATAAGGCAACTTTTTGATATCTTGAACCTTAACTATGTTTAATCCAAGTGAATTGCTATTACCATTTATTGGTATCTTTACAGCATTCCACCAACCTTTTCCTTTGCTTTCCGGTAGTTCTTCTTCAACAACTGTTTCAGTGTCAACAACAGCAATTCCAAGGGGTACATTAAAAGGAGTAACTTGTTTGTAATTAAACAAGTTACTTTTGTTAAAAAATTCTATAAGCAAAGGTTTACCACTTCTATAAGCAATAACCGTTTGTTTTACATTACGAGGTGAATCTTCGCAAGCACCAGCCACTACAATTATGGTGGTGTTATAAATTATAGACATTCCCTTAGCAACTACAAGCCATTTATTCGTCACAACTCCACATGCAAGCAAACATATATGAATGTCTGCACCATTTTTTATGTAACTCTCAGTTATCAAAGGGTAAAAAATATCTTGGCATATTTGAATACCAATCTTTTTACCTTCAAACAAAACGGGTTTCGTATTGTCGGGTAAATCTAGGTGAAATGCTGAGTATTGGTCTCTTGCATAGCAATAGTAAACTTTTTTTACGTCATTCTCATAAAAAATTGCAACTTCTTCTCGCTTGTCTTCAAATTTATCACCAACAACTATTGTGTTTCCAATGATAATTGGTTTTTCAATGGCTTCACTTATCATTTTTGCACCCCATATAGCAGAATCAAGCGGTTCGCCTAAGTAAGCTTCTGGAAATACTATTAAATCAGCATTGCACCTCATTGCTTCTTCTAAATATCTTACTTCACCATCTAAGGGACATACTACAAAGCCTATTCTCATACCTTTATCTCCTTTACTTCTTTTTCTTTTTCTTTTACTTGCAAAAAATACTCTTCAAGATTTGATATTTTGTATATCTCAACCTCAACTCTTGGATTTTCTTTATCAATATTAGCACCAGCAAGAACAACAATTTGAAAAAGATAGTCATCTGCTATCAAACCAGCTTTCTCTAGGGCATCATAAAGGCTTTTGGTGTAGTTGTGTATATCCCTTTTCTTTTTATCCTTAAAATAAAACCTTGTTACCACTAAACAAGGTTCTTCTATTGTTTTTATATTTTGTCTTATTCTTGCTTCTTTCACTTTCCATCCAATTGCTTCTTCGTAAATATGCCACTTCTCATAGTCTCTCCAAGTTTTTGGGTTCTTCCGTGAGAACCTAAAGTTGGATTTTGATTGTGGCTGACCAAATATGGTTAACTTAATCATAAGGTTCCTTTCTTAGCATAAGATTATATTTTGTTACCCCTAAGATTTATTCTTAGGGGTTAAAACCTTCTAACGCCTTCTTTCTTTCAACACAAGAAAGGCAAACTCCGCATTCTTCTGCCTCATAACAAGAATACGTCTTCTCAATAGGAACATTTAGGCGCTTTGCTATTTCAACTATTTCTTTTTTTGTAGAATTTACAAAAGGTGTGATTATTTTTATATCTTTTTTTACTCCTTTTTGTGCCGCCGCCTCAAAGGAAGCTATAAACTCCGGTGTGGTATCCGGGAAACCAACTCTGTCATGTAGATATGCTCCAAACCAAATTTCATTGAATTTGTACTTGAATGCAATACCATAGGCATAAGATAAGAATATTAAGTTCCTTGATGGGAGGTAATAACTGTTCAACTGTAAATATTCAATACCTTCAAGAGGAATGTTTATAAAAGGCACTCCAGCTAACATAGCCAATTCAGAAGCCGCAATAAACTCTTGTGCAACTGCTGGGTGGTCATAAGCAAAGTGTAAAGCAGTAACATCATTTCCATCAGCTACTGCTTTATAAAGACAAGTTGTTGAATCCAACCCACCACTTAGCAAACACAATACTTTACTCATTTATTCTCCCCTTTGCCAATCTGGTTCACCCATTTTAACAAGCATATCGTTTAGTTTTTCAAGAAGCGAGTGATAGTTAATGTCTTCCAAATCATCAAGCACCTTTTTACGGTCTATTTCATCTGGAATCACAGTTTCTCCACGTACTTCTTCTATCCATTCCATAAAATCTTTTCTGCTCATCTCCACATCGGGGTATGAATCCTTTAAAAGCTTGTAATAATCAATTCCTTTTCTTTTACAGTATTCAAATGCAAGTAAATTGATATTCCCATCAACTGTTCCATCGCAACCCATACCTTGAACATAAGGTCTAACCGTCCACTGAATATACCCCGTAGGCCACACTATTGCTTTCTTGATTTGTGCACGGTCTTTTTCTTTCTCTTCTTCGGGGAGTTCTTTATAAGGCTTCTTCAGCTCTTCTGGAGCCCATTCCCCATTTCTTTCAAGCCATTTTTCATGAACTACCGCACTTGCCTTTTCAATAAAGGCCTCATCTAAAATAGTCCCTGCTTCATCCGCTTCAACAACCAAATTCACCGCAACTTCAGCCGCGACTCTATTTTCTTCTTGCCAATCTGATGGAAGTTCTGCAAATGATGTGTTAGCAATATCAACTTTATTAGTTCCGTGAGATGTTATCCACTTTTTATCTTTAGTCTCTTTAATTCTCGGCTCGTATGTTCCATCTTCTTTTTTTCGGGGTGCTCTCCATTCATCATGAAGTAAGCTACCCAATTTTGCAATCATTTGCTCCTTTTGTTTTTGGGTAACATGCTTTGTTTTTGGTAAATTTAAACCTTCTAACTTCACGCCCTTTATTCCAGCTCTTACACCCATTATTACCTCCTTTTCCCATACCTACTCCAATGCACCGCCCATTCTTCTTCTTTTAAGCGGTTTCAAAACCTGCGCCTTAGTGTAGATGACTCGGGCGGTCCCGGCGCCCTTTTAAAAATACATTCACCACTAATCAAGTTTTCATATGTGGCGCTACACCCGTGCATATAACTCACACAGTTCCCGCAAAAGGCCTCTACAAGTCTATGTTTTTTTTCGCCGCATGCTCTCGGAATTTCACAAAATTTACAGCCAATATATCCTATTTGTTCTCCATAACATTTAGAACTTGATGGGGGTATTTTGTTTTTGACTAAGGCTACAATTATCTTTTGTTTAACCATACTTGTCATATCTGATGGCAAAGTAGCATCATATTTGTCAAATAGTGCATCTCGCTCTGAATTGCTGATATCAGAGGTGCATTCAATAAATTGTTTCAAATACTCTTCACTTTCAAAATTTTCAAGCAGATAGAGAGATGTTCCATATTTTTGCATTGCTTTTTTGATACGTTGCACTTCTGATGGATATCTTGAAGGTATGAGCATATTTTTAAGTTGTCTCAATCTCTCTATATCCCAAAGAGAAACCTCCAAATTCTTATAATCGGGGTTTGCAGATATTTTAAATCCACAATCATTTTTTATCTCATAAGCATCACAAAGAAATTTCACAGCCTTTTCATAGTTAGTAACCTTTCCTAACGGAGCATCTACTATTGTGGCAAATGCCGTGTCCTCAATAATATTTTTGTTATACTCTTTAAGTTTCTTTAGTTTATAGTATTCAGGAATAGTAAGCTTTGCATATAGAACATTAGCAATCTCATTTAAATCTTCTTTGTTTTCATACAACTTTTTAGCATCTTCATAATTTATACATCTCAAATCTCGGTTTCTTTTTGAGCCGATATAAATATTTCTCTTATTCAGTTCAGTAATAAAGTCGGGGGGAAGCCCCGCTTTTTTAATTTTCTTCAAAGCAGTATCAAAATTCTTTTCATAAGTTATATCATCCAGCGTAGAATATATAGTTTCAAGTGTTTTAACATCTTTTATTCCTATAGAGGCTAACATTTCATCTCTTTCTTTCTGCGTCACTGTTTCGTCTTTATAACGAGGCATGCCACCAATAACCATTTGTGTTTTTTCTTCTAAATCCTTTTGTGTTAATACCTTCGTTTTTACGTGTTTCTCTCTTCCTACCCCCATTTTCCCTCCTTAAAACCTGTACCTTAGTGTACTTTCCGTGGGCGGTTCCGGTAACATCATAAGGTTGCATTTACCGCCAACAAAGTTTTTATAAGTTGCAAAGCATTTGTATTTATAATAAAAACAACCCCCACAAACAGATTTGGCCGCTTCAGCTTTTTCTTTATCATCACACGGATATCTGCAGTACTTACACCCTATAAGGCCTAACTTCTGCGCATAGCATGTATCGGGAAGGATATTGTTTTCAGCTAGCAGTAAAATAACTTGTATTTGGTCATCTCTCTCTCCTTTAGTACGATGATAATAACTTCTAAGCAATTCCGTTTTTTTATAACTAACTAAGTTAACAGCGGCTTTTCCAAACCTCTCTCTGCTTTCCCTATCCCCAAAAAATGCAAACGCTTCGGGAGTTAAGCCATACTTCTCCATCATCTCCTTTAGTTCTTGCAGTTCTTTATCATCTAACTCTATTAGAAATTCCAAATCTTTTATACCAACTACAAGTTTATATGGACTAGACGGCACATCAGTATCCGGCTCAACCTTGATTCCAACATTCTCCAATGCGCGTGCAACTTTAATAATATTCTTAACAAGCTCTAATATCTTTGAAGATTCAGCACGATTAAGTTTTACCGCCTTTCTTAAAGCATCATAGCCGCCTATATATTCAATACTTGAATCATAATCTCCCATCTTTTTAAGTTTATAATATTCCGGAACCGTCACATACGCATTAAGTAAAATAGCTTTGACATGGTCTAAATTTTCTTTTGTTTCCCATAGGTGTTTTACGTCATCAATGGTTACACCTAGATAACCCCGTTTTCTTCTATCAAGCATATAAAAGCCCCTTTTCGCTAATCCAGCTAAAAATTCTATGGGGATACCCATTTCACTAAGAGTGTTCATGGCATCATAAAGATTGAGATTCCTGGTAAGCTCAAGCAAGAAATCTAAAGTCCCAGAGAGAGCCCCCCAAGATGCCGCTATTTCGGATAGGTTATTAGATTCCAAAAACGTTTTTATTTCACCTTCCGTTAATTTAGAAGCACGAAAACGCCACGCAAAAGCTTCATAAGCAGACTTTACAACTTCGTCATCTAACTCCACATGTTTTATTCTTCTATTAACTCCCATTTCCCCTCCTCTTAAAACCTGCACCTTAGTGTAGACGACTCAAGCGGTCCCGGCCCACTTTCAAGAATACATTTACCATCAATCAAGTTTTTATATGTTGCAGTACACGTGTCGAGTTTATAATAAAAACAGTCTCCACAAACAGCTTCAATTGTGCTACGTCTTTCTTTACTATTGCATGGTTTATGGCAGAATTTACATCCAATATAACCTATGCTATGACCATAACATTCTTTAAATTCCAATGGGGGAGGAATTTTGTTTTCGGCTAGAGTTGCAATAATGTCCGCTAGATAGACTTTATCAGATATTGTAGTTACATAGTCTAAAAGCAACTTTTCCTTTTTTTCATTGCTCAAGTTAGCAGTAGCCGCTCCAAACTTTGCTATATTTTCTTCTGTTCCCAAAATCTTGTATATTCCTGTAGTTATATTGTACTTTAACATCATTTCTTTTAGCTCTTTTAACTTCCCATAGTCCAATTGTGACAAACAAAGATTTATATCATCTATGCTAATTCTAAGCTGTTTGGGTTTGGACTTGTTAATGTCGTCGTTAATTTTAAACCCGAGACTCTCCAGAGTACCTGTAAGCTCAATAATCTTTTTAGCATAACTCAGCCTTTTTGAATCCTTAACAATCGCACGGTGCATTAACTCTCCAAATGTTTCGTAACCACCCAAATAGTCAATAGCCCTATCAAAATTTATTGTCTTTTTAAGTTTATAATATTCTGGAACAATCAAATACCCGTATAAAACATGTGCAACATTATCTAAATTTTCTTTTGTTTTATACAAAAGCTTCACATCATCATCAGCTAACGTTTTATAACCACGTTCTCTTTTTCTGGACACCGTAAAATCTTTTTTTGTCAATTCCACTAAAAACTTTGCGGGAATTCCCTCTAAATCAAGAAAATTTAAAGCTTGAGTAAAGTTATACCACCCCGTAAACTCACGCATTATTTTTAAAAACCGATAAAAAGCACGTCTATCTTTTGCTATTTCGGATGCCCCCATAGACTCCAGCAATGTTTTTACTTCATCTGTTGTTAAATCCGGAGCTTGGCCGAAAAAACACCGCTTAATAGATTGATATGCATCCTCAGCGGTTTTGTCGTCTATTGTATTTACTTTTACGGGTCTTGCTGTTCTATTAACTCCCATTTCCTCTCCTTAAAACCTGTCCCTTTTCCTGTAAAAGTGATGTAATGCGGGAATGGGCTCGTTGATATTCCTGGTCCAAAGTAATCATCATCTTCTTCTTCCATCGCTTCCCACTTTTTCCAGTCCTCAAGAAGTCCGGCATCTTTTACTTTCATTTTTACTCTCATTTTTTCCTCCTTCCTTTTATTCTGTTGCCAATAACACATTAGCCCAAAGTTTTCATTTTTACCTTCTTGTTGCTTCTTACAATCTAATAATAGCGTATAGGTATGACAAAAAATGAAAAACAACAATATTTATTTTTTTGGACTTTCCTAATTTCTCAAATCTGCGGACCCGAAAAGAACCACAAAACCCTGCTCATTTCGTTATAATAAAAGCATGGAAATAACACAAAAACTACGTGAAAAAATTGAAAATGCTTTTGGTATCAACTGGGAAGAGCGAGTTGTCGAAAACCCCTATTCAACAATTCAAATAAACGGTATTGGATTCAAAACAGCTGACAAAATTGCGCAACAGTTAGGTGTTAGCAAAACATCGAGTGAAAGAATAAAAGCAGGGATTGAATATACGCTTAGGGAACGTGCGCAGTGGGGTCACTCATGCTATCCAATTAAACTTTTAATAAAAGATGCCGCTAATCTTTTAGATATCTCCGAAGGCGAAGTCCATTTGGAAGTGCAAGATAGTAAAAATATAGCAATTGAAAACGGTATGTGCTATTTACCCCCCATTTTGGAGATGGAAAAGTCCATAGCAAGAAACGTTAAAAGACTTTTAGAACTTCCAAAAAGCAGTTCATACCGACGGAAAATAAAAATAGATGTGGAAAATACGCGGCTTGATTATGAACAAAAGATGGCTGTTGAAGTAGGAGTAAATGGGGGGATTGTTTGTGTTTCGGGACCTCCCGGAACAGGTAAAACCGAAATTGCAAGAGAGATAATAAAAAATTTTAGTGGAGATGTAACAATTTGTGCACCAACTGGGAAGGCGGCAAGCTACATCACAAGAGATTTGCCCGTAAAGGGGCACACCATTCACAAACTGCTGGGATATGATGGAGAACGGTGGCGAGTTGAAAAAATTTATACTGATATCATAATTGTTGATGAAGCCAGTATGCTTGATTTAATTACGGCTCACAAACTTTTCAAAGCCGTATCATGCCCCGTATATTTGCTTGGAGATGCAAACCAGTTGCCTCCCGTTCAAGTTGGTAAAGTCTTTTCAGATTTGGTTACTTTTGGCTTGCCTACTATTTGGTTGAGCAATATTTACAGGGCGGAGAAGGATGTGGCGGAGGCGTCAGCAAATATTTTAAAAGGGAAAGTTCCAAAACTTGGCGAAATGGGGAAAGACAACATTTTTCATGTTCAAGAAAAACACAAACTGCTTTCATCTTACAGCTACATTTCAAAAGTTTATCAAACAGCTGATATTCAAGTTTTAAGTCCTTTTTACCAAGGGGAGTTTGGCGTAACAAATCTTAATGTGAGATTGCAAGATATATTGAACCCGGAAGGGAAAAGGGTCAGGGGACAGTTTAGAGTAGGAGATAGGGTTATCCAAGTTAAAAATGATTACATGCTTAATGTCTTTAATGGTGAAGTCGGGGTTATTGTAGAAGGAGATAAAAAATATTTAACGGTTGATTTTGGAGATAGATGGGTTACTTACAAAGATATAAGCAATTTACATCTTGCTTATTGTATATCTGCGCATAAAAGCCAAGGGTCCGAATTTGATGTTGTTCTCATCCCCTTAAGTTCATCCCAAAAATTTTTCCTTTTTAGGAGTCTCCTTTACACAGCAGTTTCAAGAGCACGAAAAGCTGTTGGTTTCTTTGGAGATAAAAGCTTAATTGAATATGCGGTTTGGAATAATAAACCACTACGGAGGTTTTCCACGTTAAAAAAGTGGCTTGAGGAACAGTTTTTAAGCGGTGCCAAACAAGAATTTGAGTTATTTTTTTAGGAAAGCGCCGCTGGCAAGTTAACAGTACTTAACAGTTCTTAACAGTTTTTAACAACTTCAACAACCGAACCTTTTGGATGAGTCACTGTGAGCCGTATGACGCAATAATTTGCCTTTATTTGGCAAGCTACGGTTTGGGGCTATAAATTATACGTGTTTTTGGTTATCTCAAAACGTAGGGGGGTATGTGTAAGCCGTGGGGCGTTTTTCGGTTTCCATCACGGAGTATGCTTGAACCGCAGTCAATTTCGAAATCACAGTAGTTAACAGTTTTTTACAGTAGTTAACAACTTTAACAAGCCGATATGGTGCCTTTTGGCTTTCTTGCTTTGCGGATATGCTTATAACCTTTTTTCAGCTATTCTGGAGGCTATTTGCTTCCCTATTTCTTTTGCTTCCATAACTGTTGGAGCTTTGCCGTTTTTTATGAAAGAACCGTATCCATAGAACGGACCGCCCAAATCAGCGTAGAGGTTCTTTTTTTCTTTCTCGTTAAGATTTATATTTTTCTTGGCGAGTTCTTCGAGAATGCTCTCAAAAACTGCTTTTCTCAGTTTCATTATTTATCCACCCCCTTTCTCTTTTTAACCCTCCACACCTTTCTTTCATTTTTTCCTCCTTCCAACTACACCTTTATCTTAATAAAAATCTTTTAAAATCCATAAACAAAACAAAAAATTGACAGTTTTTAATGAAACTGCCAACCCTCTGACTTTTTGCTTTCACAGTAGTTAACAGTTCTTAACAGTTTTTAACAGAAATTAACAAAATAAAAACACCCGTTTGTATTTCGCTTTCACAGTAGTTAACAGTTCTTAACAGTTTTTAACAACTTCAACAAAAAAATTGGAAAAAATTAGCGTAACGGATATTATGTAAACTTGCGCGGGCGGGGCAACAATAATAATGTCCCTTTTTGGACATTTACAAAGGTTGAAAAAGGGGTCTCCCCCCCCTAGGAACCCCCCCTCTCCCCGAAAAAGGCCACTATAGACACTAAGGTAGGAATATTTAATAAGGCTGAGTACTAGGCGGTAGCTATATTTTGCTACCTAGTTACTTATATAAGCGAATTTTACTACCAATTATATGCTAATAGCTCTAGCTGGAATTATGAATCCTTAGAACTTATATCCTAAGAATTACGTAATCCAAGGGACCCTAGAACCTCAGTGTGTACATATACCTTAGGTACTAGAATACTAAGTATTACTAGAATACTGAGAACAACAAAACCTTAGTATTTATGAATTCTTAGAACTCTAGCAAAAAGCCGCCAAGTTTAAAATGGGCATGAATCGAAAAAAAGCGGTTTTCCGCCATAACATTCCCAATTTGCTTTATTTTTTCCATTTTCTCTAATAGCGGCTAACTTTCAATTGAACCAATAAAAATTGAAAAATAAAACAAGAACCTCACCACTTTTCGATTAAAATAAAATCATGAAAGCAATAGCTATAAGATTAGGAATAATAGTAGGACTTCTTTTTGTGCTGGCTTTAATTTCCTATTATTTTAAGAGGTTCCTTGTAAAAAAAGTTAGCACAAGAGGCACTTTTTTGTGGTTGGCTTTTATTCCAACGGTTTTACACGAGACCATGCATATCATTGGTTGTTTACTAACCCTTACCCCTATTTACGAAATCCATTTGTTTCATCCCGAAGGAGATACACTTGGAAGCGTTGTGCATGGAGATATGGGAGTGGTCAGGAATACGATTATAGGGCTTTTTCCTTTAATAGGGTCATCTACGGGGCTCTATTTATTGTTTGCTTTATGGTTTAACAAGTTCCATTTTTCTCTTGAAGTGTTTAAAACTTGGCATACATATCTCTTCATTTTTATCGCTTTGATTTGTGTATTTGCTATGCAACCATCAAGAGAAGACATCCGGGAACTTCCATTGTTTTTGATTGTGGTTGCTTTCATTTCGGGATGTATTTGGTGGGCATGGCCTTATATTGCAAAAACAGCACAAAAGCATTATATTGGTGCTGTAAACGTTTTGAATAAGGGAATTGTAGGGTTAGCAACTGTAGCGGTAATTAGCATAATAGTAACGGGAGCAGTTATATGTGGAGAGTGGGTGTACCGGAAAGTAAAAGCGAAAGCATTGTTCACAAAAAGGAGTCTGTCAAGAGACAGATTGCGCCAAAACAAAAACCGCCGAGAGCAAAATCGGAAAGAAAATATTTGGCTTTAGTTTTAACTGCAGGCACTGTAACGGGGATTATTGTAGGGGTTTTGTTTTTCTTGTTGGTATCCGGAAGGCATGTATCAAGAAAAGTGGAGACTACAAAAAAAGCAAGTATCAAAGCTCTTGATGTTGCATGGGTTGAAGAATTGGGGAATATTGAGCACTCAAAAGCAGACCTTACACCTTTTGAAAAATTGCCCGAAACGCCCCCATCTCAACCCCAACAGCCACAAGAATCCGTCCCCCAGCAACCTCAAGAACCTACGAAACCCACTCCACCTCCTCCAAGCCCACCGAAACCTTCAAATACTCCACCAAGAGTTTCAATTTCTGGACCTACGCAAGTGAAAAGAGGAACCCCCATTACCTACACTGTTTATATTTATGATGCTGAAGATGGCAGTAAAACAACCTCAATAACGCGGGTTTTTACTTCGGATGGTCCTAACTCAGTTTCCTATACTTATACTGATAGTGGTGGGTTGTCTGGTTCCGCATCTTTATCAGTAGTTGTAGTGCCTTGAGGTTTCTTTTTGCTTTTTGGCTTTGGGTTTATTCTTTTTGCTAAATCCTTACTGATTTTGAAGCTCGGCTTATAATAACCTCTGATTGCCTTCTTCCCCGCGACTCTATCAGCAAACTTTTCTTTGAAAAATTTTAAAGCATTTTCATCAGTCCACCTTGATTTAACATACGTGAAAGTGAAGGTTCCAATTCCCGTAAGAACAACTTTTTTGTGCCGGGCAAAAAGTTCTTCAACAATCTCCACAAACCGATTTATGGTATTTTCAGTTTGTGAAATGGGGGCGTTTTGGGTCCTTGCAACAAGAGGAATTATATCTTTGTGCAAGTAGTAAACATCTTTTTCGTTATCCTGAATATATTGTTTGAAATCATAAATGGGTTGAATCCTTTTAGGCATTCCTCACCGCCGCAAGGTAATACTTGTAGTTATCATACGCTATCATTAGGGGTGAATTTTCTTCTTCACCAAATTGCAAATACACATCTGCTGAAGCGGGAGATATCCCATTAAGGAAATACTCAATGTTGAAGTTTTGAACTCTGCTTTGTGTTGCGGGGGAACATTTTATTGTTTCTTCAGCTTTACCATAATTACCATTTGCCCTCATGGTTAATACGTTTCCACCTTTTTCTACCTCAAGGGTAAAAACGGTGGCATCAACAGTTTCAAGTCTTCTTAAAGCCCATGATGCTTCTTCTTGTTGTATCACTGTTTCAAATACGGTTTCGTGCTCGGAAATCAGTTTGTAAATGTTTGGGAAATCACCAGCTATTGTCCCTGATTCATAAAGAATGTTATCTGCCTCAAGGATAACGCTGTTATCCGAGAAATAAACAACTTTTTCTTGTTTTACTCTACCCGCAAAGTGCAGAAACTCATAAGGTACTACTGCTTTTGCCTCACTTTTGCTTTCCACGTCTCCTTCATAAGTAAAAATCCGATACTGGTCGGTTGCACCAACTTTCAGCTTACCATCAGACAATTCAAGAAGAACCCCCATCATAGAGGAAACTCTATTAGTTTTATCTCTTGCGGTACTTACATTAAGCAGAGGAGATGTGTTTTCAATTTTAACGGAAGGCAAATTGCTTGTTTTAATTGTTTTGTCTGTAAAGATTTCTTTTTCCAATCCCTTTATGTTATAGGAGAACATTGAAGTCTCGAGGTGCAAGTTATCCGAAACATTCATTTGCATTTTTTCATCCTGACACAAATCAACTATCTGCTCAAAAGTTTTTGAGTAAACTATAATTTCTTTTTCTTCACCTCCTTCAATAGGGAATGATACGTGCAAGAAATCATTTCCCCCACCCCATCTGTAAAGATTCATTTTGTCTTCTGATAAAACAATTTTTAGCTGGGGTGCCGGCGATGGCTGGTTCTTGAGAACTTCAAAGCATTCTCTCAATTTGGCAGTTTCAATTTCCATTTTTTCTCCTTTCTCTTCTTACCTTATTGCCATTATTATAACTAAAATGTTAAAATAATTACATGCGGATAGGTACAAAGCATTCAACAATAAGAGGAATATTTAAGCAAGAGGGGCTGTTATCCAGCCTTGAGGATAAAAGTATTACTCCTATTGGTTTTAATGTTTATCGGAACAAAAGAACTCCTTTTGGAATTTCTCAAGATGTGCGATTCCGGCATACTTGGATTGTGGGGAAGACGGGGTGCGGGAAAACAACACTTATCCAGAATATGTGCATATCCGATATTTATGCCGGAAGAGGGGTAACTTTTCTTGACCCCCATGGTGAAGCTATTGAAAACATATTGGAACATTGTGGGGATAGAGAAAATGATGTTATTTATATTGCACCAAGCAATCTCGAATACCCGTTTGCTTTAAATGTCTTAGAGCATTATCTTCCGGGGGATAAGCATAGGGTTTGCTCGGATTTAATTGATGTTTTACGCAAGCAGTATTCGGATTCATGGGGACCACGTCTTGAAGATATCCTAAGAAACTCAATTCTTTTACTCCTTGATAACCCCGGAACAACAATAATCGAACTTAACAGATTGCTGACCGATAATGTTACAAGGGATAAACTGCTGGAAAATTGTGGGAACAGAGAGGTGCTGTGGTGGTTTACACATATTTTTGGTCAATGGTCTGAAACAAAAAGGGGGGATGCCATTCAGCCGGTTTTAAATAAAATCAGCCAGTTTTTAACAAACCCCGTTGCAAGAAGAATTTTTGGGCAAGAAAAAAGCTCCTTTAATTATGCTGAGGCAATGCAACAAAGGAAAATAATTTTGTGTGACCTTTCAAAAGGAGGTGCTGTTGGAGGCGATATAAACAGTTTAATAGGAAGTCTTATCTTTGCAAGAATATGGATGTCAGCTTTGTCAAGACCAAAAGGGGAAAGAGAACCACATATTCTTTATGTTGATGAGTTTCAAAACTTTGCAACGGAAAAAAATACGGTTGAAATTCTTAGCGAAGCAAGAAAATACAGATTGGGGTGTGTTTTGGCGAATCAATACAAATCACAGATACCAACAGCAATAGCACAAGCAATTACGGAAAATGTTGGAACTTTGATATGTTTTAGGGTAGGTCCGGAAACAGCATCATCATTGGAAATCAATTTCGCTCCCCATGTGCAAAAAATTGACCTTCAAAACCAGCACAATTACCATTGTTATATTCGCACTATGGTAGGGGCAGAACTCGCCAATCCTTTTTCAGCACGCACTTTCCCCCCGGAGGAAGGGGATAAAGAGGTTGCGGAAAGAGTAAAAGAAATATCAACAGAAAAGTATTGCAAGCCTTACTGGCAAATTGACAATGAAATAGATGAGAGGCTGGGTGTAACAAGGGGTAAAAAGACCGTATTACCATCGGTTAAGGAAATGTTGGAGGTAAAAAATGGGAGTTAATCGTAATGTAAAACATGTAATACCAAAAGAAGTTATTAAAAACGCAAGAAGTTATATTGGGATAGTGTTTCCTCGCAATCATAATATAACAGATGAAGAAATAAAAGAAATAATGGACTCCGTGGGTATTTATGATGAGGGATTTCAAGATTTTATAAATAAACTGCCGTTTCTTGTATCCGAGCTTGGACTCAGTGGAGATTTGCTTACTGCTTTAAAAGAGCTTGAAAGGGAGGGGCTTTCACCTGCATACCTTGCGAAATTGTGGAATAAAAATATAAGAATAAGCTATAGAAGGGATAGGTGGTATAGGCGTATAAATGTCGATGATGCAAAATTGCTATGTAAAAACAATGAGAATCCAGATGATGTTTATGACATTCTTAATATCCACCTTACAATTCCGGAATATTATAAATTAAAAAAGGCTACGGGGTACGATAGAGACTTCATTAAAAAATATAAGGAAGATTTTAAATACGTTTTTCGGAATATCCCCGCGGGTAAAAAATTCAGCAAGGCAAAAACTATCTTTGCGAAGTATGGCATACTGAAACGTGAGTATAGTAATCTTGACATTAAACCCTCCGAAATTATAGATGCGGCATGGCTTGTTGAGATGGGTAACGGAAAACTATTGGAGGAAATGATGACAAAATATAGTGTGCCGCCTAGGATAATCAGGTATTTTGACGATAAAAGGAAAATCGAAGAATATATCAAATATACTTCTAATCTTGATACAGATGAAAAAGTCAAACTTCTCAACAGATATGATGTTGTTATCAAAGAGCATCCGGAAAAGAAGGATGTTATTCTTACTTTTCTTAAGAATGGAGCGATGCCACAAGGCTTTAGAAGGAAATATTCGGATACGGGTCTTGTCTGTAGCGGGTGGCAAATAGGGCGAATCGCGTGTAAATACTGTGGCGCAAGCGATACTTGTCCAAAAATAGAAGTACAAGAAAAAGTTACAAAAGGAATTTGTGGCAATTGTGTGTTCTTTGAAATGTGCCCCGCCACTTATAAAAACCTGGTTGACGGTAAATGTAATTTTAAAAGGATAAGCATACCTACTGAGTCGTCTACACTAAGGCGCAGGTTTTAAGGAAGGGAAAATGGGGATAGGTAGAGGAAAAGCAGTAAAAACGTTATCGGAGGAATATTTAAAAAATATAAAAATATCTCTTTATGGTTATTTCCCAGATACCGATGATAAAACAACGGAAGAAAAACTAAAACTTTTAGATTCAATAGGGATACATGATATCGAAACGCTTGATAAGTTTTTTAGTGAGTTGCAATACTTAACCTCCGAAAGCAACTTGAATAACGCCTTAAAGATATTTGAAGCAACGGGGTTATCTCCCGGCTTCCTTGTTGAACTGAATAAGAGAAAGATTTTTATTGAAAATAGAAGAAACCGAGAAACTAAATCAATAAGTTTTGAAGATGCTAAAAAGCTGTATAAAAATAAAGAAAATCTAGATGAGGTTGACGGAATTATATCTGGAGGACTTACTGTTCCTGAGTACTACAAACTTAAAAAAATTACGGAATATAACAAAGATTTTGTTGCAACATTTAAAGATGAATTTAGTGAAGAAATAAAGAACGTTAATACTCCTAAGGGTAAGTATGATGAAGCTGTAAAAATTCTTCGTGATGTTAACAATTATGGATTTAAAATAGTCAAAGAAAACCCAGATTACAAAAACCTTGAAATTACTTTTAATGAAATGATGAATATGAGAAATCCTAACTACCGAACAAAAACATCATACATAAAAAAAGTAATGCAAAAATATGGGGCATCTCCTTATTTGAGTTTTTGGCTTTCTGAAGACCAATTAAAACAATTTATTAAATACACCTCCAATTATAGCAATTCGGAGCGAGATTTATTATATACTGCCTATGTTAGTAGTTTGCCGGTAGATATGGTAAGTGAAGATAAACACGATGTAATTGTAGCTTTGGCTAAAAATAATATATCTCCTGCATTTACAACAACGAATGATGATTGTTATGGAAAACATATAGGATATATCGGCTGTAAAATTTGTAGAAGGCCTCCGAATTTGTGTCGCGCTCAAAAAGAAAAAGTAAAAGCAATTACAAAAGACTTTTGCAGGGATTGTTTTTATGGGGACTATACGTGTAAAGCTACATATAAGAACTTGTTCAATGGCAAATGCATGCTTAAGACGACAAACATACCTTTTGAGTCGTCTACACTAAGGCATAGGTTTTAAGCGGGGAAAAATTTCAAACATTTATTAAAAAATTAAAAATTTATTATTTTTTCATTTTTTTGTCATACCTATATGCTATTATTAAATCAAGAAGCAAGAAGGAGGTAAAAAATGCAAGGAACACAAGTAAGAACAATCCAAAAGCCAAGTTTTAAGGTTTCCGTTGAAGAGCCGGTTTTCATTGACGGAAGCTGGTATCTTTTCAAGGGAGAAGCGGATTCCAGCAAGACTGACTATAATTTTCTTGAAATGACGGCGCAAGCCGTTAGGGATTGGTGTGATAAAAACAAAGTGAAAAAAGAAGAGATAATAAAAAAGCTAAATGATGAAATCCTCGCGGAAGCGAGAAGAAGAGGATAGCAGAATAGTTTGCTGGTAGCAGAAAAAGAAACGGTTTATAAAAAAGGAGGGGAAAATGGGAGTTAATCGTAAGATAAAACATCCGGCACCGCCAGAGATTAGCGAAGCAAGAGGTAGAGCTGGGGAAGGAGTGAAGGAAATGTCTATTGATGAAGAACTCTTGAAAGTTCAGGTTGTTAGAAACGAAGAAGATGAGTTCTTGTTGGAAAAGGAGGTTCGAGGAGAAAAAGTAGTATTTAAGTTGCGTGAATTCAGGGTTATTGAAAATGATACTTACGGAAACCAAAAATGGTTAACCGTCGAGGCGAACGAAGAAAAAATAGCGGTGCAGTGGGAAATACATTGGAAATACGAAGTCCCCGGATTCAAGCTTGAGAAATGGGACCTAAAAAAATTAGGGGTTCCGAGTGAAGAGGGACTATTTGTTAGCGTCCCCGACGACATAGGGGAAAGAATAAGTAAAATATATGACGAATTAGAAGCGAAACTTAATGAGATTCTGAGTAAAAAAGAGAGAATGATTAAAGAGTATATTCCCGACGAGGTCTATGTCTGTTGGAATGAATCAGCATGGTGCTATTCCGTGAGACCCGCGGACGAGGTCTTAAAAAATTATTCTGGTATAACTCCGCACGCAGTAGAGTTAATACGAGACTACCTTATAGATGTCATAAAGCATGAAGACCGAGAATGGGTTGGGAAAACGTTCAAAACGCGAGATTTGCTTCCCCTCGCGGAAAAGCATGCAGAAGAAAAGCAGAAAAAAATAAAAGAAGAAAGAAGAGCAGAAGAAGAAAGAAGAGAACAAGCACTAAAAAAGGCAAAGGAAACGGGTAAACCGCAAGTGCTTCACCAAAGATACATCCCCTGCACTTGCGGAGCGCAAGACGGATTCGATGAAGACATAGAGTATATTATGATTACCCCCGACGGAAAAGAAATTATTGAAATCGAGCATATGTATTGATAATGAGATATGAGGAATAAATGAATAACGTGATATTGGTGGAGGTATAAAAATGTTAGAAATAGCCGAAAAAAGACAAATCACAAAGAAACCTCTAAAAGTCATGTCAGAAACACTCTTTTACGACAATGGCAATTGGGCACTTTATAACTGTTCCGTAACGGAAAGACAAACGAAATACATTGTTCATAGTTTGACTTATGCGCAAGCAAAGAAGTGGTGTGAAAAAAATAAAGTGAAAAAGTTCGAGAAGATTTTGAAAGGGGTGGGAAAATGAACACAAAAAAGGCTAAAGAAGAGTACATTTGCAAGTACTCAGTCTTTCCAAATAACTTTTTCGTTTGCGGGGATTGCGGTGAGATTGTGTATGACTATGGGATTCTACTCCCGCTCCGGCGGATAGTTTGCGGCAAATGTTTTGAGGCGAACTACACAGTAAATGAGTGCGGGTGTGTTGAAGAGCTTTTCCCCCCGCATAAGCTTATAGAAGAAAGCGAAGCTGTTGAAGTTCCTGTAGAGAGTTTTGATTGTCCTTGGTGTAAATTACGTTATTATGGATACACTATTATCACACCTCAAAAAGAAATGGTTTGCGGAAATTGCTATTTTCAAATAAAAAATGGCTTACTGCCGAAAAAAAGGGGGTAAAAAATGGCACGGTGTAAGGAAATAGAACCTCTGACGGAAGAGGAAAAGCAAATGGTTCAAGATAATTTGAATCTTGTGTACTATTTTGCGAGGATGTTTCCTCAGATTGAATTTGAAGAAGCAGTGGGACAAGGGTATTTGGGTTTGTGCAAAGCAGTTCAGCGGTACAACGCGGAGAAGGGGAAACTATCTACATACGCGAGCTACTGGATATTATGCTACATACGTAAACTGACCCAAACCGGGCGTCCCGTGAAAATACCCGTAAATGTTCAACAAAAAGTTCACAAGCTTTTAGATGTAAAAAATGAAGTAATAAACGATGGTAGAAAGGCAACAGCAAAAAACATAGCAAAAGCAACCGGCTTTGACGAAAAAGAAGTTGAAATGCTTTTAGGGGCATACTCAAACCCCGTTTCTCTTGAAAAGGGAATGACTGATGATGGGGGAACTTTAGAGAACGTTCTTTCTTATGAGGATGATGTAGAAATCTTAGAAATGCGTAAAATAATAAATGAAAAACTTGAGTTACTAACAAGCAACCAGAAAAGGGTGTTACAGCTTCGGTATGGATTACTTGATGGGTTTCAAAGAACTGCGGCTGAGGTTGCGGTTTTGCTTGGAAAAACAAAAAACTGGGTGTATGCTGTTGAAAAACAAGCGTTAGAAACCTTGAGAAAAAATGCGGATGAGTTGAAGGAATATGTTTAAAAATGATTTTGTAATAATTAAAGGTGACTCATATGTAGAGCTTCAAAACCTTGAGGCTTATTCGGTGCATTTAATAGTTACATCCCCTCCTTACAATGTTGGCATGCCTTATGATGGGTATGATGACAGGCAAAATTATAAAGTTTACATGCAACACATGGAGAATGTCCTTACGGAATGTTACCGTGTTCTTGCGCGGGGTGGAAGAATTGCAATAAATTTACCCTCTGCAAGCATGCAAACAACTGGTTCCAAAGAAGCTTTTGTTGCTATTGATTATGTTAATATGATGAGGAAAATTGGCTATTTAGACAGGGAATGGATTGGGTGGCAAAAAGGAAGTTTCGCTTTAAGAGGAGTTACCAGTTGGGGTAGCTGGTGTAGTCCTTCTCAACCATACCTTCGGGATTCTATGGAGTACATAATTGTTTTCAGTAAGGAGACACACAAAAGGGAAGACAAAAAAGGACCTAACGATATTACCCCCGAAGAATTTGTTGCTTTTACTAAAAATTGCTGGTTCATACAGCCCGAAGTAAAAAACCGTAAATTGCATCCCGCACCATTTCCCGTAGAACTTCCTTACCGGCTTCTTAAGCTTTACACGTGGCCGGGAGATACCGTTCTTGACCCGTTCTGTGGCATTGGCACGGTAGGTGAAGCGTGCAGGATGTTAAAAAGGAACTTCATTGGAATTGATATAAGCGAAAGATATTGTCACATTGCAAGAGAAAGGTTGAGCCAAGAGGTTTTGTTTTGAAATGCTGGAACCATATTTTGAAGCAGATGGGCAAACAATATATTTGGGAGACTGCCGGGATATACTCCCCCATCTCCCATCAAGCTCAGTAGATATAATCATAACTGACCCCCCCTATGGACTTGATTATCAGTCTCATTGGCCGGTTGAAAAAAAGCCAAGAATTATAAACGATAATCAAAGTTCTTTGAATAGCCTGATTGATGATATTATGCCAGAGTTTATTAGAATATTAAAGGAAAATTCGGAGGTATATTGGTTTAGCAGAGGTGGGGGAGAGAAGTCCATAATTGCAACTACGTGGCTAAAATTTGAAGAGTTTAAACCAGTTATAAAGGTGAAGAATCTTTTAATTTGGGATAAAGAATATGTAGGTTTGGGGTGGGACTGGCGGTATCAATACGAAACGATATTCCAATTAGTTAAAGGCAAAGGGATAAAAAACTTGGACCCTTGTGCAAGCAATGTTATAAAAGCAAGAAAAATTATTCCTCAAGCTGATGACCACCCGACACCTAAGAGCGTTGATATAATCTATGAAATATTAAAAAGGAAACAGGGGGATGTGGTTCTTGACCCATTTCTCGGCTCTGGGGCTACTCTTGTGGCTTGTAGAATGCTACACAGAAGGGGGATTGGAATCGAGATTGAGAAAAAATACTGCGATATGGCCAGTGGTAAATTTTTGCAAAGAACTTTGTTTTAACAAGAGTTTTAGCAGTTGTTTAATTACTTATCCTTATTCATCTATATTGCTTGACAAACTTGCTTAGAGTATCTATACTTAAAGAATGGAAAAGTTATTTCGAATAGGTGAATTTGCAGAATTGACGGGCGTATCCAGAAGCACTCTGCGGAGGTGGGAACGGGAAGGTAGATTGGTTCCTATAAGGACTTCTGGTGGAGATAGGCGTTATTCCGAGACTGATTACAAAATCCTTACAGGAAAACCACTTCCCATAAAATCTCCTCGAAAAACTGTTCTTTATGCGAGAGTGTCTTCAGCGGGACAGAAAGACGACCTTGAAAGGCAGATAAAAGCACTCCAGACTTATGCTACATCCAAAGGTTATTCCTTTGAGGTCTACAAAGACATTGGAAGTGGACTCAACTACAATCGGAGAAATTTAAGAAAACTCCTTGAAGAAGTGATGACAGGGAAAGTGGAACGAATCGTCGTAATGTACAAAGACCGTCTGGTAAGGTTCGGCTTCGAGTTGATACACCTTATAACAAAAGCCAACAAAGTCCAAATGGAGATAGTCAACCAAACTGAAGTTACAACAGACACCCATACAGAAATGATTGAAGACATGATTTCAATAGTTCAGCACTTTTGTTCCAAACTGTATGGG